>Ga0163161_10001988_pt1 | contig 14823 bp, 11 predicted proteins | sample S45metaG_FD_129847 | JGI IMG/M metagenome (GOLD analysis project Ga0163161, IMG submission 129847) | Switchgrass rhizosphere microbial communities from Kellogg Biological Station, Michigan, USA - S4-5 metaG | ecosystem: Host-associated > Plants > Roots > Rhizosphere > Soil | place: USA... | reverse complement strand
CGGTTTCGAACCAGGCCGCTTCACGCAGGAACACGCCTTCCATGAAGCCGATGCACCAGCCGCGCAGTTCGGAATCGTCCGGCTCGTCGCCCAGATCCAGTTCGCATGGCAGTTCGAATTCTTCATCCGAAGCCAGTTGACGGGCGATGTGTGCCTTGAGGCCGATCAGGGTGGCTTCGATCTCTTCGCGCTGGGCGTCGCTGCTGTAATGCGGCTCTTCGGCGAACAGGGCGTCGATCCACTCACGCTCCGGTACGTCTTCAGCGCAGATCGACAGCGCGGTCAGGTAGCCGTGAGCGGCCACGTAATCCAGCGCCTCGTCGTGCAGCTCGTCGGCGTCGAGGAAAACTTGCAGGCGGGTCAGTTGCTCAGCGAAGGACATTACGGGGCTACCTTGGGGAATAAACAATGCGGGAATTCTAGGCTTTCTTGCGCGCTCAAGCCAGCCGCATGGCAGATTTGACCTGCCATACCCTGCATACACCCTGTAGGAGCTGCCGAAGGCTGCGATCTTTTGATTTGCTTTTAATAAAGACAAGATCAAAAGATCGCAGCCTTCGGCAGCTCCTACACAGGTATCAGCGATTGTATCGACCGGTGTCGCCCTGTGCAGGGAAGGGCTCGGGTATACTGCCGCGTTTTGCGATCCCTGCCCGCATTGCGGCTGTCATGCAATGCGCTCTTACGTTTTGTTTAAGCAGCCGTGGCTGTTCTGAACCAGCCTGAGCAGGGATGTATCGGTAGATTTTTGGAGTTTTTATGCTCGAACAGGCTCAGCGCGTCCTCAAGGACATCTTCGGCTACGACAGTTTCCGTGGCCGTCAGGGTGCAATCATTGAGCGCGTGGCCAGCGGAGGTGATGCGCTGGTACTGATGCCTACCGGTGGCGGCAAGTCGCTGTGCTTCCAGGTGCCGGCGCTGCTGCGCGAGGGCCTGGCGGTGGTGGTATCGCCGCTGATCGCACTGATGGACGATCAGGTTGCCACCCTCGAAGAGCTGGGCGTGGCCGCCGCCGCGCTGAATTCCACCTTGAGCGCCGAGCAGCAGCGTGATCTCGCGGCGCGGATCAAGCGCGGTGAAGTGAAGATGTTGTATCTGGCGCCCGAGCGTCTGGTGCAACCGCGCATGCTGTCGTTCCTGCAAGGCCTGAACATCGCGTTGTTCGCCATCGATGAAGCGCACTGCGTGTCGCAGTGGGGCCACGACTTCCGTCCGGAATACCTGCAACTGGGCCAATTGGCCGAGATGTTCCCTGACGTACCGCGCATCGCCCTGACGGCCACTGCCGACAAGCGTACCCGCGAAGAAATCGTCACCCGCCTGCACCTGCAAAATGCCGAGCGCTTCCTGTCGAGCTTCGACCGCCCGAACATTTTTTACCGCATCGTCCCCAAAGAGCAGCCGCGCAAGCAGTTGCTGGCGTTCCTCGCCGAGCGGCGCAGCGATGCCGGCATCGTCTATTGCCTGTCGCGCAAGAAAGTCGAGGAAGTCGCGGCGTTCCTGAGCGAGCAGGGCTTCCCGGCGCTGCCGTATCACGCCGGTTTGCCCAATGAGCTACGTGCCTTCAACCAGAAGCGCTTCCTCAATGAGGAAGGCCTGATCATGGTTGCCACCGTGGCGTTCGGCATGGGCATCGACAAGCCCAACGTACGTTTTGTCGCGCACCTCGATCTGCCGAAATCCCTTGAAGCGTATTACCAGGAAACCGGTCGCGGCGGCCGTGACGGCCTGCCGGCGGATGCTTGGATGGCCTACGGTCTGCAAGACGTGGTGATGCTCAAGCAGATGCTGCAAAACTCCGAAGGCGACGAGCGGCACAAGCGTCTCGAGCAACACAAGCTCGACGCGATGCTGTCGCTGTGTGAAGAAACCCGCTGCCGTCGCCAGACCCTGCTGGCGTACTTTGATGAAGACATGCCCGAGCCTTGCGGGCATTGCGACAACTGCGTCGATGGCGTGCAGACCTGGGATGCCACCGAGCCCGCACGTCAGGCATTGTCGGCGATTTTCCGCACCGGCCAGCGTTATGGCGTCGGTCATCTGGTCGACGTGCTGCTGGGCAAGGACAACGAAAAAGTCCGCAGTTTTGGCCATCAGCATCTGTCGGTGTACGGCGTCGGCAAGGCACTGAGCGAGAGCGAGTGGCGCTCGCTGTTCCGTCAATTGGTCGCGCGCGGTCTGGCGGATGTCGATCACGAAGGTTATGGCGGTCTGCGTCTGAATGACAGTTGCCGGCCATTGCTCAAGGGTGAAGTCACGCTGGAGTTGCGCCGCGATCTCAAGCCGCAGGTCACCGCCAAAACCGCCAGCAAGAGCCCGGCCAGCCAACTGGTGCGCGGCGAAGAGCGCGAACAGTGGGAAGCCCTGCGCGCGCTGCGGCGCAAACTGGCCGAAGAACATGGCGTGCCACCGTACGTCATCTTCCCCGATTCGACGTTGCTGGAAATGCTCCGCAGCCAACCGACTTCGCTGGCGGAAATGGCCCGGGTCAGCGGGGTCGGCGCGCGCAAGCTGGAACGCTATGGCGATGCCTTCCTCGAAGTGCTCGGCGGCGAGGTCGAGGCGCCGAAAGCGGTGGCCGACGTGCGCCACGAACTGATCACCCTGGCACGCGCCGGCATGACCCCGATGCAAATCGCCGGTCAGTTGCAGTGCTCGGAGAAGAACGTCTACACCATGCTCGCCGAGGCGATCGGCAAGCAGCAGTTGTCGCTGGAACAGGCGCTGGATTTGCCTGAAGAATTGATGGGCGAAGTGCAGGACGCGTTCCTTGATGGAGAAGGCGAGTTGCCGTCGGTCGCCGAGGTGGCCGAGCTGTTTGCCGGGCGTGTGCCGGAAGGCGTGCTGTATTGCGTGCGTGCTGCGCTGCAATCGGAATTCGAAATGTAATTCGCCTGAGCACCCTCACCCCAGCCCTCTCCCAGAGGGAGAGGGGGCCGACCGAGGCGTCTTGCGTTAAACATCGACCTGAAAAATCGAGTCGATTATGGACTCACCAAAGCACGTTCAAGTCGCTGAATATTCCGAGCATCCCCCATTCAGTCCCCTCTCCCTCTGGGAGAGGGCTAGGGTGAGGGCTGTCCCATTCTGGATTCAGCAAAGCAGTCCCAAGTCGCTGAATATCTAAAGCATCCCCATTCAGTCCCCTCTCCCTACGGGCGGTCCGACGTTTCGGGAGGTTAGGGTGAGGGGCTTGAAGATGTAACGATTCAGTACAGACCGCCACTTGCCTATAACTGCAGCTCATGCTTAGCTGGCTAATAATTAGAAATTCTTTATTTTCAGTCTAACCGTGAGTGTTTTATGCCGTTAACCGATCAACACCGCTTTGGCATGCAACTGGCCCAGATGTCCCGTGGCTGGCGTGCCGAACTGGATCGACGCCTCGCCGGGCTGGGGTTGTCCCAGGCGCGCTGGCTGGTGCTGCTGCATCTGGCGCGTTTTGAAGAAGCACCGACCCAGCGGGAGCTGGCGCAGAGTGTCGGCGTCGAAGGGCCGACCCTCGCGCGCTTGCTCGATAGTCTGGAGAGCCAGGGCCTGGTGCAACGCCAGTCTGTAATGGAAGACCGCCGGGCGAAAAAAATCGTCCTCTGCGCACCGGCCCTGCCGCTGATCGAGCAAATCGAAACCATTGCCACACAGTTGCGTCATGAGTTGTTCGAAGGCGTCGACGAGGCGGATTTGAAGGTGTGCATGCGGGTTCACGGGCACATTCTGGCCAACCTGGAAAAATCTTGAGGCACATCCACGTGCCGTATCTTTGAGAGATCGCGCTGCGCCGACTATAAGAACTACTGGGCAATATCGTGTTCGTACCGGATGTGCGAACGCATAGAAGTCGGTTTTGCTTATTTAAGGGATGCTCATGCTCGCAAGTCGGCACGTGGTACTGCGCGGCGGCGCCAAATGGCTGCTGGTCGCTGGTGTATTGAGTTATTCGGCCTGGTCGATGGCCTTGGGGCTGGGTGATATCACCGTCCATTCAGGCCTCAATCAGCCGCTCAAGGCCGACATTGCCTTGGTCGATGTCGGCGGGCTGACGCAAAACGATTTGGCCGCGCGCCTGGCCACGGCGGATGAATTCGCCGAGGCAGGGGTCGAGCGGGTGTTCTTCCTCAACGACCTCAAGTTCATCCCGATCCTGCATGGCAATCGCCAGATGATCCGGGTGACGTCCAGCAAACCGGTCAACGAACCCTTTCTGAATTTCCTCGTGCAGCTCGATCAACCCAACGGCCGGTTGCTGCGTGAGTACACCGTGTTGATTGATCCACCGGGTTCGCCGGGTATCGTGCCGGCCACCGATGAGCCGGATCCACGTGCGCAATCCTCCGCGTTTCCCACTGTCGAGCCTGTCGTGGCAGCGCCACAGGCACCTCAAGCCAAGCGCGATACCGTGCCAGCACCCCCGCCTGCCAGCGATGCACTGGCCGAGCAGTTGGCCGCCAATGTGTTGCTGAATCAGCAACTGCAGAAGACCGTCGACGAATTGAACGCAAAACTGCAGACACAGGATGTGCAGATTGCCGACGGCAAGAAGCAGATCAGTGACTTGCAAACACGTCTGGTCGAGTTGCAGAAATCGCCGCCCCCGACTGTGGTGACCCCGGCACCTGCTCCTGCGCCAGTCGTTGCACCGGTCGAATCCAGCGATGACAGTTTGAACTGGTCATTGCTCGGCGGCCTGTTGCTGTTGCTGGGCGCATTGGCCGGGTTGTTTGTGCACCGTCGACGGCAACAACAGCGGCAGGTTGCCGAGCCGCTGCCACTGTTGCCGCAAGGCAATGAGCCGGAGGCGGCGGAGGCCGAGAACACCGAGTCGGTCAGAATTCACACATCAGACCAACACCGCGAAGAACCCGCCGCTGGTGATGTGCTGGAGGCGGTGGGGATCTATCTGGCTTATGGCCGATTGGGCGAAGCCGCCGGGCTGTTGCGCGACGCCTTGCACAAGGAGCCTGCGCGCACTGATATCGGTTTGCAGTTGCTAGAAGTGCTGGGACGTCAGGGTGACAGCGCCGCGTATGAACAACAGGAAAGTCATTTGCATGAGCTGGGTGTGGATGCCCGGACGTTGCAGGATGTTCGCGCGCGGCACCCGAAACTGGTGGGTGCAGCACCGTTGGCCGTGGTACCGCCGATTGTTGCAGCGGCCCCGATTGCCGCTGCCCAACCGGCGCCTGAAGATGATTTCGAACTGAATCTGGGCGAGCTGTCGATGGATTCCAGTTGGGATCTGGAAGACAGTCGCCCGGCCACCGCTGAACCTGCGGCAGACACCTCGGCGCTCGGCTCCGGTCTGCAGGTTCTGCCTCAGGACTTTGAATTGCCCGAGCCCAGCGAAGAGGCCGAACTCGAGTGGATCCCTGAATCGGAAGCCGGGCCGCTGGATGAAGATTTTCTCAATGAGTTTGCTGATGCCGAGCCGTCACTGGCGTTGCAACCTTTGGATTTGCAGGAGCCGGAACTGGTACACGACGCCAACTCCGGCAAACTCGAACAGGCGCAGACGTGCATTGATGACGGTGACATCGACAGTGCGATTGCGTTGCTCAATGAATTGCTCAAAGAGGGCGATGAACCTTTGAAGCAAACGGCGCGGACGTTGCTGGCGGGAATTCGCTGAAGCCTCCGATCCGATTTGCGGTTGAGCTGATACCGCCTTCGCGAGCAGGCTCACTCCTGCATTGGAATGCGTTCCCCTGTGGGAGCGAGCCTGCTCGCGAAGGCGGATTGTCAGGCGACCTGATCAGAAGGTCTGCCCAAGGTTCAGATAAACCGCCTGCTCATTCGCATCATTCAACCCATAACTGAAATTCAACGGCCCCAGCGGCGTGTCAAAACCGATGAACACGCTGGCCGCGTTGATATAGCCGCTGTCGAACTCATTGTCGTTGTTCCACGCCCGTCCACGCTCCAGCGAGGCGCCGGCATACAGCGGGAAGTCCAGTGGCAGATACGAGCGCGGCGTCAGCCGGCGGTAGTACACCGCGCGCATCAGGCTGACGTTCTGCCCGGAAATCGCGTCTTCTCTGAACCCCGACAACTGCCGCGCACCGCCAAGCAGGAAGCTTGACGTGACCACGTTGGCATCGTCCAGCGTACGCCCGTAACGACCACCGAGAATCAGCGTATCCGGGCCACGGCTCATGGCTTTGTCGAGTTTGAATTCCCACTGTCGGTAGCGCGTATCCGAACCCAGGCCCGGTTCGAACTGCATCAGCGTCAGACTGACGTCCTTGCCTTCATGAGGGAAGTAGACGTTATCCAGCGAATCGTAGGAATACTTCAGCGCGTAGAAGCCTTCGTTGAAGTTTTCACTCGGCAGATCCTGATCGCCAATCCGCACATCGGCCTTGCCCCAGGCCTCGCCGACACCGAAACGCACTTCGCCGTTGTTGCCGATCTGTCGGCCGAAGTTGAGGCCGAAACCGTAGCGCTCGACGCGATACTGCGCGATCGGATCGTTGTCGAGCACCGCTTCAACGTTCTGCGCCTCGAACGAGGCGTACGGTGCGACGAAGTAACGCGAGCCGACGTCCAGCGGTTGATAGAACTCGGTGTACAGCTCTTGTTTGTCGCCAATCTGCGCGCGGGTCAGCCATTCCGCGCCGAGGCGGTTGATACCGTTGATGCGATAGCTGGCGCCGAGATTGAAGGCGCTGTCGCCGCGCATGTCGTCCGACAGATTGAGGCCGACCCGCAAGTAATCGGTGCCGCTGCGCTTGCCCCGAGCGCTGATCACCAGTGTGTGATCCTCGCCCTTGTGCACCACGCGGTACTGCACTTGTTCGAAGTAGTCGAGGCCGTACAAAGTGCCCATGTCCGAGTGCAATCGGGCCAGATCCAGCGGCTCGCCAATGTGCTGGCGTATGTAGTAGCGGATCACATCGTCGTCGACTTTCGAGTCGTTCTCGACGCGGATGCCCGTGATGATTGGTGTGCGTTGACCCGGCGAACGTGCGGCGTTGAGTTCGGCGTCCTGGGATTCTTTGGGTTTGAGGACGGCGAGGCGCGCATCGAGGATTCGCGTGGCGCGATAACCGGCATCGATCATCTCCTGAGCCTTGCCGAAATCAGTGACACCGAACGCTGCCAGCGCGGGCTGGATCAGCACATCGGAGGATTTCAGCGCGGCCAGTTGTTCTTCGGAGTTACTGCGGGTCATCAGGGTGATCGACTGGTTCAACACATCGACCACGGTGGTCAGTTGCTTGCGGTTGCGCAGCGGTGTACCGATGTCGACGACGATGGCCACGTCGACGCCCATTTCCCGCGCGACATCCAGCGGGATGTTGTCGGTCATGCCGCCGTCCACCAGCAGCCGGCCGTCGAGTTCGACCGGGGCGAACACCGCCGGGATCGACATGCTGGCGCGGATCACCTGGGGCAGATGACCTTTGCGGAACACCACTTTTTCGCCGTTGGAGATGTCGGTGGCGACAGCGCGGAACGGAATCGGCAGTTTGTCGAAATTCCGGGTGTCGCTGGTGTGGGCCAACAGGCTTTCCAGCAGCAACGAGAGGTTTTGGCCCTGAATCACACCCAGTGGCAAGCCAAGGCTGCCGTCGTCACGAAAGCTGAGTTTCTGTTTGACCAGAAAGTCGCGGTCATCCTGTTTACGCCGAAACGGCACATCTTCGCGCGGCGGCGCGTCGGACAGCGCGGCTTGCCAGTCGATGTTCAGCGCGAGTTTTTCCAGCTCATCGATCTTGTAACCCGAGGCGTACAGCCCGCCAACCACCGCGCCCATGCTGGTGCCGGCGATCGCATCGATCTTGATGCCTTGCTCCTCCAGCGCCTTAAGCACGCCGATGTGCGCCAGCCCGCGCGCCGCGCCGCCGGACAGCACGAGGCCGACTTTCGGTCGCGTCGCGTCACTGGCATCGACGCCGGCGTGAGCGAACAAAGGGAGGAAACCAAGCAGCAGGCAGAACAGCAGACGGCGCATTGTGAGTCTCGGGGCAAGCGATAAAGCCGGCTATTATAGCGGCGCCCTCTGTCTCAGGAGTTTCAGCGAACATGACTGTCGCAAAAGCAGAAGTTGTCATCACCTATTGCACCCAATGCCAGTGGCTGCTGCGCGCCGCGTGGCTGGCGCAGGAACTGCTCAGCACCTTTGCTGACGACCTCGGCAAAGTGTCCCTGGTGCCCGGCACCGGCGGGGTGTTTCACATCAGCTGCGCCGGCGTGCAGATCTGGGAACGCAAGGCTGACGGCGGTTTTCCCGAGGCTAAAATCTTGAAGCAGCGAGTTCGCGATCAGATCGATCCTGACCGCGACCTCGGTCACAACGACCGCACTCAGTGAGACGCGGCCTCGGCGGCGACGGTTTTCTTGTCGGCATGGCCTGACATCCGCGCCGACACCACAATGGCGACGATGATCAATGCGCCGCCGATCAACATCTTCGGCGTCGGGTTTTCATTGAACAGCAACCAGGCGACGGTGATACCGTAGACCGGCTCCATGGCAAACACCACCGCTGCCGTGCGCGCCTTGATCACCGCCAGACTGGCCACAAACAGGCTGTGTGCGACGCCGGTACAGAACACCCCGAGCAGCGCAATCCACAGCCAGTCGAGTGCGCGCACTTCGCTCAGTTGCGGTGCTGCAACTGGTAGTAGACACAGCGCGACCACGACGTTTTGGCACAGCGCCGCTTGCACCGCCGGAATCCGCCCGGAGCTGGCGCGGTTGGTCAGCGACAGCAGGGAAAACAGCAGCCCCGAAAGCACCGACCAGAGCAAGCCAATGGTCGCGCCGCTGCCGAGATCGAAGGCCGGGGTCACCAGAATCAGGCCGATGCTGACCAACACCACCAGCAGTATTTCATTGGCGCGGATGCGTTCGCGAAAGATCAGTCCTTCGAGAATCACCGTGAAGGCCGGGAAACTGGCAAAACCCAACGTCGCGATGGCGACACCAGCGATCTTCACAGACAGGAAGAAACTCACCCAGTGCCCGGCCAGCAACACGCCGCTGAGGGCCAGACGCCGCCAATCCACGGCCTGAAGTTTCTGCCAGCCGCTCTGGCTGGCGAAGCGGGCGAAGAACGCCAAGGCGACAACGGCGAAAGCCGCGCGACCGAACACGATCACAGCGGGGGAGGCGGCAGCGAGTTTGCCGAACACACCCGTCAGGCCAAACATCAAAGCACCGATATGCAGAGCGCCGAGGGCGGTACGCGGAGTCATTGCAATCCTTCTATCTCAAACACAATCTCAACTATTGATTGTTCCCACGCAGCAGCGTGGGAACGACCATTTACTGTAGGAGCTGCCGAAGGCTGCGATCTTTTGATCTTGCTTTTGATCGTTCCCACGCTCTGCGTGGTAACGCCTCTAGGGACGCTCTGCGTCCAGTGACGCGGAGCGTCACGGGCTGCATTCCCACGCGGAGCGTGGGAACGATCAAAGATCGCAGCCTTCGGCAGCTCCTACATTTAAGCGTGTAGAGCTCAGTAAGTCTGTCGGCAGGCTATCGTCTTTTGTCGCAGGAATCGCGCCGAAGCTGGCCGGGTGATGCACCGAACTCACGTAGGACAGCAGCCGAGAAAGCACTTTGCGAGCTGTAGCCGACGCGACTGGCAACTTCGCCGATCGGCAGGGCTGTGTCGCGGAGCATTTGCACGGCCAGATGCAGGCGTCGGCTGCGGATGTAATCCATCGGCGTCTGCCCGCATTCGGCCATGAAACGCGCATGCAGACGCGCGCTGGACAATCCTGCCACCCGTGCCAGATCGGCGACTTGCAGCGGATACGCGGCGTATTGCTCGATGTGCGCATCCAGCGCGGCATAGGGCAGGCGGCGAATGGCGTGTTCCGCAGGTTGCGCGTGATTCAGGCTGGCCAGCAGCAACACCGCGCCTTGTTGCGCGATCAACGGATCGCTGACCGGGCTGTTCGCCAGCCAACTGACCAACTGGCTTTGCCCCGAATCCAGCGACAAGCGCGCCGGTTGATCGAGCAGACGATGGCTGGCGTCGGCATGCTCGCCCAGTGAATCCGTCAGCCATTGGCCGTCCGGGATATCCAGTACCAGACAGCGGCTACCATTGGGACTGCCGCAGGCATGATGAGCGCCGGAAGGGATAACTACAAAACTCTGCTGACGCACCTGACTGCCACAACCCTCGACCTCGAAATCCAGCGCACCGGACAGCCCGAACACCAATTGCGCGTGGTCGTGGCTGTGGACGATCAAATCGTGGGTGTACTGACGCAGGGTGAGGATCGGTCGCATGGCAGGTTGTCTCCGAAGTGGTCGCCAGTCTACACCGGCGCACACCGGATGCGTTGTCACAGGACTGACTCACGTTTGTCATGGTCGATTAACCGGGCAGGCGCAAAGTGGCGAAAACATCGCAGAGGGTTGCCCATGACCAGCGCCGAGCTCGCCAGACCCAGTCGCAAACAACGCGTGCGCACCCTGTGGATCTCCGACGTGCACTTGGGCACGCGGGATTGCCAGGCCGAGCACTTGTCGCAATTTCTCAAGGGCTACCATGCCGACAAGATTTATTTGGTCGGCGACATCATTGACGGCTGGAAACTGCGCGGCGGCATGTACTGGCCGCAAGCGCATACCAATGTGATCCGGCGTTTGCTGACCATGAGCAAGCGCGGCACCGAGGTGATCTACGTCACCGGCAACCACGACGAATTCCTGCGTCGGTATTCGAAGCTGATACTGGGCAATATCCAGTTGGTTGACGAGGCGGTGCATGTCACCGCAGACGGGCGGCATCTATTGGTGATTCACGGCGATCAGTTCGATGTGATCACCCGTTATCACCGCTGGCTGGCCTTCCTCGGCGACTCGGCCTACGAATTCACCCTGACCCTCAATCGCTGGCTCAACCATTGGCGTGCGCGCTATGGCTACGGTTACTGGTCGCTGTCGGCGTACCTGAAACACAAGGTGAAAACCGCGGTGAGTTTCATCAGCGACTTTGAAGAAGCCATTGCCCATGAATGCGTGAAGCGCGAGTTGCATGGCGTGGTGTGCGGGCACATTCACCATGCCGAAATCCGCAAGGTGGGGGAGGTGGATTACCTCAATTGCGGCGATTGGGTGGAGTCGTGCACGGCGCTGATCGAGCATTGGGACGGCACGATCGAGCTGTATCGGCTGGCGGACGCGCAGGCGCGGGAGGCGGAGCTGAAAGCGGGCAAAGTCGCCGAACTCGCCTGATTCTCGGGTGTTTTAGAGGGCCTCATCGCGAGCAGGCTCACTCCTACAAGGGGTACGCATTTCAACTGTAGGAGTGAGCCTGCTCGCGATGAACCGCGCAGCGGTTCCCGAAGACACTCAGGCCGGGCTGTGTTCTTCCATCGCCGCCTTGTAAATCGAGTTCTTCGGCTGCGCAAACAACCGCTCCATCATCGGCTCAAAGAAGCTCAACGGCAGCGTGTCATAGTCAGGATCAAACGCTGCCGCATCGTATTTGGCACAGAACTCGGCAGTCGCTTGATACTGCGGATGACCGGCGAACTGCTCGCGCAGATGCCGATCCATGATGAAAGAAATAGTAACCCTGAAATACCCCATGCTTCTCGACCATCCACAAATTTTCGGCACTGACGAACGGCTTGAGAATTGCCGCAGCAATGTCCGGATGGTTGTACGAACCCAAGGTGTCGCCAATGTCATGCAGCAAGGCGCAGACCACGTATTCCTCGTCGCGACCATCACGAAACGCACGGGTGGCGGTTTGCAGCGAGTGGGTCAGGCGATCCACCGGAAAGCCGCCGAAGTCGCCTTCGAGCAATTTCAGGTGCGTCAGGATCCGTGAGGGCAATTGTTTGGCGTAGGCACTGAAGTCAGCGGCGATGATCGCCCAGTCTTCCTGCGTGCCGTCCTTCATATGGGTGAAGCGGGCATTGGCATTCATTGGCTGACCCTCATTCAGAACGCCACGCGACCCAGAATCATGTCGCGGTACATGACGAAGTCGCCGAGCAGGCTGTACAGCGGGTGCTGGAAAGTCGCCGGTCGGTTCTTTTCAAAGAAGAAGTGCCCGACCCAGGCGAAGCTGTAACCGGCCAGCGGCACCGCCAATAGCAGCAGCCACGCGCCCTTGGCGAGGGTCATTGCCAGAATGAAAATCACCAGTGTGGTGCCGATGAAATGCAGGCGCCGGCAGGTGCTGTTGCTGTGTTCGCTGAGGTAGTACGGATAGAACTCAGCGAAGCTGTTGAAATGCTTGATGTTTTCCACGACCGCGTTCTCTGTGGTTATTGTTCTGGCGACGAGTTGTTCTGCGGGTAGCTTATTTGAGTCTAGAGTGATCATTGGCGTGGGCCAGTGACAATCGGCGCCACTTTAGTATCCTTGGCAAATCAGGCCGTAGCATGCGGCCCCTCATGTAAAAGAAAAACGCCATGAGCGAACGAACGACTTCTGCAAGCTGGGCGATGGGGATTGTCAAAGCATTGGAGATGGACGGCCTGGATTGCCGGGTTCTGTTCAAGCAACTGGGGCTCGATTACACGGCTCTGGATGATCCGGATGCACGCTTCCCGCAAGATTCCATGACCCGCCTCTGGCAACGGGCGGTCGAGTTGTCCGGTAATCCGGCGATCGGCCTGAACATGGGCAAAGTGGTGCGCCCGGCGTCGTTTCATGTCGCCGGTTATGCGCTGATGTCGAGCAATACCCTGGCCGAAGGCTTCCAGCGGTTGGTGCGCTATCAGCGCATCATCGCCGAAAGTGCCGACCTGAGTTTCCGTCTGCTGGATGAAGGTTACGCGCTGATTCTGACGGTGCACGGCGACCATCTGCCGCCGACCCGGCAAAGCGCCGAAGCCTCGCTGGCCTGTGCGCTGGGCCTGTGCGGCTGGTTGACCGGACGCACGCTGCACCCGGTCAAAGTCTTGGTGCAGGGCGCCGAACCCGATGACCTGGAACCCTATAAACAAGCTTTCCACGCGCCACTGATGTTCAACGCACCGTACGATGCGCTGATCTTCGAGCGTGCCGACATGGAAGCGCCGCTGCCCACCGCCAACGAGGCGATGGCGCTGTTGCATGACCGGTTTGCCGGGGAATACCTGGCGCGGTTTTCCGAAAGCCGCGTGACCCACAAGGCGCGGCAGGTGCTGTGCCGGTTGCTGCCGCAGGGCGAGCCGAAGCGCGATACCGTGGCGCAGACCCTGCATTTGTCGCAGCGCACTTTGCAGCGTCGTTTGCAGGAGGAGGGCACGAGTTTTCAGCAACTGCTCGACGACACCCGCCGTGAACTGGCCGAGCAGTATCTGGCGCAACCGAGCATGACCTTGCTGGAAATCGCTTATCTGTTGGGGTTTGCCGACCCGAGCAACTTCTTTCGCGCGTTCCGTCGCTGGTTCGACACCACGCCCGGCGATTACCGGACGCGGTTGTTGCAGGCGCCGGGTGCGGTCAGTGACGCCAAAAGGCCGGAATACACAGCACAAACACCGTAATGATCTCCAGGCGGCCGAGCAGCATGCCGAACGACAGGATCCACTTGGCCGCATCCGGCAGGGTGGCGAAGTTGCCCGCCGGGCCGATGGTTTCGCCCAGACCCGGGCCGACGCCGGACACGGTGCTGGCGGCGCCGGTCAGCGCGGTCATCCAGTCGACGCCAAGCAGCGACAGGAGCAGGGCGATCACGCAGATGGTGATGGCGAAGAAGAACGAAAAGGTCAGAATCGAACGGACGATCTCTTCGTCGAGACGGTGGCCGTTGTACTTCTGTTTGATCACCGCGCGCGGGTGAATCAACTGATTAAGGTTGGCCTTGAGGAGGATGTAGGCGACCTGGAAACGGAAGATCTTGATCCCGCCCGCCGTCGACCCGGAACAGCCGCCGACAAATCCCAGATAGAAAAACAACATCAGCGAGAAGTTGCCCCACAGGCTGTAGTCGCCAAGGGCAAAACCGGTAGTGGTGACCACCGACGTCACGTTCAGCGCCACGTGGCGCAGCGCCTCCAGCCAATGCAGATTGGTTGTCCACCAGTACCAGGTGCCGAGCACCAGCCAGGTCACCAGCAACATCCCGAGCAAACCCTGCACTTGCTGATCCTTGATCAGCGCCTTGCGGTTGCCGCGCAACGTCGCCACGTACAGGGTGAACGGCAGGCTGCCGAGAATCATGATAACCACCGCGACCCAGTGCACCGCCGGTTGCGTCCACTTGGCCAGCGACTGGTCGGAGGTCGAGAACCCGCCGGTGGAAATCGCCGACATCGCGTGGTTGATCGCGTCGAACGGGCTCATTCCGGCCCACCAGAACGCCAGACTACCGAGGATGGTAATGCCGACATAAGCCGCCACGATCAGTCGCGCCACCATGTGCGAGCGCGGCATGACCTTTTCCGAACGGTCCGAGGATTCGGTCTGGAACAGGCGCATGCCACCGATCCGCAGCAGCGGCAGAATCGCTACCGCCATACCGATAAAGCCGATGCCGCCGATCCAGTGCAGCAACGAGCGCCACATCAGGATCCCGGGGGACATGTTGTCGAGGCCATTGAGCACGGTCGAGCCGGTCGCGGTAATGCCCGACATGCTTTCGAAAAACGAGTCGGTGTAGCTGATGTGCTGAGTCAGCAGAAACGGCAGCGCAGCGAAAATGCATACCACCAGCCAACTGCTGACGGTCAGCAGATACATATCGCGCGGGCGCAGATGTATGTGTTCGGGGCGGCCGGGAATCACCAGGGCCAGGCCCGCGAGGAAGGTGATCATGCTGGCCCACAGGAACGAGGGCAGGTCGCTGGTGCGTTCGAAGATCACCAGGGTGGCCATAGGCACGACCATGGCGATCGCGAGAGTGATCAGGAAGATGCCGAT
>Ga0163161_10001987_pt1 | contig 14827 bp, 12 predicted proteins | sample S45metaG_FD_129847 | JGI IMG/M metagenome (GOLD analysis project Ga0163161, IMG submission 129847) | Switchgrass rhizosphere microbial communities from Kellogg Biological Station, Michigan, USA - S4-5 metaG | ecosystem: Host-associated > Plants > Roots > Rhizosphere > Soil | place: USA... | reverse complement strand
TCATCGAATTGAAGATCCAAACGGCATCGATCGGAGTGAGGCTCGTCGGCGTTGAAGAACGCCTCGATCGCGTCGACGAACGGTTCAATCGCGTCGACGAACGATTTAATCGCGCCGAAGAGCGATTCGATCGACAGGAAGAACGCCAACGCGAAGCCGACAGGCAGCTCATTCGATTCGAAGGACACCTTGCGCGCCTTCCTCCCTGGAAGAGCGTGGGCACGATCAGTACCACGGTCACGCTGGCTTGCTGCGGGCTCTTTGTCTGGCTCGCAGACGGCGGCGCGAAGACGCTCGCCAAATGGTTCGAGTAGTGCGAGTCGCTCTTCAGATATTCACATCGCGACCCGGCTCGACCTCACACTGATGAAGCGCGCCTTCAAGACTCGCCTGCTCGTCGACCCGATCCAGGCCTTCGGGCTTTCCGGCAAGCACCTGCTCGATACGGCGAACGCGCGCATCCATGGCCACCCGAAGCTGCTCCCGGGCCTGCTGACCGCAGGGCGTGCGAGGCTTCCACGCCGATAGCGCCGCTGCGCGCGATGCCAGCACGCCCAGGCGCTGCGGCGCCTCGTCATGCCCTGCGCGCTGCGCCTCGGTCACCTGTGCCTGCCATTCGGCAAGGGCTGCTCGCAGGTCAGCGATGTCCGCGGTTTGTGCCGTGGCATCCGCGGTACGCGCCCGATGCGAGGCCGTAAACGCCAGCATGGCCGTAGTCGCCGAGGCGACGAACGCGATCAGGATGATGACGAGCGCTACGCGACGACCGTTGGCGGCGGACCGCGGCACATCTGGCTCGGGATGATTCATGGCGGCTCCGCTGCTGCTTAGGTTCGCCCCATTCTGACCGATCGGCAGGGTCGGCGACGGCTGTCGCCGGGCATCCGGGGCGCGGCATGGTGTCGCTCGCAGGCGGGACCCAGGTAACGGAAATCACCTTGTTACGTCGATATATTCGGAAGACTCCCCTCAACAGGAATCCTCCAGGCATGATTCGGATGTCCAAACTCGCACTTTTCGCCGCGCTCACCGCGACCATCGCGCAGCCCGCCATCGCCGACGAACTGCGGGTGCTGTCGTTCAACGTGCGCACCATCACGGGCAAGGATGGTCCGGACCGCTGGGAGGCCCGACGGGATCTCTTCGCCGACACGATCCGCCAACTCCATCCGGACGTCATTGGCACACAGGAGCTGGCGAAGGAACAGGGCGACGACACGGTGGCGCGTCTTCCGGAATACACCTGGTTCGGACGCGACCGCTTCGGCGGCCACGCCGACGAGCACATGGGCATCTTCTACCGGAAGGACCGCCTGAAACTCGTCGACAGCGGGGACTACTGGCTCTCCGATACCCCGGACAAGGTCGCCAGCATTACCTGGGGCAACATTTTCCCGCGCATGGTGAACTGGGCCTTGTTCGAGCGCCTCTCCGACCACAAGCGCTTCTATCTGCTCGACACGCATTACCCGTATCGCGATCAGGACGAAGACGCGCGCACGCGCAGCGCCCGTGAAATGGCGGCGTGGATCGGCAAGTTGCCCACTGGCGTGCCCGTCATCGTTACCGGCGATTTCAACACCGGGCCTGAGAGCGGAGCGCACGCCACGCTCACGGCCGCCTTAAAGGACGCATGGTCCGCCGCACCGAAACGAGAAGGCCCGGAAAACACCTTCCACGGCTTTAGCGGCAAACCGACGAAGCGAATCGACTGGATCCTCTATCGTGGCGTGGAGGCCACGTCGGTGCAGACGGTGACCACCTCGAAAGACGGTCATTATCCATCCGACCACTTCCCGGTCGAAGCGAACTTCAGCCTCTAGACGACTTGTCAGCGAGGGGTGCTGTCGGCAATAGTCGGCGGCACACCTTGGGGGACAACGACATGCGTCATCTTCTTGCAGCTTTCCTGTTGGCACTGGGCGCCACTGGCGCCATCGCCGCGCCTGCCGCGCCTGCCGCATCGACCGGGACTTCGCCGAACTCGTACTTCGATCACGCCGGGCACGACGATGTCCTGTCGGGTGGCGTCAAGATGATCACAATCGATACGCCCAAGGGGAAATTCCGGGTCTGGACCAAGCGCGTCGGTAACAATCCGACCATCAAGGTGCTCCTGCTGCACGGCGGACCGGGCGCCACGCATGAATACTTCGAAGCCTTCGACAGCTATTTTCCGGGCGCCAGCATCGAGTACTACTACTACGACCAGCTGGGTTCCGCCTTCAGCGACAAGCCCACGGACGAGTCGCTTTGGGAAATCCCGCGTTTCGTCGATGAGGTGGAGCAGGTGCGCCAGGCGCTGCACCTGGACAAGGACAATTTCTACCTGCTCGGCCACTCGTGGGGCGGTGTGCTCGCGATCGAGTACGCCCTGAAGTATCCGCAGCACCTGAAGGGACTGATCATCTCTAACATGGTCGACAGCATCCCCGCCTACAACCAGTACGCGACCAAGGTGTTGATGCCGGCCATGGACCAGAAGAAGCTCGCCGAGGTCAAGCGCATGGAAGCGGAGAAGAAAACCGCGGACCCGGCGTACATGGCACTCCTGATGCCGATGCACTACGAGCAGCACATCCTGCGCATGCCGGCCGACCAGTGGCCGGAGCCGGTGCAGCGCTCGTTCGGTCATCTGAACGAGCAGATCTACGTGTCGATGCAGGGGCCGAGCGAGCTCGGTGCCAGCGGCAAACTGCTGCACTGGGACCGCAGCAAGGACCTGAAGACGATCAAGGTGCCTACCCTGGTCATTGGCGCGCAGTACGACACGATGGATCCGAAGTACATGGAAGCCATGGCGAAGAAAATGCCCAACGCCCGATTCCTGCTGTGCCCGAAGGGTGGGCACCTGGCGATGTATGACGATCAGGAGACGTATTTCACCGGGTTGGTCGGGTTTTTGAAGGATGTGGACTCGGGGAAGGCTTTGCGCTGAGGGGCCATAGGGAGCCGCTTCTTTGCTTCGTTGGCTTTTCGCCGATGAATCGGCTCCTACATTGCCAGAAGGTTTCTCGCCGATGAATCGGCTCCTGCATTTGCCTATGGTCTACACCTGTGAGACGGCTTTCTGGCAACATCACCCGGTTAACGACGCGCCTTAGCGCGCCAGCCGGACAGCCAAGCCCATGAATTTGCAAGCCAATTACGAACAGATCCCGCTCAAGGACTACGCCGAGCGGGCGTACCTCGACTATTCCATGTACGTGGTGCTGGACCGCGCCCTGCCCTTCGTGGGTGACGGGCTCAAGCCGGTCCAGCGCCGCATCATCTACGCGATGAGCGAGCTGGCCTTGTCGGCCACCGCCAAGCCGAAGAAGTCCGCGCGCACCATCGGTGACGTGATCGGCAAGTTCCATCCGCATGGCGACTCGGCCTGCTACGAGGCCATGGTCCTGATGGCCCAGCCGTTCTCGTACCGCTATCCGCTGGTCGACGGCCACGGCAACTTCGGCTCGCCGGACGACCCGAAGAGCTTCGCCGCGATGCGTTATACGGAATCGCGCCTGACCCCGATCGCCGAGGTACTCCTCTCCGAGCTGCAGCACGGCACCGTGGACTGGGTACCGAACTTCGACGGCACCATGGAGGAACCCTCCTGGCTGCCTGCGCGCGTACCCCATGTCCTGCTGAACGGCTCGATGGGCATCGCCGTGGGCATGGCGACGGATATTCCACCGCACAACCTTCGCGAGATCGCGAGCGCCTGCATCCGCCTGCTCGATGATCCGGACGCGACGATCGCCGATCTGTGCGAACACGTGCACGGCCCGGATTACCCCACGCTGGCCGAGATCATCACGCCGCGCCGCGAGATCATGGCGATGTACCAGACCGGCGGCGGCTCCATCCGCGCCCGTGCCGTGTACGAGCGCGATGAAGGCAACATCATCATCACCGCGCTACCGCACCAGGTATCGCCGTCGAAGATCCTCGAGCAGATCGCCGCGCAGATGCGCGCGAAGAAGCTGCCGATGATCGAAGACCTCCGCGACGAGTCGGACCACGAAAACCCGATCCGCCTCGTGCTGGTGCCGCGTTCCAACCGTGTCGATGCCGACGAGATGATGCAGCATCTCTTCGCCACCACGGATCTGGAAAAGAGCTTCCGCGTCAACATGAACATGATCGGCCTGGATGGTCGGCCGCAGGTGAAGGACCTCAAGATGGTCCTGACCGAGTGGCTGCGCTTCCGCACCGATACGGTCACGCGTCGACTCAACCACCGCCTGGGCCGGGTGGAGCGCCGCCTGCACCTGCTCGATGCGCTGCGCATCGCTTACCTCAACCTGGACGAAGTCATCCGCATCGTCCGCACCGAGGAAGAGCCCAAGCCGGTGCTCATCGCCCGTTTCCGTCTCGACGACGAACAGGCCGACTACATCCTCGAGACCAAGCTGCGCCAGTTGGCCCGCCTCGAGGAAATGAAGATCAATGAGGAAAGCAACAAGCTCGAGGAAGAGCGCGCACGCCTCAACGTGCTCCTGAAATCGCCGGCCAAGCTGAAGAGCCTGATCAAGGAAGAACTGCGCAGCGATGCCGAGAAATACGGCGACGAGCGCCGCTCGCCGCTGATCGAGCGCAGTGTCGCCCAGGCCCTGGACGAGAGCGCCCTGGTCGCCTCCGAACCGGTCACCGTAGTGCTGTCGCAGAAGGGTTGGGTGCGCGCCGGCAAGGGCCACGATATCGACGGCGAAGCGCTCTCCTACCGCGATGGCGACAGCCTGCTGGCGATCTCCCGCGCGCGTACGACGCAACAGGTCGCCTTCATCGACTCCACCGGTCGCGCGTATGCGACGCCGGCACATACGCTCCCCTCGGCCCGCGGCAATGGTGAGCCCTTGACGGGCCGCTTCAGCCCACCGGCCGGCGCCCGCTTCGATGCGGTCGTCACGGCGGACAATGACACCCGGATCGTGTTGGCCACCGACTTCGGCTACGGCTTCGTCACCCGCTTCGAAGCGCTGACGGGCCGGCAGAAGGCCGGTAAGCAGATCATCTCGCTGAGCGACGGCGCCCGTGTCCTGGCGCCCACGATCTCGGCCGATCCCTCGCGTGACCGCATCGTCGTGGTCACCGGCGAAGGTCACCTGCTGATGTTCTCGGTGGCCGAACTGCCCGAACTCGACAAGGGTAAGGGCAACAAGCTCATCGAGATTCCGAAGGCCAAGCTGGTCTCGGGCGAAGAACGCGTCGTCGGCGTCGCCGTGGTCACCGAGGGCAAGGGTGAGATCACCCTTTACGCAGGCCAGCGCAAGCTGACGCTGAAGTGGGCCGACCTCGTCGAGTACGGCGGCAGCCGGGCCACGCGAGGCGGTGTACTGCCTCGGGGCCTGCGTCGGGTGGAGCGGATCGAAACGACGGGCTGAGGCGTTGGCGGTGGCCCCTGCCGGGGACACCGCCGCTTCACCGGCGATCTTCTACAGCCGCGTCACACTCCAGGACACCATCCGCCCATCCTTGTACGGCATCACGCCGTGAAACGGCCGGGGATCGTCGTCGAACACCAGCGGCAGAAAGTGACGATCGCCTTCCCACATCGGCAAGGCGTCGAGCTCACTCAACGGAACCCACTCGAGCTTGCCCTCCGGGTTGGACTCGAAGGGCGTCCCTGTGTAGCGGTCGATGACGAAGATGAAGCCGAGCCAGTCTTCGCCCTGCTTGCCGAAGCCCGGCCAGTTGAGCGTACCGCGCAGGCGCATCTCCAGGCATTCGATACCCGCCTCTTCCATGATCTCGCGGCGCATGCAGGCGGCGATGTCCTCACCGGCCTCCATCTTGCCGCCGAGGCCGTTGTATTTGCCCAGGTGCTGGTCGTCCTGGCGGGCGTTACGGTGAATCATGAGGACGCGCTGGCCGTCCGGCGACATCACGTAGCCGAGCGTGGCGACGATGGGCGTATAAGGCATGGCGGTGGCAACGAGGCGGAAAAAACCCGAAGTTTACCCGCTCCCTTGCGAAGGCGGCGTTTCGCCCCTTGCGTGGGCGGGACGACCCGGCGACCATCGACAGATGCCTCACCCGCCCCTCCCCCGCATGACCCGCTCGTTTCTTGCCCGCACGGCCATCGCAACCGGCCTGGCGGGAGCCGCCATGGGCTGCGTTGCACCGGCAGACGCCGTCGATAGCCGCGAGCTTGTATTCGACAGCCAGTCCTATTTCGCCGTCACCGTCGACACGCGCCGCGAAGATATCGAGCTGTACTGGCGCAATCCGGAGACGGACCAGCCATTCGGCACGATCGATGCCCTCCGGACCTGGACCTCGGGCAAGGGTCGGCCGCTGTCGTTCGCCACCAATGCTGGCATCTACGATCGCGAGTTCAAGCCGCTTGGGCTCTACGTCGAAAACGGCAAGGCGCTCGTCCCGCTCAACCTCATTCACGGCAACCCGCGGTCAGGCAACTTCTCGCTGTTGCCCAACGGGGTATTCGCCATCTACGACGATGGCAGTGCCGACGTCCATACCAGCGAAGGGTTTCGCGATGCCCACCGCAAACCGCGCTGGGCGACCCAATCGGGCCCCATGCTGGTCATCGACGGTGAGATCAACCCGCAGTTCGACAACGGCTCGGACAGCATGAAGTGGCGCAGCGGCGTATGCGCGAAAACACCGCACGAGGTGGTCTTCGTGGTCAGCCGTGCGCCGGTGAACTTCCACAGTTTCGCGCGACTGTTCCGCGATGAGATCGGCTGCCGGGATGCGCTCTTCCTCGACGGCACGATCTCGCAGGCCTTCACCCCCGACGACGGCTACGCCGGCGCGCCAGCCTTCATGACCAAACCTTACGCGGGCATGATCGCGGTCTTTCCGAAGCCACGCTGATCCCGCCGATCAGTCGTAGGGAAGCAGCAGCGTCACGCGGTCCTTCCAGCCGACACGTGCCTTGGCTTGCAGGGTACGGTCGGGTGGTGGCGTGTACGTCGCGCAACTGGGACCGTTGAAGCACGTGTTCCAACCGGCCTCGTAAACCATATTGTAAGAAAGTCGGCGCCCTTCGTTGCCGCGTAGCGGAAACTCCCAGACAACCTCGTATTGGGGATTGAGGGTCCCGGCCAGCGGCGTCGCCTGGACCAGGCCTCCCGAGTGATCGCGAGCTTTGATCCAGCTGTAGATGGCCGGTACGTCCGGGGTCCATCGAGTAGTGCGATAGAACAGTGAGTCGGCATTCGTCCGTGTCTGCACCAATCGCATTTCCGATTGCGCAGTGTCCGTTCGTGCCTGGACCATGTTTAGGCTGAAGCTGATGTTCGGGGTAACCTTACCTCCGGTAATGTCGTAGGAAGCGCCCGCCTGCGCGTTTCCGCCGACGATGAAGCGCTCTGCGCGAGACACGGTCACGGCGCCGTCGATGGAGTCGGCCGGATAGAGTGTTCGCAGCCGCTGTCCGACCGGGCACCCGAAGAGTTCCTGCCCATGCGCTTCGTCGCAGAGGAACAGGCGTGGTTTTTCCGTGCCAGGGAACGACGAAGCCACGGGCCATGCCGACGTGACCCAGTCGAATTCGACGGGGCCCCACCCACTATGAATGCTCGCGTCGAGCAGCCGCCGCAAGCCGCCCTCGACAGCGTCGAACGTGCCTTCGGTACCCGAGCGTCGTCCAAACCCTGTGCCAGCGCCTTCGCCCACCGTCTTTGCCCAGAACAGGAACGTCGTTCCGGCCGGGTCGACCGGGTCGTCGTTGCGCAGCAGGGCCCATTCGGCAGCGAGGCTCAGGCGAGGTTCGTCCGTGGAGCGAAAGGGCGCGATGGTGAACTGCGGCGGTGCCGCGATGTGCATCGAAAGATTCCCGTACTGGCACCACCGGCGGACTTCCGTGGCGAAGGCGAGGAATTCCTCGTGATCCGGAACCCGCTGGCCAAATACCGTCGAGGCCATTCTCCGACGGAACGATCTGCACACGGAGGCTGGCGATGCCGCCGAGAGGTCGAAGTTCACGTCCAGCGAGCGCGAGGAGGTCCCGGCGGAACGAACGGGACGTGGCGCCTCGTCGATTTCTCCACGTTCGGCCCAGCGCCAGCCAGTAAGGACCGATGTCCGGTGGGCACTGTCCGTGGCATCGAAACCGAAGACGCCCAGCCCTTCGAGCGGGTCGAGGACGATCGTATTGGTCGCCGGCCAGGCGTAGACGCCTTGCGGCTTAAGCAGGCGCAGGAAAGTCCCAGGGCCCGTCAGTGCGAGTCGTTTGCCCTGACCGAGCCATGCACTGATCTTCGACTCCACTTCGACACGGTTGTCCGTGCTGTCCACCGTGATGATGGTGACGCCGGCGACGCTGATGGTATCCAGCGTGATGGCTCCCGCCGCCGGGCACATCGCGACAGCGATCAGCGCCGCGAGCGCGCACTGCGTATAAGCTCTCATGTTTCTATCCCTGCGTCCGCCCGATATCGGGCAGGGAGAGCTTCGTGGTTTCGCACGCGCCGACGTATCGGGGGCGTACCTCGCGGGCTGTCGGGGATTAGCCCAACATGCGCTCGCAGATCGCCAGATAGAGCTCGGGCAAGCGATTCAGGTCGGCCAGTGACACGCACTCGTCCACTTTGTGGATCGTCGCGTTCACGGGGCCCAGTTCGATCACCTCGGCGCCCATGGGCGCGATGAAGCGGCCATCCGATGTACCACCACCGGTGCTCTGCTCAGGATCGATCCCACAATGGTCACGGCATACTCCGACGACCACCTCGCGCAGTTTTCCGCCCGGCGTCGCAAGAAACGGATGTCCCGACAGATGCCAGTCGATCGAAAAGGTCACGCCCTGGTCGCGCAGGATCGCCTCGGTCCGCTCGCGCAGGGCATCTGCCGTGCTCGCGGTAGAGAAACGAAAGTTGATCAGGGCCACCAGCTCGCCGGGGATGACGTTGTTGGCGCCCGTCCCCGCGTTGATATTGGATACCTGAAACGATGTTGGCGGAAAATCGGCATTGCCGTCGTCCCAGCGTTCCGCGACCAGCGACGCGAGTGCCGGAGCGAAGCCATGGATGGGATTCTTCGCCTTCTCCGGATACGCGACATGGCCCTGCACGCCGTGCACGGTCAACGTGCCCGAGAGCGAGCCGCGGCGCCCCACGCGTATGAGATCGCCCAGCGTTGTCTTCGCCGACGGCTCGCCGACCACGCACGCATCGATGCGTTGGCCGGTCCGCGCAAAGTGTTCGACGACTTCACGAACACCGTGCAGAGCGACGCCTTCCTCGTCACTGGTCAGCAGAAGGCCGACCGTACCGCCATGCCCCGGGTAAGCGGTGACGAAGCGCTCCAACGCCACGACCATGGCTGCCACCGAGCCTTTCATGTCCGCAGCGCCACGCCCATACAGCAGCCCATCGCGCTCGGTCGGCTCGAACGGGGGCGAGGTCCAGTTCCCTTCCGGCCCGGTCGGCACGACGTCGGTATGCCCGAGGAATGCGAGCACCGTGCCGCCGGCGCCATGGGTGGCCCAAAGATTGTCGACATCGCCGAAGCGAAGATGCTCGACATGAAAGCCCACGGCCGCGAGACGATCCGCGATCAGCGGCATGCAACCCGCATCCTCCGGGGTTACCGAGCGGCGACGAATGAGATCGCGGGTGAGATCGATGACAGGAGACATGGGCTCGCTTGCCTTACTTGCCGAAGCGCTTCTTGAACGCGTTGTCCGTGAAGCCAACGGAAACCTCGTCACCGTCGACCACCACCGGCCGCTTGATCAGCGCCGGGTATTCCTTGAGCAGCAGCGTCCACTCGGGGTCCGTTCGTGGGTCCTTGCGCTGCGGCAGCAGCGTACGCCACGTGGTGGATGCCTTGTTCACCAGTTTCTCCCATCCACCAAGCTGCTCCGCCCATGCCTTCAGCGAGGCGGCGGGCACGGGATGGGCACGGTAGTCGACGAACTCGTGGGCTACCTCGAAGCGCGCGAGCCAGTTGCGCGCCTTCTTGCAGGTGTCACAGGTGGGCAGGCCGTAGAGGGTGACCGTCATGCTCACTCGCCGCTGCGCAGGAGTTCGTTGATACCGGTCTTCGAGCGTGTCTTCTCGTCGACCTGCTTGACGATGATCGCGGCGTAGAGGCTGTGGCTGCCGTCCTTTGCTGGCAGGCTGCCGGCGACGACGACACTGCCCGCGGGAACGCGGCCGTAGCTCACTTCGCCCGTGGCGCGATTGTAGATACGGGTGGACTGGCCAAGGAACACGCCCATGCCGATCACCGAACCCTTCTCGACCACGACGCCTTCGACCACTTCGGATCGCGCGCCGATGAAGCAGTTGTCTTCGATGATGGTGGGATTGGCCTGGAGCGGCTCGAGAACGCCGCCGATACCGACACCGCCACTCAGGTGGACGCCGGCGCCGATCTGCGCACAGGAACCCACGGTGGCCCAGGTATCGACCATGCTGCCGGCACCCACGTAAGCGCCGATGTTGGTGTAGCTGGGCATCAGCACCGCGTCCTTCGCAATGTGCGCGCCACGGCGAACCAGCGCGCCCGGCACGATGCGCGCACCAAGGTTGGCGTACTCGGTGGCGTCGCCATCGGCAAAGCGAAGCGGCACCTTGTCAAACGCGCTCGACGGGCCGCCATCCATCACCCGGTTGCCGTTCATGCGGAAGTACAGGAGCACGGCTTTCTTCAGCCACGCATTGACCGTCCAGCCGCCCTTGCCATCGGGCTCGGCGACGCGGCGTTCGCCGGATTCGAGCAGGTTGAGCACCTGGTCGACCGCGTCACGGAGGCTGCCTTCGATCTCGTTCTGGGTGAGGTCGGCACGACGTTCGAAGGCGTCGTCGATGAGGGACTCAAGCGTTTGCATCTGCATTCAAGCTGTTCCTGGGGTTTTCGAAACCGATGTGACGAAGCAGGCAGTCGCGCAGGATCTCACGGCGTTGCGGAGACAGCGGCGCGTTGCTGCGATCGGTAAGTTGGAAGAAATCTTCGACACGCTCACCGAACGTCGCGATACGCGCATCATGCACGCGCACCTCCGCTTCGGCCAGCGCCTGGGCGACCGCGGCGAGCAAGCCGGGCCGGTCGGTACATACGAGCGCAAGTTGCGTGCGTTCGCCGGCATCGACGAATTCAATCCGCGGCGCCATCTGGAAATGACGAAGATGCCGCGAAAGGCTGCGTTTCGGCGGCGCCTGCCCTGCCGGTTGATCGAGTGCGCGCAGCATGCGCGCGCGCAGTTCCTCGGCGCGCTGAAGCGACGCGGGCGCCTGCGAGTCGGACTCGAGCAAGAGGAACGTATCCAGCGCCTTGCCGGTACTCGATACGAGAATGCGCGCCTCGACGACGGAGAAGCGCAGGCGATCGAGCATCGCCGTCACCGTGGCGAACAGGCCGTCGCGGTCGGGCGTATAGATGAACAGCTCGGTGCTGCCGCGCACGGAGAACGGATGCACCTCGACCAGCGGGGTGGCGCCACGGGCGCGCAGGATCGCGGCGGTCTGCCAGGCGATCTGTTCGGGGCGGTGTCGCAGGAAACTGAGGTCCGGGAATTCCGCCCACACACTGGCGATGTCGTCGGCGGCCACGTGCTCGGCAACCAGCATGCCGAGTGCGCGCTCGCGCGTCTCGCGCAGGCGCATGCCTGCGTGGGCCGGCGGGGTGAGGTCGCTACGCAGGGCGAAGCGCGTCGACGTGTAGAGATCGGCGAGCAGTCGGTCCTTCCATGCGTTCCATAGCTTCGGACTCGTACCGATGATGTCGGCGATCGTCAGCAGGTAGAGGTGGTCGAGGTGCTCCCAGTCGCCCACCGTCGCGCCGAAACGATGCACGACATCGGGGTCGGTGATGTCCTGACGCTGCGCGGTCGTGCTCATCAACAAATGATGGCGAACCAGCCACGCCACCAGGTCGGTATCTTCCTGCAGCAGGCCAAGGCGCGCGCAGAACGCCCGCGCATCCTCTTCGCCCAGCGTCGAGTGATCGCCGCCGCGGCCTTTCGCGATATCGTGGAACAGGGCCGCCAGGAGCATCAGCTCCGGCTTTTCGACATGCGGCCAGATCTCGCAGGCGATCGGAAAGTCGCGGCGCGCCGCGGGATCGGCGAAGCGCGCTACGTTGCGCAAGACGCGCAGCGTGTGTTCGTCCACGGTGTACACATGGAAGAGGTCGTACTGCATGCGGCCGACGACCTTGCCGAACGCCGGCAGGATCGCGGCGAGCAGGCCATGGCGATTCATCCGCCACAGCGCCTCCACGGCGGGCGCGCCGCGCCGGAGCAGCGCCAGGAACGCGCAGAGCACCTGCGGGTCGTCCGCCAGGGATTCGCCGTGGAGGGAGACGGCATGCTGGATGCGCCGCATGGTTTCCGCAGTGAAGCCGGTGATACCCGGCTCATCGAGCCGGGCAATGAAGATCTCCACCAGCGCGGCCGGGCGGCGCACGAACAGCTGCGGGTTGCGCAACGAAATGCGCGAACCATGGCGCACGTAGTCGGTCCCTACCGGCAAGGCCTCGGTCGCCGGATCGAGCATTTCCTCGAAGCGTTCGACCAGTTGGGTGCCGGAGCGCTCGATCTGCGTAGCCGCGCGGTAATAGCCCTGCATGAACTGTTCGACGCCGAGGTTCTTGGCGTGCTCGTCCTCGAAGCCGAGCTGCTTGGCCAGCCCACGCTGGTAATCGAACAACAGGCGCTCTTCCGCCCTGCCCGCTTCCAGATGGAGCGCATAGCGGTAGCGACGGAGGGTCTCCTCGGCGCGCGCGAGCCTGGTGGCTTCGACCGGCTCCAGGAGCCCTTCCGCGACCATGTCGTCGAAATCGGGGGCGTCGGCCAGGCGCCGGCCCAGCCAGCGCAAGGCGTCCAGCGTGCGCAGCCCGCCGGGGCCGTCTTTCAGGTTGGGCTCGAGGTTCTGCGCCGTGTCGTCATAGCGCGCGTGACGCGCATCGCGTTCGGTGAGGCGCGCGGCGAGGTACTGGCGCGGCGGCCACAGGGCGGGATCGTCGAGGATCCCGCGAAGACTCTCGGCCAGGATGGGCCAGCCGGCCAGGCGCCTCGCGTCGAGCAAGCTGGTGAACACGCTGGCATCGCTGGCGGCGAGCTCACGGCACTGCTCGACCGTGCGCACCGCGTGGCCCGGCTTCAGGCCGATATCCCACAGACAGCCGAAGAAACTTTCCAGTGCGCGGTGCAGGGCGGGCGAGGTCTCGGCCACCAGGGCGAGCAGGTCGACATCGGACGCCGGAAACAGCATGCCGCGACCGAAGCCGCCAACGGCGAACAGGGCGCCGGCGGCCATGTCACCCAGGCAGGCGCCCCAGGCATGGACCACGATCCGGTCGACGATTTCGGACCGGCGACGGGCCAGGGCCGAAGCGTCTTCCCCTTCACGAAAAGCGACGGCGAGCGAGCGATCCACATCGCCCAGCAACTGGCGCAACGAACGCCGCGCCTCGGGCGAGACGCCCGATCGCGGCACGACGGCGGGCAGGCGTGGAAGCGGCGGAAGCGTCACGTCGGAGCCCTCTGCGGTGGTTGGCACATCGAGCGGACGGCGGTCCCGGGGGACTGCCGTCGATGGAGCGTCAGGCAGCGTGGGCGTCCGGCCAGGGCGTCAGGATCTCGAAACCATCGTCGGTCACGGCAATGGTGTGCTCCCACTGGGCCGACAGCGAGTGATCCTTGGTGACCACCGTCCAGCCATCGGGCAGCGACTTCGTCTGCGGCTTGCCGGCGTTGATCATCGGCTCGATGGTGAAGGTCATGCCCGGCTTGAGCTCGAGGCCCGTGCCGCTGCGGCCGTAGTGAAGCACCTGGGGCTCATCGTGATAGACCTTGCCGATGCCGTGGCCGCAGTATTCGCGGACCACCGAGAAACCCGCCGATTCGGCGTGCTTCTGGATCGCGGCACCGACGTCGCCCAACGTGGCGCCCGGCTTCACGGCGCGGATGCCCTGCATCATCGCCTCGAACGTGGTGTCGACCAGACGCTTGGCGAGGACGCTCGGCGTGCCGACGAAATACATGCGACTGGTGTCGCCGTGCCAGCCATCCTTGATCACGGTCACGTCGATATTGACGATGTCGCCGTCTTTCAGGACCTTGGTTTCGGTCGGAATACCGTGGCAGATCACATGGTTGACCGAGGTACACACGGTCTTGGGGAAACCCCGGTAGCCCACATTGGCCGGAATCGCCTTCTGCACGTTCACGATGTGATCGTGGGCGAGACGGTCCAGCTCCTCGGTGGTGACACCGGGCTTGACGTGGGGCACGAGCATCGCCAGCACCTCGGCGGCCAGGCGGCCGGCCTCGCGCATGTGCTGGATCTCTTCGGGGGTCTTCGGTACGACGGCCATGACGGTTCTCTCTTTTCCTTTGCCCTCAGGGGATTGGGCCTGCTACACGAGGTGGCGGCGCCCCTGCCGGAAATCCAGCCTCGGCTTGCGGCCGAGCGGGTCCGGAGGCTACAATTAGCGAGTTTTGCTGTCCGGCGAAGCCACTTTGAGGTGGCCACGGCGGCGATACGAAGCGCGATTGTAACCGTATGAAGCCACTATTGGCCCCACGAAAGCATCGCTTTTAACGCCACACACGCATCGGCACCGCCTTCGGGGTGCCTGGCCCGACAGGGCCGGGTCGAAGCCGGGGATGCGTGGAGGTCCCAACCCCCACAGAACCGCTCGATGCGGTTCGCCCAGGAGTTATTCCATGGCACAAGTCACCATGCGCGAAATGCTGGAAGCCGGCGTCCATTTCGGCCACCAGACCCGTTACTGGAACCCCAAGATGGCTCCGTACATCTTCGGCGCCCGCGGCAAGATCCACATCATCAACCTCGAGAAGACCCTTCCGCTCTTCACCGACGCGATGAACTTCCTCTCGGGCCTGGCCCAGAAGGGCGGCACC
>Ga0163161_10001986_pt1 | contig 14837 bp, 11 predicted proteins | sample S45metaG_FD_129847 | JGI IMG/M metagenome (GOLD analysis project Ga0163161, IMG submission 129847) | Switchgrass rhizosphere microbial communities from Kellogg Biological Station, Michigan, USA - S4-5 metaG | ecosystem: Host-associated > Plants > Roots > Rhizosphere > Soil | place: USA... | reverse complement strand
TGGGTGATCTCATTGCTAGCAGCATTGAGGTTTTTCTGGTAACTGAGTGCTTTATTCAACTGATGTAAAAAATGCTGAATCAGGTTTACCTGCGATTGATTGTTGTACGCTGGCTACACTTTGGCGCTTAAGCAGCAAAGACCGTAAAACCGCTCTTGACTTTGCGGATTTATTGGCAGGAGCTCCGGGCATCATTTTTTCAAATTCTGTTCCCATCATCTCTGCTACCATTTCTACCATTGCTTCTCCTTTGGGAGCGTTTCCAAGTATATGGCTCCCGTTTGGCATGTGTTGTTTCGATACCTTCCTCAGGTAAGCCTGTACGAGTTTGAATAAGATTTGCGGGTCATTTTTGTCAGTAGCAATTTTTTCCAGATCGTTCTTTAAATGTTGCTGATCTATAAGGCTGATGATTTTTTGCTGAAGCCTGATTTTTACTGCGGGATTAGTCGCCGTTTGCCAGTCATCGATTTGATCACTGATCATTTTTAACGAGTCACTGAGACCTGCCTGTGTGATTTCTGTCATATATCCGATGGTGGTAGCGCTAGCCCTTCTTTTGTTGGCAACCCCGCCATTTGCAATCAAAGGTACCATGCTGATATGAGGTAAATTACCGATCAGTTCTCCATTAAAATCCTTTTGTGAGGGGCCTTCAAGTTTACCAGGCATTAGTGAGAGTTGCGTAAATAAACTGAAGAATGCATGTGGCTGGTATACCCTTTTCATCCATTCGTAAAATGCGATATATTCGTGATTTGGGGGAATCGCATCTTTGCCGTATATCAATTTTGGGTTGTCCTGAAGGCCCCAGTTAGGATGAGGCGCCAGAATAATATTTCCATATTTTATGATAGGGATAACGATTGATTTCTGATGGTCCGCAGAAGTATTTACCATCAGTTTTCCCGGCGCCTTTCCCCATTGTTGGAGCACCTCATTTTGCTGGGCAGCAGGGTAGCTGTTCAACCATTTGTGGTATTCCGCTTCAGGGATGATGATGACTTCGCCGTTGGACATTCTCTTTTTTAATTCTTCTGGTGCCCAGGTTCCTACATTGGAGGCGTGTACAGACATTTGCTGTGCAAGTTGTGCTGCTGTTGGCAGAGATCCGGAACCTACGTTATAACCCTCTTTTTTCCAGGTTTTTAAAAGTTTGGCCAGACTGGCAGGTACATCAAGATATGAATCGATGTCTGCACCAACATTTGCTTTTCCATTGCCTTCGCTGTAATAAGTAACCACCAATTTTTTGTTGGCATTAGCGGTATGCCTTAATTTTGCCCAGGCGATTGCACGCTCTACCCGCCAGTCAATCTGATAGGGGATAGGAACGATATAACGCTGCTGATCAGGCTGTGTCTCATCAGCACCCACAATCATTGGCTCAGTAACGCCATCGCGTTCTGTAAAAAAGAAACGGTCAGTAAGGTCGGGTGCAAAACCGCCCGCCTCCTTTTCCCATGCTCCCGGATCTTTGTAGTAGTGGGTTGCAGCTCCGAGCAATGGTACGTCAAGCATTTGGGCTGCCTTACGGCCTTTTTCCGGATGGCTAAAGTTGAGGAACATTCCGCCATATAATACCACGTCAACAATCGGTTTTTTGTTGACGATGAGCATTGAATCAAGTTTGAACCCATTTTTCTGCATCAATGCAACTGGTCTGCAGCCATGTTTTTCAATGCTTTTAATTAGTGCGTCAATATGTCTCAGGTCATGTTTAACATAGCTTGACTGATAAAATGTAACTCCAATAGATGGAACAGTATCCACAATAGCTTGACCGGATTTTCGGCTGTTATACCATTTCAAATATTCTTCCGCTGTGGGGAACAAGACATCACTTTCAGGATGGTAAAACCCTGTTTCGGGATAAATGACAGGTTTTTCAACAGGTACGTTGAGATCAAACACTTTAGCGGCAATATAAGACAGCAGGCCGTTATAGTTCTGGCTGCTGGCATTCAACCAGTATTTTTTGATCTCCGGATACTGATCAATGGATACATTCCCTTCTGCAAGGGGTGTTTCCAGAAAAAGTACTTTTGTATGCTTTTTTATGGAATCAATCTGGGGTTTGAGCAGAGAGATCCTGGCTCCAAGGCTTTCAAAAATTACAAGATCATGTTTACTAAGCTCAGATACTGAAAAGACGGGCACCGTCCCAGTACCACTCACACCGTAGAGGTCTGTAGTCATGATATGCTCATACCTTGCGCCGGCTTTACTAAAATCGTATGAATCAAGTTCAAGGTGCGGGGATACAAATGCCAGTGAAGGCTTCCGGTGAAAGGGATTGCAGGCAGCAAAAAGCAGCAGAAGGAATAAAAGGGCGTTGCGGGGAATACTTTTAATAGGCATGTTATTTCTTTGATTGATCTGGTACGTAAATGACCTGGCCATTTTCCAGCTGATAAGCCGTACCCAGTCGCACGCCATTTCCAGAAAGGTTTTTAGTACTGATTTTGTGTGAAATGATCTGATTGTTCTTTTTCTCTATCATTTCTACTTCGCCATTTTTTCCCTTTCGTGTCAAAGTCCATTCGCTGTCCTTATTCATTAGGTCTTTGGTAGAAAGGAGCGTAAACATTGCAGCAATTACTGCAACGATAAAGGCTATGCTGATGTCAAACAGCTGCGCAACACCGGCAATAGGATCTTCATCATTTTCATCTCCGGCATAGGATTTTACAGACTTTAGAAATCTCATATGATCATGAATTAGGATTGTTTGCCAATTAATTTTTCTTCGGCTCTTTGGGCAAGACAATACAAATCCTGGCGCTGCCATTTTAACCGGACATGCATCACCGAATAGGCAATGCCACCAATCACCAATCCAATTACCGTGGTTGAAAAGGCAGTGATCATCTGGCTCGACAAACTGCTTAAATTCCCCTGGGCCAGCCCGCTCAGCGCTTTGGCCATTGGGGTCAGCGTACCTATTAGCCCTAAAGTAGGGCCCATTTTTACGCTGTAGCGAGAAGACTGTATCGCAAGGAAACTCTTTTGTTCTGCTTTTTCCAACACAACATTAAGTTCTATCTCAAGCATTTTATCTTCTGCATCGATGGCATTGATTTGTTCTATAAAGGGACTGCTGTAATACCGGGGGTTCCTGCTCCTGCGATAATATTCTTTTGCAAATGATCCCAGTGAATAAAAGATTTTTCCCAGTAAAAAGAACAAGGCAATAATCACGGGATAGATAAATACGTTGGCAAGTACGTACAGTGAGGATTCTAAAATTTTGAAGATGTCTGTCATTATTATTTTTTAGCTGAAATTGAACTGAAATTGTATGTATATCTTAAGCGGAACGAGCGGCCATACTGGCTGTATCCTCGTTTTTCGTAATAATTCTCATCAGTTAGGTTTGCCAGGGTAAGCCCCAGTTGATGATGACGGCTTAGGTTACAGGTACCTGCCAGGTCAAGGGTCATAAATGAGGAGTAGTAAACCAGGGGGCGAAGTGCATCATTGTAGTCTGTATCCCATCTTTGGCCCACATATCTGCCGGTTAACCTGATCGAATAATTTCGGTTATTCCCGTATTCAACCCCATAGTTAATATTGCTGTTTGCAATGTTTTGTATATCTGCCGCAGTTTCAGATCCCGCAGCGCTCACCGTAATATCCTGTGCTTTGATATTGCGGGTGATATTACTGAACGCCCGTAGGGAATAACGAAAATTTGCCAGTGCACCAAAATCATAGCTCAGCATAAATTCCAGTCCGCGAATTTTACTTTTATTTGAGTTGAAATAATTGGTCACCGCTGTCACTGCATCGGTTCCGATACTGTAAGGTGTGGCTGGTGGGGCAGATACAGAAGTAATCCTATCTTTTACATCCGTTGTGAAATAAGTAACATCAGCCATAAGGCCTGATTTTGGACGATTGTATTTTAAACCTATTTCTTCGGAAATACTGCTCTCATTTTTTAGGCTGGCATTGCCTTGTGAAACCGTTACTTTACCAGATCCGGTGCCAGACACCTGATAGCCTGCTACCTGTAGTGCATCTGGTGTAACAAAGGCACGGCCAATGCTGCCGTGGACAGCCAGTCCCTCAAACACATCATACTGTGTACTCAGGCTCGGACTTAAAAATTTATTGTTCTGAGTACCGGGTACCAGGGTTTTAGTATAATTTGGCGTGGTTTTCAATTCAAAGTCGGTAAAATCCAAACGCAGGCCCGGATTGATTTTTAAACGGTTACCGAGTACGCTGAACTGTCCCTGGGCATAAACGCCGTTCGTTACAATTGATGCATCAGGTGAAGAAGCTGTCTCTTTTTGCACTGCTGCAACAGGTGCCGAAAAACTTTTTGTTTTTGAAGAGGCGTTGTTGTAATCATAACCAACAATCATGCGCTGATTTTTCCCCAGCTGTAAAGCATCTCTCAATTGAAGCCCCGACCATGAATAGTTGGTTTGTCCAGACTGGTAGGGATGATCAATAACAGCCCCTGCACTGGTTCTTACAGCATAGGTTGTGGATTGCTCATCGGCATAGTAGAATCTGGCACTTAGTTCGTGGCTTTTCAATTTACCGGACAAAGCGGCTTCAGCACTGTTTCGGTTGATGTCTTTGAGCCCTGCGCCGCCCTCGCCCGAAAATATGTCTCCCGGAGATTCTACATCGTTGGCCCTGAATAATGAACCATTTACATCGACCCTCCAATTGGAGTCAATTTTGTAACCGATGCGTCCGGAGCCACTGTAATAGCTGTATTTTGTGTTGGGCCTAACCTGTCCGTCACCACGGCTGTCATCTACTTCTTTCGAAGTTCCATTGGTATAATAATTAGTAGCTGAACCGCTACCTAACATTTTCCTGAATACATTACCGTCACCCATCTTAAAATTACTATTCCTGTTGAAATATGTTCCAGACAGATCGAAGTCAAGTTTATTGGTGATGCTTCCTCCGGCCCTGCCTCCAAACTGTGAGGTGTTATAACTGCCGTAGTCCGCAAAAACATTCCCTGCCACAGGCCCCAGAGACTGCGCAGTAATGATATTTAGAACACCACCCATCGCTTGCGAGCCATATAAGGCTGATGCGGGTCCTTTCAACACTTCTATCCGTTCTATATTATTCAGGTCTATCGTTCCCAGATTGGTGGTGCCGGCAGGACGGCCATTGATTAACAGTAAGGTATGTTGGGTAAGCCCGGAAAATTGAGGACGAAATCCCCGGAAACCAACTCCTGAAAGGATTCCTGGATACTGGATCACATTTACCGCTGCTGATTTCTTTACAATATCTGTCACATCCAATGCAGGTGTGAGCGAGATATCTTTCTTACTGATCACTTCCAGCTTTTGAGGTACATCGGCCAGGTGCTGGGCACTTCTGCCGGCTGTGATCACAATAGGATTAAGGTTATGATCAATTTTTTGCATCTCAATCGATTGTTGAAGGGATGAAATGCTGGTTAATACAATCACACGGTCCTGATAACCCATAAAGGTGACGGTTATAGAAAATGGAAGTTTGCTGATGTTAAATGCTACTGAACCATCTTTATCACTGGTTACGTTTTTTCCTGCGCTTTTGAGCTGGACGGTGGCACCGGCAAGGGGAGAATGATCATTGCCATCTACAATTTTGCCGCTGAATTTCAACTGCGCAAAGCTGGATATTGAAAATACGATGACAAGTGCGGCTGTCATTGAATACTTTAACAGTAAAGGTTTAAATTTCATGTGTGAGAATTTTTTGCAAACCTATTACTAAATAGTCACAAATGCAACAATGTTGCTATAAGTGTTTTGTTTTGATGGGATTTTGATTCAATTGTGCTTAAAATATTCAGGAATTACTTTAAGTTACAACTACAAAAGACTTCGATATGGTGCGACTAAGGAACTTTCATTTTTGTCACACGATCAGGAATGAAATTAGCGAATTACTATTATGATCAGGTGCAGGGGATGAGTACAAGATTTAAGGATGTTTTCAAGCGTGCTATCGGTTATACTGATCGCTGCATTCCCATGACGAAAACTGAGTGCGATATATCTTATTTTATCACCGTCCCAGCCATTTACGCACCGGCTCATCGTACCACTTCAATGCTGCATAAGCCAGAACAATCCCGCCTGTAAAAGTAAGCAGTGCATAAGGCCAGGCCTCTGCCAGCGTTACGCCTTTATGATTGCTGGCCCAGGCCACATAAAAATAAACCAGCGGATAATGCACGAGATAGAGAGGATAGGATATCTCACCTAAAAATTTGCATATCCTGTTCTCCCGCTGGTTTTGCAACACGCCACTGGCACCCAGATATACAATAAAAAGGAAAACGATGATGATGCAAAGAGATTCATAGATCCCATTCATCCAAAGATGCCCAGCGCCGCCAATACGGGGCATATAAAGTATGATCACGACCAAAAGGCTGCACCATAAAAAAGCATTTTTAATCTGGGTAGGTTTTGCAACACGTGATAACAATAAACCGGCAAAGAAAGGGTACATGGTGCGGGTTAGCCCAACGCGTACCTGCTCTGCATTCAGTGTCCAGCCACCACTGACATCACCGTTGGTGATGGCCAGCTGTGCGAGTGCTACAGCAGAGATGCCTACCAGAATAGTCAAGGCAGTATTGGAAAATTTCCTGATCCATACAGCGTAAAGAATGTTGGCAATATATTCAAAGAACAGTGACCATCCCACGCTGTTGAGGGGATGCATCTCTTCCCAGCCACGTATATCGAGCGATAAGGGGACAGGCAGGATTGTATAACCGATCAGCATCACCAGCAGCATTTTCCAGAGAGGTACAGTATGGATGAGCGGCCAAATCGTAGAATCCGTATAATAGAATCCGATAGCGCCGAGGGTCATTCCCAGTACCACCATCGGCTGCAGACGCTTGATCCGGAGTTTAAAAAAGTTGCCAATGGTCATTTGATGCCAGCGGTCGTCATAAGCATATCCCATCACGAAACCAGATAATAAAAAGAAAAAGTCTACAGCCAGATAGCCATGATTGACAAGAATATCCAGATGACCGGTAGCCAGTGGCTCTGCGAGATGAAAAGTGACAACGATGATGGCAGCGACACCACGAAGACCGTCTAATATAGGATAGTGTGGCTTGCCTGCCTGTCTGTTATTGTTCATTGATGGAATTGAATATACAGACAATGATTGAAAAAAGAAGGTAGAATCAGAAATTATGGCCTTCTAACTGTCCTGTAACGATGATGTCGAATACTAGCCATTCTGCCGATAATTTCATAATTTTAGGCAACATCAGCGTATATGGATATTAGTAAGGAATTTATCAATTTAAGCCCCGGACCGGTTGCTTTAAAAATTGTGGTAGGTGTTGGCATTGGCATGCTGATCGGAATGGAAAGAAAATGGTCGCACCAGGAAGCAGGTATCCGTACTTTTTCAATTATTGCATTATTGGGGGTACTTTCTTCAGTTATTGGAATGGAGATCGTGATCGTCTCAATGGCCGGTGTTTTTTTACTGATTACAGGCATCAACGTCAGAAGTTTAAGAGTGAACAATACACTGGAAATCGCTACATCAGCGGCGCTCATTGTAGATTACTTACTTGGCGTATTGGTGGGCTTTGGCCATATTTTTACACCAGTAGCTGGCGCAATTGCAATGACGATGTTACTGGCCTGGAAGATTGAGCTCAACCGCTTCGCCGGGGGCCTCAAACCTTCTGAGATCAGAAGCGCAATTATACTCGGGTTAATTGGATTTGTGATTTATCCGCTGATGCCCAATAAATACATTGATCCCTGGAACCTTGTCAATCCAAGTGATGCCTGGCTCAGCGTGATCGCAATTTCTGGTATTGGCTTTCTCAATTATGTGTTCCTGAGAATATTCAGCACTGACGGACTGTACTGGGGTGCCATTTTTGGCGGTCTGGTAAACAGTACGGCCACTGTAGCAGAGCTTAGTGGGAGGGCGCAAACCAGTGGGCTGGCCTCAAAAATTACGGTATTATGTTTACTGACCAACATAGCCATGTTTGTAAGAAACCTGTTGCTGGTTGGGATCTTTTGTCCTGCTGCATTGCCAGCAAGCCTGCTGCCGCTCATTGCCATGTCGCTGGTTTCCGGCTTGTGTATCTGGATGGATATCAGAAATGATAGTAATGAGCATATCAAAGTAGAGGAAGTAGATACGCCTCATTTAGATACCCCAATTTCGCTGCCTAAAGTACTTACATTCGGTTTGCTTTTTGTGCTCATACAAATTGGTGGAACGTTGCTGACCAGGGTATTTGGAAGTTACGGGATGCTGGCAACAGGTGTTTTTGGCGGGCTGGTGAGCAGTGCCAGTACTACAGCAGCAGCAGCTACAATGGCGAGCCACGCCCAGATCAGCCCATCAGTTGCCGGCAGTGTGGCCATACTTTCATCTTTGGCCAGTGCTGTGATCAGTCTGCCTATCATCTGGAAAACGGTAAAAGACAGAAAGCTGGTACGGAAATTTACAATAGAACTGATTGCGATTGTAATTGCAGGAACGGCTGTGGTCTGGGTAGACCGGGTTTTTGAAATCACCGAAAGGTTGTTACATTAACCTACAGTTCGTAGAGCATCATCGCAAGAGCTGATTTAATCCATCAGGCCAAAATAATTGTTGACATGCAATATCTTGTAAAATAGAAGTCTTCATCATTCCAACAAGTGTTTTTCTCTTCTTCACTATTCTATCATATTATTTGAAACAACGCTCAGCTATCAGCGTTTACTATATATTTACATCAAACTTATAACTATGATTACTCCGGAAGATAACACTTCATTTAACGAAGAAGAACAAGACGAACAGTTTAGCCAGCAGGATGTACACTCTGATGGTATAGAAGCTATCCCACCCTCTGAAGAGGATAAAGCAGCATCAGAGATCGAAAACTTGTCACAGGCTGACAAAGCTTCTGAATCATCTTTTACCTTAAACGTTGATAATGGCATTGCACCAGGAAAACCAGACAGAAATTAAACTGTCTGGAACCTTACAATGAACATCAGTACGTTTAACGCTTTTAAAAGTAGAAATTACAGGTTGTATTTCAGTGGCCAGTCGATCTCACTGATTGGCACCTGGATGCAAAAGACCGCGGTAAGCTGGGTCATTTATTCGGAAACACACTCCAAGTTTATGCTGGGGCTTACCCTCTTTGCGAGTATGTTTCCGTCTTTTGTTTTCTCTTTCCTTGGCGGTATTGCTTCAGACCGCTATGACCGCTTCAAACTGTTGCTCATCACACAATTTGCATCTATGGCGCAGGCGGTGCTGCTCACTGCACTTCTGTTTTTTAAACACTATACCGCCTGGGAGATCATTGCACTTAGTGCTGTATTAGGACTGATCAATGCTTTTGATGTACCTGCAAGGCAATCTCTGGTGTATGAAATGGTAGAAAACAAGGCCGATCTGCCCAATGCGCTTGCCCTCAACTCGTCAATGGTTAATCTTTCAAGGCTGATCGGGCCTGGTTTAGCCGGGCTTGCGCTGGAGAAATTTGGTCAGGATGTGTGCTTTGGGCTAAATGCAGTAAGCTTCATTGCGGTAATAGGATCATTGCTGATGATGAAACTGCCAAAGTATATCGAAAAACCAATCACTAAAAATGTATTTGGCGATTTAAAAGATGGTTTCGATTATATCAAACAAACACCGTCCATCAAATTTGTATTGATTACCCTTGCGCTGGTAAGCCTCCTTGTTTTACCATATGCCACATTAATTCCCGTATATGCCAAGGATATCTTTAAAGGTACCGCTTCAACCTTTGGTGTGATTGACAGTGTGATCGGGCTGGGTGCTTTCTGTGGTGCGATCTATCTTGCTTCGCTTAAGCCCGGGCGTAACCTGAAAAGAATCCTGGCTACCAACACGATTATATTTGGGCTAGGGCTGGTTTTATTTTCGCACACCACCTGGTATCCGCTTGCACTGATTTTTGCAGCACTATGTGGTTTTGGGATGATGTCTCAGATTACAATCAGCAATACCCTGATCCAGACTACCGTTGATCCTGCTATGCGGGGGAGGGTGATCAGTTTTTATGCCATGGCCTTTTTTGGAATGCAGCCATTGGGTGGCTTACTTGTAGGCATCCTTTCCAAATGGATTGGCACACCTGACACAGTAATGGCGCAGGGGATTATTACCGTTATGATCGGTATACTCTTATTCCGCTTTTTAAGAATAGACAGGGAGAAACTTGCTCATGAATCCCAGACTTTGCCTGTCGAAATAACAAAAGATTAATTATATTTTATTCTACTGTAGCGTTCTGATTACTAACCACGTTTTGAGTTCAGGTTAGGATTCAGAAGCATTACATATAGGTACTTACTTGTTCTATTGGTGTGTTTTGTTATTGTCTTTCATAATGTGGTGTTTAGGAAGACGGGAATCAGGTGAGCATATCTGAGGTATATAATGATTCTGGGTAAATGGATAAAAATAATTTGATACACACACAAATGGAAACAATGGCCTCCCGATCTTGCTGATGGGGAGGCCTTGTTCTTTTAGAACTTATAAGCTACGCTGCCCAGAAAGTTAACCGGGTTTTGTGGTGTTAGCCTGTATGACCAATAATGCTCATCAGTGAGGTTATTTCCTTTCACAGAAATCCTGTATTTGCTTTTCTCATAAAACAAAGCCGCATCAAATGTAGTGTACGAAGGGATGATCACTTTTGCCGTTTTTGTGTTGGTCTGGAAAGCAGAACTTCCATAGTTTCCGCCGGCACCTGCACCCAATCCTTTCAGCAGGCCATCTGTAAACCTGTAGCTTACCCAGAAATTCGCTAACCTTGCAGGGCCGGAACCTGCCGGGCGCAATCCGATCAATGCAGGATCTATATTGGTATATTTGCTGTCATTATAAGCATACCCGGCAACGATGCTCAAACCCTGTACAGGGTTGGCAACCAATTCCAAATCTACACCTTTACTGCTTTGTGTACCATCCTGTATCGAAAAATCGGAGTTATTGGGGTTGGCACGTACAATATCTTTTACTTTGATATCATAGTAACTTACAGAGCCGGTCAGTTTATGGTCCCACAAATCTGCTTTAATACCACCTTCGGCCTGGTTGGCCTGCTCGGGCTTAAACGTTCTGCCGTCGATATCCGTTCCGGTCTGATTGGTAAAACCATTCATATAGTTTCCGAAAAGGGATAACCTTTGTTTAACCAGCTGGTATACCAACCCTAATTTTGGAGAGAAGGCCGTTTGTTTGTATACCCCGGTATTGGCACCGGTGACCACATTTAAAGTTCCGTTATTTTCGAAATGGTCTGCGCGCAGGCTTAACATAGCCAGCAAGCGGTCAGTAACATTAAGGACATCGGATACATAAGCACTGTAGGTTTTCTGATCACCGTTCTGATTGGTGTAGGTGGCAGTTTGAGCCATCCTGCTCAGGTATACGGGATTAAATGTAGTGTAGAAATTGGTAGTCTTGATGTCCTTTGTAAAGTCTACCGCCGTAGTGTTGATGTTTGCAGTTTTTCTGGTAGTGGTAAAGCTGTAGTAATCGAGCCCGGCCACCACCCTGTTGCGCAGGTTGCCTATTTTAAAATCACCAATAAAGTTCTGCTGGAGATCAGTAGATTTATACCCATATTTTCCTACGGTTACCTGCGGCCGCAGGGTAGTTGCCGATGTGCCTACGAGCCTGATGGTAGAACCGTCGAATGTAGAGTTGGTGGCAGTAATAGCAGTTTGTGATGTCCACTGATCAGATATCCGGTAATTTACCTGTGTGAAGATACTTTTTGATTCTGAGTCGTAAGACACATCATTACTGGCATAGGATTGTTTATAGGGCATGCCTAAATTTTCCACTTTCTGTACGGGTATCCCGGTGGTAAAAGGATCAAACCGGATAGGTGAGGTGCCCTGGTTTTTACCATATTCCAGGTCTGCTGAGAGAGACAGGTTTTTGGTAATCTGATAAGAAAAGCTGGGAGTGATGGCAAAAGATTTTGTAAATCCTGCATCCTGAAAACTATTCTGTGAGCTCACCGCACTGTTTACCCTGAACAAGGCAGTCTTGCTCTCATTTACAGGGGTATTAAAATCTACTGCCAGACGGCTCATGTCAAAACTGCCTGCGGTGTAGGATACCTCGCCGCCAAGACCATTGTAGGGTTTTTTGGTTACCCTGTTGATTAACCCGCCATAAGAAACCACGCTGCTTCCAAACAGGGTTGATGATGGCCCTTTGATGACCTCAAGGCGTTCCAGATTGACAGGGTCAATGCTGGTCTGTACAAAATTGGCCAAACCGTTTCTCACCTTTGGTTCTATCGAAAAGCCTCTCGATATCAGCGTTACCCTGTTTTGATTGAGCAGCAGCGGAACGCCAGCTCCCGGAACGCTTTTTAGCGCAGAACCCAGATCAGTAACCACCTGTTCCTGCATTAATTCCTTTGAAACAATGGAATATACCTGAGGGTTTTCCAGGTTTTTGAGGGGTAAGCGGGATACATATTCACTTTCTTTTTTATGAAACTTCTTAACGGCAGTTTTCACTGAAACTTCGTTCAGCGCATTTGAACCTTTCTCCCTGACCGAGTAGTTTGCTATGGTTACGCCGGTTGCCTTTACCTCAACGTACTGGCTTTGTTTAGGTACACCGTAAGCAAGGATAATCAGGGTGTATTTGCCTGGTTTCAGATCTTTAAACCTGAATTTCCCATCCACATTGGTGAGCGTCTGTTTGCTGTTTTCTTTGAAGGAGACCGATACCATTTCTATAGGGTGGCCGTCCTGGTTGGTGATGATCCCTGAGATTTCACCGTTGGCCTGGGCAAAAGAGTGTTGTGTACAGCATATGCCGAACATAAAGAACAAGAGTATAAAATACTTCATTTTAGATATTAAATAATAAATATTTGGGTTGGATGTAAATAGCAGGCAGACTATTTACGGCACGAAGTTATTAAGACTTATTATGAATAACGAATTTAAAAAAACAACCCTTGCGCAAACAAGGGATAGTCTTAACGGTCAAATTGATTGACGGTGAAGTGAGGGGGAGGCTGAGATGAAGCAGGAGCTTTAAGTTAAAGATTACAGAAGATCTTCAGGGTTTGAAATTTATCACCTTATAATAGGCCTTTTTTGGTTTGAGTTGCTGGTCAAACAACAGAGGGTAATTTTTGCGTCCCCGTACAGGATATTGGTCCAGCCAGGTATTCCTGTCTGATACGTTCCAGAAAGTAACCCCGGTAATTACATTACGGTGAGACCGCAGAATTTTGAAGATTTCGTCATATTTTTCAGATTGTTTTTTTTCCATCACCTCATTATAATCTGTTTTTTCTCCCGGACGGAGTGACCTTCTTTCCTTTTCCCAGGGATATACCGAAACATCCAGTTCTGTGACCTGTACCTTTAAGCCCAGGGCGGCATATTTTTCAATAGCTTCGTTCAGTTCGGTGCTGCCGGGTTCAAAAAGCGACCAGTGCCCCTGTAAGCCGATGCCATCAACAGGAATATGTACAGCTTTCATTTTTTTCAGCAGCTTGATAATTCTGTCCCTTTTCTCCGGCCGTTCGGTATTGTAATCATTGTAAAACAGCTGCGCTTTGGGATCAGCTTCATGTGCATATTCAAAGGCTTTGAAGATGAAATCCTCTCCGCAGATCTGGTACCACAATGAATTCCGGAGAAACTTGTGCGGATCATCGTCAATAGCCTCATTGACCACGTCCCATGCATATATCTTTCCCTTATAACGCTGAACCACGCTGAATATATGAGATTTAAGCCGTTGCAGAAGAACTTCTTTTGATACAAGTTGCCCTGCCTTATCCTTAAAGATCCACTGAGGTGCCTGCTGATGCCAGCAAAGGTTATGACCGCGCACCTTCATGCCGTTTGCCTGTGCGAAACTTACAATAGAGTCTGCATCCTTCCAGGAATATCGGTTCTCTTCCGGATGTATGACGCCCATCTTCATCGCATTTTCAGGTGTAATACTGTTGTACTGCTTCCTGACCAGGGCGGCTTCATCGCCACGGATCGATGAGGCTGATACAGCCACGCCCATAAAGAAATAAGACCGGTAATAATCTTTTAATCCCGCGTTTTCCTGCTGCTGGACTGAAGGGGCAGAACGTTTAAGAATAAAGCCGGCGCAAATGGCAATACACGTGCCCGCTCCAAGCTGAACAAGCAAAGTTTTAATTTTTTTGAATGATCCCATATCCGTCATGTTATGCAATCGATTTCAGCTTTTTTAAACCGTAATCTTTTGCGTTTGTCTGATTTTATCAGTGTTTATAATTTGGTCAGTTCGTATTGAAGGGGTAATGGTTTGAAATGCAAATACGCTAAAATTGCTGTATAAAGAACTTTAAACCGATATTTAATCCGATTACCGGAAGGATTATAGATTTTATGTGGTATAGCTTTTAGAACAATTCCATTCAATAACAGCATAAATTTATAAAAATAAATTACAATCGATTGCAATATTCGGAATTCTTTCTACATTTATGGTTATAGATATGAATTACAGATATATAAGACTTGCGGGGGCGTTGATAGCCAGCATTTTAATCCTGGGGCAGGTGGGTGTGGCACAGGTGCGCCTGCCGCAGCTGATCAGTGATGGGATGGTGTTACAGCGCGATGCCCGGCTCAAAATCTGGGGATGGGCATCTGCTGCTGAAAAGATCAGTATACGGTTTAAAAACAAAAGTTATCAGGCAAAGGCAGGTGCCGATGGAAAATGGATGCTGATGTTACCTGCGATGAAAGCCGGAGGGCCATACGATATGGAGATCAAGGCCAGCAATCACCTCATGATAC
>Ga0163161_10001985_pt1 | contig 14840 bp, 16 predicted proteins | sample S45metaG_FD_129847 | JGI IMG/M metagenome (GOLD analysis project Ga0163161, IMG submission 129847) | Switchgrass rhizosphere microbial communities from Kellogg Biological Station, Michigan, USA - S4-5 metaG | ecosystem: Host-associated > Plants > Roots > Rhizosphere > Soil | place: USA... | reverse complement strand
ACTGAAAAAGAGAGGATTGGCGGCGGGCCTTTGGGGAGGCCAGCACATCAGCATTAATGTTTCTGCCGGAGGCGCAAAGGTCGAATATGACTGCGCGCACGCGACCATCGATCGAGCGATCGTCCTCGATCGCAACGGTCGCTTCAATGTATCCGGCAGGCAGTTTCAGGAACGCGGCGGACCGACACGGCAAGGCGAGCAATCCGGCTATCCGGCACTTTTCTCAGGCGAAGTCAAAGGCAAGAACATGACGCTCACCGTCCGGAACAGCGAGACCAAGGAAGACATCGGGACCTTCACTCTGGTCCACGGCGCTCAGCCGAAACTCTTCAAGTGCAAGTAGACGACCATCTCTTCACAACTTAATTCGCCAGGTCGTGCCGATGATATTTAGATCGCCGGGCCGTGCGCGGCCATCATTCTGGCGCATCACATATGTGTCCAGCGTGAAATGCTTGTTGAAAGTGTGATTGACGCCGACAGCGAAGCGATTGCGTGGCCAAACGTGCAGGCTCCAGTCGTAGAAGAATTCGTCGCTTACCACCCAAACGAATTTCGTCTTGCCAATCTTGAATGGATGTTCCAGCTGGAGCCGGTTGCGGTAGCGCCACGCGTTGACTTGCGGTGCACGCCAGCGTCGCTCGAACCAGTTGCGGCTATTGAAAGTAAATTTGCCGAGCGGCACGCGCACATTCGCGCCGACAGTGCCCCGCTCTTCTCTTTCATGCCGGCCGTTAGGTGGTCTGGCGTCACGATGAAAGTAGAGAGTCTGGAGCGTGATGTATTTGGTGAGTGCGAAGTTGAACCGGATGCCCCAACGTTCATCCACCGGCTTGGTGATGTTATCGCCAATTCTCAGCGTTCCGATGAACACCATCTCGAGTTTCTTGTTTAGCGGGATCGTAACCTGCACGTCGTTCCAACTTTGCGTGTCATTCTTGGGAACTGGCGATTGACCCACCGCGGGCGCGGCGCACAAGAGGATTGCGCCCACTAACAGCACCGCAATTTTCATGAATTTCACCTTTGCCTGGCCAGCGTGTAGTTCGGCAGCACGCTGAACGAAGTGAGTCCGATGGCCACGCGATCGCCCGTCTTGTATCGGGTTGCGTTCGCTTCAGGTTTGGGGCGCGTCGCCATTATCGGAACTCCGGTCATTCGCTGTGGGGTATTAATGGTGACTTCATAAAGCGCGTCGGTGTCGCCTTTGCGATGGGTTAGATCGAGGCGAACTGTGAGCCGTTGATAGGCACCGACGAAATTGACTTCTTCGATAACGCCGTTGGTGAGACGGCGGCATCCTTCCGGGAGATTTGCGTCCTGACTGATACAAACGTCTTCGGGGCGAAAGACCAGCTTAACGGACTGGCCATCACGAAACCGTTGCGTTTCTTTTTCAGCCGGTAACCTTGCTGTGCCGATTTCGACAAAACCGTGCGTTGCGACGCCCAACAGTAGATTAGCTGCCCCGAGAAACGTCGCGACATATTCCGTAGCCGGATGATTGTAGACCTCGTCCGGCGTGCCGATTTGCTCGAGCTTGCCTTCGTTCAGCACGGCGATGCGATCGCCCAATTCGAGTGCCTCTTCCTGATCGTGCGTGATGAAGATCGACGGTACTTTCACCTGGCGGAGCAGGGCGCGAATCTCGCGGCGCAGATGCACGCGTGTCTGCGCATCGAGCGCCCCAAATGGCTCGTCAAATAATAGGACCTGAGGCTTGTAGGCGAGCGTCCGGGCAATAGCGACGCGCTGCTGTTGGCCGCCGGAAAGCTGCCAGGGGTATTTCTTGCGATGCTGTTCCAGTTGGACCAGCTTGATGAGACGATCGACTGTCTCGCGTCTTTCTTTCCGCGGGCAACGACGAATCTTCAGGCCGTAGGCAATATTTTTTTCGACGGTCATGCGCGGGAACAATGCATAAGATTGGAAAATGACGCCGACGCCGCGTTCACGGGCAGGCAAATCAGTAACGTCCTGGCCGTGAAGAATTACGTAGCCCCGGTCCGGTTGCTCGAGGCCCGCGATGATCCGCAGGATGGTGGTTTTGCCGCTGCCGGACGCGCCGAGCAGCACCAGCGACTCACCCTCGGATACGTCAAAGCTGACGTCTTCGAGCACCGAAGTTTTCTTGAAGCGCTTGCTGATGCTGCGCACACTGGCCGCGATGCCCGAAGACGTTTCGCGTTCGGGGACCCACGACACGTGCAGGTCGCCGGAATCTTTCGCCAGTTTCATTTTGGCCATCATGCTTCCTGCGCCTCAAGCTCGAGCCAGTCGCGCGCGAAGAACAGCACGCTGAAAATCACAAACGAAAGCAAAGCGAGCACAATGGCGATCGCATTCGCCGCTTCAATCTGTCCTTCATTGAATTTTGCAAAAATATAAAGCGGCGCTGTCTGTGTGCGGCCGGCGAGGTTGCCGGAGACGAGAATCGTCGAACCGAATTCACCGACAGCGCGCGCAAACGTAAGCAGCGCGCCGGAAACGATCGCGCCGCGCAAACTGGGCAGCGTTACGTGCCAGAACGTTTGCCAGCGGGTCGCGCCGATAGTCGCCGAAGCTTCTTCAAGCGAACGGCTCATCGTGTCGAACACCGGTTTGATTACCCCGAACGCCAGCGGGAAAGTGACAAAGATATTCGCCAGGATGATCGCGTAAGGCGTAAACATGATCTGCTGGTTTTCTGAGAAGAGCCGCCCGATCATTCCGTACTTGCCCCACAACAACAGCAATGCAAACCCCGCGACCGCCGTTGGAATCGCGGTCGGCAAAGAGATCGTGACAATGACGGCGTTCCGCCCCCAAAAGTCGTAACGCGAAAGAACATAAGCAGCGAACAGACCGAACACTACGTTGAAAACTGTGGCCCAAAAACTCGTTGCGATTGAGAGCTTCAGGGCAAAGACAGCTTCCGGCGCGACCAGCGAAGATACGAATGTGCCGAAGCCCTTGCCGAATCCATAGATAAAAATGGAGAGCATCGGCAACAAGACCAGCGGCAGCATGATGCCGAGCATCATGCCGATGCTGATGGGCCGCGCGACATCAAAGCCGCGAACGTGTCTGATCGATCCGATTTTCATGTCTCGCTATTTTCGCTTCTGGACCTGATCGCGAAAGATACTTTCAATAATTTCCGGATATGCCCGGCTCCAGCCGCCAAGCAACGGATCGTTCACTGTAAACGGGTCCTTAATGGTTGCGAGTTCCTTGTTTTCCTGGTTCAGAGCCTCGTTGGTGACTGAGCGGAAGTGAAACTTCACGAATGCGCGTTGCGCTTCTTCACTCCACAGGTACTGCATGAAAGCGTCAATCACCGGCCGGTCGACCGCCGACACGTTCCGATCGATGACGACCGCGGGATGCTCGCTGAAGATGGTCGATTCGGGAATCACGATTTCGGCATCGGCCTTTGCGTTTCCTTGCTTCATCAAGAGCGCGTCCAGTTCGTAGGTTATCAAGGCATCGCCGTTACCGAGCTCAAACGTCGTGCGCGCCTCGCGCGCCGAAGCGGGCGTGGAAATCACATTGCGCCAAATCGCCTGCAGGGTTTGCAACGCACGCGCGCGATCCTCGCCGCCCGAGTCTCTCTTCGATTTGATGAGTTCTGATCCATACATCGCCAGGATCGACCATTGGGCACCGCCTGAACTGATGGGATCAGGATGAATCAGTTTCACACCGGGCTTGGCGAGATCGCTGAAGTCATGGATGCCTTTGGGATTGCCCTTGCGCACCAGAATCACAAACGGCGTTTTGTTGACGATGCCCTGCTGGGGCAACAAGTGCCAATCGGAAGTCACAAAGCCGTTTTGCTTTAGACGGTCGGCGTCGCGTTCGATCGAAAGGATTGCGACCTGCGCTTTTACGCCCGACAGGATTTGGTTCGTCACAATTTCCGAACCGGCAAATGATGAGGTGAAGTGAATGTCTATATTGTGTTCACGCTTTGCTTTGGCGCTGAACGCCGGATAAATCGCCTTTTCAAGCGGCTCTTTCATAATCGAAAAGCCGTACAGCGTGATGTTCACGCTTCCAGCTCCGCCTTCGGACATTGGTTTGGGCAGGCAACCGCCAATCGTGGCGAGCACCAGCAGCAAACCAATGAATACAGTGGCGCGAATCCTGTTTGGTAACGTGCGGCTGAATATCGACAAAGAGACCTCCGCTGAGAACTGACTTACAGCTCGGGGGAAACGGTTTTCGCTAAGGGGTTGATTAAGCTGATCCGTTAATAACATATTTCGCGATTTAGCGGCAATGACAATCGTCACGACGCAATCACAACTGTGTGGCCTTGATTATGGAGTTGCCGCCCCTTACGATGACTTCCGTTGTTTTTGGGGAGGATGTGAGTTTTGTTCGGGAAATGGATGCGCGCACGCGAAATTGCGCACACAAAGAAGGACGACAATCGAATCGTGCGGCCATTCGCGTGGGGCTTGGAATTCATCAGCGATCACGTCAACGGCGACGATCCGCGCGTGCTTTTGCGCGAACACACGCGGCGCGCGATGGCAGATAGCGAAAACTTTTATTCGTTACCGCAGATCAACGATTACGAACTTACCGGCGACCAGCTTACGTGGACGAGTGCAGTCCGAACACCTTCGGCGGAAAACAACATCGTTCGGGCGCGATTATTCAGGCCGAAGAAAGAGCGGAAGAACAAACCGCGAGCGGCGGTCGTCGTCCTGCCGCAGTGGAATGCGCAACCGGACAGTCACGTCGAAGCCTGTCGCATCTTTAATGGCCTGGGGATGGCGGCGCTGCGTCTGACGCTTCCGTATCACCAGGAAAGAAGGCCCCCGGAGATTGAGCGCGCACAATATCTCGTCCGCTCAAACAACGGCCGGACAAGGCAGTCGATGCGGCAGGCCGGGCTGAACACGCGCGGGGCGGTGCGTTGGTTGAAGCAGCAAGGATACGAGCGAATTGGAATTCTGGGGACCAGTATCGGCTCATGCACTGCCTTTCTGGCTTTCGCACATGACGAAGACATCAACGTTGGCACTTTTAATCACGTCTCCGGTTACTTTGCCGATGTCGTCTGGGAGGGAATCTCGACGCGACACGTGAGGGAAGGAATTGAACCCCATCTGACGATTGAAGAGCTGCGCGAGTTTTGGAATCCAATTAGTCCCGTACCGTTCATCCCGCGTCTGCTGCGGATGCAGCGGCGGCCGATGCGCTTTATCGCTGCGCGTTACGACCTGACGTTTCCGGTTGACATGTCGAAGCGGGTAATTGAAGAAGTGAAGTCACTGGGGATTGACCTCGATGTCGTTTGGTTACCCTGCGGTCATTACACGACCGGGGAGATGCCCTGGAAGGCCATCGACGCCTGGAAGATAGCGACCTTCATGCGGAAGCACCTCTAGCGCGTTGATTGATTACGCGCTCCAGTGGCGTACGTCCAAACTTATCAAATGCAAGAATGCGTTTGTGACTCTTGCGTGCCCGCGGGGCTTGGACGCAAGTTTCGCTAACTGGCGGGGTGACCTTCATCGCCGAGTTTGATTTCATCGCGGATGGCTCGACACTCATTGACGTTGCAGTGAGCGTGGAATTCAGGTTAAGGAACGTGAACTTGGGTTCTTCCAGCAGGAGCGGCACGATGATGTACCACTGTAAGCAGCCGCCACACATCATTAAGAACCACGCCGTGAAAGTTTCTGCGGGAAACTCACCGCTGAGTAGGGCGCAGACGATGACCGAGGCAATAATGCAAACCACGCCGGCCGGGAATGTCAGTGCTCCCATCGCGATCAGCAATGTATCGCTGGCTGGGCGGCACGCTTGATCACTGGAGCCGCAGACTCCGGCGTACATCACTAAGATCACTACAGCTGCGACCGTCCAGGCGACCTTGACGGACAAGATGAATTGCTTTTTCATTGCCCAACTCGCTTCCTGAGTTAAAGGCTTAGACCATTTGTCAGTTGATTTGTTCCTGCGAATCCCGTGAGCGCCACTGAACGATTACTGGATACCCTCGACTCTGCGAAACGCGCGTTTGATTCGCCGCAGACCAGGACAGCTGCGGCACTTTCGCAACTGAAAGGAATCAAGATTGATAACGCGGGCGATCTAATTCGTTTGCACGAGACTCTCCTGTTCATGCGCGCGTACCCTCGCGGACCGCGACTTTTGAAACAAATTGAGAGGATTCTGCAGCAAACGAAGACGCTGGTTGAGAAACTGCGCGACGCTGACGCGGACATCTCACCATTCGACGACCCCGAGGTTTCCGGGATCGCCGGCGGGTCAGTGACCAGCAACTTCAGTTATGCAATCGTTCGCTGGTTGGTCGCGAATTATCCGGCCCAGCTCTCCATCGACTGGGATTGGTTTGAAGAAGAAGATCGATTCGGAGCGGTCACGCAAAGGTTCCTGCCTTTGCTGGCAGACGATGCGATGGTGGAAGCGCATGTGCCGTTTCGCGATTGGCTTTACGCCGCGAAGGGTCGCGCACGCGAACTGACCTGGCTGATTCGCCGCTTTGAATCGCTGCCCCTGCCGGAAAAGGAGAAGTCAAACCTCTACGACAGCCTCAAACTGCATATCACCTGGCGCTACGGCGTGCGCTCGTCGCGAACTAGTATGCGCCTCGCCTCAGGCAAACCGTTTTTTCACAACTCACCACTCATTGCGCGCCGCGATATTTCATTGACCCGTGAGCTTTCATCGCCGGCGATTCCTATTCGCACCTGGTCGCGAGTTGAGGGCGAGAAGATTCTCGACATTGCGCGTGAGACCTCAGCGGTTCGTTATCGTGAACTGCATGGCTTCACCTACGGCGACCCGCAGCGAGTAATCAAAGCTGAGATCGGACGTGGCACAGTCGTTTATGTCGTCGGTGTCCCGCCGGAAAACCGTCTGCCGCTGCGCGCCTATCACGCAGCGATGATGTTCAAAAATGGAGTACCGGTCGGCTACTTTGAAGGCTTGTCGATCTGTGAGCGGATGGAGAGCGGGTTCAATCTCTACTACACGTTTCGTGATGGCGAAACGGCTTGGCTCTATGCGCGCATCCTGCGCTTGATGCGGCAACTGCTCGGCGTGACAGTGTTCTCAATCGATCCATACCAGGTGGGGCACGAAAACGAAGAAGGAATTGAATCGGGCGCGTTCTGGTTCTATCGCAAGCTGGGCTTCCGCCCGGTCAAACCCAAGTTGATGCGACTGATGGAGGGTGAAGAGAAGAAAGTCGCGAGCCGTCCGGGCTACCGAACTTCCGCCAGCACCTTACGTAAACTCGCCGCGGGCCACATGTTATTCGAATTGTCACCCTCAAAGTCGGCGCGGATCTGGGACGACTTCGAAGTACGCAATATTGGCCTCGCTGTCCAGAGAGAGATGGCGCGACATTACGACGGAGAGTCAGGCGCAATTCGACAGAAGTCGGTAGACAAGGTGTCGAGAGCATTGCGAATCAAGACGCGCGGTTGGAGTTCGGCAGAACTTGAAGCGCTCAACGACTTGGCGCTGGTTCTCGCATTGGATAACGGCCTCGAGAGCTGGACTGCGGATCAAAAACAACTGGCGTTGCGTATTATCCGCGCGAAAGCAGGCCGAGATGAGTCTGTTTATCTGAAGCTTATGCAAAAACACGCCGCATTTCGCGACGTGCTGATCAAACTTGGCTGTCGGAGACGCTAGGTTTATAGCGGCGCCACATCGAGCGAGCGATTGAATGGGCGATACAATTCGTTGTAATGACGGATGGAAACTTCCAGTGCATCGGGCAGTTGCTCGATGTCCGACGGGTTCACCACCAGATTTACATTCTGCAGAAACGCAGCATGCAAATCCATCGTGCGCACACCTGAAGTAACGTAAACCACGAACAGCCGGCGACGCTCCGAGGGCCGCAGCAGCCGTACCTCGCGGGTAACGAAGGCCACGCCTTGCTCAACCGGATCGAAATTTGCGTCCAGAATGATCACATCCATGCGTTCTTCGCGCATGCGTCCTAAAGCCTCGACCATATTCGCCGCGACAAAAACCTCATATTCATAACCTACGAGCGACTCAGCGATTGTTTCGCGATATGCGGGGCTGGCACAAACGAGCGCCTTGCGGCGGTCCCATTTTGGACGCTTGCGACTTACGCCGTCTGGCCGCGGTGAATGATCGAGTGCGGCAGCCAGCAGTCTTGCAATGTCGCTGAGAGCAGCCGTCGGCTCATCTACCGGAGTCGGAGCCTGTTCGTCGCGCGGCATGAATCGGGGAGCCGCGGTCGGAGCTTCGAAACGCGCTGAAGACTCTGAATTTGAATCAGACGGAACGTCGGAAGATGTTATGACAGCCTCGGCTGAAATCGTCGGGTCATGATTGACACTTGCCTGACACTTCGGGCAACGCACCGAGAAAGGACGCGCGGGCGCCTTGGACTCATCGAGCTGCAAACGCGTGCTGCACTGTGGGCAAACCAGAACCATGTCTTCGTGTGTTATTCAGTAAGGGTAAAGCCGGCCGGAAGCTGCGACGCCTGGTTGGCGACGATGGTTGAAGCCTGCGCTCGGATGTAGTCTTCACCGGACGTGAGACCTTTAAGCGAGAGCAGGAGATTATTTTGATTGGTCGCAAAGGCCAACCCGTCCTCGACTGCGATGACTTTGCGCTCGATGAAATCCTTGATGACGGTATCGAAATCCTGCATACCGTCGAGCTTGCCGTCACGCATCGCGTCGAGCAACGATTTGCCTTCGGCTTCACCGTTTTCAATGTATTCACGAGTGCGCGGCGTTGACTGCAGAATCTCGACGGCGGCCACCCGACCACGCATGTCGGAACGCGGAATCAATCGTTGCGAAATGATGTAGCGAAACGTTTGCGCAAGCCGCGTGCGAATTACGGGCTCTTCGTTCTTTGGATAGAGACCGATGATGCGATCGACAGTCTTTGAAGCGTCGATTGTGTGCAGCGTCGAAAGTACCAGGTGACCCGTTTCGGCAGCTTCAAGGGCGATCTCGGTGGTTTCAAAGTCACGCATCTCACCAATCAGGATCACCTTTGGCGCCTGACGCAGGGCCGCGCGCAGAGCTGAAGGAAAATCTTTCGTGTCGTGCCCGACTTCTCGCTGATTGATCGTTGAGTTCTTGTGAGTGTGCAGGTATTCGATCGGATCTTCGATCGCCACGACGTGATAGTGCTTCGTTTCGTTGATAATGTCGATAATTGCCGCCAGCGTCGAACTCTTACCAGAACCCGTGGGGCCGGTAATCAGCACGAGACCATTTCGTAGTTCGGCGATCTCAGAGAGCTGCCGCGGTAGATGTAAAGATGCGAGCGAGGGGATGTCGGTGGGGATCACGCGCATCACAATCGAATAAACCCCACGCTGCTGAAAGATGTTGCAGCGAAACCTGGCCCGTGACGGCAGCGAATAGCTGAGATCGGCGGTGCCCGTCTTGACTAACTTCTCGGCGGCTTCAGGATTCTCTTGGAGCAGCGTCATGGCAATTATTTCAGTTTGGTAGGGAGTTAATTTTTGTAGCCCCAAAGGTTGGACTGGAGTGAGCTTGCCATTGATTTCAACCTGCGGTAACTGGCCGACAGAGAAATTCAGGTCGCTGATCTTGTCAGAGACCAGCAGCATGCGTTCGATGATGGGCGGCAGATCAAAAAAGCTCATGTGTTAGGCGTGGGAACGAGGCTCCGAGAAGTCACCGGACAGCGGACCGGCGTCACTACCTATATTGACGGATTGGCTGGACAAAACGCAAGCAAAAAAATGTTTAGCCTGGTTGGCCGCCGGCACTTTGTAGAAGTTCCCGAAGGTTTTGGGGGATGTTTTCCGGAGTAGTCAGAATATCCGAAATGATCCCCGCGGAGTCCGCCCCGGCTGATAAGACCTCAAGCAAAGTCGACCTTCGAATGCCGCCGATGGCGACTATCGGGAGAGGGCCGGCGATGGACCTGGCCTCGCGAAGCGCATCCAGACCAGCAACAGGATCGGGATTTTCCTTACTGCTGGTCTCGAATACGGGACCGAAGGCGAGATAGTCGATAGGCAAGGCTAACGCAGATTTGACCTGGTCGATGTTATGAGTCGAAAAGCCGATAATTGCTTCGCGCCCGAGCAGTTGCCGGGCAGCGATGACTGGGAGGTCCGTCTGCCCCAGGTGAACACCATCGGCTCGCAGAGCCAGTGCGATGTCGACGCGATCGTTAATGAGCAGCGTCGCGCCGGCTTCACGAGCGATACCGAGTGCGGCTACGGCATCTTCACAAAAAGCGCGCGGCGAAGCAGTTTTCTCACGCAACTGAATGAACATGGCTCCACCTGCGATCAACCTCTTCACCTGTTCTGCATGCGTCAGTGAAGAGATACTTCTGTCGGTGATCGGATATACTTTCGGAAGTTTGAGACTCATTGCCGGCTATGATTGATCACGTTACTCGTCACTCCAAAGACGAAGACAAATTGGACAGAAGCCAACCGTCGCGAAATGTGAACAAGAGTGATGAAAACAAAGAAGGCTCGTACTACTACGACGACTCGAGTAACTATGAAGTCTATCAGGACGACGATGATGAAGTGGACGATTCTGCAGTAGGTGAGCGATGTGGGGACTGATTCGCATGATGAAGTTGTCGCAAAGCTTCATAGAGTGCGATCGAAACTGCATTTGCCAGGTTCAAGCTGCGTACGTTCGGATTGGGCATCGGAATCGTCAGACATCGTTCCCAATTCTGTCTCAGAAGCGATTCAGGTAAGCCTCGCGTCTCTGGACCAAACACCAGACAATCGTCTGGTCGAAAATCAAAATCCCAAATCGAGTGCTCCCCTTTGGTTGAGAAATAAAGCAACCGCGCTTGTGGCTGGGATGCTTGTAGTTCATCCAAATCGCGATGCCGAGTGATTGAAACCTCGCTCCAGTAATCGAGTCCTGCCCGGCGTACAGCCCGATCATCCATGCGAAAGCCGGTTACGCCAACGATGTACAGCGGCGTATTCGCTACCGCGCAGAGTCGCGCTATGTTACCCGTATTCTGGGGAATCTCAGGCTCGAGCAGGGCCACGCTCAACATGATTAAGAGAGTTTACATGAGTGAGTAAGAACTCGGTGCGGACAGTGCGAGGAGAAAGCTTTTACGCAAAATAATAGGAACGGCGGGCTATGAAAGCTTTCGCCGTTCCTTTAAAGGGCCGTCAAGGCCTCACTTGATGTGCGCCACTTGAACGTGGTCGTTGTTTCCTGCTTGAACGAGCTATCTCTTCTTGGCGGCCTTCTTGCCGCCCTTTTTCGAACCGCCCTTTTTCGCGGCCTTCTTCTTAGTTGCCATATTGGTAGTTCTCCTTCTTAGTTTCAGGTTAATGACCACAAGATGCTGTACATCGATGTGTCTTGTGGTCTAGAGAGAACGGCGCACAACATCTTGCTATATAAACCTTAATTAGATCGTTGTCAACAACTTATTACTGCAAGCGATATTTTTTTCCGCACTCGATCGCGCGAAGTGATCATTTATGAGAGCGCACGCCGGCGCGATTTCGAATCGTAGAGTGTGATGAAAGATTGGATGAAAGTGAGAAACGAAAACTATCTGAACAGCGGTGTGAAGATCCATCCGTCGTGATGATCGATTCCGTAGTAAGTCATCACCGAGTTGCGTTGACTGCGACTTGCAACACCGAGAAACGGACCGGATGAGTCAGCGGAATCGTCTTCACCTCCGCGTCCCGTGCTGGTTGATCCGGTGTCGAGCACATTCCTCATTTGCGGGATGACTGATGCGAGATTGGCCATGCGTCCGCGTGGCTGCGGCGGAGTGCCGCCGGAATAAACTGTCAGGTCTTTCACGAACGCGCCCACGCTTTCTGAGGTCGGTCCAATCAGTTTCCATTCGCCTGATTTAGATAGCGGATCGCGCGCAGCCTCAGTGCGTAAAATCTGAAGCTTCTTGGTTCCTCGGGGAATGCCCTGGAGCAAATCGTCCATCGTGCGTGGCAGGGCATTTACGCCGTTGGCGCCCCGATATAGATAGTACGAGCGAATGGCGTCCCCCACCTGTTCCCCCCGAAAAATGGCCTCTTTTTCGCGTTCTCGCTGGCCCTGCTGACGCACATTTTCGGCTGCGCCGACTGCAAACAGCGCGAGCAGGCTCATCACCAAAATTAATGAAACGAGGGCGTAACCGCCTTCCCCGGGATTCTCGATTGGCGCAGTTCGTTTCATAGATTACGGCTCGTCATCAGCGGTTCGGACAGGCGGCCGATAGGGGCCACCCGAGCTCTGATCCATGGAAAAAGGAATAGTGTGAGTAATCTTCAAGGTGATGTCGATCAATTTTATTTCGCGGTCGGAAATGCTGACGACTTTGAATCGTGAACCCACCGCATCCCCTCGTTGTACGTTCAATAATTCTTTGTTGCTCTTATCCTGGAGCACCGCCGTGTCATTGAACCGCGGCTTGCCGATTAGCCCGACATAGGTGTAATTCGGCAACGGCGGTGGCGTGACGTTCAGCGTGATCTGATTCGAATACAAAGTGCGGTCAGGAGTTTGGACTACCACCTGACGCACGCCGGGATTAGTGATGAAACTCGCCGGCACAGTGGTGAACAATTGTTGCGCGCTGATGAAGCGAGTGGGCAAATCACGACCGTCGATAAAAATGTGAACCGCAGGGGTAAATTTGTCGCCGCTCACCTGCAACGCGAAATCAGACGGCGTGCGCGCGTACACATTCGAAGGCGAAAGTGACGAGGCAATCAGAGGTGGCGGCGGAGTCGGCGTCGGCGTCGGAACGTATACGGGCTTCGGAGTTGGTGGTGGTGGAATATAGAACGCAAAGATGTTTCGATTCGCATCCGAAACCGCGGGCACTCCTCCAGAGTAAACGACTGGTTGACAATATGTGCACTCATCCGGTGGCGGCTCTAAGCCAATTACCGTTCCCGGCGATGGTCGAGGCGTTGGTGAAGTGCGGGCGATCGGTGTGTTGGTTGGTGGCTTTGATGATCCTCCGCCGAAGAAGACGTAGCCCAAAACGAGCAGCGCGCCCAGGCCTAACACGCCGGCGGCGATCATCTTCTTCTTCTCGTTCGGATTATTAGGATCAAAAAACTTCATAAATCAGTTTGCCGGAGCTTGTTTCGCCTCAGGCCGTTGAAAGTAGCTGGCAATATCCAAACGCAGGCTGACTAGTCCCCCGCGTCCGCCGGCGATTTCCGGAGCTGGCGCCGCAGTCGGGGCGCTACCGGCTTTCGGATTTTTGGGACCGCGTAGCTGTGCGGGCTGGGTCACCGGCAGAGATTGATCCTGCGTCGCGCCGGAATTCTTAACGCTTTCAATTTCGACGGCATTGATGATCAAGAACTGGCGGCTGGTTTCGATGTCGCGAACAAAGTGGCGGATGTTCTGATAAGCGCCTTCCACCGTAACGGTCACCGCAACTCCCGGATAGATGCTCTGCCATTTTGCGGTGCTCTGTTTTTCGGCGGTGATGCCGGGTTGCACCTGTGTCTTTGTGCCGAGGACTTCGAGAGTGGAGTAACTGGGCCCAGCGGTATTGCGTAGGCCGTTGCTCTTGATGAGATTGTTCAAAACTGCGTAGAGCGACATCCGGCCTGAGTTCTGCATTGGCAGCCAGTTTGTTTCGAAATCTTCGAGACTGGCGTTGATGCGACCGACGGTGTGATTCGTCGAGTCGTTCTCCTGGAACAGGGTGCGCGCAGCCTGCACTTGTCCTTGCAGGCGCGTACGTTCGAGTTCAATTGAAGTAAGTCGCGACTGGGCCGGTAGATAAAAATAGAGGTACGCAAACACGACCATCACCGCGAGAAATCCCGCTCCCAGCAGACCGATCACCTCAGGCAAGCCGATCATGTTCACGGCCTGGCTGCGAGTGATTTGACCGAACGGGATCGAGATCTGCCGTCGCGAAGCTACTTGATTGCCGGAGATCGGTTGCTCTTGACTCATTGAGTCTTGCCTCCTTCACCGGCGGTGTCGACGCGGCGTTTGGGTGCGGCGCGATCGATCGCGTACGCCCGCGGCAGGTAACGGACACTCAATTCGTATTCAGAACCGGTCTCACCTTTGCCGCGTTGCGGATTCTGTGACGTCAGTTCCGCATGGAAAACGCCCTCCGATTCCATGTCTTCGATCATTTGGGTCACGTTTGTCGGCGATTTGCTGGCGACCACCAAAGCGAGATCCGCCGCGGGCCGATCTCCCTGCATGCCGACGCCCTTGACCACGATTCGCGTCACCCTGATTTCACCCGGCAGCGATGCTTCCAGGTCCGCAAACAATTGTGACCATGAAAAATGCTTGCGATCGACCAGGCCGTGGGCATACTTCAATTCGCGCTTCTGCTCTGGAGTTAACGCGATTTCAACTGCTTTTGCCTGCTTGCTAATCGTATCCAGTTGGTTGCGCAATTCGGTGACATCGCGTTGCGTGCTGGTGATTTTCGCATTCGTCCGAAAAGTCGATTGGGCAATAAAGATCAAGGCGGCAATTGAGAAGATTGTGACCAAACCCGTCACCGTCCACGGCAAAACGCGGTTACGAAAAGGATTACTGGCGAGGTTGAGTTTGGTGCTCATTAACTTCGAGTGCCTAACGAAAAGAATACACGTGATTTCCGAACCGGCGCAAACGGCTTTGCCTGCAGCCCACAGGCTTACACGTTAAGAGATGAGCAAGGTTGCGGAAAGAGTTGGATGAGTTACGCGCTGGCGGTCATTTCCAGCCGATCGAGCTTCAAATAGAGACCGCGACGCGTTAGACCGAGTTCGCGCGCGGCGCGCGAGATGTTCCCGCCGTGCTTACGCAAGGCGGCGGCGATCATGCGGCGCTCAACTTCTCCAAGCGCTT
>Ga0163161_10001984_pt1 | contig 14844 bp, 8 predicted proteins | sample S45metaG_FD_129847 | JGI IMG/M metagenome (GOLD analysis project Ga0163161, IMG submission 129847) | Switchgrass rhizosphere microbial communities from Kellogg Biological Station, Michigan, USA - S4-5 metaG | ecosystem: Host-associated > Plants > Roots > Rhizosphere > Soil | place: USA: Michigan... | reverse complement strand
TTTCATGCTGAGCGAAGAGGCTGCGATCCATTGGGTCGAATGGTCGGCTCTGGCGATAGAATTGCTGGCAATCGCGTTGATCGTCGTGACCATCGTGGTGTCGACAGCGGTTTACGTGATCGCCTTGGCCGTGCAGCACAAGGACCGCGTGGAAAGCTACGAACGGTTCCGTCGCAGGCTCGGACGGGCGCTGTTGCTGGGTCTGGAAATATTGGTAGCGGCGGACATCATCCGTACGGTTGCGCTGGACAGCACCCTCCGCGCAATTCTTTCCCTGGGCCTGCTTGTCATCATCCGGACCTTCCTCAGCTGGTCGGTGGTCCTGGAAGTCGAGGGGTTCTGGCCATGGAAACGCCCCTTGGATCGCACGCCTGCGGGAGAGGAGAAGTAGTCATGGCGTGGGGCGAGCATGGGGATTGCTGGGAGCGTTTGGCTGCAATGCGCGTTCCCTATGAACACAGCTTGCGTCTTACATAATATACATTATGCGAAATGAAGTGCGGCCCAGTTCCACTCGTAACGGGGCAAGCCGCTGCGCTCTTCGGCTGCGGCATCGTCCCCATCCATTCTCCGCTGAAAAACGCCGGATCCGTTGTGCGTGAGGCGGATGGCGCCATAACGCCGTCAGCGCCCTAGGATGTCCCCTAGTCGGGACAAAGAATCGACTCCAAGTACTTCACAGATGGGAAGTCACGGGAACGGTGGAGGACTTCATCCCTGTCAATAGATATCCATTGGGATGTCCAGTCTATGCAGACATCTCGGAGAAGCTTCAAGTCAGATACCGCAAAATCGACTAACGTATGGGACGCAGGGTTGCGTACTCGGTCAATCAGGCGACCCTGAAGTTTAACGATGGCTTTTGAGTTCGTAAGCGAACCGCCGGGCAGCAGTCCTTTCCTTTGGAGAAGGCAAGGAACGATTACAATCAGACTGCCAAGCGCAATCTTAGTTCCAGGCTTTGGAAACTGGAACTCACCTGCCCCGCAAAAAAACTGTTGATAGTCTGCTTGTTCAAACTCTTCGGGAGCGTTCGAAAAGTCGATGTCAAGAACGCCAACTGATATTGCTTGAAGGATCATCTCAGGAACATTGATTAGCCCAAGAAGATGGCTCCCCTCGCCTCGCGCCGAAATTTCAGTGACAAAACGCCGGGTCAAGAACTGCATGGCATTCCGAACGTCGGAGCTTGTGGAAGCGAGCGCAATCTTGTCTGCTTGCATGCGGTCTGCCCCAAGGCATCTCACAGCAGAGAACCATCTCTTCAGGTCGAGCATCATCTCCTTGAGGCCAACAAACTCTGGTTGCGCCACATCTATTTTAGATAGCGCACTCCATGCCTGGGCCCAGTCGATTCCAAAAAATGGGCGGTCGACGTCTACCACGAGCGCGGCATGCAATCGCGCCACTTGGCGAAACGCTTCAAGACGAGAGCTCACCTTGGGCAGCGCGTCGGCTGCCTCTGTTGCGGTTCTCCAGTCATCCTCCCTGAGTGCCTGAATGCAAGCGCCGTATGCTCCCCATGTTCCTGCCCTTTTCGAAAGAATCCACCTGGATAATACAGGTGAGCTGCACACTAACGCCCCGCCCTTGCTGCGTTTGGACAGAAAGTCTCGCCCGCTGTTCGTAAGGATGGCTGCCTCCTCGTGAAGCTCCAGCCTCCCAATACAGAGCCCACCGAGGAGCTGGCCATCAAAAAGTTCTCGATTATCTAGTGTCTTCGAGAGAAACTCACCTATTGCCACATCGCATCGTTTTACGCAATGTGCAACAAGATCATTGGTGCCGCTGATGAGGCCGTCGATCAGTGCTTCAAAAATGGAGTCAGGACCGCCTCCGAGGGAAAATGCTTCATTTGCGCTGGATTGAGGAATGCCGAAACTGTCAGCTGCAGTAGTGAACTCGGCTCTTGAGATTGGAGAGATGCTCGCTTCATCATGGGCGTCGCCATAAACGCTGTTCAAGAACGCATGAGAGCCATCCATGGTGCGGCGTATAGAGTTATACGTCATCGGCGAGAACGTGATTGTGGTGAGTTTCCCGTCCATCTCAAGGGTTCGTAATTGAGACAGTACGCTATTCATTCCGCCATCTTTGATCTGGGCGAATGCATGGAAGCGAGTCACGAGCATTACTGGATATTTGCCGCAGGCTAATGCTGCCTCGATGGCATCGAGTACGATATCTGTAGTGTACGTCTCCTTGTCGAACTCGATTTTGGTATCGCATGCCCTTTGAATTGCGGACGCGAGCCTCTTCGCGAAATGGCGGCTATCCGTCAGGTCGTCGCTGACAATTGTAATGTAAACAGTCTCGCAATTGATGTAAGGCGATGGCGGAGTAAAGTGAGTCTGACACCAGGCTTTAACGATACTGCTCGCACTCGTTTCATTGCAGCCATGCGGGGTGACGACCAAGAACGATCGGCCGGGTCTCGCCTTCCAGATTGTGCTAGCTCGATCTGAGAACCAACTGTGATCTGTTCTCATCTCAACACCTTTTGTTCGCGAATACTGTACTCCTGCCAGTTGCGAGAGGCGCGAAACGCCTCTGCGAAGACGGGAACCTGGAAGGCTACAGTAGTTGCAGTAGGGAACTTCAGTATTCCGAGCTCGGCCAGTCTGGCGATTCGGCTTTTCCAGCTGTCGCGATCATCGATCTGCAGCAGAGACTGATCTACTGCAAATGCTGTCGCCGCTTCCTCGACTATCAACGAGCACGACTGAGCCACTTTGTAAAGGAGCATCCAGAGAAGATCTCGCTCTCTCTCGCCCTCGAGCGCAATGATGCTGTCGATTGGTTCGAGCGCGTCGTAAGATTTAAATGGAAGCGAGGTGGACTCATGAGAAGTGAGCACTGCAATGGCGCGTCGCACGTCCGCCCGTGTCACTGACCCAGTGCGGATCATGTGGGCAGCCGTTGCTCCGAGTTGCCACATGAACTGCGGCATGCCAGCGCAGAGCTCATGGGCATACGATATCGACGCTTGATCAAATGAGACGAATGGCGTGACTCGCGTTGGTGCGATAAATGAACGCGCATACTCAACTCCAAGACCAGACAATTCGAGCTTCTGACTGCTACCGAAGAACGCATTCTTATACTCTCTCGCAAACACGTTGATATGGTTGCTGCCAGCGAGTAGTACCGCGATATTGGGATCCCGCTGGGATATCTCGCGAATGCTCTGAAGAAGCTGCTCCAGCTCAAGCCTCTTTGAGTCGCCTGCATTATAGGCTGCGACCAAAGCTTCCGCTTCGTCGATCAGGATTATCATCCGCGAATCCTGAGAGCCGCACCAGGTCGCCACCATCTCGCGCATGGCGGTCAAGGAATCCGCAAGACTCTCGGGGTCGAAGCATGAGCGAATCAACTCTCTAGCGGCGCGCCAGTCGTTGTTGAAGAATTCCCGAACTCTCGAGCAGAGCTGGAAGTTCTGATCGCTGGAGCTGACATTCGGCCTAACAATCGCGTGGACAATCGCATTGAACAACACTTCGGACACTGAATGCCTCGAGCTCGTCAGGTCCATTCTTCGCTCTGCAAGCGACACGTAGAGTGAGAATGCTGAGGCGGAGTGGACGACCCTGTGTCGACTATGGAAGGCAAACATTAATGAAGTCTTTCCGATCCTTCGAAGACCTATCAACAGAACAGGGCTCGGGTTGCGCGCTGAGACCAGGAGCTTGTGGAGGAGCTCAAGCTCATCCAAGCGGCCAATGAAGGCCGCATCGATCGCTGGTGTATTGCTGACGCCAGGATATGCATCCAGCAAAGTGTCGTCGTCGATTACATTCGCTGAGTCTGCAGTGCGTATCTCAGCCCTGATGCCGATCTCATGGTCGGAGCTGACGCGCGCACCTGTAACGGATAGCGCGCGAACCCTCAGGCGGACGGTTGCCCTTTCGCCCCTTGTTCCGCCCCAGGATGACCCAAACTGGAGCTTCAGCCCGAATTCCGTTGGTATGTAGATCGGCCGGGTGCTCAACTCAAATCGATGGCCTCCTCCTGCAAACTCGACATCATCATCCGCAAGTAGGCTCGCCTCAATTCGACTCGCGACGAACCCGACAGGCACAACAATCACTGGAACGGTGATCTGCCCTGTGCGTGCCTTGTGGCTCCTCAGCACCACTTCGCTATCTACCTTCAGCTCCAAGGAGGGCTGTAGTTGCTGTGCTGCAATCGGAAGTGACCTGAGAAACGCCTTGAAGGGCGCGGATCTGGACGTCGCGATGATTTGCTCGGCCGTTCCCTCCGCAACCGTAATGAGTTCAGGTCGGCTTAGCGCTACGCCACGAAGCTCGAACAGCTGGGCGAGCTTTTGGTTAAGGCCCTGCTCTGTCTTGGCCGCGAGCTTTATAATGGATTCATTAAGATCTAATTCATGAAGTCTGGAAAGCAGCCCAGCCCGAACGGCCGCGGGATCGCTGGTGGCAGCCGCTGCGTCCCAGATGCCTCCTTCGATCCCAGAGGTCGCGAGTACGGACAATAGTTCGTTGAGAGTTCGATTCGCAATGCCGTCAGAAGATGGGGGGCGGCGCAAGACAGAGCTTTTTTGCCCGAGAGTCGCTGCCCAAGTTTGCTTGGAGTGATCTGCGGGTATGTCTTCTTGGCCGTCCATGATGAGTGATGCGGCATAGATCCTCTGCGCAAGCACGAGCCGACGCGCCGGGGAGAACTGGTGAGATCCAATTGTCCTTGCAGAGATCAAAGTAACAGCGGACTCCAGTGAAGACGGATCATGAACAGCAGTAACGCCGTCGAACACTGAGCATGCGTCGGCGATGGCCTGTAAGGTCTCCGCATCCTGCGGCTGCAAACGATCGCTCCATGAGCCGCAACTTTCGATCGCAGCAGACCAATCTTCCGCGACTATCTGAAGTGCGATCGTGTCGGGTACGGATGCTAGAGCTTTGGAACTGTCACTCAGCTGATGTCGGTAATCCCGACCTGAGGGGCGCGCTGCCGGCGCTGGGGCGTAGTCACCAGCCGCCTGCCCGAACTCGCCAAGACGCTGAATCATGGCCAACGCGGAAGCGGGAGATCCTGAGGAGATTATGCAGTCTGCAACCTCGGCAAGACGATCAAGAGCGAGCGGGCCATCTGCATCAGATGTGGCTTGAGCCAGCCCGCGAGTTCGTTGAGTCAAATAGCTGACAGATGACTCAACCAGGATTGACAAGGCGCGTCGCTCCTCGGGTTTAATCATCCCGGCACTCTCCGACCATTTCTCAAGCCGTTCAAAGGATTCCTTGGCGTAGTACGCGAAATCCTCCGATGTCCTGCTTGGCAGCCAATAGATTGGATCCTGGCAAGCCTGCTCGTGCTCAATGGCGACCTGTCCGATCTCCGGCAGGTAAGCAGCAATGCTCCGGAGCGGGCCAACAATGCAGCTAAGATGGGCGCGCTGAGGCTCTAGATCAGTTAGCGCTCGAGCCCATTCCCTTTCAAGTGATGAAAGGTCCGAAGCCGGTCCGGGGGCGATGTTGCACATCTTAAGCTTATCTATGAGTTCCCCAGCGCGAACACGCTCCTTCTCGGATCGGTTTCTAAGGTCTCTCCCTTCTACAAGCGCAAGCTCGATAAGATCAAGGGTCTCCCCCGCCTGTTCAAAGTCCATACGTCGAAGTTGCAGCTCAAGAGAGCTCATGTCCGGTGACGCGTCTACCGCAGTGGCTCCGAACACGCTTCTCAGTTCTGAAATTCGTGAATGCAGGCGCGTCAGTTCAGGCTCTGCTGCCTTTGCCACAACTTCATCGAGTTCCGGGGCGACTTCACGGCAGAACTTCAGGGCGGACGAATAGCACTGGGAATCAAGCAGCTTTTGAACAATCTGTTTGGCGGACGGCTTGCTTCCCTCAGCCCTGCACCTAAGCATCCGCTCGAGAACGGCTGCCGTCGACGGCGCTGACTTCATTCGGAGCTCGGCGACGTCGAACGTTTCTAAAGCCCACTCTGAATGTTCAGGCGTCCATAAAAGGTCCAATAACGGGCCGTCCGGTCCCTGAAGGGTTTGGCGAACTATATTTGTGCCGCTAGATGTGAGTAGCGAATTGAGCTCAACCTCAAACCAAGCTGTTTCATGATTGCCGGCCACGCGTGCGAGCTTCGCGGAGGACTTGAGCAGGGAAGCGCGAATCGCCGCGTCACGCTCGTCCCCGGTGCGCTTCTCTGCGACGAAAGATTCAAGAAGGGCTCGAGCCTGATCGAGATATCGGCGTAGATTTTCTCGGTGCCTTCCTTCGAGTTCACCCTGCCGCTCATCATTGACATCGCTGAAGATCGATTCTTCCGCCTCGTCAGAGTTAAGTTGGACTAGTAGGTCGCGCGCAAATGTAACGGAGAGAGCCTCGCTGCGAGCGAAGTTTCCTAACAGCGATTCTTTGGCTCTCTCTCTTAGGCGACGATAGTTTCCCTTCATCCCTATTGGCGCTTCATAGAAGCCGGCGAGAGCTTCGCGCGCACCACTCTTCCCTGCGGGCTTTAGAGCATCTTCGATGTATGCACCGCTGACAATCCTGTCCAGATTGCTAGTAATGATCTCAAGAAGCTCAGCCCCGCCCCTGCCGATGATTGTTGCGTCTTTCAACCACGAGTGTGGCGCTCCAAGCCGGGCAATTGGTCCAAAGACCAGAGCGTCCCGGATGTATTCGAGTGCAGCGATTTGCTTGGCATGCCTTCCTTTGAGCTGTGAGATTAGCTCAGGATTAAGCAAATGGAGAAGGGCTCGACGCTCAGAGGTTGTGTCGGCATCGCATATGAGAGCGGTCACGCTCGATGATGAGCGCGATCCTCCCCTCTCAAGGGACAGCCTAATTAGCATTGAACACGGGACAGTCCACGATGGACCTGCGCAGGAAGTAGCAAGCGCGGCGAGCTCTCGCGATGGAAGTGAGCGTATTCGAGAGCTGTCATTAGCTGACGTTGCCACGTCGAAAGCAACGTAGGCTGCCAGGTACTCGGCGGAGGCGTTGTGCCAGCTCCTATGATGGAACAATTCAGCGCAGAACTTTCTCAGGTCTGCCTCGCTGATCGGAGCCGCAATCCTATTGATCTTTTCCTTCAGCGATCTAGGCGGCGGGGACTCCGAAAGGAGCAGGACGAGCTCCTCAAGTGCCAGATTTACTCCTAGCGCAGCGTCCAGATCATCTGACGCGCAGTCTGGGCTCAGGATCTCATTGCCAAGCAGCTCCCCTGCGAGCGCAAGCGACTCCGACACAGAGCACTGCACCTTTTTCAGGAAATCCGCAGCCGTGACGCGTGACATTCGCGCTGTATTCAGCTGCGCAATTAGGCCGTCAATCTTATGCTGAGGCGCGTCTACCCAGCTGGCTGGATGCGCCTGCGCTAGTGTTGACTCTAGTACGGCCGCTGCTTGCTTTGCTGCCATGGCGCTCGCTCGGGCGGCAGCTTGAAACGCAACTGAGCGCTCGCTTTTTGTCGGAATGTAGTCTGGCAAAGGCGGGATTGAAGGAGCGCCTGGCACGTAATCGAGCGTGATCTGGTCCTTGACGCGATCGTCCTGCAGGTCACTTGGAGCCTTTGGCGTAGCTAGTGCCGTTACCCGAGTGCAGCCAGCCGCGGCCGCCTCCGCAAGGAGTTGCTGCATCTGTTGCCTTGGCAGGCGCGCAGCCAAGAGAATGATTAGTCTTGTGATCTCGATTGAGTTTGCGCCGCCCGGCGCTGCGCTAAGGAAGTCAGCGCTAGCGACAATCTCTGGAGTAAGCAGTCGCAAGCCTGGGCGGTCGGGCCTGCTCACCAAATGTCCATCAAGCCAAGTTTTTAGATCTTGGAGAGGCTCGGCATTGCGGTAAGCGATCCAGAGGAGCTGATCGAAACTCATTTTCGGACGGTAAGGCTTCGCTCGCCTCCCACCGTGGGCATCATACAGCGTAAGGGCGATCAGCTGAGAGCGAAGTTCATGACTATTGCAGACGATCGCTATAAGCCAGACGAATCTAGAGGAATCATCGACAGGCGCGTTTTTCCATTGAAGCGGAGCCTCCTTTTTTACCAACGTCTTCAAGGCTTGCCGGAGCGCAGTTTGAGAACATTTGAGTGCACCAGAAAGATAGGTTAAAAATGCCTCATGTAGATGGGCATCGTCAAACACTGAGCTATGCAAAGCTCCGGCAGGGTTGATAGGCCAATAGACGCTCTGAGAAAAGTCCAGTTCTTCTGTTGCATCACTCATGCTGCGACCTGAGGCAAGACGTTTTTGTCTCGCGATTTTCTTGAAGAGGTTGGCCCCATTTCACCATATCGTGTGATATAAGCACCCGACGGAGAATTGGGGATAAATGGTTGCGATTGCAAACCGGTGTCAGTCGTTATGCTGTTTGAGCGCTATGGCTCAAAACTAGGCGGGGGAGTCCGATCCACTCCTCTATTCAGATAAACTGAGTGACCAACGTTGAAGTAGCGGTTGTCGAATTCCCGGATCATTGCTGCCCTTCCCTAGGCAATCGAGGTTGCTCAATCATCACATGGATCGACGAGCAAAATCTACCGGCGCTGCGGCCACCTTCGCGGAGCCTTGGATTGTCAAAGAGTTGACGGGGTACGGGGTGCTTGGGCACTCAATTTAGCTTCGAAGTGTCCTTCTCGTCAGGCGCGTGAGTTGACAGATGGGTATACGGTTACTTCGCCACCCTCCCCTGCTGCAAACCAGCAGGATTTCAGGATGAGCAAGATGGATCGCTCGCGGGAATAGACTGGTTTTAAGCTTATCGTGGGCGACAGATACTGCCCCCATCCGTTCGGAGGCTTCCGTATCGCCTGCCCGCGTAACAAAGCGCGCCAAAATTGCGTTGCGCAACCAGGGCCCGGTTGCGGCGGGCGGATGCCTTCGCTTGCGCGGAATGGGTGGTGAATGAGGTAGGCTTCATGTCAGCCACGCGACAAGGGCCAGGGATGCTGCCGCCAGGGTCAGGACAATGCGCTTTGCTGCTATGAACCCAGGAACGTCCGTCGATCGTCCCTCATCTTAGCGTGTCACACGAGACGCCATGACGGCAGCCGGGCGTACCTGCCGGCGTCCCGCTTGTCTCACTCTCATCGGACCGGTCCCAGCCTCCAACTGCCCCCAGTCTTCTCAAATCTGACATCGTCTTGGACAGCGTTTCCGGCAAGAGGTCTGCGGCAAGTACCATCACGGCCGGCCCGATATCCAAGTAGATCCGCGTCCGAGGTTCAATGGCCAGATCACGCTTCCACGCCCCCCTCGCGCGTTCAGGTAGAGGCGGTCGTGCTAGCTGGAGGCGCGGCAGATTTCGCTCTCGATTGCGCTCTTGTTGATCTTCTAAGGATCAAGCCCGCTCTCGGCGCGGGTTGGTCGCCCGCGCCCTGAGCAGGCGGTCCTGCTGTAAGGATTCGTGCAGTTCCGGCCACAGCATCAGCTCCCTCTCGTCCACTCCATTGAACAGGAAGTGCACCAAGGGCATGCTGAGCAAGCAGGGGATGACGGCATAAGAAAGGGTCCATTTGGTCGCAAGTAGCTGGACTAGGCTTTGATCAGCCAATGCCCACGACGCGCAAATGATCACCGTGCACGCAATGCTGTTGCGAACGGTTAGAAGCCACTGTGCCTCGGTCTCTCGCTGTTTGGCCTCCAGCGCTTCCAGCTTGTTAAGCCAGGTATGGTCGGGATGCTCTGCTAAGTGCTTGCGCGCCTGTACTTGAGATACGTATCCCCAAGGGTAACCATCCTCATATCGAGGAGTATGTACCCACAACTTGTGTGCGGACATGGCAAGTGGCATCCCAATTAGCTGAATGGCGAACTGAGCGATCACCGTACCCACTGCCATGAACAGTCCGAATAACACAATGAATACGACGATGACGCCTGGGCGTTCAACAGCTAATCGTATCGGCAGATCCGTTATGTTGCGTCCCCAAAAGATGACGCAAGCAAAATCTGCAGCAAGGAGAAAAGCGGCAGTTCGTAGAACAAAGGAGTAGTCGTGAAGTTTCTCCAAGAACGCCCATTTTGACACATCGAAATTCATTTCCGGTCCTATCGCTGTTGGGTAGATCATTCTTCTGCGGCTCGAACCCGCAACGATCTACATGACCGATCGCGCCTCGGCGATCCGTTGTTTGGAAATGCAAGCGGCCGGACTACCTGGGGACGTCCGCGCCCCAAGCTAAAATTCGCGCATGCGCAGCCGTTCGCCCTTACACAAGGGGGCGTAGGCATAAGTTTCCCCGAGTTATAGGTCTAGTAATTTCCAAACGGCTTCCTTCTTCGCTTGGTAGGCTTCTTCAAGGAAAACAATGAAATCTGATGATCGGTTGTCTTCGAGGCGACCTCCCGTTTGGCGAATGACCTCATTCATCCAGCTATCGTTCGCTTCGCGGACTTCATCCAGCAAACGCAACTGCGTAAGATGCTTATCGAGATCCAGCCGCGGGCGGCTGGAATGCCCAGACTCGATTCTCCGATTCAGCACTGTCTGAAGCTGCACATGGCCGGCCTCGGTGGAAGTCGTGCCATCGCGAACGTAAGTCACGTTTGTCCGCACACCGTCGCCGTCCCTTAGTGAAAGATATGGCAGGAGCTTTGGGTTGTCCTCTACCAACAAGACTTGGAATGACTTGCCAGTCAGCACTTCGTACTCAGCGGCGCTGAACGAAAAGTCGATGATCTGGTACTCCAAGGTCTTGGGCAGATAGCTGCTGAGCGGAGGGATCAAGTGTGCCTTGTCCTTAATGCTCGGCAGGCCATTTGGAAACAGACTGCCGTCAGCGAGCTGCGACACGCCCACTACTAGCGCGCCGCCACCTGAGTTTGCCAAGGCCAGAATATGGCGAGCGAGCTTAGGCAACGCAGGCCAATCTGCTTTGAAGTCTAGGTAGTCTGTTTCACCAATATTGTGACGAAGAAGGTCGCGCAGCGCCTCCCGGGTCGGCGTGGTGAAGAACTTGGCGAAGGTTTCGTGCTGTTCCTTGAGGATCGTCATATCTAGAAACTCAAAATTCTATCCCGCACCAATTCTAGGGTATGGTGAGCCGCCGGCCCAGCCCGCGGCAACAGGACTCTATGGGTACGCAGTCTCAGAAATTGCGACTGGGGGCGCAGAGGGCGACATTGCGGCCGACCGTTCGCCATTTCTCACCCGACCGGCCCCAGCCTCCAACTGCCCCCGGTTTTCTCAAATCTGACCATCGCCTTGGACAGCGCTTCTGGCGACGGGTCTTTCGCCAGGACAAACAGCTCACGCCCGATACCCAGATACATCCGCGTCCCGGGCTCGACGCCTAGTCCACGCATCCACAGCCCCCTCGCCTTCAGGCAAGGAATGGTTGGGCAGCCGGGATACGTTTCGAGCCCCTCGTGATGAAGCGCGTTGATCATTGCGCTCTTCGGCGCGCGCCAGAATCCCCTGAGAAGGGTGCGCTGCTCGGGGGTAATGTTTGACCAGTCGTCGTGCATGATGGTGTTACTCCGTGCTCGCCCTCGCAGGGATGGCGAGGGGGGGCGAGAGGTTCAGAACCGTGATGTGGATCGCCCCCATCCTGCTGCTGGTACCGCTGCCTCCACTGGCCGTGCAGGACATGCTGGCGATGGGTGACCGCACGCTTGGCAGCGTTCTTCCACGAATGACGACGACGCTGGTCGCCCCCTGCTCCTGTGGCAACTGGCACGAACTCTGGCGAACCGCCGGAGGTCGCGATGGCATATCGTCGATGCCCTGTGTGGCGGCAGTGCTGGCTTGGCAGGCGGTCCTCGGTGTAGACCGCCTGCTGCCAGTGGCGTTGTGGGAAGTGTAGGCGGCTCCTGAGTATCAGGCGCTTTGCTTACTTCGCTGCCGCTGGCGGAGACAAGTGCCAATGCAGATTGATTAGCAAGCGGTCGCACACCGGTGGATCCCGGTTACTCGGACATGCCATGGTCATGTTGTTGGTCGGGTAAATCGACAAGGCCGCACTGTTGCCCGCTGCTCCCCCGCCGTGACCCCAGTGGGGGAACACGTCCGGTCCGGATGAGATGAATCCATAGCCGTACCAGTCTGTCTGCTGCTTGATGGCCTCGCTTAAGAGGGTTGCCGGAATCAGCTTGCCCGCCTTGAGTGCCTCGACGAACCGCACTTCATCGTCGGCGGTTGTGACGCCGCCACCTGCCGGCGTTCCGCGCCAAGGCAGCTGATCTGCGCTGGACACGAGGTTCCCAGTGGACTGCTGCGCGTAGCCGCGAGCGGTGCCAGACATGTGCTCGATGTCGGGGTAGCTGGTTGCGGTCATCCCTGCCGGGCCGAAGACATGCTCGTCCAGGTAGGCGTAATAGCTTTGCCCGCTAATTTTCTCCACCACTGCGCCGAGCAGCACGAAGCCATAGTTCGAGTACTCAAACTCCGAGCCAGGCTCGAAGGAAGGTGCCTTGTTGCCGTTGAGCTTGATCAGATCGTCGATGCACCGTACCCAAGCGCGATTGCCGCCCTCCTCTGGCTGGAGCACGCCGATGTCGCCCGTTCCGCCTTGGTGCGCCAGCAGCTGGCGGATGGTTACCTTGGCCATCTCCCTGTTGGGATAGCCAGTCAGGTACTTTCCAATGGAATCGTCAAAGCCAAGCTTGCCGGAGTGGATCAACTGCAGTACCGCGACTGCCGTGAACATCTTGCCCTGAGATGCGAAAAGGAACGGGGTGTCCATGCTCACTGGGACGTTGTTCTCCCGATCGGCGAGCCCAAAGGCCTTGCCGTATAGCCGTTTCCCGTTCTGTTCGATGACCAGCACCCCGGAAAACCGGTCCGTCTCCGCAAGATGTGTTGCGAAAGCGTCCAACGCCTTCAGCGCCTCATCCTGGGGCATGTGCTGCGGATCCTGCCTGACGTCTTCGAGCTTCATCCCACTGGCCTGATCGAGACTGACCGTGACTCGTCTGTAGGCCGGGAAATTACGTTCCCGCGTCAATGCCACCAGAATCTTTGGCTCGTTGCGCTCAATATCGATGACGTCAAGCCCGCCAGTCTCTTCGCGGCTGTCGAGCAGGTAGTCCAGACTGTGTTCCTCGTCATCAAACCGACGTTCATTGAACGCGCGCATCTTGGCGCGGTCGTTGCTGTTGAACGCTGCCAGCCACTCGTCGAACGCGACCTCGGCAGGCGACTTGGCCAGTGCGGCTGAGTTTGCCAAGAGGAGTGCTGTTGCGACAATCAAGCGATGGAACGAAACCTGCCTTGGCATATTCCTCATGCGCTTTTCAGTGCGTCTTTTGATGGGAGCAATACTGTACCAACAGGTATCGAGCGGCCTTCCCCTAAGTACAACGCCACCTTCTGAGCGTCCGCTTTCGATCATATGCGCATATCGAGCCTAGCCGCCATAGACGTGGTTCGTAGTCAGATCGAGACTCAGTCGGGCTGCAGCGCTGCCTCCAGCAGACTGACGTACGTATCCAGTCTGGTCCGGACAGCTACCATCAGCCAGCCAACCACATACATCAAGACCATCGCAAATATCAGCAGCCCAGCCACCAGATTCACATCGAATGCGCCCGCCCAATCACCCCACTCCCAGTTGCGGAACTGAAGGTACAAGGCAGCCAGTACCGGGAAAGGCCCGAGCTTCTGCAACCCTCCGTACATGAGCCCCATCCGCTCCGTCATGCCTTGGCGAAGCGCAGTCACGAAGCGCAGGCGCTCCTCTCTTTGTTTGCGTGGGAACTCCCGGAGCGACTCGATCAAAGTGCGCCAGTGATTGAACTCCCCGTCCATTTCTTCAGCATGAGACAGTCGAGGTTTGGCGTACTGCCGCCACTCACGCTTGGCAGTAAGCAGTCCACCGGCTAAAAATCCCACAACTTCGATCAGTAGGCATATCGACGCGACCACAGCGGCCTGTATCGGCGGAATGACTGAAGGCGACGAGGCTGCCACGAGCAACCCGACACCGGCGGCCGCCAAGCCTAAACGGAACGACCACTTCTCAACCTGAGAGGGCTTCGGGTAGATGCTTAGATCAGCCCGAGACTGGACCTGCTCATAGAGCCAGGAATACGTCAGCTCGCTTGTTTGGGCAGGCACTCTCTCTTCAGCGGCACCCCGCACCCGCATATCCATTGCAGTCACCCCGATTCGTTTTGGAGAGCCGCCCGCCTCATGTTGACGGCTGAGCCTTCGGCCGATCATACCGTGCCACGGCTCTATGACGAGATCCCGGGGCGACGGTGTCGCCGCCTCGCTGGTCCTCACCCCTGCCCTGTATCGCGGTGAACAACGTCTCCGGATACTTTGCGGCGTACACGCACCCAAGAGATCCCGGTCGGGACTTGGGGCTACGCGGCCGCGATAGGCATTGAAGGGATCGAGGAGGCACTGGTGATGTCCCGGGGAAGCATAGCGAAAACGTCGTCAGTTCCCTAGAACTCCGCTTCCTTGCTGGCCGGCTGCAGCACTTGCCGCCCCACATCATTGCCGATGCTGAGGAACCCGATTCCGCCGGACAACCCTTGTGCTCTCATAGGCTGCGATTGCACGACCGAAGAATAATCCGCAAAGAAATCAGGCTTGCGCCATTGCGCGGAAATCGATTCGCGGCTGCCGCCCAGATCGTTGTTCCAGGTCACCGCTTTTTCGGCACTGGGCGAGCCGAACTTGCGCTTGAGCAGCTCCATTACGCGCGGCTGCGCCTCGAACCCGGTGGTGTTGAAGCGCAGGGCGATAACTCGCCCGTTGCGCAGTAGAACCAGGCCGCCCGCACCTTCCAGAGAAAAAACGTCATCCGCGCCCGCGCCGATCGCCATGCCGATGGGCGCAACCCACGCCGGGAACTCCTCCGTGGCGAAGACCAGGTAACCGTACTCGCCTGCCGCGAACTCGCTATTGCCCACAGCCATGT
>Ga0163161_10001983_pt1 | contig 14849 bp, 13 predicted proteins | sample S45metaG_FD_129847 | JGI IMG/M metagenome (GOLD analysis project Ga0163161, IMG submission 129847) | Switchgrass rhizosphere microbial communities from Kellogg Biological Station, Michigan, USA - S4-5 metaG | ecosystem: Host-associated > Plants > Roots > Rhizosphere > Soil | place: USA... | reverse complement strand
GGCCTTTTAGGCTCCAACGGTGCGGGTAAGTCGACCACAATGAATATTATATGCGGTGCCTTGAAACAGAGCGAGGGACGTATAGAGATCAACGGGATAGACTTACAAAAGGAGCCTGAACGGGCTAAAAGAGAGATCGGTTTTCTACCGCAAATCTTACCCCTGTATACTGATCTTACTGTTGATGAATATTTACATTATTGCGCCGAGCTCCGTCTTATGGAGCCCTCTGTTATCCGTGCCGCTGTAGAAGAAGTTAAAGAGAAATGTCAGATCAGCCATTTCAGTAACAGGCTGATCAAAAATCTTTCGGGGGGATACAGACAACGTGTAGGAATAGCGCAGTCTATTATTCATAAACCACAATTGGTAATCATGGATGAACCAACTAATGGCCTGGACCCTAATCAGTTGATTGAGGTACGAAAGCTCATTCAGGAAATTGGTAAAGAGAGAACGGTATTGCTTTCTTCCCATGTCATGAGCGAAATTCATCTGTTGTGCAGGGAGATTATTATGATAGAGGGAGGCCGGGTGGTTTTCTCCGACACGATTGATGCTTTTAACAATTATCTCCGGCCCAACAGTTTGCTTGTCTATCTGGAGAATCCCCCTGCAGAGGCCGATCTTCGTGAGATTAGAGGCATAACCGGGGTGGAATATATGAGTGAACGTAAACTCCGGATCTTTTTTGACAGTGGTCAGAATGTTGAGGAGCGTATTATAGAGACCAGTGTACACAATGGATGGAGATTAAAAGAGATTAGCCTGGAGAAAGGTGGATTAGAGGATGTTTTTAAGCAACTGTCTACTCAAACCCTTCAGAACTAATGTTGATTAACTTAAATCATCATAAACCTAAACCATTAAATAAACTAAATGAAACTTATATATAAAATTGCACTGAATGAAATCCGGAACCTGTTCTTTTCGCCGGTAGCCTGGTTTCTGGGGGTGGCCTTTTTGCTTCAGTGCGGCTATTTTTACACCAGTCAACTGGCTCAAATGGCTGGTTATCAGGATGTCGCCATTGGTGATAATCCGAAATTTGAGGGATTTGGTATATCGCTGACCAATGTTATCCTTCTGAAAGGCGGGCTGTTTTCAAGTGTGGTGGGTAATTTGTATCTTTTTGTTCCTCTGTTGACCATGAGTCTGATCAACCGGGAAATCAATAGTGGTACTATTAAATTGCTCTATTCTTCACCAATTAAGCCTTATCATATTGTATTGGGGAAATATCTGGCCATTGTACTGTATAACTTAATGTTATTGGGAATTGTAGCGATATTTCTGATCAGTAGTATGTTTTCAATTGTTCATATGGATGCTGGTCTGATCTTTTCTTCCATGCTGGCGCTGTTCCTTCTCATATGTTGTTATACTGCACTTGGACTTTTTATGAGCAGTCTGAGTACGTATCCGATTGTATCGGCAATATCTACTTTTTTAATCATTTTTTTACTGACGGCGATTGGTACGATTGGGCAACAATATGATTTTGTAAGAGATTTAACTTATTTTCTGTCTGCCAATGGCCGCACGGATAAAATGATTGCAGGTCTCATTACCTCGGGTGATGTCATTTACTATCTTTTAATTATAGGTATGTTCTTGTGCTTCACTTTGTTCAGGGTAAAAGGTGCCATGGAATCAAGACCCTGGTTAACTAAAGCATTGCAATATGTTTCGGTTTTTGTTGGGGTATTGGCTATAGGATATATTACCTCCAGGCCCGCCTTTATGGGCTATTGGGATGTTACCCGTAATGAAGTCAATACGATACACCCCAATAGCCAGAAAGTGATCAAAGATTTTGAAAAGGGAGAACCTCTGGAGGTTACGCTTTACGTTAACCTGCTTGGCGGTGGTTTAGATCAGGGAGGTTTGCCTGAGAACCGGAAAAATTATGAGATTTCGTTTTGGGAAAGATACGTTCGTTTTAAACCTGAGATCAAATTGAAGTATGTCAATTACTACGATGTAGCAGACAATGATAGCATGTTCTTTAAAATGTATCCGAAGAAAACCGTTAAGGAAGTTGCGGAAACGGTGGCTAAATTAAAAAAGGTTAATCTTTCTAACTATGAAAGCCCTAAGCAGATCCGTAAGGAAATTGATTTAAGACCAGAAGGCCTACGGGTGGTGATGCAACTCAAATATAAAGGACGTTCGACCTTTCTCCGCACCTACGACGATCCGGATTTCTGGCCAAACGAAATGAACGTTTCGGCTGCATTTAAGCGGCTTCAGCAGCCCATCAGGCCAAAGTTTATCTTTACGTCCGGTAACCTGGAAAGGAGTGTGTATAAAACAGGCGAGCGTGAATATCACTACCAGTTGAATGATATTTCCAACCGTTTTTCAATGACAAACCTTGGCTTTGACACAGACAGTGTAAATTTAGATCAGCAGGAGATTCCTAAAGGAATTGCCGCCTTGGTAATTGCAGATCCTAAAACCAATTTGAGTGCGGTAAAACAAGAAAAAATAAAACGTTATATCGCAGAGGGTGGTAATACCTTAATCTTAGGTGAACCTGGAAAACAGGCCATGCTGAACCCGGTGCTTACAGGGCTGGGCCTGCAACTGAATCCTGGAACCCTAATCGAATTAACGGCTAATGAAACACCAGAGATGGTGAAACCGCAATTGACAAAAGAGGGCTTAAGTCTTTCTGATCAATTTATATTACAAAGAGCAGACTTGGTACGTGGAAAAAAAATGCCTGAGCTGGAGATTCTTACACCCAGTGTTTCTGAAGTTGCAGTGGTCAATTCTGCTACCGGATTTAAGGCTCAACCTATCCTGAAAACGAATCCTTCCCGTAATGCCTTTAATAAAATTGGTAAGGTTGTGGTTGATTCTGTTCCCCCTGTATATAATCCTTCCGGAGGAGATACGAAACAAAAAAGCTACTCTACGCTGCTGAGCCTGTCCCGGGAGGTCAAACAAAAAGAACAGCGGGTTGCGGTATCTGGGGATGCAGATTTTATGTCTAAATTGAGAAGAGGTGGAGGTTTATTTTCAATAGCTCTTTTTAGCTGGCTAGATCACAATCGTCTTCCTATTTATATTGTTCCTAAAACACCCGTGGACGTACTTTTGACCATTTCTCTAAGAACAGCGGAAATAATCAAAATCGTGTTTGTCTGGATTTTGCCAGCTGCAATAGCTTGCATGGGTGCCATTCTATTACTTCGCCGTAAACGTAAATAACCTTGATATGAAACTTGAAACAGACGCGCAGACCCTGGAAGATCTTCGGATTTTTGGCAAGAGGGAACAAACAGGGATATTTGATCTGTATAACGATACCCATACCCGGGGTGGCGAGAAATTGTTAAGGGAAATGTTCAGGAATCCATTATCGGATATTGAATCCATTGGCTATCGTCGTCATATTTTTGCTTATTTCTCAGAACATCATCTGGAATTCCCTTTTGAGGGATCCTTATTGGATATGGCTGAAAAGTATACGGCCAGCACCAAAGATGCCGGAGCTTCGCGGCAACAAATATTAAATGATAAGGATATTGAAAACGGAGTGGTCTCTATCATACAGCTTACACAAAAACTCAGAATATTCATCGATATCGATGTTGTGAAAGCATCAGTTCCATTTGCGGGAGAAAGGGAAGCCATCATCACAATTCTGGAATCGGATGTTTTACAGCCTGTTTTGCGGGATAAGAACAGTGGTAAGGTTTCGTATTCTGCAATAACGGCTTTTGATGCGCTCTTTAGAAGTAAAGGACAAATAAAAATTGAAGGACTGCTTCATCTGATTTACCTCCTGGACGTATACTTGAGTGTTGCGCGTGTGGCACTGAAATATGGGTTTACTTATCCCAAAGCGCATCAAAAAGGAAGCCGTATTTTAAGTGTAGATGGATTATTCCATCCGGAACTGAAAAAGCCGGTAGCCAACGATATGGTGATGGAAGGTCATTCCAGCCTGGTTTTTTTAACCGGGGCAAATATGGCCGGAAAAAGTACATTTTTAAGATCGATAGGTACGGCGACCTTCCTTGCTCATATGGGATTTCCGGTTGCTGCCCGGGCCATGGAGTTCTCTATCATGGATGGATTGTATACCACCATTAATTTACCGGATGATTTGGGTATGGGTGCGAGTCATTTCTATGCCGAGGTATTGCGCGTAAAGAAGATAGCTACCGAGCTTCATAAAGGCAAAAAGCTGTTTGTCATTTTCGATGAATTGTTTCGGGGAACAAATGTTAAGGATGCTCATGAAGCAACTGTAGCTATTGCCATTGGGTTTGCCCGGAATTCCGAAAGCCGTTTTATTATTTCATCCCATATTGTAGAGGCTGCGGAGCAATTGGAGGTAGAACCTGGCATTGACTTTTTATTCCTGCCAACACGGATGAACGGCAATACGCCAGAATATACTTATACATTGGAGCGTGGGGTTACAGATGATCGCCATGGTATGTTGATTATACGCAGCGAAGGAATTCTGGACATATTGAAGAATGGAAAAAAGGGGAGGATTTACTGTAATGAAGCCCAATAAATATTGGAAAAAATGAGCAAATTTAAGATAGACAGACAAACTTTAGATGAGCTGAACTTACTTGGGAAATTCAGGGCTGGTTCGGTATATCATTTATTCAATCAGGTTAGAACGCGGGGAGGGGAACAGCTGCTGGATGAGATGTTCAATAATCCCTTATCCAGCACTGTGCTGATCAATGAAAGGAGTGAAACGTTTAAATGTTTTCAAGAACATGATTTCAGGTTTGATTACGATGTTCAGGTGATTTCTGTTTTCAGAGAATATCTGGATACTAAAACTTACAACCATAAAATACGGGTGTATTTCAGTCTGCTTTCCAGGAGCGTACTGGCAAGGTTAACCCGGGACGAGCGTTATAAAAAGAGTATTCAGGGCTTTCAGGCGATCGTTCAGGTTTTAAAGAAAACTACAGCGCTTATGCCTTTGTTGTCCTGGGCTCCTGAACCTTTCCAATCGAGGGTGCAGGAAATACAGGTGCTGCTTAAAAGGCCTGACATGGATCAGCTCCTGCAAATGGATATCTATTCGGAAATTGATTTAGGTACGCTTGTGTTTTATGAACATCTGCTTAAAGGGAAGTTGCATACGGATATGGAAAATGTTCTATCGTTCATTTACGAATTGGACGTTTATCAGGCTGTAGGCATGGTGGCAAGGGCGAAAGGTTTGGGGTACGCCAGAGCGCTGGAACCAGAACAGAACGTTTTTCGTTGTCAGAACCTGCGGCATCCTTGTATAGAAAAGGCGGTTGGAAATGATTTATTATTGGAGGAAGATAGTAATGTGTTGTTCCTCACCGGAGCTAATATGGCTGGAAAATCCACCTGGATGAAATCTCTTGGTATTGGACTTTATCTGGCTCATATGGGATTTCCGGTGGCTGCGGATAGCTTTGAGTTTTCGCTGAGAGAAGGACTTTATTCGTCCATTAACGTGGCCGATAACATCAACCTCGGTTACAGTCATTTTTACGCGGAGGTTGTCAGGGTAAAACAAGCGGCTGAGGCGGCGGCGAGCGGGGCAAGGTTGATGTTGATGTTTGACGAACTTTTTAAAGGAACGAATGTAAAGGATGCTTTTGATGGTACATTAGCGGTTACTGAGGGGTTCGCCGAATACACAAATTGTTTGTTTGTGGTTTCTACGCATATTATTGAAGTGGGTGAAGAGCTTAGAGGCTTTCCTAATATTCAGTTTAGGTATATGCCGACTATACTTGAAGGGGGAGTGCCGCGGTATACATATAGGCTTAAGGAAGGTATAACTGAGGATAGACAGGGAATGATGATTATTCAAAGTGAGAAAATACTGGAACTTCTTGAACGATAGGAAATAAGGTGTGAAAATATGTTTTCTGATCTCTCTGGACCTTTCGCGAAGAGCTTCAGGCCCTGATGTTCGATCATGAAAACATATTTTCTTGGGTGCAGACCGGTGAGGGTGCAGAGTGGTGAGGTTGTAGAGTGGGTTAGATCGCCTTTAGTATTCCTTTGATCCAAATTTTTGCGAGTTCTTTTGATCCATCTGCATTTGGATGCAAATAGAATGTACCCTTTTTGCCTTGTTCCGGTTTATACAAAGTACTATGATTCTTTTCGAAAAAATCAAAGCCAGATTTATCTCCAGCAAATACCCGTTTGGGGGTTAACTTATTATACTTTTTAACCAGGTTATCTATTTTTGGGAGGTAGTTTTTTAATCGGTTTAAGCCTTCTTCTAAATAAGAAGCATTATTCTGAGTATTAGTACTATACCAAAGAGGGTATTGAATAACAAATTTTGCCTTCGGAAATTGATTTGATAAAGCATCAATTATTTTGGAAAGATTTTGATCGTATTGCTCTGGAGAGACGGGGGATCCGTTAGGTCCGGATATGGCGCTGTCATTAGTGCCCAGCATAATGGAAAACAAAAGTGTAGCAGAGGTATCCTTGTTTAGTGCATTTGCAGCTTCAATAACCTTCGGAAAATCTTTATTAGTGGTGGGTAAAAAGTCAAAGCTGGTATGTCCACTAAAGCCTAAGTTTGCAATATTAACAGATGTAAATTGCTTTTTTGAGGTCAGGATTTGTTTAATTACAATTGAGGGCGCTTCCAGGGATGGCTGCGGTAATGCGCTCCCTTCAGTAATACTGTCGCCTATAAAAATAATATTCAGTTTCGTTCTTTTTGCTGAAGAAAAAGAAGTTAATAATACTACATAAACCAGCATCAGCAATCCTTGAATAAGCTTGGCTAAAGGGGAATTTTTCATGAATCTTTTTTTGATGAAGGTAGCAGTTTGACCTGATTATGCATTTATAAATTTTTCAATAGTTGTTTAAACCTTTGTGGAGCAGGAGATGGAGTAAAATATGTTTTATGAGCTCTCTGAACCTTCCGCGAAGAGCTTCAGGTTCTGAGGTTCGCTCATAAAAACATATTTTATTGGGTGCAGACCGGATTGGGTGCAGACTGGTGAGGGTGTAGAGCGGATTACTGAGTTAAGGGGCTATGATAGTGAAAAGGTAGACGGCGAATATTACGAGCAAGACGACGCCCTGCAGGATATTGGTACGACCGGTGGCGAGTGAAAGCATAATGGTGAATTGTGCCAGCAATAGCAATACGGTGGCTTTCATATCTATTCCGAGTGTGATGCTCATTCCGGTAAGGATCGAAACAATGGCTACTGCTGGAATAGTTAGACCAATACTGGCCAATGCGGAACCCAGGGCTAGATTTAAGCTTGTCTGTAGTCTGTTTTTTCGGACGGCGTGGTAGGCTGCGAGTCCTTCGGGTAGTAAAACTACAGCTGCAATGATGACGCCCACCAGCGATTTAGGTGCTCCAAAGCTGATGACTGCATTTTCTATATCGGGTGCAATGGCCTTGGCTAGTAGTACAACGATACCCAGGCACAAGAGGAGTAAAAATGTACTAAGCAGGGCTACTTTAGTTGTTGGGGGATCTGCATGTACTTCTTCGTTTCCGTCTGCATCGGGTGGCAAAAAGAAATCTCTGTGCCTGATGGTTTGTACGAGTACAAAAGATCCATATAAAACCAGGCATATAATGGCTACAAAGAAGAGTTGTGTGAAGGAATATTCCGGACCGGCCTTACTTGTTGTATAGTTTGGAAGAATAAGGGTGAGTACCAGGATTGCGGTCAAGGTGATCAATGCGGCACTTACTCCGGACAAATTGAATACTTGCTCTTTGAACTTTGCGCCTCCAACAAGCAGGCAAAGGCCAATAATGCCGGTTAGAATGATCATTACTGCTGCAAGTACGGTATCGCGTGCAAGGGTAGCGGTATCTGGCCCGCCCGCGAGCATTAATGAAACGATTAGTGCTACTTCTATGATGGTAATAGCCAGTGCGAGTAATAGGGTGCCAAATGGTTCACCAACGCGGTGAGCGACAACTTCTGCGTGGTGAACTGCAGCTAACACAGCAGCAATGAGTACTGCTGCGAGGAAAAAAATGTACATTCCGCCGAGATTTAAACTGGATGCGAAGTAAGCGAGCCAGGCAATGAGGGGAGAAATAATGGTCCATAAGGGAAGTGGGAGCTTTCTGGTCATACTGAAACAATGCAATTATTGTGCTAGAAAATATGTTTTCTGAGCGCTCAGAACCTTCCGCGAAGAGCTTCAGGTTCTGAGGTTCGCTCATGAAAACATATTTTCTTGGGTGCAGACCGGAGAAGGGTGCGGAAATAAGAAGCAGTTGATTTTTTTTTGTTTTGAATGCTTATCTTCAGGGATTGAACTGTGCATGCAGTTGGTATGATGATAAAATTAAGATATGAAGAAATCCTTTGCTGTTAAGACTACTATCTATTTGTTTGCTTTGGTATTTATTTGCCCCATCATTAGGGCACAAGAGAAACCGGCGATTGTTCCTGAACCGGTTTCGTTGGTTCAAGGTAAGGGTCGGTTTGTGATTGATGATCAGACTTCTTTAATCATCCCATCGGGCAATGCTGAGCTTAGCAGGCTGGGTAACCGGGCTAAAGAGTGGTTTAGTGTACTGACAGGCCATTCCTTGCCTGTAAAAAGCAAAACAGTTGGATCGGAACGCGCTATTAGGTTGTTGTTGAATCCGGCATTGAACAATGCTGGCCATGACGAGGGCTACGAGCTATCTATTACTGAACATGAAGTAAAATTGCAGGCACGTAAAATGGCGGGTTTATTTTATGGTTTACAAACGATGCGGCAATTGCTTCAGCTTTCGTCCGAAACCAGTCAGCAACGTAGCTTGCCGGTTGTTGAAATTGTTGATTATCCCCGTTTGAAATGGCGTGGACTGATGCTGGATGTGAGCAGGCATTTCTTCTCAAAAGACTTTGTGAAAAAATATATTGATGATATGGCACGTTATAAGTTCAATGTTTTTCACTGGCATTTAACGGACGACCAGGGATGGCGCATAGAAATAAAATCCTTGCCGCGCTTAACTGAAGTGGGTGCCTGGAGAGTGCCAAGGACTGGGCAGTGGTGGTCTTATGCTCCACCTCAAAAAGATGAAAAGGCTTCTTACGGAGGATATTATACGCAACAGGATATCAAGGAAGTTATTGATTATGCGGCTGAAAGACAGATTACCATTGTGCCGGAAATTGATGTTCCCGGCCATTCGCTGGCCGCTATAGCGGCCTATCCGTATTTGTCTGCAACGGGATATAATTATGCTGTAAATCCCGGGAGTAAATTTTATAATATAGACGACAATACTTTAAATCCGGCAGATGAGCGGGTGTATGCCTTTCTGGATAAAGTTTTTACGGAGGTAGCGGCTTTGTTTCCGGGAGAATATATCCATATCGGTGGCGATGAGTGTACCAAAAACTTCTGGCAGCAATCGGCCGTGGTACAGGATTTTATGAAACAACAGGGGATAAAGACGGAACACGAACTGCAGAGTTATTTTATCAAAAGGGTAGAAAAAATCCTGAAAAAAAAGAAGAAAAAAATAATAGGATGGAATGAAATTCTGGAAGGTGGCCTGGCTCCTGAAGCCACAGTGATGAGTTGGCAGGGTATGCAGGGTGGAATAGAAGCCGCGAAGCAAGGACATCAGGTTATTTTTACACCGAGCAGCAATACCTATCTGGACCTTTACCAGGGTGATCCACTATTGGAACCTGATACTTACGATATGCTGCGTTTAAAAACAGCCTATCAATGGAATCCCTTTCCTGCGGGGATAGACAGTACTTATGTTTTGGGCGGACAAGGAAATCTATGGTCAGAATCTGTGCCTACCTCACGGCACGCCGAATACATGACATGGCCACGATCTCTGGCCTTATCTGAAGTTTTTTGGTCGCCACGGGGAAAACAGAACTGGGCTGATTTTCAAACAAAGTTAGCGCATCAGTTTAAAATTCTGGATGCTGCTCAAATCAATTATTCTAGGGCTGCATTTGATGTGCTTGCTACGGCAAAACTCGATCAGGAAAAACAATTGCTGGTTTCTCTTAGTACAGATGTGGACAGTCTGGATATTTATTATACCCTGGACAATACCAATCCTGATCCGTCGAGTGCGCGATATAATGGAACGCCGATCGTTATTCCTAAAGGTATTTATCAAATAAGAGCACAATCATTTAAAGGAAATACTGCTGCGGGAAAATTATTGATTGCTCCTTGTGGAGAATTAGAAAAGAGGACCAGGTAATGCGAAGTTAGGCATCCGGTTTTCTATTTAGTTTGTCAATTTTCCTTTGTAGCATCGTTTTTTCTGTGCTGGTTTTACAAAAGTGTTGTGCCTTTGTAAAATATTCTTTGGCTTTATCTATGTCGTCAGTTTGGGAATAGAGCTCTGCTAAAAGAACAAGATAAAAATGGTTTGTATTCAAATCCAGTTTTTTGGCTTCTTCTATGGCGGCTACAGTTCCCTGAACTTTTGAGAATGCCCAGATTCTGTTTAAGGCCACTATTGGTGAATGGTTTGCTAACCATAAAACATCATACAATTTCAAAATGCTTATCCATTTGTCGGGATTGTTGTGATTAACAGTGTGCCAGTAGGCAATACTCGCTTCCAGGTAAAAGGTTGATGTTATTTCCCATTTAGATGCTCGTTGCAAATAATAAAACCCTTTTTCTATAAATTGCGTGTCCCAAAGGGTCTTGTCCTGGTCGTCATATAATACCATGTTTTCCTTTTCTGATTGTCGTGCTTCCAAACGTGAAGCCTGGAAACACATTAAGGACATTAGAGCATTTGAAGCGTGATTGTTGGTTTGGGGGTTATCCAAGAGTAAATAAGCCAGATTTAGCGCTTCCACACAAAGCTCTTTCCGAACAATGGAATTGTTGCTTTCAGAATAATAACCTTCACTGAACAAAAGATATATGGTTTGAATAACGGTGTTTACTCGCTCATTGATTTCATCGTCATCAGGCATTTCCATCTGAATCTTTTCTGAATAGAGTTTTTCTTTTGCTCTTTGCAATCTTTTGTGAATCGTTTCTTTATTTGAAAAAAATGCATCTGCAATTTCATTTAATCCTAATCCGCAAAGAATGCGCAACGCCAAACAAATTTGTGCTTCTGCTGAAATAGACGGGTGGCATAAGGCGAAAAGCATTTGAAGTTGACTGTCAGAAATGTTTTTGTCTGAAAAATCAATTTTGATTTCATCCAACTGATTGTTATCCGTTAATTGTTCAGATGCTATTTTGTTGAACCTATGGTTTCGGGCAAGATGATTTTTTAACTTGTTTTTTGCAACGGCATAAAGCCAGGCTGTTGGATTTGCAGGTTTTCCCTTGTAGGCCCAGGTATCAAGTGCCGCCAAAAAAGTTTCGCTTACAATATCTTCTGCTGTTTCCATATATTCCAGTCCAAATGACCTGGTCAGGACAGATACCATTTTACTGTATTCTGCCTTAAATAAATGGGGAATTATATCGTTCTCATTCATTTTTTTCTAAAGTTCCCGGTTTTTCGGGAACTTTAATTTTTAATGTTTTACGATTTGACGTACTTCTACAGTATTGCCTTCGCCTTGTAAAATAGGGGCGCCTTTCGCAAATTCTGCGGCTTCGTCTGCCGATTCTGCTTTTACAATAATATAGCCGCCAAGCGTTTCTTTAATGTCGCCAAAGGGTCCGTTTGTAATGAATTTTTTGTGATTCACTATTTTGGCATCTTCAAATAACAGTCCGGTGCCGCTTACAAATTTGTTTTGTTCTACAATGCTGTTTACCCAATCCATTTGTTGTTTCATCCATTGTTGAATTTGTTCTGGTGAAACCTTTCCGTTTACGTTTTCGTGTCTGAAAAGAAGAATGTACTCTTTCATTTTTGTTGATTTTAAATTGTTATTGAATTTTTGAACTATACCCCAATAACAATCTGATTTCATTGAAAGGGACAATCAAGGATGAAATATTATAAGTAAACAACTGTAAATATCTTACTGTCCGTAGTCCTTTGCTCCAATTAAGCCTGTATATAATTCCCAACGTCTGTTTTTTAAATCTTTTGTAATAAACGCTCTATAGAGTATATAGATGAGGAAAGCAATCACAAAACCTGGTATCATAAAAACTTGCATAGCCTTATTTTTTTTAGTTACTTAAATTTAGGCAATTGGACTTGAATAATCTGACTATTGAAAGGAAAGATGTTCTTTTAATTCATGTTTTTTATTAGCTCACGCAATAAAAGTGTATTTCCGACGCTATACTTGAAATATGAATCTACCACTGCGCATCAATTTTGATGAAAAGGACTACACCTATATGATCATCACTAAGGGAATAACAAAAGAAACTAATTCAATCCATATTACCCTGAATGGTATGGATTATCAGCTTGTTTGCAATGCCAAAGGGGAGTGGGATGCTGTTGATGCGACGGTAAGCGATCATCCGGGGCTACTTAAGGCGATAGGAAGAAACATCAAACTTCGGTATCGATTATGAAAAAAGGCTTGGTTTTCTGATCTTAAGAATAGCTTATAGTCAATTTCTCGGGTTTATTACCTTATTTTTGGTAAAAACTGAAATGCCATGAATGCTTTTTTGATGTGTTTTTCTGCCGGGGGGTGTTTCTTACTGAGCTTTCTGTTGTTCTTTCATCCTTTGAGGCAAAACCTGGTGGCTAATAGATGGCTTGCTCTATTCGTGTTGATTATGGGCACTGCATTTCTGGGTATTTATTTCGGCAGTAACGTATTGAGTAGTCTGGAATTTATATTGCCGCCTTGTCTTTATTTGAGTACGCTTTATTTTGTTGAACCTTTAAGGGTTTTCAAAAAGAAAGATGGGCTTCATTTTGTGCCTTTTCTATGCTACCTGGTTTTACAGGTGATGTGGCCAGGGGAAAATGGTGATTTGATGACTGCAAGGCTCTTTGAAGTTGGAGATTTTATCTTTTTTACCCGTGATTTGCTGCCTTTTCAGTTCCTGGTTTATATCGTTTTGTCTTACCGTGCGTTGATGGTTCATCAAAGGAATTTAAAATTAATCACTGCTGCGCTGAAAGAAATAGACCTGGACTGGCTTCGCTATTTTCTGCTTATTTTGAGTGTTATTTCTGTTTTTTGGATCAATGATGCGGTGTTTGGTTTTTCTTTTTTGTTGAGGGCTATGCCTGTAATTTATACGGGTTCTGTTTTTTTTCTTGCCTATTTTTCCATCAGGCAAAGTGCAGTTTTTGCTTTTAATTATGCGGAGCTACAGGAAATTTCTGACTTACTGGAACGTCCTTTAACTGATGAAAGGCAAAAAACAGAAAGGCTCAGCGATAAAGAGTTTGCTGTATTCTCGGAAAAATTAAATGAGCTCATGGTCAGGGATCAGGTTTTCCTGAATAATGAACTAAGTCTTCCCGGGCTGGCAAGCCAATTGGGATTAAGTATTCATGATACCTCTTACCTGATCAACAGGCTTACGGGAGATAATTTCTATACTTTTATTAACCAGCATAGAGTGGAAGAAGCCAAAAAGCAGCTCATTGCCGGTCGCATGGGGGAACTGAATATGGTAGGAATCGCTTTTGCCTCCGGATTTAACTCTAAGACTGCTTTTAATACGGCGTTTAAAAAATACGCGGGTTGTTCGCCAACGGCATATGTTAAACAGCAAAAAAGCAATTAATATGTTCGGGTGGATAAATGCGAACATGTGGCCGGGCTCTGCTGAATAAATTTGCGGATAAAACTGCAAATGATATGAGACACAAAATTTTACTCTGTTTTTTAATGGTGATGTGCTTTACAAATATGCTGAACAGTAGCGCCTGTACCATATTTATGGCTAATGATGGGAAGCATGTCTGGGTGGGTAACAACGAAGACGAGGTGCCTTCGCTTACTTACAGGTTATGGTACTATCCTGCACTTGACCGGCATTACGGGTACATGATCTGGACTGAACTTTCGGCGGATGAAAAACTGAATAAAATCATGTACAAAAATCCACAGGGTGGTATGAATGAATACGGGGTGTTTATGGATTACACGGCTATTGATGATATCCCTGCGACAAGAGATCCGCTGAAACAGGACAGAACCGAAGAGGTGGTTACAGATGTACTCAGGAGATGTAAAACGGTGGAGGAGGCCATCACTTATATTTCACAGTTTAATTTGTTGCGTTTAACCGGTGCTCAGTTGTTTATAGGTGATGCTGGAGGAGACTATGCGATTGTTCACGGCAGTTATATCATCCGACGGACAACCAGTTGGTTTGCACTGACCAATTATGCTATTAACAACAACTATTATGAACCCTGCTGGCGAAGAGATACTGCTACAAAGTACCTGAGTGCAGAGCGGTCTTATCACTTGAAAGATGTGGTTAGCCTGCTGGAAAAAACCACGCAGAAGAAGCCAAGTGATATCGTATCCAATTATTCAATGGCAATAGACCTTCGCAGCAGGACAATCCATTTGTATTATAAAGGTGATTTTTCCAGGTCTGCGGTCATTTCTCTGCATAAAGAATTAAAATGTGGTATGCACCAGCGCGATATGGTCAGCTATTTTTCTTACTAAGTTGCTTGTTGTTCAGATTTAGTATTTAATTCATCATCGTCAATATGTATGATGTTCTTTAAGAAAAGAATAAACCTAGTGATTTATGAGGGAAAATATGTTTACTGGGCTCTCTGAACCTTCCAGGTTCTGAGGTTCGCCCAGTAAAACATATTTTCTTGGGTGCAGACCGGATTGGGTGGTGAAAGGGCAGGGCATTAAAAAGAAAGAGAGCCAAGGTTTGGTAACCTGGCTCTCATTTCTCATTAAATTAACGCCTTTAGATTTGTATCAAGCTAAAATTAATGGATTTGGTCATCCTTT
>Ga0163161_10001981_pt1 | contig 14852 bp, 7 predicted proteins | sample S45metaG_FD_129847 | JGI IMG/M metagenome (GOLD analysis project Ga0163161, IMG submission 129847) | Switchgrass rhizosphere microbial communities from Kellogg Biological Station, Michigan, USA - S4-5 metaG | ecosystem: Host-associated > Plants > Roots > Rhizosphere > Soil | place: USA: Michigan... | reverse complement strand
GCCTTGAAGTAACGCGTCGCGCCATTCACCGACGAATCAAGCTGCCCCTTGTTCACCGCATCCGTATCTTCCGTGCCCGCCGCGACATTCGTGATCTGCCGCTCGCTACCCGCCGAACCCACCGAAACGGTGTTGGCTCGATCGGCCAACGAACTCGCGCCGAGTGCCACCGAGTTGGCCGCGGACGCGTACGACGATTCACCGATCGCCGTGCTGCTCGCGCCATCGGCCCAGCTGTTCCAGCCGAGCGCCGTAGCGTAATCATTGGTTGCCCACGCACCGGCACCAAAAGCCGACGCGCCAAGCCCGGTCGCCTGGGCGGGGATGAAGCCGAAGAACGTGCTGCCACCCACGGCGACGCTTTCATCGCCGGTAGCCTGTGCGCTTTCACCGACCGAGACGCTGCTCGCGCCGGTGGCCGCACTCTGTGTACCGACAGCCGTCGAGAGAGCGCCGGTGGCATTCGCCACCGCACCGACCGCCGTCGCCTGCGCACCACTCGCATACGCACCGACACCGAACGAGGACGCGGCAAAACCACCGGCCTGTGCACTCGCACCGACCGCCGTACCGCCCACACCCGCACTGGTCGCGCCAGTATCCACGGGCACGCCACCGTTGGTGATCAACGGGTTGCCGTCTTCGTCCACAGCGACACCGCCGACGGCGACACTACCCGGTCCATTCGCTTGCGCACCCGCACCATAGGCCGCGCTGTTCTGACCCGTCGCTACGCTACCGTAGCCATTCGCCGTGGCATTCGTGCCGGTCGCCACCGCACCGCTTCCGGTTGCCGTGGCGCCATCGGCACCAGCGAAAGCACCGGAACCCGAAGCCGTCGCATATTGACCGGTTGCCTGCGCGTCGTCGGAACCGTCATTAAGTCCATTCGCCTTGAAGTAGCGTGTCGCTCCGCTCACCGAGCTATCGAGCTGGCCCTTGTTCACTGCATCGGTGTCCTGCGTACCGGCGGCGACGTTGGTGATCTGCCTTTCGCTACCTGCGGCACCTACCGAGACGCTGTTCGCCCGATCGGCCAGCGAACTCGCACCCAGCGCAACAGAATTGGCGGCGGACGCGTAAGACGATTCACCGATCGCCGTGCTGCTCGCGCCATCGGCCCAGCTGTTCCAGCCGAGCGCCGTAGCGTAATCATTGGTTGCCCAGGCGCCGGCACCAAAAGCCGACGCGCCGAGACCGGTGGCCTGCGCCGGGATGAAGCCGAAGAATGTGCTGCCACCCACGGCAACACTCTCATCGCCCGTCGCCTGTGCGCTTTCACCGACCGAGACGCTGCTCGCACCGGTGGCCGCACTCTGCGTACCGACCGCGGTCGATAGAGCGCCAGTCGCATTAGCGACGGCGCCAACCGCGGTGGCCTGGGCGCCGCTTGCGTAGGCACCGACGCCGAACGAAGAAGCCGCAAAGCCGCTCGCCTGCGAGCTGGCGCCCACCGCCGTACCGCCCACGCCCGCGCTGGTCGCGCCGGTGTCGACCGGCACGCCGCCATTGGTGATCAGCGGATTGCCGTCTTCGTCCACAGCGACGCCGCCGACGGCCACACTACCCGGTCCGTTCGCTTGCGCACCGGCACCATAGGCCGCGCTGTTCTGACCCGTCGCGACGCTACCGTAGCCATTCGCTGTCGCATTCGTGCCGGTCGCCACAGCACCGCTACCGGTTGCCGTGGCCCCGTCGGCGCCAGCGAAGGCACCCGAACCCGACGCGGTAGCGAACTGGCCCGTCGCCTGCGCATCATCGGAACCGTCGTTCAAACCGTTGGCCTTGAAGTAACGCGTCGCGCCACTCACCGACGAATCAAGCTGCCCCTTGTTCACCGCGTCGGTATCTTCGGTGCCCGCCGCGACATTCGTGATCTGCCGCTCACTACCGACGTCGCCCACCGAGACGGTGTTTGCACGGTCGGCGTAGGAGCTTGCACCAAGCGCGACGGAGTTCGCCGCACCTGCAAGCGCCGATTCGCCGATGGCGGTACTGCTCAGGCCGTCGGCCCAGCTGTTCCAACCGAGCGCCGTCGCGTAGTCGTTAGTCGCCCATGCGCCTGCGCCGAAGGCGGATGCCCCCGTACCGGTCGCTTGTGCGGGAATAAAGCCGAAGAAGGTGCTGCCACCGACCGCGACACTTTCATCGCCGGTAGCTTGTGCGCTTTCGCCGACCGACACGCTGCTCGCACCGGTCGCTGCACTCTGCGTACCGACGGCCGTCGAGAGAGCGCCGGTGGCATTCGCCACCGCGCCGACCGCCGTCGCCTGCGCACCACTCGCATACGCACCGACACCGAACGAGGACGCGGCAAAACCACCGGCCTGCGCACTCGCACCGACCGCCGTACCGCCCACGCCCGCGCTGGTCGCGCCGGTGTCGACCGGCACGCCGCCATTGGTGATCAGCGGGTTGCCGTCTTCGTCAACCGCCACGCCACCGACCGCGACACTACCCGGACCGTTCGCTTGCGCGCCGGCACCGTAGGCCGCGCTGTTCTGACCCGTGGCGACGCTACCGAAGCCATTCGCCGTCGCATTCGTGCCGGTCGCCACGGCACCGCTGCCGGTTGCCGTGGCGCCATCGGCGCCGGCAAAGGCACCGGAGCCGGATGCCGTCGCGTACTGGCCGATCGCCTGCGCATCGTCGCTTCCGTCGCTGAGCCCGTTCGCCTTGAAGTAGTGACTCGCGTCGCTAACCCCGCCGGCTACGGCATCGAGCTGGCCTTTGTTTACCGCGTCGGTGGCTTCCGTACCCGCTGCGACATTCGCGATCTGCCGTTCATGGCCTGCCGACCCCACCGAGACGGTGTTATCTCGGTCCGCCGTCGAATCGGCGCCCAGTGCTACCGAGTTCTCACCCAGCGCCCAGGCGTTCGCACCGAGAGCCGTAGCGTTATTGCCCAGTGCCCAGCTGTTCGTGCCGACGGCGACGGCGTTCGCACTCTCCAGGCCGAACAGACCGAAACCCGTTTCAGCGAAGTTGCCGATAGCCACACTACCCTCGCCGGAGGCGCTGGCGCCCGCACCGATCGCGGTCGAACCCGCGCTGTACGCCGTCGAGCCAAAACCGTTGGCAACGGACTGGTCACCTGCCGCCGTCGCCTGCGAACCACTGGCGGTCGAGAAGTCACCGAGCGCATTGGCGACCGCGCCGACCGCCGTCGATTGTGCGCCGCTCGCATACGCGCCCACACCGAATGACGACGCTGCAAATCCACCCGCCTGCGCACTGGCCCCAACCGCGGTTCCGCCAACCCCCGCGCTGGTTGCGCCGGTGTCCACGGGCACGCCGCCATTGGTGATCAATGGGTTGCCGGACGCATCGACCGCGACACCGCCGACCGCGACGCTACCCGGACCATTCGCCTGCGCACCCGCACCGTACGCGGCGCTGTTCTGACCCGTGGCGACGCTGCCGTAGCCATTCGCCGTCGCATTCGTGCCGGTCGCTACCGATCCACTACCGGTCGCCGTGGCGCCATCGGCGCTGGCAAAAGCACCGGAGCCGGATGCCGTCGCGTACTGCCCCGTGGCCTGCGCGTCATCGGAACCGTCCTTCAGCCCGTTCGCCTTGAAGTAATGTGCAGCGTCACGGGTGTCGTCGGCGAGCTGGTCGACGCGCGTCGATACACCATCGACACGCGTCGACAGCGTATCCACCCGCGTCGAAACACCGTTCACCGACGTCGAGACCTTATCGAGCTGCCGCTTGTTGACCGCGTCGGTGGATTGCGTGCCATCGGCGACGTTCACCAGCTGACGCTCTTCGTTGACCTTGCCGATCGACACCGTGTTGGCCCGATTGGCGACCGATCCATCGCCGAGGGCGACGGAGTTTTTCGCCGTGGCGCTCGCGTCGGTTCCGAACGCGGAACTCGCCGAGCCACTGGCAAACGACGATTCGCCGACCGCGACACTGTCCGTGCCGGTGGCGCGGGCGTTCTGCCCCAGCGCCGTAGACCAGGCACCGGAGGACTGTGCGGCCTGCCCCAGCGCGACGCTGTAGTCGCCGCTGCTGTTCGCGGCGGTGCCGACCGCCGTGCTGTAGTTGCCGGCAGCCTTACTCGACGTACCGCAGGCAAAGGCATCGTCGCCCTTGGCGACCGGCGCCTTGCCCTGGATACCGAGCAGATAGCCACCGCATACGTTGCCTGCCTGAGCGGGCGCGCTACCCAGCGCCAGCATCACGCCGGCTGCCAGTGGAAGCGCGGCCATCGCAGCGCGCAGGCGTCGGGAGGCGCCACCCTTTCCATTCGCGCGTGCCAGCTCCGATGCCACGACCAGGATGCCGAGCGATTTGTTCCAGACCTTGCTGTAGATGGTATTCACGTGAATCTTCCTCCCAGATGTCCGCTTGTTAGCGATCGATGCGCGGGCGCGCGGCGCGCGGCCCATCGCCAGTCCGTCGCGACCGCGGCGGACGAGGTATTCCGAAGACCGGTGGCACGAAGCCACCCAGCCGTCCAAACGTCGTGTCTGTTCCCCTGCCCGCGACGCGGGCCCCCATGAAGGTCGAGGCCCCGGCGAACCGGGGCCTCTTCCAGGTCATGCGTCAGAGCGTGTACGCGCCCAGCACACTCACGCCGGAGTACGCCTTCTCACCCTTCACGGTCAGCGTCCACACGCCGGCCGCGGGCTTGGTGGCCGTGAACGGCTCACTGTTACCCGGACGGTTCGGCTGTGCCTTCACCACACCCTTCGGATCGGTCACCGAGATCGACACATCGCCCGAGCCACCGTAGGTGCGCAGGGTCAGCGTCTTCGCGTTGGCCGGTACCGTGAGCTGGTACGCCGTCGTGCCCGCTGCCGCACCCTTCTGATTGTTCAGAGCGACGTTGTTGGCAAGCACGATCGCCGGCGGTGCCGGCGGCGGACCGAAGGCGGCGTATTGCTTGGCCGTCTCGGCGTCGGACAGGCATGCGTTGAGGCTCGTTGCCTGGCCAGCGGTAATCAACCCGGCGGCGGCAAGCTGCGCCTCATAACCCCTGACGGCAGCTCGATAGGCACCCACGTCAGCAGCGTTGCCAGCGAGGATCTTCGCGTTGGCGATCACGTTGGCACCGATGATCATGCCGCCCGGCACGAGTTTCGGAATGCCGGTGTCGCAGGTGAGCAGCAACTGGTTGCTGCGGTCGATGCCCCAGCCGATGTCCTGGAACAGCGCCGGCCCCAGGTCGAGGTCGATTTCCCCTCGGAGATCCTGGCTGATGGCGTATTCCATGATCGCGTTCGGCGTCAGGCGTGTGTCGTAGTGCGAGAACGACGACCCCGGCGAGAGCACGGCCGGCGCATAGATCAGCACACCGTCCGCGTTCGTTCCGGACAGACCGGTGCCCTTACCGACGGTGCCGGTGAGACCGGTGAGGTTGGCCTTCAGCGTGTTGCCGTCGGTCTGGCTCACCAGGATCACCGGGATGTTCACCGGCGACGTGGGTGTGCCACCCGGCGTCACGGCGGCAGGCTGGTTGTTGGCGAGAAGGACGGCCTTGGCGCCCGCCGCCTGGGCGTTGAGCGCCTTGGTGGCGAAGTCGCAGGTACCGCGATCGATCAGGGCCGTCTTGCCGGCGATGGCGGAGGCGTTGGTGATGGCGACGCAACCGTCGTTCGGCGTGGCCTGCACCACGGCACCGGAGAAGTTCGTCGCGGTGGCCGTCGGACCGAAGCTGGCCTGGGCATACAGGTAATCGCCGGCGGCGGCAGCCGGGGCGGTCACGCGGTACACGTCGGGCTGACCCAGGGCCAGAGGCGCCTCGGCGATGACGGTCGCACCGGAGAACGCAAGATGGCCATCGTCGAGGGCGGCCGTCACGCGCTGAGCCGGGGTCAGGTCGTCCCACAACGTGCCGTTATGTTTGACGAAGAAACCGTAGATGTTCGGGAACGAGCCCGGACCACCCGGGAAGTCCTCACCGGTTTCCAGATCCGTGAGATCCAGGAAGCCGAGGCCGTGCGACATCTCGTGCAACACGACGTTGAGGAAATCGATCTGTCCGGCGGGGACCTGGTGATCCAGACCCATGTACCACTTCGAGCCTTCAATACAGCCGGGCTGACCCAGTGCGCCGTTGAACTGGCTCTGGATGTCGGCTTCGGCCGGGCTCAGATCCTGGTTGGCCAATGAATTGGCCTCTGCCACGGTGTACCAGATGTTGGCCTTGGCGCCCGCGGGAAGGCTGGTGGAATCGAAAGTGAACACTTCCAACGGACCGGAAGAACCGAGCACACCGCCGGTCGCATCGCATTCGAGCGGCTCGAAGGTGGCGTTGTTGACGATGGTGATGTTGCTCTTCAGGTACGCGCCGTGGATGTCCGCCGCGAACTGGAAGACGTTGAGCGCCTGTTGACCGAAGGTCGTGCCCGGATTGCCTCCCACGGGTGCGGCCGGGGTGTGGTCGTCGAGACCCTGGCCGGTGCCGATGTCCTGGTTGACGATCTTGATCTCGGCGGCGCTGGCGCTCATGGCGCCAAACAGACCGGCTGCGAGAAGGGCTGAGTAGAGAAGGCCGCGGCGGATCATCGTGTCACCTCCGGTGCCTTGGGCGCGACCTGGGCGCCGTGATCGTCATGGTGGATGCTGATGGAACCGTCCGCCGCACGTGTGGCGACGACGCTGCTCATCCGCTCCTGGGGCAGGCGCATTCCGGTGGCTTTGCCGCCGCTGGAAAGGTTGACCTTGCGGATCGTCTGTTTCGCGTCGGCGTTGGTCCGCGGTTGCGTGGAAAGCGAGGTCACCCGGCTTTGCCGAGCCTGGAAGGCCTTGGAGTAAGCGGCCCGCTCCGCATCGGTCGGCGCGCGAATCGCTCCGGTCGCCGGATCGATGGCGACCTGCTGCCCGGCCTGGACAGCGCGGACTTTCGGCGTCGCCTGGTTTTGCGGTGTGTCGGCGGCCTGGGCCGCTCCCACCATAAGCATGCCCGTCAGCACGAGGCCGATGGCCTGTGCCAGTGTTCGTGAAGTCATTACGCATACCTCCCTAGTGCGGCGCCGGGACCCCTCCCTGCACGCCAGCCGACGAAGGCCCCCTCGCCGGCGCAAACACTTGAAGGATTCGACGTTCCCCTCAACGCAAAATCCGAAAACGTTTATGGCGCGGTGAAGCCCAGGTTCGGCGGTGCGACGAGCACCCTCGCGGCGTTGCGGTTTACCATCTGCATGTCCCCTTGCCCGTGGTACTGCCTGCCGACGACCGGTTGCCGGCCGCCTTCCCTTTGACGCCCCTTGCGTGCGTCCCTGCCCGTACATTGAGATCCATCTGAGTGCTCCCTGAGCGTCGTCTTCTTGACGTCCGTCTCTGGAACCTAGCAGTAGGAAAATACGAACGTCAATATTTTGACGACAACTTTTTGATGGCCAAACGGCCGATGCGGGAAACCCCGCATTGGCACGCTCAGACTGTTCTTTGATGTTTCAATTCATGGTGTTGCGCGCCAATAACGCGCTTGCAACAGGTTCAAACCTTTGTCCCAAAGCGAAAGAAATCATGGACTTGATCGATATCGGCGCCAACCTCACCCACGAATCCTTTCGCCAAGATCTTGACGAAGTGCTGGCTCGCGCGACCGCGCATAGCGTCGGCCGGATGATCGTCACAGGTGCTTCGCGCGAGGGCAGCGAGCACGCGCTCGAGCTGGCCCGGGCCAGCAAGGGTCGCCTCTACGCCACAGCCGGCGTACACCCCCACCACGCCGTGGACTACGACGAGGCGACCGATGTCGTGCTTCGGCGACTGGCCCACGAACCCGAAGTCCGTGCGGTTGGCGAGACCGGGCTGGACTACAACCGCAACTACTCGCCGCGCGATATCCAGAGGGTCGTTTTCGAACGGCAGCTGGAGATCGCGGCCGACGTGGGCAAACCGCTGTTCCTGCACCAGCGTGACGCCCACCACGACTTCCTCGCCATCCTGAAGCGCTATCGCGACCGCGTTCCCGCGGTGGTCGTCCACTGTTTTACGGACACCGAAGAAGCACTACGCGATTACCTCGACCTGGACTGCCACATCGGCATTACCGGATGGATATGCGACGAGCGTCGCGGTGCGCATCTGCGCGAACTGGTTAGGCTGATCCCCGCCAACCGGCTGATGCTCGAGACCGACGCGCCTTACCTGCTGCCGAGGACCGTTCGACCCATGCCGAAGGATCGGCGCAACGAGCCGATGTATCTCGCGCATATTCGTGATGAGGTGGCACGTGATCGGGGCGAATCGAAGGAAGCATTGACCGAATCCAGCGTGCGTACCACGGAAGCGTTTTTCAGCCTTTCCTAACCACAGGCCCCCGTCATGGCAAAGCGACCGTGTGTCCGAAATGGCTGATATCCGTCCATTGAGCCCGCCGACTGCGGGGTCTTTCGCGACGGCGGAGGCGCTCGCGTTGGCGGCTTCCTATGCACTGTTCGACTACTTGGTTGCCGGGCCGTTCCAGGTTGTCACGTATAACGCGTTCAACAACATGACCGCGTGGCTCGCTGCGGTGTTGGTGAGCCTCCCGCAGGGAATCGCCGCCGCGCTGTTGGGCTGGTTTGCCGTGCGACAGGGCGTGGCAAATCTGCGTGCCTTGGTCGCGACGGGCACGCTACTTCTAGCGGTACGTGTCGCGCTGAACTGGCAAATGACGGTCTTTGCCGTTTCGGACGTCGTGATGCCGACGTTGTTGCTCGAATCGCTGGTCGTGCCGCTTGCCTTTGCGGCCGCGGCTGGTTTGACACGCCGCATTGACAACCGCCTGCCCGCTCGGTCATGGCGGGCAATGCCTGCGATTTCATTGGCAGGCATTCTCGCCATCCTTGCCCTTGCATGGGTGTTCGTTGTCCGGCCGCTGCAATGGCTGATGCTGCTTTGCCTGGGTAGGGCTCCCGTCGAAGTCGTGCCTTTGCTCATGGGCATCGTCCCCTTCGCCGTTTCGTTTGCTGCTTCGAGACACATTGCCGGTCGTCGGTGGCTCTCCCCCCAGGGCTGTCTCGTCGCTGGCGTGTTCGTCGTCGCATGTCATATCGCCCAATGGGTATTGGGTGGTAAGTATGCGGATCACTGGCTAGCCCTCGCATTCATGTGGGTGCCCGTGGTCGGCACCGCGGCGGGGTTCTCGATCGGCTACGTTCGTGGCTGTCGTGGCGCGTTTGAGGCGAGCACCCTTCGCCGATGAATCGGCGAGGCTCCTAGCCCGAATGCAGGCCCGTCAACGAGGCTTCTGCAAGATCGATCTCGCGCACCAGCGTACGTAACGTATCGTCGTTGATCTCATGACTGCGCCGCAGGTTGTACAGCTCCCGACGCTCGGCACGTAACGCGGCCAGACGCATGACGCGCTCGGTGCCCGCTTCCGCGCGTGCCTTCTCCGGTACATCGCCCTCCTCGCCGGCCGCTTCGAGACGCTGCTGGTAGTCGGCCATGACACGTGAGGCCACGCGAGAGGCCAGCGCCATCGCGTTGACGTCACCGCTTTCGTCCACGCGCTGCTGCTCGTCGGTGATGCCACGCAAGGCCGCCTCCGCCGAAAGACCGCGCGCCTTGCGTTCTTCGCGCACGCGCGGATCCTCGCCCGGGATCTTCAGCCCCTTGACGGCCAGCGGCAGGCCGATCGCGCCGATCACCAGCGTGCAAAGAATCACACCGCTCGCCAGCAGGATCATCAGGTGCCGCACGGGAAACGGTACGCCCTCGCTCTTCATCAAGGGAAGCGACAGTACACCGGCCATCGTGATGGCGCCGCGTACCCCGGCAAGCGCCGAGGTCCAGACCATGCGCGTGCCTACCTTCGGGCGCTTTTCACCGCGATGCAGGGCGCGCATCAGGACGAAGCGCAGCGACACCCAGACCCAGATGAAGCGCAGGATCACCAGGACCAGGGTGATCGCGAAGACGTAGGCGAGCAGGTACCAGAGCTCACCACCACCGGCTTGCGCCAGATCGCCCTTGGCACCATCGATGATTCCCGGCAGTTGCAGGCCAAGCAGCAGGAAGATCAGACCGTTGAACGTGAACTCCACCATCGACCACACCGCGCCATTCTGCATGCGCGTGGCGACGTAGCCGCCCTTCAGGACGTCGGTGTAGTTCATCGTCATGCCGGCGGCCACGGCGGCGAGAATGCCGGAGACATCGAAGTGCTCGGCTAGCAGGTACGCCGCGAAGGGAAGCAGCAGGAGCAAGGCCACCTGGCTCGCCGGATCCACCTCGCCGCTCCAGCGGACCAGGCGACGCCGGAAGATGCCGAAGGTGTAGCTCACCAGCACGCCGGCGAGGATGCCGCCCAGGGCCATCACCACGAAGTCCGTCGACGCCCTGGCCAGGGAGAACTTCCCCGTGACCTCGGCGGCCACGGCGAACTGCAGGGCGACCAGCCCGGAGGCATCGTTGAGTAGTGCCTCGCCCGACAACACGTGCATCAGCCGCGAGGGAATCGGGGTCGCACCGGTGATCGAAGTGACCGCCACGGCGTCGGTTGGCGAGAGCACGGCCGCCAGGGCGAAGGCGACAGCCAACGGCACGGTCGGAATCATCCAGTGGACGAAGTAGCCCACCCCCAGGATCGTGAAGAAGACCAACCCGACGGCGAGCGCGAGGATGGGCCCCCGCAGGAGGAAGAGTTCGCGCTTGGGGATACGCCAGCCATCGGCGAACAGCAGGGGCGGAATGAACAGCAGGAAGAACAGTTCGTGATCGAATTCCACATCCATCCCGAACGGGCGGGCGAGCAAGGCGCCCAGCGCGATCTGCAAGATCGGGAGGGGAAGCCGGACAGGCAGGATGCGGACGATGGCGCCAGACAGGGCGACCACGAGCAGGAGGACGAGGATCGTGATGACTAGGGTCATCCGTCCACGTTAAACGGGAGCCCTCGAAACAGGCAAGGTGAAGGGCATTTGCACCGCATGATTTTGCGCTTGGCGTCGCAATTACTTGCTTAGGACTTATTCCTATTGTTACGAAGCACGGCAGTACTTTACGTTGTTTTCACGCGCCGTTTAGGCGCTGTCGTCAGCTCGCCTCAGGGGACATGATGAGCGGGTGCGACTTTCGCCAGGGATGACGTCTTGCACGATCTTTTTGGGGAGCAAAAAGCACATGCCACACCACGCCATCGCGCGCACCCCTTTCGATTGACGACGTGACGCCGCCCGCCCGGTAAGAGGCGTTCGGCCGAACGAAAAATTTTTCCGTTGGTTCTCCGCCCACCGGTCTCCGGTGGAACGTCCGCGTGCCGCGCGGATGCGGGCGACCTCACCCGTTTATTCGTCACGCGTTTTTTCAGGAGGGACGTTCCATGCAGTACGCAAACCGTTCATTCGCGCCGCCGCGCCGCAAGCTCGCGCTTGCCGTGGCTTTCGCCGTATCCATCGGCGGTGCCGGCGCGGCCTTGGCGCAGAGCAACGCCACCGGCGCCATCTTCGGCTCCGCCACGCCCGGTGATGTCGTCCATATCGAAAATACGGACAACGGCCTGCGCCGCGACATCACCGTCGACGCCGGTGGCCGTTATCGTGCCAACTCGCTGCCGATCGGTACCTACACCGTCTCGTTGATGCACAACGGTACGGTCGTCGATTCGCACAAGGGCGTGCAGACGCAGATCAGCCAGGGTACCGACGTGTCCTTTGCCGCTGCCGCCGCCGGCGCCAGCGATGCCACCAATCTCGGCAGCGTCCAGGTCACCGCCAACACGCTGCCCAGCATCGACGTCAGCTCGGTCGACTCGCGCACCGTGCTCACCGCCGACCAGCTGTCCAAGCTGCCGATCGCCCGCACCTCGATCAGCTCGATCGCCCTGCTCGCTCCGGGTACCACGCCCGCCGTGCGCGGCTACGGTAACGCGCTGTCCTTCGGTGGCTCGTCGGCATCCGAGAACGGCTACTACATCAACGGCTTCCAGGCGACCAACCCGCTGACCGGCGTGAGCTCGCGCCAGCTGCCGTACGACGCCATCGACCAGGAACAGGTCCTGATCGGCGGCTACGGTGCGGAATACGGCCGCTCCACCGGCGGCGTGATCAACGTCGTCTCCAAGCGCGGCACGAACGAGTGGAAGGGCGACGTCCAGGTGTTCTGGTCGCCGGACAGCCTCAACCAGCAGCCGCGCAACGTGAATCTGCGTGACGGTACCCCTTACCAGAAGGGCAACCTCTACGCCCTGCGTAACAACGAGAACCTGCAGTACTCCGGCTCCATCGGCGGTGCACTGATCAAGGACAAACTGTTCATCTTCGCCGCGGCGGACTGGATCCGGAACTCCGGCGACTACACCGGTCCGAACACGACCAGCGACGACGAGCATGATGTCGCCAAGACCAAGCGCTGGTTGACCAAGATCGACTGGAACATCACCGACAACAACATCCTCGAGTTCACCGGCATCGGCGACACCGAGACGAACGACCAGTCCATCAGCGCGTATAGCTACCAGACCGGTCGCGGCGATTACCTGGGCCACGTCTACACGAAGAACTACAACGGCACGCAGACCAACGCGACGCCGGGCGGCAACACGTACATCGGTCACTACACGGGCTACATCACCGATGACCTGACCGTCAACGCCATGTACGGCCGTTCGCACTCCGACCATAGCCAGAACATCACCTCGGCGACCGGCCAGAACTGCCCGACCATTACCGACAACCGCACCGAGTTCAAGGGCAACCCGCAGACCGGTTGCACGGTGGGCGGCTCGACCTTCCTCCTGCCCGGCGCCGAAGACAGCAGCCACGGCTGGAGCGCCAACATCGAGTACCGCATCGGCGATCACGATCTCCGTGGCGGTGTGGACAACTACGTGCTGCGCGCCAAGTCTGGCGCTCTCCCGACGGGCGGCACCGGCTGGATCTATGCGGACGTCGGCGATGGCTCGTCCATCAAGAGCCGCCTGTCCAACCTGGGCCTCGATCCGGGCCTGTACAATCCGGCCGATTTCGCGAATGGCTATTACGCCGAATCCACGGCACTCAGCACGGGTACGTCGGCTCGTACCAACCAGCGTTCGCAGTTCATCGAAGACAACTGGCAGATCACCGATCGCTGGCATGGCTACGTCGGCCTGCGTAACGAGCAGTTCACCAACTACAACGGCTCCGGCCAGGCCTATGCGAGCGCGCGCCATCAGCTCGATCCACGCCTGGGTGCGTCGTGGGATGTCTACGGTGACAGCTCGCTGAAGATCTACGCCAACGCTGGTCGTTACCATCTCGGTCTGCCGACCTCGGTCGCTATCCGCGGCGCCGGCCCGTCGACCTTCCCGTCGTCGTACTACGGTTTCACCGGTATCGATCCCACCACCGGCGTACCGACCGGCCTTGTAGCGGGTCCGTATTCCGCCAACTACAACAAGAACGGTGCCAACGGCATTCCGCCGGATGCGAAGACCGTCTCTGCCCAGGGCCTGCACTCGTATTACCAGGACGAGTACATCTTCGGTGTCGACCAGCAGCTCGACAACAACTGGGTGGTCGGGGCCAAAGCCATGTACCGTCGCCTGCGCAGCCTGATCGACGATACCTGCGACTCGGCACCGCTCCAGGAATGGGGTGACGAGAACGGCCTGCACGACGAAGTGAAGGCTGGTATCGGCCGGAGCACGGGTTGCTGGCTGTACAACCCGGGTCGCGCGAACACGTTCACCGTATCGCCGGCCGATGGCCAGTACCTGAGTGTGCCGCTGACCGCCGACGCCATCGGCGAGCCACGGGCCAAGCGCGCGTACTACATGCTCGACCTGTACGCCGAACACCAGTTCAGCGATCACTGGTATGCGAAGATCGATTACACCTACTCGCGCAGCTACGGCAACTCCGAAGGCCAGCTCGATTCCAATATCGTCCAGGCCGACGTGTCGACCACCGAGAGCTGGGACTTCCCGGCCATCATGGAAAACACCAACGGCAATCTGCCGAACGACCAGAAGCACCAGCTGCGCATCTACGGCACCTACGCGCCGACGGATGAGTGGGCGTTCTCGACGGTCACCCGTATCGCGTCGGGCTACCCGGTCAGCTGCATCGGCGTCCGTCCGGACTCCGCCGGTGGCGACCCGTACGAATACGGCAACAGCTACTTCTACTGCAATGGCGAACCCGCCAAGCGCGGCACCTTCGGCCGCACGCCGTGGACGTACAACGTCGACCTGAGTGTCGCCTGGAAGCCGGCCTTCGCCGATCACAAGCTGACGCTCTCGGCCGACGTATTCAACACTCTCGGCAAGCAGCGCGTGACCCAGTTCTACGAGATCGGCGACACCGCCGCCGGCGATCCGAACCCGAACTACAAGCGTGCCCGTTCGTTCTCGGATCCGCGCACCGTTCGCCTGGGAGCCCGTTACGACTTCACGCTGTAATCGAACCGCTTAGCTTTATCGCATAACAACAACAGCAAGCATTTCCCCGGATATTGGCCGCTCCCGATGGAGCGGCCTTTTTTTGTCTGCTTTTTTGTGAGAGCCGATTTATCGGCGAGTGGGTGCTCGCAATAACAAGGCACTCCACAACGGGAATCAGCCCCCTGAGTCGCCGAAGGGTCTTACGGCGAACGGGCGCATCTTGCGAGGAGCCGAGGCCAGGAATGGAAGCATCCGCAACTACTTGCCTCGCAAATAGTTGCTTAGGATTTTTTCCTATTGTTCCTAGGTATTCCCGTACTTTACGTTCTTTTCACGCGCCGCTTCGGCGCTGTCGTCAGCTCGCCTCAGGGGAATGAGAACGGGCGCGACTTTCGCCAGGGACGACGTCTTGCACGATCTTTTTGGGGAGCAAAAAGCACATGCCACACCACGCCATCGCGTGCACCCCTTTCGATTGACGACGTGACGCCGTCCGCCCGTTAAGAGGCGTTCGGCCGAGCGACATGCCTTTTGGTTC
>Ga0163161_10001979_pt1 | contig 14877 bp, 10 predicted proteins | sample S45metaG_FD_129847 | JGI IMG/M metagenome (GOLD analysis project Ga0163161, IMG submission 129847) | Switchgrass rhizosphere microbial communities from Kellogg Biological Station, Michigan, USA - S4-5 metaG | ecosystem: Host-associated > Plants > Roots > Rhizosphere > Soil | place: USA... | reverse complement strand
GAGATCTTCCATAAAAGATCAAGAAGAAACAGAGAAAATCAAGAACAGAAGCCTACAAATGAAAAAACTAATTAAACCCAGCTTACTCGTATTCGTATGTTTAGTATGGGCTGCCTGCAGCAATACTAAATATCTGAAACCCGGTCAGAAATTATACACGGGCGCTGAGGTTGTGATCAATCCTGATTCTTCAGCAAAAATTGACAATCAGAAGGATATAGAAAGTACCCTTGAAACTAAAGCAAGGCCAAGGCCCAATAAATCACTTTTTGGTTTACGACCTAAATTATACATTTACAATCTTGCCGGCGAACCTAAAAAACCCAAGGGCATCAAACACTGGCTAAGAACAAAAGTTGGCGAGCCGCCGGTATTGCTGAGCGAAGTCAAGCTTAAAACCAATGATGCCGTAATGACCAGTTTCCTGATCAGTCAGGGTTATCTGCAAAACGTAGTCACTGGTGATACTGTGACCAAAGAGAAAACAGGAAAAGCTGTTTATACTGTGAATACGGGAGCCCGGTATAAAATCAAAAGCGTCACCTTCCCTAAAGATACGGGTAACCTTACCAAATTGATCAATGAGAAAAAAGGCAATTCAGTGCTGAAGGTTGGCGATTATTATGACCTCACTTCTTTCATCAATGAACGTGTCCGCATTGATAACGACCTGAAAGAAAGAGGATTCTTCTATTTCAGCCCGGATTACCTGATCCTGCAGGTGGACAGTACGATCGGTAAAAGCCTGGTTGATATCACCATCAAAGTAAAGGATATTGCCCCTGATGCCGGACTGAAACCCTACACGATCAACAACATCAACATTTACCCAAGCTATTCACTCAGAAGAGACACTGTGCTCAGAAAGCTGACACCGCAGCAATATCATGATTTTAATATTTATGATAACAGAAACACCTTCAAGCCGCGAGTATTTGACCGACTGGTATTCTTTAAAAAGGGCGAGCTCTACAACAGGACAGATCACAACCAATCGCTGAACAGGATGGTCAATATCAACTCTTTTCAGGATGTACGCGTTGAGTTCCTGCCACTGGACAGTTTCAAAAATGACCAGCTTGACCTGAATATTTATCTTACCCCGCTTAAAAAGAACTCGCTGACGTTTGGCGTCACCGGAACCAGTAAGTCCAACAACTTTGTGGGATCGGAAGTAAAAGTAACGCAAACTACCCGGAACCTTTTCAGGGGAGCAGAGCAATTGGATGTGAGTGTCAGCGGTGGTTTCGAGACACAGGTCAGCGGGCAATCACAGGGCTTAAATTCATACTCATTTACCGCTGAAGGGAAGCTGACCTTCCCCAGGTTTATCGTTCCGTTTTATAAACCAAACAGCACAACGGCATTTATTCCAAAAACTATTACCTCGCTGTCCTATCAGTTATTAAGCCGTGGGTCATTGTATAAGCTCAACTCGTTTAAAGCCGAGTACGGATACAACTGGAAAGAGAACCTGCATAAAGAACACACACTCAACCCCATCTCTATCAATTATGTGCAGCCTAACCTTCCGGCAGACCTTGTACGCCGTCAGCGGTTGTTTGATTCTATACCGGGCTTAAGGTATACACTGGAAAAGCAATTCATCATTGGTAGTAACTACAGCTTTACCTATACCAACCAGATGGAAGAAAACAGGAGGAATAACACTTACTTTAACGGAAGCCTGGAAACCGGCGGTAACCTTTGGGGTACATTTGTTCCAAAGGATGAGGCCGGTCAGCGCTCAATATTCAATGTTCCGCTTACGCAGTTCGTACGTCTCGAAGCTGACCTGAGAAACTATCATAAGATCACCCGTAATGTAACATGGGCCAACAGGCTGAACCTTGGATATGGCTATGCGTATGGAAACAGCAGCTCGCTGCCATTTGTACGCCAGTTCTTTGCAGGAGGTAGTAACGATATCCGGGCATTTCCGGCAAGGGCACTTGGCCCTGGTACCTACCGCGTAAACCCTAATGAGACCTTTGCTGATCAGGGCGGTGATATTAAAGCCATGCTGAATACAGAGTTGAGATTTAAACTGGTAAGTATACTGTATGGTGCTGTTTTTGCAGATGCCGGTAACGTATGGCTCAGAAAAGAAGATACAGGCACACCAGCCGCCGATGGTAACCCGGCAGTGCCGGGCAGACCAGGATCAGGTTTTAAACTGAGCAGGGCATTGAGTGAAATGGCTGTCGGCACCGGTGCCGGTTTACGTGTAGACGCTACCATATTTGTGATCCGTCTGGACGTTGCATTTCCTATCAGAAAACCTTACAATCCTGAAGGAGAGCGCTGGGTGTTAGACAAAATTGCATTTGGCGATAAGCAATGGAGAAGTGATAATATTATTTATAACATAGGGATCGGATATCCATTTTAATCAGCAACATGAAATTAGTACATAAAATCAAACATTTCTTTATCGCATTATACCACCTGTTCATCGCAGCGGGCAAAGGCTTTATCGAAGACCGTATTACTAAGTTAAGTGCGGCACTGGCCTATTACACGATATTCTCGCTAACGCCGCTGATCATTATCATTATTGCCGCTGCAAGTATTTTCTTCAGCAATAAGTTGAATCCCGGCACAGAGTTGTTTTCGCAGATCAGCGAGATGGTTGGTCAGGATGCCGCCAAACAAATACAGGGATTTGTTGACAACAATTCATTAAATGGCAAAAGCTTCTTTGGGCTTGTGATCGGTATCGTCACACTGATCATTGGTTCGACAGCGATCTTTATTGAGATCCAGGACAGTATCAATATGATCTGGAAAGTAAAGGCCATACCTAAAAAAGGCTGGAAAAAGATGATCACTAACCGCCTGCTTTCATTTTCGCTGATTGTATCGATGGGCTTTCTTCTGTTGGTATCGCTCGTGATCAATAGTATTGTAGTTGGCCTCGGATCAAAATTAGGGTACATCGTTACCAACAGTAAGATAGGTGAAATCATACCATTGGCAAGTGATACCACTACCCTGTTGATCTATATCGTTAACAATGCGATCACACTTGCCGCCGTGACTGCTGTTTTTACCATCATATTCAAAGTGTTGCCTGATGTAGACCTGAGATGGAAGTCAGCGATTATAGGTGCCCTGTTTACAGCACTGCTGTTTAGTCTTGGTAAATTTGCAATAGGGATTTATATCGAAAAGGGTGATCCTGGTTCTGCCTTTGGTGCAGCGAGCTCAGTAATTGTTATTCTGCTTTGGATCTACTATACTTCTATCATCCTGTATTTTGGAGCCGAATTTACCCAGGCTTACGCAGAAAAATATGATGGCGGGATTAGTCCAAGTAAGTATGCAGTGCATACACAGATCACCATTGTGGAGAAAAAAGTGGATGTGCTGCCTCCACAGCATCCGGAAGAAACAAAAGCAGAACCAACCTCATAAAGGTGGTTCTGCTTCCATAAAAAATTAAGCTGATTCAGCAATTTCTACGATATCCTCAGAAACCGCAGCCGTTGCTGCTTCGGCATCGGCCGATACCAGTTCTTCGATCGTGTCTTTCTCTATCCTCAGGTTTTTGATAATATGCTGTTGCCTGTCGGGCGTGTTCTTGCCCATGTAGTATTCCAGCAGGTTTTTAATCGTCTGGTCTTTCAGGATCACCGGGTCAAGGCGGATATCTTTTCCGATAAACAGGCCAAATTCATCCGGTGATATTTCGCCCAGTCCTTTAAATCTTGTGATCTCAGGTTTACTGCCCAGTTTAGTGATGGCATTTCTGCGTTCTTCATCACTGTAACAATAAATCGTTTCCTTTTTGTTGCGCACCCTGAACAATGGTGTCTGCAGGATATACACATGCCCTGCCCTTACCAGGTCAGGAAAGAACTGCAGGAAGAAGGTCATCATCAGCAGCCTGATGTGCATACCATCAACATCGGCATCTGTGGCAATCACAATATTGTTGTAGTGCAGGCCATCCAGTCCGTCTTCAATATTCAATGCATGCTGCAGCAGGTTAAACTCCTCATTCTCATAAACCACCTTTTTGGTCAGTTCATAACAATTCAGTGGCTTGCCCTTTAAACTGAAAACGGCCTGGCAATCTACGTCCCTTGATTTGGTGATCGATCCTGATGCAGAATCTCCCTCGGTAATAAACAGCGTGGTCTCATAACGCTTGTCATGCGTGGTATTGAAATGAACTTTACAGTCCCTCAGTTTCTTGTTGTGCAGGGATGCTTTTTTTGCACGGTCGTTTGCCAGCTTTTTAATACCGGCGATATCTTTACGCTCACGCTCAGACTGCAGGATGCGTTTCAATAATGCGTCCGCAACGTCTGTATGTTTATGCAGGTAATCGTCCAGTTCTTTTTTTACGAAATCATTGATAAAGGTACGGACTGAAGGACCCTCCGGGCCCATATTCTGCGAACCCAGTTTAGTTTTGGTCTGCGACTCAAATACCGGTTCCTGCACGCGTACAGAAATTGCCGCAATGATAGAGGCCCTGATATCTGATGCTTCGTATTCTTTTTTATAAAACTCACGTATCGTTTTTACCACGGCTTCCCTAAAGGCCGCCTGGTGTGTTCCGCCCTGTGTGGTATGCTGGCCATTCACAAAAGAATGGTAATCTTCGCCATATTGCTGTCCGTGCGTCATCGCGATCTCGATATCATTTCCTTTAAGGTGAATGATCGGATAACGGATGTTCTCCACGTCGGCAACTTTATGCAGCAGGTCATAAAGACCACGCTCGGAGAAATATTTCTGGTTGTTGAAATTTACTGTTAAACCTGTGTTCAGGAACACGTAGTTCCAGATCATGCTTTCAACAAAATCAGGAATATAGTGGTAATTCCTGAAGATGCTCTCATCGGGATAAAAGGTAATGGCCGTACCATTCCGCTGCGTGGTATCAATAACAGGATGATCAACAACGATCTCCCCTTTTGAAAATTCTACTTTTTTGGTTTTGCCGTCGCGGTAAGACTGTACCACGAAATTGGTAGACAAGGCATTCACGGCTTTTGTACCCACACCGTTCAAACCTACAGATTTCTGAAAGGCGTTGCTGTCATATTTACCACCGGTATTGATCTTGGATACGCAGTCGATCACCTTACCTAAAGGAATCCCCCTGCCGTAATCGCGTACATTTACCTTTGAATCAGAAACGGTAATATCGATCGTCCTGCCCGAGCCCATGACAAACTCATCGATAGAGTTATCCATGATTTCCTTGAGCAATACGTAGATACCGTCATCCTGTGCAGAGCCGTCGCCTAACTTTCCGATATACATACCAGGACGCAACCTGATGTGTTCCTTCCAGTCGAGCGACCGTATACTGTCATCGTTATAAATAGGTTCTGCCATAAATCTTTAGAATATCTTCAAATTTAGTGAAATATGCGTGTTTACGGATACTCAGTTTTCAACAAATGCACAATTATGCTACAACCAGTAGCATCATGGCTAAAAATCCCCTGCTCCATTGATGTCAGTACTCAAAATTTCGCTCATGTAATCCAAAAACGGGCGCATGTGATGGTAAACCTGAGCTGCATCTTTTACAAATGTAGCGCTGAGTACTTCTTCGTCAGTAAAACTTTTAATTAACAAAAACTGCTTGTAGCGCAACAAGTATATCGCTTGGTGGCCAGCGCCAAAACCTTTTGGTGTCGTCTTCAGCTGCTCCCCTCTCAGGCTTCCAAAGGTTTCCGTAAAGCGCTTACTGCGTATGATTGCGCTCATAGCAGCCGGATCGGCCACAATCTCTTCACGTATACGCTTCAGATCCTGTGCATTGGGATTCTGGAAACCTCCCGCAATAAAAGTATTGCCCGGTTCGATCCGAAAATAATATCCTCCCCTGCGCTGCCTGCCTGACCTTGAAAAATGCCCGTTGAAGTAGTGTTTATAGGGAATCTTCTCTTTAGAAAACCTGGTGTCACGGTAAATACGGCTGAGGCTTTTTTTTCCAGACACAGTTTCGATGACGTCCTGCGTGTTTAACTCCGCCAGTAATGCGCCTGCAAAAGCTTCAATATTTTGCTGTTCTGTCAGAAATTCATCTTTATGTTCATTAAACCACCCGCGGTTATTATTAGCTTTCAATGTTTTTAAAAAATCCAGGCTGGAGGCCGGGATCAGCAATGTTGAATCAGACATATTTTTGATGATAACTGTAAAAGATTTAGTGTATCAATCTTAACCTATTTATTTCATATAATGTATACATTTAATTCATGTCAATGTCAAAACCAATTGTAACCGGCCTGATGTCGTACGGAATGTCAGGAAAAGTATTCCATGCTCCGTTTTTAGCTACAAATCCCGGTTTTATATTCAAAGCTGTAATAGAGCGCCGGGAAAAAACTGCGGTTTTAAAATATCCCGGACTGATCAGTTATAACAGTATTGAGGAATTGCTGGCCGATGATGAAATCGAACTGATCGTTGTGAATACGCCCAACTATACCCATTACGATTTTGCAATGCGTGCACTTCAGGCAGGAAAACATGTCCTGATCGAAAAACCAGCGGCAGTAACCAGTACGGAGGTAAAATCCCTGTTTGCGCTTGGGCAGGAACTCAATCTAAGGGTGATGATCTATCACAACCGCAGATACAACAGCGATTTTTTATCCGTGAAGAACGTCATTGAGAGCGGCCGGCTGGGCAGGTTGATTGAAATTCATTTCAGGATAGACCGTTACCGGATGGCCATCGGAAATAAACAGTTTAAGGAAAGCAAAGAGGTACCGGGCAATGGCCTGTTGTACGATCTGGGTTCTCATCTGATAGATGGGGCGATCAGCATTTTAGGTAAACCGCTGAGTTATACAAAAACTACGGCTACGCACCGTCCGGGCTCACAGGTAGATGATTACTTCCATTTCCATTTAATATATCCGGATCAGCTGAATGTATATCTGACATCGGGGCTGCTCATTGCAGCACCTGAAGCCGGGTTTGCGGTACACGGTACATTGGGCAGTTTTTTAAAGATGAGAACGGATGTGCAGGAAATACAACTGGCCCAGGACATGATGCCTGTGGATGAAGGATTTGGCATAGAGGCTGAAGGCAGCGAAGGCCGGCTGGTCATAATCGATGCAGAAAACAACAAACATATACAACATCTGATAGCTCCCGGAGGCGCTTATAACGAATTGTTCAACGCAGTTTTTCATACTGTCCGCGATAATGCTTCCTTTCCGGTGACCGAAGAACAAATCATCTGGCAGCTGGAGATGCTGGAATGTTAAATCCTGACAAATATGATTCACCTGAAAGACCCCGGTTCAATCCCTTTAAAAGAACTACAGATCCTTGCTGATCATGCGGCTATAGCAAATAACCTTAAGGATGTATTCCCTCATCCCTACACCAGGGAAGATGCTGAGGTCTTTTTAGATGTAGCAGCAAAGGGAGCACTGGGACATACATTTGGCATCTTCAAAGAAGAAACTTTTATAGGTGTTGGCAGCATTGTGCCGCAGCAGGATGTTTACAGAATCAATGGGGAAATCGGTTACTGGCTCGGCAGGCCGTACTGGGGGAAAGGCTATGCAACAGCAGCAGTGAAAATTTTAACAGCATATGCTTTTGAGGAACTAAAGCTTCTCAGGGTTTTTGCAGGTGTATTTGCGCATAATCCTGCATCAATGAGGGTGCTCGAAAAAAATGGTTATCAGCTGGAAGCCGTCATCAAGTCCTCGCTGATAAAAAATGGGATAATAACAGACGAATATTTATATTCGGTTATCCAAGCAAATTATTAATATGGAACAAGCAATTAAAAACGGGATAACTGTGGAGAGCAGCATCAAGGCCCCTGTAGAAAAGGTATGGGAATTCTGGAATGCCCCGGAACATATCACCAAATGGTGTTATGCATCGCCCGACTGGCACGCGCCATACGCAGACAATGACATCCGTGAAGGTGGCAGGTTCAAAACAACAATGGCTGCGAGAGACGAGAGTTTTGGCTTTGACTTTGCAGGAACATATACCAGCGTAATAGAAAACGAACTGATTGAATATACACTGGACGACGACAGAAAGGTAAAAATCACTTTCAGCAGCACAGCCGAAGGCACAAAAATAACTGAGATCTTCGAACCCGAAGGTACCAATCCGATAGAGATGCAGCAGGGAGGATGGCAGGCTATTCTTGATCAATTTAAGAAATATACAGAATCGGCCGTCTGATCGATTTTTATTCATTTCCTTTGTTATTTTTGCAGGTATAAACCATCAACCCCCTGAATGCCTGTTAAAGAGCTGCCGTTAAGAAAAGAAATTGCCTACGCTGCGGGAATGATGGGATGGCGCACAATGGGACTCAGACCGCTTGTTCCGCAATTACTTGTCTTTGGTGCTTTCAATATTCTTTCGCTCATTGCTGCTTCGGGCAGGTTGTTCGATGCGTTTTATGATCCCTTCATTGCTTCGGTAATCGATGGCAGCGAAAATCCCAGTGGCAGAAGGATACCTTTGCCTCCTTCCCTCTCGCTGCACTGGGTATCCTGCCCAATGCAATCCTGGCAGATATCGCGCAAAAAGACACAGAAGAAACAGGTGAAAATCATGAGGGGATGTTCTTCGCGGTTAAATATCTCTTTGTTAAACTGGGGCAAACCCTGGGAATTGCAGTATTTGCCATGCTGACGGTTTATGGAAAAGATCCGGGAAATGACTTCGGGCTTCGTTTAAACGGCGTTGTAGGCTTTGTACTCTGCATTGTGGCCCGGCTGTTTTTCAGCCGATTTAAAGAAGAGCAATAGTTACAGAACTTATCCGTATCTTTGTATCAAATTAATTAAAATACATACACATTGTTATTCGAAGAATTAAACCTGATTGAGCCTATTTTAAAAGCGCTGCAAGCAGAGGGTTATACTAACCCAACCCCCATACAAGAACAATCTATTCCTACTATATTAACCAGCAGAGACTTATTGGGCTGCGCACAAACGGGAACCGGTAAAACGGCCGCTTTTGCTATTCCGATGCTGCAGCTGCTGAATAAAGAGCATGCGAATACCAAAGGCCCTAAACCAATCAGGGCGCTGGTATTAACGCCAACGCGTGAACTTGCGATCCAGATTGAAGAAAGTTTTAAAGCTTATGGCAAAAACCTGCCCCTGCGTCACCTGGTGATCTTTGGTGGTGTGGGCCAGAAAGCACAAACAGATGCTTTGCACCGCGGTGTAGATATCCTGATCGCTACGCCGGGCAGATTGCTCGACCTGATGAACCAGGGATTTATAAACCTGAAAGATGTAGAGATCTTTGTACTGGATGAAGCAGACAGGATGCTGGACATGGGCTTTATCCATGATGTTAAGAAAACGATCGCGAAACTGCCTGCCAAAAGACAGACGCTGTTTTTCTCTGCAACTATGCCGCCTGAAATTCAGAAGCTGGCCAATACGATCTTAACTGATCCGCTGAAAGTTGAAGTAACCCCGGTTTCATCAACGGCAGAGAAAATTGAGCAGTCTATCTATTATGTAGATAAGAATGATAAGAAAAACCTGCTGATCCATATCTTAAAGGATAAAACGATCACGACGGCACTGGTTTTTACCCGTACCAAACATGGTGCAGACCGTATTGTTAAAGACCTGATCAAAGTTGGCGTAAAAGCAGAAGCGATTCACGGGAACAAATCACAGAATGCCCGTCAGCGCGCTTTGACTAATTTCAAAGCTAAAACTACGCGTATCCTGGTTGCTACTGATATTGCCGCAAGGGGTATCGATGTGGATGAACTGACGCACGTGATCAACTATGAACTGCCAAACGTACCTGAAACTTATGTACACAGGATCGGACGTACCGGCCGTGCAGGTAACAGCGGTATCTCATTCTCTTTCTGTGACGGAGAGGAAAAAGAATACCTGGATGATATTGAAAAACTGATCGCGATCAAGATACCTGTTCAGGAAGATCATCCTTATGCCATGAGCTGGCAAAGCCTGATGTCTGGCGCCGCAGCGGCAAAAGCAAAAGGTAAAAGCAAGCCGTCGAGAGGCGGGCGCCCGGAAAGAACGGAACATAAACCAAACCTGAGCGGTGCAAGAAAACCGGCAGGAAATGGTGGAGGCGGTAACCGCAGGTTCAACAATTCAAGACCTAAAGCGAAAACAGATTAATCTGTTTTCATTGATGATACAAAGAGCCCTGGTATTTTGCCGGGGCTTTTTTTTAGCTCCTGCCCCTTCGCATGCTTCCGCCACCCGGGTTGACGCCCCGCATCCTGCCGCCACCGGGGAAGCTTTGCAACCGCCAGTTCAGGCTCAGCAGAAAATACCGGGTCACCTGGTTGCTCCTGCTTTCCGTAATCGTATTGTCCGAGATTGTCCTGTTCACATTATTCCCCTGGTTGAGCAGGTCATGGCCTTCCAGTTTGATGCTGCCTTTTCTCTTAAAAAAGGTTTTCTCCACGTACCCGCCAAGCAGCAAGGGATTTCTACCTGCTGTCGCGAATCCCTGATTGATGGTTTTTGAGGCGGTAATACCCGCATTCAGGCTCTCCATTACAAATGTTTTGGCATCTCCGTTGAACAGCCAGGTCTGGACGATATTGGAATTGGAAGAGGCCAGGGAGTATACATTACTTCTGTAATTATAAGCGGCACTGGTGTTGAGCATCAGCCATTTTTCGTTCATCCGTAATGAAAGGGCCTGGTTCAGCCCCAGCCCTTTTCCAAAGTTTTTGAGGTTATCGGCATATGATACCCGGCGGTTATAAGATGCGCCACCCTTCACTTCCACATGGAGCTTCTTTCCGGATAGTGGCAAAGACCAGTAATAGTTACTGCCAAAGTTATAGTTACCGCCTGTGTTCAGGTAACGGGTTTCCTGCTTCAGGCTGTTTAAGGTATCCCTGATCAGCACAGTATTGCTCACTACCTGGTCCTGCACCGCCGTTGCCCGTACAGACAGTTGGAGGGTGCTCCCGTTGCCGGAGCCTACTGAGCGGTAACTTAAATTCACCGTATGGTTAAAGGAAGCCTTGAGATCAGGGTTCCCAATGATCACATTCTGGAGGTTACGTGTGTCAGGTACCGGCTGCAGCTGGTTAAAATCCGGTGCATTGCTGTTCCCGCTGTATACCAGGCTAAAAGTAGTTTTTGGGGAAGGAGTGAAATCAAACCTCGCCACCGGCGATACATTAAAGCCAGTCCTGCTGATCTTGTCTGCGCGGCCTTCATAAGCCCCGGTCAGGATATTGGGCTGCCCTGTAACACCTACACTGTAGTTAAGCCCTTTGGAGGCATAGCGGTAATTTAACCCGATGGTATGTGTGCTGAAGGACGAAGTATATTTATTGCTCAGGGAGTCCACTCTTCTGAATTCGTCCGTATTATCCTGCACACTGGTCACCAGCGCGTTGCTGGTATGCGTATATGCATAGAGGTAACTGAAGTCAATACTTCTTTTTACCAGAGAGTCGAGAGGGTTTCCCAGGGGCTCGGTCAGGGTCAGGGTTGCATTTACATGACGTGACCGGTTACGTGTATCCAGCAGCTGGTTCCTCAGTGAATCTTTTACCAGCAGTTCAGTTTCAGGGTCATAGTAACCGATCCTGTTGTTCTGGTCCTGCATGGAGTTACTGGCCGCATTACCTCCCGACATTCCTATGGATACCGTTCTCCCCGGTTTTTTAAAATGACGTGCCATGTTAAAATCAGCATTGAGGTTGGGGCTGTGCTGATCAGTATGGTTTCCATTCAGCAGGTCCTGACGGATCACCCCTGTTTGTCTGGAAGAGGTTAACCCGTCACTTACCGAATTGTTCAGCGAGCCGCGGATATTTCCCTGCATATAATTTTCTCCGCCAAGGGATTGAACGCCCATATCAAAGTTGTGGTTGTTCCCCTTTGATTCATTTTGCGTTGAGGATTCGTTGTAAATTGTTCCGAGCGAGTTGACGGTCTGGATATAATTTTGCTGGCTCAGTTCAGTTCTGTTCCGCTGGTAATTGTAGTTTCCGCTAACTGTCAGGTTTTTTCCTACTTTGTCCCTGAAGTTAAATCCCGTATTGCTGCTGTTATTGATACCTGTGCCGTTATTGGTATTGCTGGCCTGTCCGTTCAATCCGATCTGTGTATCGTCCCTCCAGATATTGGCGTGCAGATTGGCCATATAACGGTCGTTGGTACCGCCGCTCAGTCCGGCATTCCCGAAGGTGCCCCTGTTGCGTTTATCTTTCAGCACCAGGTTAAGCATTTTCTGTGGTTCCCCGCTTTTTATGCCTGTAAAGTTTGCTTTATCGCCATAATCGTCTATGACCTGAAGCTTGTCTACGATCCCTGCCGGCAGCTGAGAAATAAACTCTTTCACATTACCGGTAAAAAAATCTTTCCCGTTTACACGGAGCTTGGTCATTTCCTTACCGGCACTGGTTACATTCCCGTCCTTATCAATTTCAATGCCCGGCAACTGCTTCAGCAGCTCATCTACATTGTCACCTTCACGTACCGTATATGCAGCGGCATTAAATTCTACCGTATCCTTCATCAGGCGCATGGGAATAATCTTTGCTTTGATCACTACCTCTGCCAGTTGGTTGGAAGCATCTTTCAGGACCAGGGCAGACAGCGCCTGTTCCGTTCCGGTGGCAGACAGTGTAAAATCACTGCTGGCCGGCAGGTAGCCTATGCCCCGTACCAAAACTGATACCGGGACAGCTGTACCGGCCGGGGAGTTTGCCGGTCTTCTGAGGGTAAAGCTGAATTTCCCTACAGAGTCTGTACTCGTGTTCAGGGTATCTTTACCACTGATCAGACGAACATTTGCTCCCGGGATACCCGTTTTGACAGAATCCTGAACCAGCCCGCGCAGCCTGACAGTTGTCTGGGCCTGTGATGCGTCCATAAAAAACAGGCTAAACAGCAGAAAAACGAGTAAACCGGTCTTTATATTCAAAATCGATGGTAATAATTGGCAACACTGGTTAACTGATATGATTGCACAATTGCATCATACATAATTTCTGCAAAGATAATGATGATTATGGGGATTCAACAAAAAAAGGCTCCCTTACGGAAGCCTTGTCATTGTATTTGATGGTGTGTGTTTAGCGGTTGGTATGCTTTGGCCGGGCGAGAGCCGGTTGTGCATTACTCTTTTCCATTTAGCTGTTTTTCTTAAATAAATAGTGACAAACCATCCATTCATTACCATTCCTGTAGCCAAACAATTCAGCACAGGCGATATAGAACAGCCGCCAGTATACCCACCATTTTACAGCCTGGTCCTTGCCATAGGCCTGTTCAAAAATAGGCATGATCTCCTGTTCATGTTTGTCCATATTGCTCAGCCAGGCTTCGGAGGTTTTAGAATAGTTTGTCCCGTTGACCACCCAGAGTTTATCGATGGTCAAATCATCATTGAAATAGCTGAGCAGGTGTTTTGAGGGCATGATGCCGCCGGTTAAAAAGTACTTGCTCATCCAATCCGTTTTGTCCTTTACTTCAAATTTGTAGGCCAGGGTCTCGTGGGTAAAAATGTGTACGAACAGCTTTCCGTTATCTTTCAGAAAACCCTTTACTTTACCGAGCAGCAACTTGTAGTTGCGCATATGCTCAAACATCTCTACAGAAACTACCCTGTCAAATTGCTGCAGGATCTGGAAAGTATTCATATCTGCAAAGATCACCGTCAGGTTACTCAGGTTCCTGTCTTTCGCGGCCTGATCAATATAGGCTTTTTGCGTAGTGGAGTTAGATACAACGGTAATCCTGCTTTCGGGGTACTTGGCAGACATAAACAGGGACAGAGATCCCCAGCCACAACCCAGTTCCAGAATATCCTGGCCATTCTGCAGATCGGCACGCTGGCAGGTCAGTTCCAGCATGTCTTCTTCCGAAGTATCGATATCAGTTACTCCCGCTCTCCAATAGCCCGAAGAATATTTAAGGTGCTTGCCCAGGCAATACTGGTAAAACGCGGCGGGCAGTTCATCATGCTGCTGGCTGGCATCAGCGGTATTGATGGCTATGGGAGAATGTCTAAGCTCTTCCAGCAAATCGTTAAAGCGTTGCTGCTGAACTTCGGCATCCCCGGCAAATTCATCATTTAAACGTCGTCTGAGCAGGTGGCGCAGGCCCATTCGAAGAATAAAATCAGGCAATTTATTTTGTTCTATTAAACTATCGTACCACATAAAGGATCGTCATCAGGATTTTTTGAGTTTAAACCAGGGGAAAAAGGCACTGGTAGTTTGTTGATATATACGATATTTTTCGCCTTTGGATCGTAAAGATTGTTCTTCAGTAACAGGAATTCCCGTAACATTAAACAATAAGTAAAGTATAATTGCCGGACTGATAATGGCGATCCATCCCAGCGGGGCGGATAAGGCGATGATGAAATAGGCAAGCCACATCAGCGACTGGAAGAAATAATTGGGATGGCGTGAATAATTCCACAAACCCGTATCGCAAACTTCGCCTTCATTGGCAGGGTCTTTCTTGAAACTTTCCAGCTGCCAGTCGGCCACAGCCTCTCCCAGCACTGCAATGACCCAAATGACCATACCGATATGCTCTGTTGTACTGAAGTGGGGGGCAGGATTAAGCCCGATCAGAAAAAAAGGGGCTGCGAGGACTACATTAGATACTGCCTGTGCCTGAAAGAACCAGAAAAACTTTTTGCCGGCCACGGGTGCCCATTCTTTGCGCAGCTGTTTGTAGCGGCCTTCTTCTTCATCAGGGTGACAGATCACCCTTTTCCAAAGGTGAATGCCCAGGCGCAAGCCTGCCAGTATCACCATACCGCAGATCTCCTGACGGCGTTTTTCCATCCCTGTACCCAGAAAACAAATTAGTACGGCAATCACCGGAAAGTTAAATGCCCAGAAAACATCTACCACAGCGG
>Ga0163161_10001978_pt1 | contig 14877 bp, 13 predicted proteins | sample S45metaG_FD_129847 | JGI IMG/M metagenome (GOLD analysis project Ga0163161, IMG submission 129847) | Switchgrass rhizosphere microbial communities from Kellogg Biological Station, Michigan, USA - S4-5 metaG | ecosystem: Host-associated > Plants > Roots > Rhizosphere > Soil | place: USA... | reverse complement strand
GATCGCCAACTCACCCCTCGTCAAGACAGCGCTTTTCGGCCGCGACCCCAACTGGGGTCGGATCGCCCAGGCGGCCGGTATGGCCCTGGCTGGCGAGGACTTGGAGGAGATCGGGGGCGACTCGATCGACAACGCCGAGCTTGCGGCAGACGTTCCGGAGGCCGAGATCGGCCTGCGGCTCGACCGCGGCGAGCACAGTGCCTACGTCTACTTCTCCGATCTCGGCTACGAGTACGTCCGGATCAACGCGGAGTACACGACATGAGGGGGCAGCAATGACCGAGCAGGCGCCGCAGTCACGGGCGGCCGGAGTCAGCGTTGAGACGCTGATGGAGGCGCTGCCCTACATCCGCGAGTTCCATGGTCGCACCGTGGTAATCAAGTACGGCGGTGCGGCGATGCGCGACGAGGCGCTGCGCGAGGCCTTCGCCACCGACGTCGTCCTGCTCAAGTACGTCGGCCTGAACCCGATCGTCGTCCACGGCGGCGGTCCCGAGATCACCGAGTACATGGACCGCCTCGGCATGGAGGTGCGTTTCCACGAGGGCCTGCGGGTCTCCGACGCGGAGACGGTCGAGGTGGCGCAGATGGTCCTGCTCGGCAAGCTCAACTCCGACATCGTCCAGCGGCTCAACCGCCACGGGCAGCCCGCGGTTGGCCTCTCCGGTAGCGATGGCTCGATGTTCGAGGTGGCGCCGGTCGCCAACGCCGAGCAGGTCGGCTTCGTCGGCTCGGTCGAGCGGGTAGATGTCGACGTCCTCAACCACATCGCCGCCGACTACATCCCCGTGGTCGCCTCCTCGGCGTCTGACCGCGCTGGTCAGTCCTACAACGTCAACGCCGACGAGGCCGCCGGCAAGGTGGCCGCCGCGCTCGGCGCCCACAAGGCGATCTTCCTCACCGACGTCGAGGGTTGGCTCGCCGACCCCGCCGACGCCGGATCGCTGATCTCCCGCGCTACCGTGGCGGAGGTTGAGGCGCAGCTGCCGAAGATCGACGGTGGGATGCGCCCCAAGCTGGGCGCCTGCGTCGACGCGATCCGCGGCGGTGCGCAGTCGGCCCACATCATCGACGGCCGCAAGCCTCACTCGCTCCTGCTCGAGCTCTTCACCGACGCCGGCATCGGCACGATGGTGACGCCGTGAACCTCACCGACTTGCAGGCTCTTGAGCAGCGCTACCTGATGCACACCTATAAGCGCGCTCCGGTTGAGTTCGTGCGTGGGGACGGCGCTCTGCTCTGGGATGCCGAGGGCAACGAGTACCTCGACTTCCTCGCCGGGATCTCGGTCTGCTCGGTCGGACACTGCAACCCCGAGGTGGTCGAGGCCGTGCGTGAGCAGGCCGGACGGCTGATGCATACCTCCAACCTCTTCTACACCGAGCCGATGGTGCGCCTCGCCGAGCGCCTTTCCGAGTCGAGCCTCGGTGGCCGCGTCTTCTTCTCCAACTCGGGCACCGAGGCCAACGAGTGCGCGATCAAGATCGCCCGCAAGCACGCCCACCGACGCGGCGTCGAGGCGCCAGAGATCATCAGCTTCGAGCGCGACTTCCACGGCCGCACCTACGGCGCACTCTCGGCCACGCCGGCGCTCGCCACCAACCCGGACCTGGCGCCGATGCTGCCCGGCTTTCGCTCGGTGCCGTTCGACGACGCCACGGCGCTGCGGGCGGCGGTGGGGGAGAACACGGCTGCCGTGCTGATCGAGCCGATCCAGGGTGAGGCCGGCGTCTACCCCCTCAGCGAGGAGTCGCTGCTCGCGGCCCGCGAGGCCTGCGACGAGGTCGGCGCACTGCTGATCTTCGATGAGATCCAGACCGGGATCGGCCGCACCGGCTCGCTCTGGGCCTACGAGCAGGCCCCTGTCCGCCCGGATGTCCTGACCAGCGCCAAGGCGCTCGGCGGTGGGATGCCGATCGGTGCCTGCGTGACGAGCGCTGAGGCGGGCGAGGTGCTCGAGCCCGGTGATCACGGCTCGACCTTCGCTGGCGGCCCAATCGCCTGCGCGGCGGCGCTTGCCGTGCTTGAGATCGTCAACGATCCGGGGCTGCTGCGGCACGTGCGTGAACTCGGCGCGACTCTCCGCGACGACCTTCTTGCCCTCGACGGGGTGCGCGAGGTTCGTGGCCGCGGCTTGATGGTCGGGGTCGGCCTCGAGGACGGGATCGACGCTGCAGCCATCGGTGCCGACCTGCTCGGACGTGGCCTGATCGTCAACGTGCCGGAGCCTGGAACCCTGCGCCTGCTGCCGCCGCTGGCGGTCGAAACGGACCAGGTCGAGCGCGCCGTTACCGCGATTGGCGCCGCACTCCTAAGCTACGCGGCTCAATGAGCTCGAAGAAGCGACCCACGGAGCCCCGCGCGCTCACCAGCAGCACGGCAGAGCGTCTGGCGGCGATCGTCGAGGCTGCGGAGCAGGCTGCTTCGAAAGTGATCGACGACGCCGAGGAGCAGGCCCGGCGCCAGATTGAGGAGGCGAGCGCCCGCGCCGACCGGATCGTCGCCGAGCGCCTGCGCGACATTGCCGACGAACTCGACCCTCCTCCCGCACCGCGCCGTGAGAACCATCTGAGGCCGGTTGAGCCGGAAGCGGATCCGGAAGTGGCCCCAGGCCCGCGCTCGACCTCGGCCGGGGCTCGCTTGCTCGCGACCCAGATGGCCGTCTCCGGCAGTAGTCGCGAGGAGATCGAGCAGCGGCTACGAAGCGGATTCGACATCGAGGACACCAGCGAGATACTCGACGCGATACTCGGACCGGAGGAGGACTAGACCATGCATGAGGACCCGACCCGGATGATGCGCCAGCCCGACGAGCACAAACCCCACGGCAACGCACGCCTTCTGATCGCCGGCCTGGTCGCGGTCATCGTTGGCCTAATCGTGGCCGTGGCCGTGATCGCTAGCAGCGGTGGAAGCGACACGACTGTGACGGCGACTCCCAGCGAAACGAGCTCGGCGACCGAGACGACGACGGGATCGACGACGGGATCGACGACGACCGGATCGACCACCACCGGAACCACACCGACGACCCCCACGACGCCGACTACGACGACGCCGACCAATTCCACCCCGACGACCACCACGCCGCCGAGCGAAGAAGAAAACGGCAGTGGTGGCATCGGCGCTCCCTAGTGGCACCCGACTCTCCCGCACAGTTCCGGACCGCCTCCTATGAGGCCGACCCCGCCGAGGTGCGGCGCGTCCTCTTGCTCTACTCGGGCGGTCTCGACACGAGCGTGATGCTGAAGTGGATCCAGGACTCCTACAACGCTGAGGTGGTCTGCCTCACGGTCAACCTCGGCCAGCCCGGTGAGGACTATGCCGTGATCGAGGACAAGGCGAAGCGGCTGGGTGCGCTTGAGTGCCACGTCGTCGACGCCCGTGAGGAGTTCGCCGCTGACTACATCGTGCCGGCAATCAAGGCCAACGCTCTCTACGGCGGTGGCTACCCGCTCTTCACCGCGCTGGGCAGGCCGCTGATCGCCAAGCTCGCAGTCGAGTACGCCCGCCGCACCGGCTGCGACACGATCGCCCACGGCTGCACCGGCAAGGGCAACGATCAGGTGCGGATCGAGGCGACGGTGGCGACGCTGGCACCGGAGTTGAAGACGATCGCGCCGGTGCGCTCCTGGCAGATGGGTCGCGAGGAGGAGATCGCCTACGCCCGCGAGCACGGCATCCCGGTCAAGGGCGGCACCGAGGTTGCGCCCTACTCGATCGACGACAATCTCTGGGGCCGCTCCTCGGAGGGGCGCTGGATCGAGGAGCTCGACCATGCGCCCGAGGACGACGTCTTCCAACTTGTCACCCGTCCCGAGCAGGCGCCGGACCAGGCTGAGGTGGTCGAGGTCGAGTTCGAGGCAGGTGTCCCGGTTGCCCTGAATGGCGCGCGCCTCGGGCTCGTCGATCTGTTCGAACGCGCGGCCGAGATCGGCTGCAAGCACGGTGTCGGCATCGTCGATCACATCGAGGACCGCATCGTCGGACTCAAGGTGCGCGACATCTACGAGGTGCCGGCGGCGGCGATCCTGCTTCCCGCCCACCAGGAGCTGGAGAAGCTGGTCGGCACGATCCACCAGAACCAGTTCAAGCCCTCGCTTGATCAGAAGTGGGCCTACCTCGTTTACGCCGGGCTCTGGTGGGAGCCGCTGCGCACCGATCTCGACGCTTATATGGACGCGGTTAACGTCCAGGTCACCGGCACCATAGGTCTCAAGCTCTTCAAGGGCAGCGTTCGAGTCGTCACCCGTTCCTCGCCCAATGCTGTCTATGACGCCGACCTCGCCTCCTTCTCCGAGTCGGGTGGGCTCTTCTCGCAGACCGCTTCGCCCGGCTTCATCGAGCTCTGGTCGCTGCAATCGCGAATGGCGCATCGAATCCGCCAGCGGCGGGAAGAGGAAAAGACATGAACTCCGACAGGCTCGGCCGAGCCGCGATCCGCTTGGCCATCAAATACGTCCGACGACGCTACCGCCGCCAGATCCGCATTGGCATTGGGGTCGCGATCACAGGAGTGGCGGTCGCCGCCTACGTAGCCAGCCGCAACGTCCCCGAGGGCTGACGGCCGCAAGATCCGTTGCGGGTTACGGTCAACTTGTGAGTATTCGCTAACAAAGTCCGCTACCCTCGGCCGCCTTCGTGGCGCGAGCACTCGCGACAATGGCTGGAAGCCGCGGGCGCTGGCTCGCGCTTGCCTGTGTGACCTTCGCGGTCGCTCTGGTGCTGGCCGGTGCAGCCAGTGCAACGGACATCGGGGCCTTGCAGGCGAAGGTCTCCACAGCGCGTGAAGAAGCCAGCTCGCTCGCCTCGCAGCTACAGGCCGCCCAGGGCGAACTTGCCACGGCCCAGGAAGAAGCAGCAGCTGCGAGCGCCCGTGAGGACAAGCTCACCGGCCTGCTCACCACCGGTGAGGAACGGGCGGCCCACCTGGCCACCGACGTGCGCCGCACCCAGCGCCATCTCGCGGCTGAGAAGCGGCGTCTGCGCCGCGCCCGAACCGCGCTCGCGCAGCGACTCGTTGCCATCTACGAGAGCGGCACGCCGAGCACAGCCAGCGTCATCCTCGCCTCCACCAGCTACGACGAACTCACCACCCGAACCGAATACCTCGACCGGATCGAGCAGTCCGACTCCGACTTGGCCAGCCGGGTAGCGCAGGTGCGCCACTCCGTCGCGGCGGCCCTCAAACGGGTGGCTGCCCTGAAGGTCCGCGTCGACGCATACAACGCTCGCCTCGCAGCGGCCCGTTCCGAAATCGCCGACGTACGCGCCAATGCCGAAGCAGCCGCCGCACAACTGGACTCGGTAACCGCCGCCCGCTCGGCTGCTCTCTCGACTCTGAAATCGAAGATCGGCAGCTGGGTCAGCGACATAGAAGCGGCCGAAGCAGCAAGCCGCGCCGAAGCCGAAAGCACCGTAGAACGCTGGCTTGGCGGTCCCTACTCGATCCCTGCCTACATAGTGATGTGCGAGTCAGGCGGCAACTACTCCGCTCTCAATGCCTCAAGCGGCGCCGGCGGCGCCTACCAAATCCTCCCCTCAACTTGGCAGCTCTACGGCGGCCAAGGCGAACCCCAAAACGCCCCCAAGGCTGAACAGGACCGCATAGCTTCAGAAATCTGGGCTGACTCCGGCACCAGTGCCTGGGTCTGCGGCTAGTCCAAAATACACACGGAACTAGCGCGGAAGACCGACAAAATCGGCTCGCTCCATCTGATCTGCTTGGCATGATCGCCAGCAGCCCGTGAGCACCTCCTCTGCCGTCCATCTCCACGCCCACAGCGAGTACTCGCTGCTCGACGGCGCCTGCAAGATCGACGCGATGGCGGCGCGGGCAGCTGAGATGGGGCAGCCCGCACTCGGACTTACAGATCACGGCGTGATGAACGGCGCCGTCGACCTCTATAAGGCCTGCAAGAAACACGGGATCAAGCCAATCGCCGGCTTCGAGGCCTACTTCGTCGACGACGTGAAGACGCTCAAGGAGAAGCCCAAGTACGAGCGCAACCACCTCACCCTGCTTGCCGAGAGTGATGCCGGCCTGGCGAACTTGGTCAAGCTCACCTCGGCGGGGTTCCTCGAAGGCTTCTCGCGCGGCAAGGCCAATGTCGACATGGAGATGCTCGCCGCTCACTCCGAGGGCGTGATCGTCCTCACCGGCTGCCTGCAGTCGCGCTTCTGCCGCCGCCTCATCGAGGAGCGCCCCGACGATGCCCGTGCCCACCTCGACGACCTGATCCAGGCCTTCGGCCCCGAGCAGGTCTACTTCGAGGTGCAAAAGAATGGAATCGCCGAGCAGGACAAGGCCAACGAGGGGATCGTCCGCTACGCCCGCGAGCTGGGCCGGCCGCTGGTCGGCACCGCCGACGTTCATTACCTGCGGCGCGAGGACTTCGATAACCACGCGGCGCTGCTCTGCGTGCAGACCAAGTCCACCCTGGAAGCCCCGAAGATGAGCTTCGACACCAACGAGTTCTATCTCAAGGACTCCGAGGAAATGGCTGCCTCCTTCGCCGAGTGGCCCGAGGCAGTGCCGACCACGCTGGAGATCGCCGAGCGCTGCAACGCCGAGATCGAGCTGGGCAAGCTGCTGCTGCCGCGTTACCCGGCGCCCGACGGCGAGGAGCCCGAGGCGATGCTGCGCCGGATCGTCAACGAGGGCATGCGCGCCCGCTACGGCGATCCGATCCCGGCCGCGGCGAAGGAGCGGCTCGAGTTCGAGCTCGGGGTGATCGAGGAGATGGGCTTCTCCTCCTACTTCCTGATCGTCTGGGATTTCGTCCGCTACGCCAAGGACAACGGCGTCGCGGTGGGCCCGGGCCGCGGTTCGGCAGCTGGTTCGATCGTCGCCTATGCGCTGACGATCACCGACATCGACCCGCTCGCCAACGATCTGCTCTTCGAGCGCTTCCTCAACCCGGGCCGCAAGTCGATGCCCGACATCGACATCGACTTCTCCGTGCGCGGGCGCGAGCGGGTGATCCGCTATGTCGCCGAGAAATACGGACGCGAGTCGGTGGCCCAGATCATCACCTTCGGCAAGATGGCGCCGCGCGCCGCCACCCGCGATGCGGCTCGTGTGCTCGGTTTCGACTATGGCAGCGGCGATCGCCTCGCCAAGCAGATCCCGGAGCCGATCATGGGCCGCAGCCCCTCCTTCGAGGAATGCCTCAAATCAGGCCAGGAGCTGAAGAAAACCTACGACTCTGAGCCGGAGGCGAAGCGGATCATCGATGTCGCCCAGGGCCTCGAGGGGATCATCCGCAACAACTCGATCCACGCCGCCGCAGTGGTGATCGCCGATCGCCCGCTGCAGGAGGTGGTTCCGCTGCAGCTGGCCGAGGATAAGACCGCTCCCGCCGCCTCCAACGGCAACGGGAGTGGTAAGGCCGAGCGCCAGTACAAGATCGTGACCCAGTACTCGATGGGCCCGATCGAGGAGATCGGCCTGCTGAAGATGGACTTCCTCGGCTTGCGCAACCTCGACGTGATCGAGGACGCGATCGAGATCATCCAGCGCTCCCGCGGCGAGACGATCAAGATCGAAGAGATCCCGATCGACGACGCCAAGACCTACGCGATGCTCGCCAGTGGCGACTCGACCGGTGTCTTCCAGTTCGAGTCCGAGGGGATGCGCGAGGCACTGCGCAAGGTCGGCCCGACCGAGTTCGCCGACCTGGTCGCGCTCGGCGCGCTGTATCGGCCCGGCGCGATGGCCTACATCCCTGCCTACGCGAAGGGCAAGAAAGACCCCTCGACGGTGCGCTACCCGGACCCACGCCTACGTGCGATTACCGAGGAGACCCACGGCTGCGTCGTCTACCAGGAGCAACTGATGGCGATCGCCCGTGAGATGGCCGGCTTCTCCGGCGCTGAGGCGGATGACCTGCGCAAGGCGATCGGCAAGAAGAAGCGTGATCTGATGGCGACGATGAAGGACAAATTTATGGCCGGCCTGAAGGAGTCCGGTACGGCTCCCAACGTCGCCGCCGATCTCTGGAAGCTGAACGAAGCCGCTGCCGATTACTCCTTCAACAAGTCCCACGCCGCCTGCTACGGGCTGATTTCCTACCGCACCGCCTACCTCAAGGCCAACTACCCCGCCGAGTACATGGCCGCGGTGATCTCCTCGGTGATGAACACCAAGGACAAGGTGCCCTTCTTCGTCAACCGTTGCGAGGAAATGGACATCGAGGTGTTGCCGCCCGACGTCAACTCCTCCGGCCACGACTTCGTCGTCTCTGAGAAAGCCATCCGCTTCGGCCTCGACGCAGTTAAGAACGTCGGCCACGCGGCGGTCGAGGCGATCCTGCGCGCCCGTGAGGACAGCCCGATTTCCTCGATCTGGGACTTCTGCGAACGGGTCGACTCGCGGGCCGTCAACAAACGGGCAATCGAATGCCTGATCAAGTGCGGTGCCCTCGACTCAACCGGCGCCAGCCGCAAGGGGATGCTCGAAGCCCTACCTTCGGCGCAGTCCTCCGGTCAGAAGGCCCAGGAGGACGCACAGCTCGGTCAAGGCTCAATCTTCGACTTCGGTGATTCGGGAGAGGGCGGAGAGGCTGTCGCAGGTAAGGCCCACCACCGTCCGCCGATTCCCGCCGAGGAGTTCGAGCGTGCCGAGCTGCTCGCCCTGGAGAAGGAGACACTTGGTACTTACCTCTCCTCGCATCCGCTGACCGAAGTGCGCGGGGCGCTGCGTGCGCGGGTCGACTGCAGCCTCGCCGACCTCGCAAACAAACAGGACGGCTCCTGGGTGACCGTCGGCGGGATAGTCACCGAGTGCAAGAAGATCCGCACCAAGAGCGGCAGCCAGATGATGTTCGCCACCCTCGACGACGTCGAGGGTCAGGTTGAGCTGTTGGTCTTCAAGGCCGATCAGGCGGAGAGTGCCGCGGTGATTGCTCCCGATGCGATTGTGGTCGTGCGCGGCCGCCTCGACCACAAGGACCGTGGCGAGACGAAGCTCGTCGTCCAGGAGGCCGAGCGCTTCGAACCGGATGCCGCCGAGATCGCTGCGGCGCCGGCGATTGCGAGCGTTCACAGCGGTCCGTTTGAGGTCCCGCTCGAGGCGGGGATGGTCTCCCAGGGTCTACTCGACGAACTGAAGTCGGTCCTCGAGCACCACAAGGGTGATACCGATGTGCACTTCGTGGTCAGCACCGCCGGCGAGACGACGCTGCTCCAGTGCGGCGAGGGTTACCGGGTGCGGCCCTCGGGTCGGCTTCGCAGCGAGCTCGATCATGTGCTCGAGAGCGCCTCTGCCCTGGCTGCCTAGCCAGTGCAGGCCTTGGTTTTCAGGGCCATACGTCCGTAGACTTCATCCATGCCAGCTACCCGCGAGAAGGTCGGTGAGTGTCGCCAGTGCCGTTCCTTCTGCGACAAGATGGTCGAGCCTCGGGGTTGCGTCGAAATGCGTTGCCGCTACCTCTACAGCTTTGTCGACATGCTCAACGGCATCCAGTACGTCGGCTGCATGCAGGATGTCTTTGCGGCCAAGGTTGAGCTCGACGCGGTCCTGCAGCCAGGCGGCTTCGGCGGAGTCAAGATGACCGGGGAGGCGCTGCCGCAGTGCCAGTTCTCGGTCGAGCGTGCCTACGAGGGCTCGGGTGAGTCTTATGGCTGCGTCAACCGCCGCTTCTTTGACTGTGCCGACGGCGGTTCCGAGGGCATAAAGGCCTTCGATCTGCGCGACATCTGAGCAGCGCAAGCGAACTGCATCAACTTTTCTACCTGGCAGGTGGAGAAGTTGATGCAGTTCATAGATTGCGACATGATTCCGTGTAGAATTTCGGGCTATGACAGAGACTTCCGCAGTGGCAGAGGCAGAGAAGCTGGTGGCTGAGGCGGCCGGCAACACCGATGGCGCGTCCAGCGAGGGGCCGAAGTTCACCCTCGAGCTGAACCAGGACCAAAAGGACATCCGCGAGTGGGTACACGGCTTCGCCGAGGGTGTCGTCCGTCCTGCCGCCGAGGAATGGGACGAGCGGGAGGAGACACCGTGGCCGGTGATTCAGGAGGCCGCCAAAATTGGCCTCTACGGTTTCGAAGCTCTCGGCCAGTTCTGGGCTGACGAGACCGGCCTGACTCTGCCGATCGCCAACGAGGAGCTCTTCTGGGGGGATGCCGGCATCGGCATGGCGATCATGGGCACCTCGCTGGCAGTAGCTGCAATCTTCGGGCAGGGAACCCCGGAGCAGATGGGCGAGTGGATCCCGCAGTGCTTCGGCACCGCCGACGATCCCAAAGTCGCCTCCTTCTGCTCGTCGGAGCCGGATGCCGGCTCCGACGTGTCTGCGATTCGCACCACGGCCAAGTACGACGAGGCGACCGACGAGTGGGTGCTCAACGGCCAGAAGGCCTGGGCGACCAATGGCGGTATCGCCGATGTCCACGTCGTCATCGCCACTGTCGACCGCGAGCTGCGCTCGCGCGGCCACGCCGCCTTCGTGATCCCACCCGGGACCAAGGGCTGCGAGCAGGGCGCCAAGGTCAAGAAGCACGGCCTGCGTGCCTCTCACACTGCCGACGTCCACCTCGACGACTGCCGCATCCCGGGCTCCTGCTTGTTGGGTGGCAAGGAGAAGCTCGACGAACGTCTCGCCCGTGTCCGCGAGGGCAAGCGCTCGAACTCTCAGGCCGCGATGCAGACCTTCGAGGCTAGCCGCCCGACCGTCGGTGCCCAGGCGCTCGGCATCGCCCGTGCCGCCTACGAGTACTCGCTCAATTACGCCAAGGAGCGCGAACAGTTCGGCAAGGCGATCATCGAGAACCAGGCGATCGCCTTCACCCTCGCCGACATGAAGCTTGAGATCGACGCCGCGAGACTGCTGGTCTGGCGTGCCGCCTGGATGGGCCGCAGCGGTCAGAAGTTCGAGAATGCCGAGGGCTCGATGTCGAAGCTGAAGGCCGGCGAGGTCGCCGTCTGGTCGACCGAGCGGGCGATCCAGATCCTCGGCGGCAACGGCTACACCCGCGAGTTCCCAGTCGAGCGGATGCACCGCGACGCGAAGATCTACACGATCTTCGAGGGCACCTCAGAGATCCAGCGCTTGGTCATCTCCAGGGCGATCTCCGGCGTTCACGTCAAATAGGCAGTGGGGTCTGGCGCGTAGGTCGGACTATTTCCGACTTTCGCGCCAGGGCATCGCTTCCTACCCTTGACGTCGCTTCAGGCCGGTCTTTCGGAGGCGCTTGGCCGCCTGCACTTCCTTGCGGTCCGCGCCTTTTTTGTTGGGGCCCGGCGTCTCTAGCGTCGCCGGAAGGCCCTCGAACCTCGGCTCGGAGAGGAAGGCGGCGAGACCCTGTTTGCCCATCTCGCCCTTGCCGAGGTTGGCGTGGCGGTCGCGGCAGGAGCCGAGGGGGGCGGCGGCATCGTTGACATGGAGGCATTGGAGGCGGTCTAGGCCTACCTTGGCGTCTGCTTCGTCGATCACGGCGGAGAGGTGCTCCTCGTCGGTGATGTCATAGCCCTGGACGAAGAGGTGGCAGGAGTCGAGGCAGAGCCCGAGGCGCTTGCCACTGCCGGCCAACTCGATTAGTTCGGCGGTCTGGTTGAAGTCGCGACCCAGGAGACCCTTGTGGCCGGCGGTCTGCTCGAGCAGGAGGGGACAGGTGTCGCTGTCTTTGAGTGCCGCCGCTATCACCTTCGCGGCGCGTTTGATCGAGGGACCGAGGGCCTCACCCTTTTGTGCGCCCGGATGTAGGACGACGCCAGCGGCGCCGATGGCATCGCCGATCCGCAGGGCGTGAGTGAGCGAGGCCAGCGACTTCTTGCGCAACTCTTTGTCCTTGGTCGCGCAGTTGATCAGGTAGACAGCGTGGATCACGACCGCTTCGACCGGCGAATCGGCCATCGCCTCTTTGAAGGCGGCAAAGTCGTCTGGTCCGTATTTCGTTGGCCGCCACATACGTGGGCTCTGGTTGAAGATCTGGATCGATTCACAGCCCAGCTCGCTGCCGCGCTCGATCGCCTTGTCCAGGCCGCCAGATGTTGAGACATGCGCGCCGATAAGCATGAATTGCGCATCCTATGGAGCCAGTTCTGTGCCGTGTCTTGAACCCTGAAAGACGCCGAATATGGTCGGCGCGTCCCCCCGTAGCTCAGCGGATAGAGCGCGCTCTTGACTAGAGACGAGGTCGCGGGTTCGAGTCCTGCCGGGGGGATGCTGATTTTTGACGATGCCGAGTGGCCTGCGCTACCCTGTTGCTCTCTAGTCAAGGGCGCTGCTGACGCTGAGGCAGGTTCGGTTTCACGACTGGGCTGCTAGCTGAGCAGCTTCTTCACGACAGGCCCGCTTCGGCGGGCCTGTCGTGTGTTCGAGCAGGTTTTGGTCGCTGTGGAAACATGTGCCCGAGCACTACAGACCCGATCCATCTAGGGAGCCACCGATGAAGAGTTGGGATTTGAGAACGGTCGAAGCGCCACCCCATGAACCGCAGATCCTCGCCACGGCAGATGATGCGCGGGCGATCGTGCTGAATCTTCCGGCAGGTGAGCAGATGCAGGAGCATGAGGTTTATGAGCGCGCCCGGCTCGTCGTTGTCGAGGGCGAGGTGGAGGTAAGCACTCCCGACGGCAAGAGCATTTCGGCCCAGGGCGGCCACCTGTTCGAGTTCGCCCCCGGCGAGCGCCGCACCATCGCCGCCCGCTCTGACGCCCGGCTGCTGCTGCTCCTCACTCCGTGGCCGGGAGACGGTCATCCGGGGGCGATGACTCTTGAGCAGAAGGGTGAGGCGCGGGAGCGCGCAGCCGAACGCGCGCAGCGATGACAACCCGTCTTAGGTTTGCCCCCTCCCCAACGGGGGCCCTGCACATCGGTGGAGCACGAACAGCGCTCTACAACTGGCTTGCCGCGCGCCACAGCGACGGGGAGCTGGTGCTGCGAATCGAGGACACAGATCGGGAGCGCTCGACCAAGGAGAACGTGGCGCAGATCCTCGACGCGATGGAGTGGCTGGAGCTGGACTGGGACGAGGGGCCTGTGTCGCAGGCCTCACGCGCCGAGCGCCACGCAGAGGCCCTGCAGAAGCTGCTCGACTCCGGTGCCGCTTATCGCGACTCCGCTACCGCCAAAGAGGTAGAGGCTTGGAAGGCCGAGCATGGGGCGGGCCGGGGCTACCGGGGCGAGGCGGTCGATCAGCCCGGCGCCGCCGTGCGACTGCGCGTTCCCGACGACGGGGAGACCGTTGTCGAGGACCTGATCCGCGGCCCGGTCAGCTTTCCCAACCGCAGCTACGACGACTTCGTCATCGCCCGCGGCGATGGCTCGGTCCTCTACAACTTCGCCGTCGCCGTCGACGATGCAGAGATGGGGATCACCGAGGTGGTACGCGGCGACGACCATCTCTCCAACACACCAAAGCAGCTGCTCGTCCTCGCTGCGCTTGGTCATGAGCCGCCGCGCTACGCGCACCTGCCGCTGCTGCACGGCCCCGACGGCAAGAAGCTCTCTAAGCGCCACGGCGCCGCCTCGGTGCAGGAGCTGCGCGAGGCCGGCTATCTGCCCGCCGCGGTTCGCAACTACCTGGCCTTGCTCGGCTGGGGAACCGACGACGACACCACGCTGATGTCGACCGAGGAGCTGGTGCGACGATTCCGGGTTGATGACGTCGGCAAGGCAGCAGCGATCTTCGACGAGAAGAAGCTGCGCTGGGTCAACGGTCGCTTCATGCGTGAGATGCCACTCGAGGAGTACACGGCCGCGGTAGCTCGCCACCTCGGTCGCGATGTCGACGAGCACTTGCGTCGTGCTTGCGCGATCGCGCAGGAGAAAGCCCAGACGCTCGACGAGGTCTGGCCGCTGATCCGCTTCCTTTTCGAGTCGCCGGTCGACGACGAGAAATCCTGGAAAAAGGTGATGAAAGACGGCGCCCTGGCAGCGCTGGAGGCTGCCGGCATCGCGCTGGCTGAGGTTCCCGGGGAGTTCGATCTGCAGGCAGTAGAGGCTGCGCTCAGCCCGCTCCCAGACCGTCTCGATGCCAAGCCGGGAAGGGTTTATCAGCCGATTCGCGTGGCGATTACCGGGACCGCCGTTTCGCCTGGAATCTTCGAGTCGCTGGCCGCGCTGGGGCGCGAGGAATCACTCTCTCGCATAGACGCTGCGATCGTTCGCCTCCGTTCATAGCGGACAAGTGGGGTTGCCGAGTCCCACCCAAATGGACAAATAGACCCCCGTCTATCTCAGTTTTAGGGATCAGAAAACTAAACCGTGCGTCCTCGGCTGCCGATGATCCATGCGGAAGCCCAGTCTCCCATGGAGTCGACCAAGCCACACAGCAACGGGAAGGTAAAGGCAGGCGCGGTGCGCGGCCCAAACGGCAGCGCCAAACGGGCGCCCGGCGCCCGCTTGGCTGCGGCATTTGAGGCGGTTGAGAAGTTTCCGGTCCTGATCGAGTCGCGGGCGCGGGTAATGCGTGCTGCGACAGCCGACCCCGCACGCATCGGCGAGTTGGTTGAGACGGTGGAGTCCGATGTCGGCCTCGCGATCGCGGTGCTGCGTTTTGCCAATCGCAATGGCGCACCGAGCGGTGGAGTCGGCAGCATCCCCGAGGCGATCGACGTCCTCAAGCCTTCCGGCATTTTGGCGATCGCCGGTACCGCCCCCGTCTTCGATTTCTTCGAGCCCAATGGGGGTCGCGAGATGCGGCCCGAGCACGTACGCGTTCACGCCCTTGCCACCCAGCAGGCCGCCGATGAGATTGGACGGGTTATCGGTTGGGAGGAGCGCGACGAACTCGCCGTTGCGACGTTGCTCCACGACGTCGGCCGGCTCGTCATCGCCAACCTCCATCCGGCCGACCGTGGGCATCTCGACGCGGTCGATAAAACGCCTGAGTTGCGTCTGCGCGAGGAACGCGATCGTCTCGGCATCG
>Ga0163161_10001977_pt1 | contig 14877 bp, 14 predicted proteins | sample S45metaG_FD_129847 | JGI IMG/M metagenome (GOLD analysis project Ga0163161, IMG submission 129847) | Switchgrass rhizosphere microbial communities from Kellogg Biological Station, Michigan, USA - S4-5 metaG | ecosystem: Host-associated > Plants > Roots > Rhizosphere > Soil | place: USA... | reverse complement strand
GGTCTGAGTCTCGGGCTTCAAGACGTCTTTGAACGCACGGAAGCGATCGCGCACGTCGTTCATGCCCAACGCGCCGCCCGAGTCCACCACGTAACAGCAGGTCGCGCCGTAGCTCTCCATCAGCTTGGCCTGCTGCGCCAGGCCCTGTGGGGTCTGCATGTGGCTCATCATGAGGAATCCCACCGCCTCCATCCCCAGGTGGCGCGCGTATTCGATGTGCTGCTTGCTGATGTCGGCCTCGGTGCAGTGCGTGGCCACGCGCACGATGCGCGCACCAGCGTCGTATGCCGCCTTGAGATCGTGGATGGTGCCGATACCGGGCAACAGCAGCGTGGCGATCTTGGCGTGTTTCACCACGCTAGCAACGGCTTCAATCCATTCCAAGTCAGTGTGAGCTCCAAACCCATAGTTGAAGCTTCCGCCTTGGAGGCCGTCGCCGTGAGCCACTTCGATGGAATCGACTTTGGCTTCATCGAGTGCTTGTGCAATCTGGCGGGCCTGCGCCACGCTGTACTGGTGGCGGATCGCGTGGCTGCCGTCGCGCAGCGTCACGTCAGAGATGTAGATCTTCTTGGATTTCATGGGGCAATGGCCTCTTGGACCAGGTTGTGGGCCATGCTGTCAGCCGTCCGCAGCGCAGCACTGGTCATGATGTCAAGGTTTCCGGCGTATGCGGGGAGGTAATGGGCGGCACCTTCAACCTCCAGAAAGATGGAGGTCTTCAGCCCTTCGAGTCCATCACCCACGCCAGGAATGCGCAAACCTTTCACACGGTCGAATTGCACCTTCTGCTTTAGGCGGTAGCCTGGCACGTAAGCCTGCACTGCGGCAGCCATGCGCTCAACCGAGTCGGCAATGGCGACCTCGTCGGCCATGTCACTAAGTGTGTACACCGTATCGCGCATGATCAGCGGCGGCTCTGCAGGATTCAGGACAATGATGGCCTTGCCTTTGGCCGCACCGCCGACCACCTCGATTGCCCTGGATGTAGTCTCAGTGAACTCATCGATGTTGGCGCGCGTGCCTGGACCTGCGCTCTTGCTGGAGATACTTGCAACAATCTCGCCGTAGCGCACTGTTGCAACACGGGAGACAGCCGCGACCATTGGGATGGTGGCCTGGCCACCGCAAGTGACCATGTTGACGTTAGGCGCACCGAGATGCGCCTCGCCATTAACGACGGGGATGCAGTAGGGGCCGATTGCTGCAGGTGTGAGGTCGATGAGACGGATGCCCGGTTTGATCCTGCGCAAGAAGGCGTCGTTGTGGACGTGGGCGCCCGCACTTGTGGCGTCAAAGACGATGTCGATGTCGGCGAACACAGGCAGGCGAGAGAGGCCCTCGACGCCTTCGTGCGTCGTCGCCAAACCCATGCGCGCAGCACGGGCCAGACCATCGGAGGCGGCATCAATACCAACCATGGCAGACACCTCAATGTGCTTCCCGTGGCGTTGGACCTTGATCATCAGATCAGTGCCAATATTTCCACTGCCGATGATCGCGGCCTTGAGCTTTCTATCTTTCATTTCTCTTCTCTAAATCACCGTACATGCGGCAGTAAGCAAACTAAATGGGATGAGCGCGACACGATCGCCCCAAGGGAAAAAAAGGTCAGCGCGTTGGATAGCGGTAGGGTCCGATGCGTGAGAACACCAAAGCGGCGACGATCATCACGCCTGCCAAGACGCCTACAGCCGGGCCGTACGACCCAGTGGAGCTCTTAACCATGCCCACGACCGGAATCGCAGCAGCAGAAAAAAGCTGAAATGAGGCAAAGATCGCGGCATACAGACGGCCGAATGATTTCTGTCCGAAGTAGCGCGGAATAAGGTAGCCCAGTGCATCAAACTCGGCCCCGATAACCAGGCCCAGCAAAACAGCGCACAAGGGTGCTGTGCCGAAAGGGGCGCCTGCATACAGAAGGAGCAATGCGATCGATGCCGCAGCGCAGATACCGACCAGCACGACCGAAGCATGCACGCGGTCCAACAACCACCCGGTCCCGATGCGACCCACGATGAGTGCGAGGCCCAAGGCAGACTGCATTGCCGTGGCTTGGGCCAATGTCATCCCGAGATCAACTTGGATGGCAATCTGATGAATGACCATGCTTGAACTAATCAGACCGAGCAACAAGAATCCGACCAGGACGAGGACGAAGGAACGGGTCTTCCGAGCCTCCGAGAACGTCAACCCACTTTCTGCTTGCGACGCCCCGGCTCTTGCCTTCGCACCACGGTGGTCAGCCGGTGCGTTTTTGAGAAGTGCAAACACCACGGGCCACACAACCACTACGGCCAAAATCCCAAGTACAAGATACGCCGAGCGCCAGCCGTGCTGGGCGATGATGTAACTTGACAACGCAGGGAGCAAAGCGGCGCCGAACCCGACGCCCGCATTCCCAAGGCCAAGGCTCAAGCCCAAGCGGCGATCGAACCAGCCGGCGATTGCCTTGTTGTAGGCAATCGGCCAAACACCTACCGCACAAACTGACGCGAGCACCAATGCAGCGTAGAACAGAATGATGCTCGACGTCATCCAGTGCATTGCTGCGACTGCCAAGCCGAAGCAGGGTATGGATGTCAGAATCAGTCTACGGGGTCCGAAGCGATCAACCGCCCACCCCTGTAGCACCGAGCAGAGGACCAACATCAATGTGATGAGCATCGCGCCAACTGATATCGAAGCGACGCTCCAACCGAACTCCTTGCTCAGCGGCGAGACGAAGGTGCCGAACGAAAACAGGAGAATTGGGCTCGGTCCGAGCATCATCCCCAGCGTCGATGCAAATGTGGTTCTCCATCCTGGGTGCACGCTGCCATCAGCACGGAACACGCCCTCACCACCGGCATCTTTGATGTTCGAGGAATCTGATGTTGTCTCCATGCATGTCTCTCTTTTCGGTCACCGCACAAACTCGGCAAAGACTCCTTCGCAAAGCACGTGCCCATTCAAAGAGTCAGGCGATTTTTGAGGGAAAACCCTGACCAAAGTGAGTGAGTCTTCGAGAATCTCTTCCATCCAGGCTTGAAAAGCTGCCATCGACGCCGCCCGAGACAAGCAGCTTTCCAAAAATTCGCAACTGAAAGGGGAACCGCCAGCAAATTTTTTCGCTTCAAGGTCTTAGCATCCCTTTGCTCTAGGGGTGCACTCGCGCAGATGAAACAGTTTGCAGACAGCTGCCCTTGCATAGCACGAACACCGAATCGCTGGGGTGATGCGTTCCACTTCACGGCGACATGCAAGTGTTTGCCAAGAGAGCGTTGCCAGAAAGCCCTGTCAGCCAGCCTGCGTGCGCCACTTCTTGCAAGAACCACTTGAGCGCAGAATGCGTTGAGACGAGAGATTCGGGACGTGCTGAGCTACTCGACCTTACGCATGGAAAGACATCGGGGCGGGACCGCAATCGCCTTCCATAGACAGTTCCATCTGACAGCGGCGCGCCTTCCATGACTTGCGATTCAAAAGACTGAGGTTGAACTTCAATAGGTCTTACTCTGAGTCAGGTCGCTCGCTTCAGCCTTGAACTTTTTGGTCAAGCTTGTCGTACCTTGAACAAGCAAGCTTGTGTCGAGACCCACGGCCACGAACGACGCCCCCAATGTCACGCACAGCCAACTCCGCGGGCGCAAGAGCGGTCAAAGGTGTTTGCTGCGCGGGTTGACGATGATCGTACAACCAACCGATAGCGCAGGATTGACCCTGCGCGTAATCATGGGTGCAGTGAAGCTCCAGGGTGTGATCGCGGCGCAAACGCCGACGGGCTCCTTGTTAGCAAGAATCTGCTTGCCAGCCTACGGCGATGGCCCGTACGTTCGGCGAGCCTTCTCCGCGAACCACTGCACGTATGAAGCCACGTAAGCGATCTCGCCCTTGATTCAGACAGCGGCTTGCCTTGTTCCACCGTCATGATGACCGCCAAGTCTTCCTGTTGCGCGAACAACAGCTCGAAACCAGCGATCGAGCACCTTCGCACGTGTTTTCGCCGTTTCAGCTTTCCACGACACAAATGCCGTGAAGCAGCTCCAATGACGCGTGCAGCTTCGTCCCGGCCCATGTTCGGCAAAGATGCGATGAAGCGACCATCAGCGGGGTTGGTTACATCAGGGCAGTAGTGTCATCGGCACCGATCGACACAACATCACTAGGCAGTTTGACTTCAGAAGTTTGGGGTACGGACCTGATTCAGCATATCGGGGACGGCTTGAAGTATGAAGACTAGAGGCTGAAAGGACTCGTTGCTCTAGACAAATCGGAAGCGCAAGCTGCCAAGCGAACCGTAGTCGGCATGAAACACATCTCCGCGTTTGGCAGCAACTGGCCGTGTGAACGAGCCAGCGAGCACCACCTGTCCCGCTTCCAACCATTCGCCCCACGGCGCCAACTTGTTGGCCAACCATGCTACCCCGATTGCGGGGTTCCCTTGAACTCCCGCAGCTAGACCGGTTTCCTCCACCGCCCCGTTCCGACGCAACACTGCGCCGCACCATGGCAGGTCCACACTCGATGGGGAAACTCTCCGTGCTCCAATCACAACTCCAGCGTTGGCTGCGTTGTCGCTAATCGTGTCGTAAACCTTGCGCATCACCCGCGTGCTTCGATCGAACTGCTCGATGCGCGAATCAATGATTTCAATCGCTGGTGTCACATACTCGGTGGAAGAGATGACATCTTCCACGGTGATTTCCTTGCCGCCATTCAGCCCGGATCCGCGCAGCGGCGCTTTCAGGACAAAGGCCAACTCGACTTCTACGCGCGGCGCGATGAATCGCTCAAATGGGATGTCCAGTACCCTGTCCCCATGACATTCGTAGCGCATGCTATCGAGCAACGTGCCGTAGTCGGGCTCATCAATTTGGCTCGCCATCTGCATGGCGCGCGACGTAAGGCCGATCTTGTGGCCGATTACCTGACGTCCCTGCGCGCACTGCAGGCGAACCCATTCACGAGACACTCGATAGCCATCGTCGACAGTCATGCCGGGAAAACGCTTGGAGAAATGCTCAAGTTGGACACGGGATTTCTCACTGGCGTCAAGTTCTTGAGCAAGTTGAGTCAGAAGTTCAGCAGAAAACATGGCAGGTTGAATATTTAAAGGAGTTGAACTCAGAGTTACGCGCAGTTGACACAGCGGTCTGCATAGTTGAGACCCAGCGCAAGAACAGTGCGGGCGCGCGACGTCGGAGGTAACGGTGCCAACCAAGTGGAAACTTCATTGAAACCGATACGCCTGCCATCGGCCAGAAGCAGTTGGCCGTTGTTCTCCGTGGCGCTATGGGTCTGACCTTCAAAAATGATGCGCGCGTGTTTCATACGGCAATCTCCGCTACGAGCGAATTTTTTAGCGTGACAAATCCGGTTCCAGTGATCTCAACGTCGTCGCCCACCTGGGCTCGCGGTCGGTAGCCGTTTTTCGCCACGTCCAAGCCAAGCAGAAGCCAGTCGCCCGGACGCAGTGTCATGAACTCCCCCACATCCTGCAGCAACTGCGACGCGGGACGTACGAGTTCTGAGAACTGCACCGTCTGGACCACTTCGCGATTGACCTTCACGGTAAGCTTGAACTCGGCTGGGTTCCCTGCCGCCGCGGCGTTGCGCATCGCATCCGAAAATCCCAGGAAGCCGTCTAGCGCGTTGTACTTGACCGGAGGACGGTAGTAGCTGTCGTGCGGAATCGAAAGATCGTTCACAAGCACGTAGCCGGCCACTGCGCCTGCATCGCCGATCACCGCGGCCACACTGGCGCCAATCTCAACTTGAGTCACTCGCGCGGGCACAGGAATCGTGTCACCCGAACTCGTCCAGGTGTTTGCGGGCTTGACATAAAGCACAGGAGCTTTCGGCGCATCCCTATACGGCGGCAGGTTCATCTGCGACTGCCAGGCGTCATACTCGCGGCGATAATTCAGCAGCGTGCCATACACCGTTCCGCGTGGCCTGAAAGTTGATTCAGCGGTCATTCCATTTCCAATGAGATCAATTAGTAGTGCGTAGAGCACCATCAGCTTCTGTTCGTCCGGCAAGATATTCCCCGCACTGGGACAACACGCCGAACAGTGCGGCGAGGTTCAGAGCAACCCGATGCCCAAGCGTCCGGCGCCGTTTGAGATCAAGGTGCTCAGCCCCATCGACGCGCTCAATCGACCATTGCGCCCGAATCACGCGTTACTTTTCCCCACCGTGCTATCTCGGTACGGATGTAGTTCGCGAAGCGATCCGGTGTGCCACCTAGTGCTGCCGGCTCAATGCCTTCGGACTCCCATTGAGCTCGGAGTTCCGGCTGCGCGAGAGCTTTCTCAAGTGCCGCGGCATGCTTCAGCACAATGTCGCGAGGCGTGCCAGCGGGTGCCAAGAGGCATTGCCATGCCACAACGTCGAAGTCCTTCGTGCCTGGAACCTTTGACTCTGCGATAGTCCCCACACCTGGCAGCGCTGGTTGGCGACGACTGGAGGTCACTCCCAGCGCCTTGAGCTTGCCGGCCCTGACGTGCGGTTGGGCCGGAGGGATGTCACTGAACATCAAACTAATTTGACCCCCAAGGAGGTCAGTCACGGCAGGGCCGCTTCCCTTGTAGGGCACATGCAGAAGGTTCGCGCCTGTCAATTTTCTGAAGATTTCCGCGGCCAGGTGCTGCGGCGTTCCGTTCCCTGCCGACCCGTACGTAAGCCCCTGTGGACGTGACTTCGACAAGTCGACAAGTTCACCCACGCTTTGCACTGGAAGATCACGATTGACAACAAGCACCAGAGGTACGGAGCCCATCAGCCCAATCGGTGCGAAGTCTTTCACGGGGTCATAAGCGAGCTTCTTGTACAGCGCCGGGTTGATTGCGATCGTCGTACTCGTTGCCACCAGCAATGTATCGCCATCCGGCTTTGCACGCGCAACCAAAGCTGCGCCTATGCCGCTACCCGCGCCCGGCTTGTTGTCGACCACGACGGCTCTGCCGAGAGCATTGCCAAACTGCTGCGCGAGAGTGCGACCCAGCATATCGGTGCTGCCGCCTGCTGCGAAAGGAACAATGAAGGTGATGGCCTTGTCCTGTGCGAAAACGGAGAATGGAATGGCCGAGGCGACGGCCAGGGATGTAGAAGTTCTCAGCAGCTGTCGGCGGTTCATCGGACGGTCTCCTTTTGTGTGCCTATTGGGAAGTTCGCGAACAGTCCATGCGAACTTTGCTTGTATGCCGTCCCGATTCAGGAGGCAAATAGCTTCCGCAGGCTTCCTGCCTTTGCATCAAACACCTGGCCCGGGCTCTGATCTATCTGAAGCGTGATGCCGACTGGAAATTCTTCAAGCGCCGATGCCAAGTAGCGGTTCGCTTGTTCCAGAAGCCGATCCCCGGTGAGTTTCTTGACAGCGTCGCTGCGCCCCGCCGCCATCCTCAGGTTGATGTAGATAAATCCGTAGTCACCCAACCCGTCCGCAACCGCGAAATGGGGTGACGAGAGCGCAAAAACCCGCGTTCCCGCCGTCGGGTAGGGCTGCTTTCCATCTTCATCACGTATCGAGAGCAACTCATTCGCGAGCACACGGCAAAGTTCTGACATGTTCGTCTTCGACTCGACGTTCGCGGTGTAAAGAACTACGACATGGGGCATGGTTTCACTCCAAAGCCATAGTCGCCGCAGTGCAACTCACTGCGAAGATCGGGATGGGCTTGCAGTGGAGAATCGAGCCCTTTCCACGAGCGGCAGCTGCCACGGCGATGTAGGTCCGGATCTCGAAGCCGCCTTGTCCAGCTTCCTCATAGGTCTCCTCGTCACCGTAGGAAAGCATCCCATCCATGTCGTTTGCACACCAGCGTGACATGAACTCGGCATCCCATGGTTCGTTTACCTTCCCGGAGTCTGGTGTTGCAGGCCAGTGCGAAATCCCGCCGGTGCCGATCAAAGCGATGCGCTCGGGCACAGCGTCGCATGCACGCCGAAGCGCTTCACCGAACGCCTTCGCGCGGTGCAGAGGCGTCAATGGTGGCCCTTGACAATTGATGTTCACGGGAATGATGTCGCAGTCATAGGACGGGGTGAGGAAGTTCAGCGGAACCATGATCCCGTGATCGAACTTCCACTCTTCGGCGTACGATACGTCGACGGTTCTCATCACTTCTTTGATCAGTCGAAGTGACAGTTCGGCATTGCCAGGAACCGTATGTTTTTCAATTCCAAGCCATCTTGGATCCTCAATTGGTCCTTCATAGCTGTCGGCCATACCAATTGCATATGCCGGCATGTTGTTCATGAAAAAGTTCGCGAAGTGTTCGGCTGCAATCACGATCACCGCGTCCGGTTTGGCCGCACGCATCTGCTCGCCCATTCGATGGAACTCTTTGAAGAACGCATCTCGTGCCGCAGGCTCTGCGAGATGAGGACGCCCCGTAATTCCGGGTGCATGGCTGCAAACCCCTGCAAATACCAAGCTCATATCAAACTCCCGCTACTTTGTCATTGGTAGATGTGGTCATCGCATAGATGCCGGCTCGAACTGGACCGTATTTGCGAACTCCCTCGCGCATGGACTCGAGGTAATCCGCCCAAGGAACTCCAAGCAATCCGGCAAAGTGCATCAGCAACTGGCCATTGCAGCCGAGGACATACAACATGCCGATATCACCCTCTGCTATGGCTCGTCGCTCATCCTCCGTCAGGTCATACTCAGCTATCAATGCCTGCCTAGTGGCGCCTTCGTCGCGGTAGCGCTGCTGAATTTCGGCGCTTCGATTGGCGTCATAGAAGAACTTCTGAACTGTGTAAAGGCTCACGATTTGCCTCCTTTTGTCTATCGGTGTTAGAGCCCCGAACGAGGTCAATGAGAGCGAAAGGATCTGAAGGCATCCGGTCACCGCGCCAAGCCACGTGCTGATCGGGCCGAGACAAGACCAGCTTTTGCGGGTAGAGCAAGCCCGCATCGGATGACGAAACATCGAGAACTTCGAATGGCACGCCACGCTTGGCTGCGGCGACCTCCAGGCCTGTGACATCCACACTAGGGTCCAAACGCAAAAGTGTGAAACCCGCACCCATTGCGTCGTACAGGGAGCGGCCGTCGTCAAGCCACAGGTGCGGCGTTCTGCATCCTGGAACGGTGGACGGTGTAAAGGTGTCCATGGTGTATGACGGCGCCGCTTCCCCGTCGTACGCGATGACTGGGGAAGCGTCGTAGTAGTAGCCGAAGTTCAGACCTCCACAGCAGTACTGCTTCACATTCAGGTCATACAACGCCTTGCCTGCAGCCGCTCGAGCTTTCCTTCCCGCCTCCCCTTCCAAATCGATATCCGTATGTACGCCCTCACGCTCCTTTTGAAGCGAGAGCGCATGATTCATTGCGAACCGAGAAACTTGTTCAGTGATTGGCAGCCGTTCGGCTTGATGCGCGTCCAAAATCCCCTCTCCTCCCCAACCATGCAATCGAGCCGCAAGCTGCCAAGAAAGGTTCATGGCGTCGGCAATGCCCGCATTCATGCCATAACCTGCCATCGGCACCCATAGGTGGGCGGCGTCGCCGCAGATAAACGCACGACGATCACGGAACTTGTCCGCGACGAGCCTTCGTGCGATCCAGTCCTCCTCGGAAAGAATCTCGTACTTGAAGTCGTCTCCTACGCCCAAAATGGCTCTGATGCCCCAGTCCCTATCGACAGATGAAAAGTCCGTCTCGTCAGCCTTGAGGTAGTTGTGCAGGATGAATGTCTCTTTGCCATCGATTGCATAGACATTGCCTGATCTGCGGGGGTTCAGCGAGAAGGTCGCCCATGCAGGGGGTGCTTTGGCACGTGCAAGAAGATCTGGAGCTCGGAAGTAGGTCGACTGAACGCGCCCTACCACATCGGTCCCTGAGAGCTTGGCGCCGATTTTCTTGCGCACAATGGAACGACCACCATCGCAACCTACGAGGTAGTCGGCGCGAATTTCAATCTTTTCGTCGGAATCGAGTGCTTCCGCGCTGGCTTCCACTCCTTCCTCATCCTGCGTGAAGTCAGTGATGCGGGTCCGATTGAGAATAGTCAAACCAGGTGTCTTCATCGCGTGCGCGAAGATCACAGGCTCGAGAAATACTTGGTTGATTCGATGCGGAGGTTCGGGTGTCGGCCACCAGGTATCTGGTCCACCAGTGGCCGTGTAGCGGTCGCGACGGCAAGGAATGGGGATGCGAGAGATCTCCTCTCCAACGAACGATGTTCGATATGCAACATCGTTCGGATAGTCCTCGGGAAGTCCTGCTTCACGAAGTGCCTTTGCGACGCCAAGGCGACGGAAGATCTCCATCGTTCTTGCTGACACATGGTTGCATTTTGGACTCGGCTTTTCCCCAGGACGGCGAGCCTCGACCACGATGACCTTGATGCCTCTTTGAGCAAGATCAATGGCAAGGGTGAGGCCGACTGGACCTCCCCCGACCACGAGCACTTGAGTCTGATGAGCGCGTGACATTCGAACTCCATACGTTGAAGCTGCGAATTTCACCGTACCATCGGTTTCTTGAACAATGAAATTTGATATGCCGGGCTATAAAAAACCTTTATCCCTCGCGACGGCGCCTTCCCTGCGACAGCTTAGAGCGTTCGTCGCTACCTATCAAACAGGACAGGTATCAGCCGCCGCAGAGACTCTGTCGCTTACTCAACCGGCTGTGACGATTCTGCTTAGAGACTTGGAGTCGAAGCTCGGTGTTCAGCTGTTTGACAGGACCTCGCGTGGACTGAGGAGGACCACTGCGGCTGTTGAGGCGTTCTCTCACGTCGAGCGGATCATTTCTGAACTGGAGTCGTTTGTCGGAAGCATGGGGGAGCTCTCAGCCGTCCGCCGGGGCTCAGTCAGAATCGCGTGTACATCGACCGTCGCTCAAACGCTTCTTCCATCCTTCGTCCAGCGCTTTGAATCACAACATCCCGACGTCTTCGTCGAGATACTGGATGTCGCACCTCTCGATCTAACTGAGACAATCCTGAGTCAAAGAGCGGATCTAGCCATCGGCACGCTGGATCAGAGAGTTCTCGGACTGAAGGAAGAGGTTTTCATCCGAGACACTCTCTCAGCAGTTGGGCTCCCAGGCCCAGCGTTCGCCGCAACCGGCGGCATCACGTGGAAGCAATTGGCCTTGCTACCTTTGATCACTGTAAAGCCGGGATACGGTGTCCGCCGCCGTATTGATGCAGCGGCGCTGGAGGCAAAAGTTCGGCTTCACATCAAGCATGAGGTATCGCTTCTTATGACCGCTCTTGCCCTGGCGGAGTCAGGAGTGGGTATTGCAATCGTGCCAGGGTCATTGCTTGCGCATGCCAGTGGACGCCGCGCTGTAGCGCGTCGGATCTTGAGGCCTACCGTTGAACGGGATATCAGTTTGTTGACCTTGGCGGAGCGCAAACCCTCGCCCGCGAGTGAGGCGTTCAGACGGATCGTTCTTTCAAAGACCACACCAAAGTAGCGAGTGGATCCATTGCCGGGCACTCTGGAAGACCAAGGAAGCGGTGGAGTTCGCGACGCTCGAATGGGTGTCCTGGTCCATTGGGTGTGCTCGGCATCCGCCTAGCCCCGCATGTGGGCCACCGCCCCCTTCGATGCTCAGGTGCTCCAGACCTTCGCTGATGACGAGATGCCGTCCTGCGCGCTCGCGCCCACTGCTGGACGCCCGCACCTCGCTTTCAAGTACAAACTTACCTCTGTGCCTACACCGCGGTAGGCATGCGACGATCCGCTCCCTCAGCGCACCGCCGCCAAATGCTATGGCTAAGGGGTCGGCACCGCTCCGATTTGCTGCAGGAGAGTCAGCATATCGGGTTGCCCACGCTCTTCGAGGATCTGTCCACGCGAAATCCGATAAATGTTCATGGCCTGAACCGAGATCTTTTTCTCGGTAGGGGGAACACCGGAAAACGAACCCAGGTGTGTGCCGCGCATGGTGAAGCGCGCGGCGACGTTGTCGCCCTCGGCAATTGTCTCCTCGAGCGTCCACTGAATGTCCGGAAACCCACCCCGCATCATCTGGATGATCGCCAAGTAGCCAGCCGGACCTTGCATGGGCTGGCTCTGGCCCGCGACGTGAAATATGGCCTCCGAAGAGACCAGCTCGTTGGCGAGCTTTTCACTTGCGGTGTTGATGAATTCGGTAAACCGTTGCATCAATATTTTGTTGGCTTTCGGGGTGCCGCTGGTATCTGCGGCCACGGTCATCATTGGAAAGTCGCAGACGGGGCTGCGCCTGCGATCAGAGTGCGTTTGATCAGCTTCATGGATTCATGCATTGTTTTGAACGGGACGTGAGCGGCATCAAGTCCCAAGTTCCTCGTACGGTATGAATCTCAGTATCGCCGACGGCCCGCCGACTTGTCGAGGTGAATTCCCTCCAACGACCTGGCTGCTGTTCAAGAAGCGCGGCGAGTTCGCCCGTTCCAAGGCCGACTACGACGTCGTGTCCGCCTCGCCCGACAGCGTCATCGCGAAACCTCCATCGCGCCCCCCGGCGCCACCCTCGTCTGCGCCAAGCGCCACGGTCAAGGCCGGCGCCCCAACGCCGAGGCTCGCAGAATAGTGCCAAGGCACAGGCTGTCGTTTCCGGCGCGAAGAAGGCGCCCCTGCCGTCCACGATGTCGCCCTAGCTCGCAACGCTGCGTCCGGGGGACCGGCCGATGGCGAGTGGGTCTACGAGATCAAGTTCGACGGCTATCGCATCATGGCCCCGATCGAGGAGGGCAAAGCCTCGCACCTGCCGCGAACGATACCTTCGCGCTTTGTCGCGAAGAGCGGTCTGGCCAATCGCGTCGGCAAGCTCTTCGTAGACTACTTGCGCATCGTCCCAACTGACAGGGACGGAAACGCCCAGGCCAGGCGGGCGCGCCCCGGAGAACGCAGCCGCGGTGGCCGCACATGCTCAAATCTCGCCACGCTGAAAAGCGGTGCGCAATCGACGATCGCCACCGCGCGAGCAACGTTCATTCCAGACCTCGACCCGTGGAAGGGCTACTGGAAGGCAAAGCAGACGCTCGCCGGGCCTATGAAGAAGGTCGATGTGCCGTTCTCCGCTACGACCACGTCAGCCGGACTTTATGTCCGACCGACTCAATCGCGACCAACATGAAGCTCGGTGGCCTCGCAGAACCATTGGCAAACAGAGGTTTCCAGATTGACAACGTGCCGCGTCTACGCTGCCCGTGGGTCAAGCGGCCATAGGTGTCGTCAGGCAACTCGTCCGCGCGATGCCGACGCCAATACCGCGAGCTCCGAGCGACAGAACGGCAAGTGCGATTCCCACGAGGAATTTGATGCCTCCTCTCCTCTGCTGGCCATTTCCAATCGTGGCGACGCACTGGAAGAACGGACCATTCAGGTCTCGACCTCGGCCCTTCACCGACATCGGAGGTGAGCACTGCGTGCGTGGGTCTTGCAAGGCGGTGGCCCGAGCGAAGGCTGTGAAGGCGCAGTAAGTCTCTTGGATCAGCGGGCCACGCCAGCGCGAACAATACGACTCACCGTGCCTGATTCAAAAGTACGCCAATGAAGCCGACGTCGAGTTATCGCGATTCGACGCAACCCTGATCAGGACGTGCACTGCCGTCCCTGGTGGACCCGCGGCCGACCTCACTGGTGTCGCTCGCGCGAAATGGATAGGGCTAACCGCAAAAATGAGACTGGCGATTTAAATACGCTAACGGCGCAACGTCAGCACAGCGCTACGAACTACACCACCAAAAAGCTTGGCACAATAAGGCCTCGCCGTTAGCGTAATTTCCATGACCCCTATTTCCTTGTTCGAAGAGGCTCCCGCTCAATCTCATCGCTTGGCGTTCGAGAGTTGGCTCGCCGATCGGCGAGCCTCGGGGTCGTTGCGACAGCCCTCGTCCATCGAGGTCTACCGCGACATGTGGGGCAGTTTCACGGCCTGGTGCCTCGGGCAATCGCCTGCGGTCTCGCTGGCGTCGCTCGATACACGCGACTTGGAGGCGTTCCAGGCGGCCCGCTTCGGCATGAAAAGCGCCGACCTGTCGCTCACGCCGCGCCACGCGCTGCGCCTGCTGCGGCTCATCGACCGCGTGCTGCGCCACCATGCCGCCAACACCGGCCAGTCGGTGAATACCGCGGCGAGCGACTGGATCGATGCCCACCCAGAGATCCGGTACGCCGAAGCTGCGGCGGCCGACCCACTGCCTGAGTTTCTGTCAGTGACAGAGGCAAAGCACCTCATCACTTTTCTGTCGCAAGCACGCCCTCGCCCCGGGCTTTCGAACACACACCGTGACAGCCATCTCGCCTTCACTTGGCAGCAGCTGCGCAACCGGGTGGCCGTGGCGCTGCAGCTCGGTGGCGGTCTGGCACCTGGCGATGTCCGCGTGCTGGCCGTCGATTCGCCGACGGCCCGCGGCGGGCGCGTGCGCGAGCGGCCATGGAAAGTTGCCGTGCCGGGCAATGGCAACTCGCCGGCGCGCGAGACGCCCATTGCGCCGTGGGCCGGCGAGCTGCTCCAGCACTGGGTCCAGGTCCGCACGGAGGCTCGAATACTTGGCGACTTTCTTTTTCCGTCGACTCGCAGCGGAAAGCCCTGGAGCAAGGAGTCGCAGTACAAGGCCGCCAAGCAGGTCTTGGAGGAGGCAGGACTGGATTCCAGCGATGGCGGCTCTTTTCGGCTTCGACACACCTTCGCATTGCGGCAGCTTCGCCGCGGAACAGACGCTGACCAAGTGGCACGCTGGCTGGGCGTCGAACCAGAGGCCATGGGCAAATACCGCAGAGTCGTGAGCAGTCCCGAAGATGTGGTCTAGCTGTGAAGCGTCAAGAGGTTGTTTCTTGACGAGTTGATTCTGGAGATGGGCGCGAGGCCGCCGATACCGCTGTGCGGGCGATGCCAGTTGTAGTGGTGCTGCCAGCTTGCCAGGGCATCGGTTC
>Ga0163161_10001975_pt1 | contig 14883 bp, 15 predicted proteins | sample S45metaG_FD_129847 | JGI IMG/M metagenome (GOLD analysis project Ga0163161, IMG submission 129847) | Switchgrass rhizosphere microbial communities from Kellogg Biological Station, Michigan, USA - S4-5 metaG | ecosystem: Host-associated > Plants > Roots > Rhizosphere > Soil | place: USA... | reverse complement strand
TGATCTGCCCGCCGACAATGCGCGCGTTGAGGAAGTATTCGAGCTTGTGGATAAAAATCAGATAACCCAGAGCCGCCATCGCGACCCAGATCGACAGCGACAAGCCAACAATGGTGATCAGGGTGTTCGACATCAGGTTGCCGATCACTGGCAACAGGCCGAGCAGGAAGGTCAGCACAATCAGGGTTTTGGTCAGCGGCAGCTTGATACCGAACATCGGCAGGACCACCGCCAGGAAAATCCCGGTGAAGAAGGTGTTCAGCAGCGAAATCTTGATCTGCGCAAACACGATATTACGGAAGGCCTGCACCAACAGGTGCAAGCGGTCGAACAGCGCGGCCGCCAGAGGCTTGCGCTTGGTCACGTCCGGCGCGCGCTGCAAGGCAATGATCGCCCCCAGCACCATACCGATCAGCAGCGTCACAAACATATGCGCCGCATCCTTGCCGACCAGCTGCAAGTCGCTCAAGTGCTTGCTGATCCATTCGCCGATGGCCACGCGGAATTCACCGGCACTGGCGGGCAGATAGGCGTCGATGAATGGCGGCAATTGCCCGCGCGCCCGGTCGACCACGCCCATGAATTTATCGAGGGAAGCGCCGGGGTTTTCCGCTTCGTGCAGCAGGAAACTGAAGGCGCCAGCAAAGATCAGCGCCAGCACGCTCACCACCAAGGTCCCGAGCAACGCCACCGCCAGCCAGCGCGCACGCCGACCTTCGATCAGCCGCTGCAATTGTGGCGTGAGCATATTGACCAGCTCGAACACCAGCAGACCGGCCAGCAGGCTGGGCAACAAGCGCAGCGGGATCACCAGCAGCAAACCACCAAAAATGATGAACCAACTGATCAGCAGCAAAACGTGGCGTTGAGAAAACGTTGGCATACAGCCTCAAAACGAACAGCGTAAAAGGATTGGCAGTCTGCCAGCGTTCCGGTGGCAGCACTAGGAATTGTGTAGATCGACTTTGGTCGGGGCTCGGGCGATTTTTTGCAGTGCCCCGACTGACGCCTTCGCGAGCAGGCTCGCTCCCACACGGGTCCTGCGAACTGAGATCCATTGTAGGAGCGAGATTGCTCGCGATGAGGCCCTCACAACCCCCACACTTATTTGTTCCTCAGGCAATCACTCATGAACGCCTTGCGCTCATCACCTTTGAGCGATTTGGTGGTGGCATCGGCATTGCAGGTTTTCATCTTCTGTTGCTGAGGGGTCAGGGTTTTGATGTCAGGGACGGCCGCCTCGGTTTTCAGGCAGTTACTCATGAACATTTTGCGTTCATCACCTTTGAGGCTTTTGGCCGTCGCATCGGCGTTGCAGATAGTCATCTTTTCCTGCTGAGGTGTGGCCGCAAAGCCTTGGGAGCAGAGCAGCAAGCCGATCATCAACAAAGGGACACGCAACATCGTCATGGAGTTTTCTCCTTGTTGCCGTACCGATGGGCACAGCCTCGTTCTGGAGTGTAGACAACCCTTGTCACACCTTCCTGCCCTCGAGGTGACTGCGTCGGTACTGCTCCGGTGTACATCCAGCCTGGCGTTGAAACATTGCGATAAAAGCCGAACCTGTGCTGTAACCCATGTCGAAGGCAATGTCCTGGATGCTGCGATGGTCCAGCGCCTCAATCGCCGCGAGAAATCGCAGCCGTTGCCGCCACTCACCAAAACTCATGCCCAGTTCGCGAATAAACTGCCGTGCCAGGGTGCGTTCGCTAACGTGGACCTGCGCAGCCCAATCGGCCAAGGGCCGGTTGTCTCCGGGCTCGGCCTGCAACGCTTCCAGTATCCCCAACAGTCCCGGACTGCTGGCATAGGGTAAATAGCATTCATGCACCGGCGCCAGTTGCAGCTGATCCACTAATACCTGACCTAAACGAATGTCCGCCTCATGCTCGGGAATCTTCAAATCTCGCGCCGCAAAGTCCTTGAGAATCGCTTTGAGAATATCGCTGATCGCGAGCGTGCAGGCCTGTTGCGGCAACTCGCGGCACAGCGACGGCGCCAGGCAAACCGCACGGTAGTTGATCGGCTGGTTGCTATAGAAGCTGTGCTCGGTCTCGGGCGGCACCCACACCGCGTATTGCGGCGGCGACATGAAACGGCTGTTGCCGATTTCCATGTGCAACACGCCGTTGGCCGAATACTCGAGCGTGCCCCAAGGGTGACGGTGAGCCGAGGCGTACTCGTGAGTGTTGAAATCGGCGTAGCGGAAATAGACCGGGGCCGGCAGCTCGGCGAAGTCCAGCAGGTCGATGTGTTTACTGTTCATGCTGTCCGTCATCCGGGGCAGGTTGTCTGGATCGAAGTATAGGCTTGCATCCAGACAAGGGGATAATTGCCCCTCATTAACGTTCTGGTTTTTTCTGATGCAATACGCTTATCCCCTGCTGGCCATTTTCATCTGGGCTGGCAACACCGTGATCACCAAAATGTCAGCCGGGGCCATCTTCCCCGCCGAGATCGGTTTCTACCGCTGGCTGCTGGCCGGGATGCTGTTCACGCCGTTCATGCTCAAACCGGTGATCGCGCATTGGCCGCAGATTCGCCCGAACCTGGGCAAGATTTTTGTCCTTGGCGTGTTGGGCATGGCGGTCTACCAAAGCCTCGCCTACTTCGCTGCGGCACTGACTTCAGCCACCAACATGGGAATTATCCTGTCGCTGATGCCGTTGATGTCGCTGGCCATGGCGATTGTCAGCCTCGGCCAACGCCTGACCGCTGGCGCATTGGCCGGCGCGCTGCTGTCGTTTACCGGTGTGTTGGTTGTGGTGTCGTCCGGCAGCCTCGGCGCGTTACTTGAACACGGCGTGAACATGGGCGACGCGATGATGCTGGTCGCCACCCTGGCCTATGCGATTTACAGCACGCTGCTGAAAAAATGGCAGCTGCGATTGCCGCCGTTGGTGTTGTTGTATTTGCAGGTGTTGGTGGCGGTGGTGGTGCTGTTTCCGCTGTTTGTCGCCTCGCCCAAGATCGGCCCGACCCTGCACAACATTCCGCTGGTGCTTTACGCCTGTCTGCTGGCTTCGATGCTGGCGCCACTGGCGTGGATGCAGGCGGTGGTGCGTTTGGGGCCGAGTCGGACCACGCTGTTTTTCAACTTACTGCCGTTGATTACCGCGCTGATTGCGTCGGTGGTGCTGCATGAGCAGCTGGCGATGTATCACCTGGTGGGCGGTGTGTTGACGTTGGGTGGGGTGGTGCTTTCGGGGCGTTGGAGGACGGTGATCGGTCGTAAGGTCCGTATTGCCTGAACTGACGCCTTCGCGGGCAAGACCGCTCGCCGCACCGCCGCTCCTACAGGGGGAGCACGGTCACTGTAGGAGCAAGCTTGCTCACGAAGAACGATGACTCGGTATGGAGGTTAAACGCCAGCGGCTTTCAATCGGGCGGCATGTTCGACAAACAAGCGAATCGGCTCAGCGCCCTTCCCGACCAATCCCAGCGACTGATTGACGATGTCGAAGTGATCCAGCGGATAGTCGTCGCCAATCACCGTGCCCAGGTGCGAGCTGTACCGCCCGACCATCCCGTCACAATGCCCGACTTCGTTCACAAAGGTTTTGGCAAACAGCCGGCAACTGCGATTCGTCCCGTCAAACAGGTTGCGCCCGCTATCCGTCTTGCCCGGCTGCAAGGTCCCGGACCACGAGTAATAGCGCACGCCGTTAACCTCCTCCGGCCCGTGCCCGCCCCAAGTCTCAGGCAGGCCCTGTGGATAACGCTGATTGAACAGCGCCACGCCTTCGGTGGTGAGTGAATGATGGGACGCATGGATATTCACTGGCAGCTTCGGCCCGCGATAACCGGTTTCGAGCAGGCTCATCAACGCGGCGATTATCCATAACAGAAAGCTCAGCAACCGCCCTTTGGCGCTGTCATGCGGATAGTGTTTGTGCAGGTAATCAGCCAGTTCCGAGCCGTGATTCGGCCCGGCCACCGAGGTCACCGACGCCACGAGGTCTGGGCGTTTGGCCGCCGCGTAACGGGCAGTGAGCGAACCCTGGCTGTGGCCTAACAGGTTGACCTTCCCGGCCCCGGTCTCGCGCAGGATTTCCTCGATCCGCGCCAACAGTTGTTCACCGCACACTTCACTGGAGTTGAGCGGCGAGACCTGCACTGCAAACACGGTCGCCCCCCCCTGGCGCAAGGCCGGGACGATGCCGTACCAGTAGGGATAGAGCACAAGACGGATAAACCCGAGCATCCCCGGGACCAACACCAGCGGGTAACGCGTAGCAGAGCCTTGCGACATGGGCGAACGTCCTTGTGATCGGTGAGACAAAGCAGGCTGGATGCAAGACCTCAGCCAAGCATCGTCACCGAAGATGACAACTCGACAACCAGTCTATGACATCCGCCCTACTTGAGCCCAACCACCCCCGCCACGATCAACCCCACCGACACCAGTTTGATCGCCGTCAGGCTTTCGCCCAGCAGCGCAAACCCCAGAAACACCGTGCCCAGTGAACCGATGGCGGTCCAGATCGGGTAAGCGATGCTCACCGGCAGCTCGCGCATGGCCAGGGTCAGGAAATAAATCCCGCCCACGGCGGCGATCACGGTGATCAGCGACGGCCAGAGCCGGGTGAAGCCTTCGGCGTATTTCATGCCCATGGCAAAGGTGACTTCAAACCCGGCGGCGATCAGCAGAAACAGCCAGGCCATTTAGAACTCCCTGGCCAGCGCCAATAGGCGCTGCTCGGCCTCGGCGGCGGAGATCTGGAACGTACGCGCCTCGGACTCCTCGCCCTCGGCGGCCACTACGGTGATGTCGGTGATACCGATGAATCCCAGTGCGGTGCGCAGCAACGGATCGGCATGGTTCATGGCTTCCAGCGCACCACCGGGACCGAAACCGAAGCCGCCGCGACTGGTGACTATCAAGGCTTTTTTGCCCTGTACCAGCGGTTCGTATTGGGCCACGCCATTGTCCAGGGTGTGATTGAACGTCAGCCCGAGCCGCACAATCTGATCGATCCAGGCCTTGAGGCCGCTGGGTACGCTGAAGTTGTGCATCGGCGTGGAAATCACCAGCAGATCATGTCCGAGCAACTCGCCCACCAACTCATCGCTGAAGGCCAGATCCGCCTGCATCGACAGCGGTCGCGCATCGGGTTCGGAGTAAAACGCGGCGGCCACGAAAGCTTCGTTGACCGGTGGAATCAGCGCCCGCCCGACTTCGCGGCGAGTCAATGTGGACTGCGGATTTCGGGCTCGCCAGGCTGCAAGAAACACTTCGGCCAAACGGCGTGAGTGGGAGCGATCGCCACGGGGGCTGGCGTGAACGGCAAGAATTGTACTCATCTGAATCTCCTTGGGATTAAACTCAAACGGCTTGTGGCTTGCAGCTTGAAGCTCCAAGCCAAGCGCTTCAAATGAGCAGAAATCAGTCGGGATGAATTCATTTCATCCATGGAGAATTGAATGTTTGCCTCACTGCCGCTGACCGCCCTGCGCGCGTTCGAATCCGCCTCGCGCCTGTTGAGCTTCAAGGCTGCAGCCGAAGAACTCTCGGTGACGCCGACGGCGGTATCGCATCAGATTCGCTCACTGGAAACCTGGCTCGGCGTGCCACTGTTCGAGCGTTTGCCACGGCAAGTGCGCCTGACCGAGGGCGGGGAGCGGTTATTTCACAGCCTGCACGGCGCCTTTCTGGACGTGGCACAAAGCGTCGACACCCTGCGCCCGCAACGCAGTGGCGCCAACCTGACGATCTCCACCACCGCAGCGTTCGCGGCCTTGTGGCTGGTGCCGCGCCTTGGGCGCTTTTACGCGCGCCACCCCACCATCAGCCTGCGCCTGGACACCCATTGCGAAGTCATCGATTTGCATCAGGACGCCAGTGTCGATCTGGTGCTGCGCTACAGCCTCGACACCTACCCGAACCTGTATGGGCAGTGCCTGTTCGATGAAACCTTCGGGGTGTATGGCTCGCCCGAGCAAGTCGCGCTGGCCGCCACTCACACGCCGACGCTGATCAGCGTGCACTGGCACAACTCCAAGCTGTACGCCCACGGCTGGGAGGCCTGGTGCGCGCAGTCAGGCGAGTCATGGTTGGCGGGCACACCGGCGGTCCGGGAATACGACGAGGAGCATTACGCCTTGCAAGCGGCTATCGCCGGTCAAGGCCTGGTGCTGGCGAGCAATATTCTGGCGTCGGAAAGCGTGGCCAGCGGTTTGCTGGCGCCTTATCGCGGCGAGATTCAGGTCGATGGCGCCGGCTATAGCGCGTTGTGCGTGCCGGGGCGCGAGCGACATCCGCCGGTGCGGGTATTTTTTGCGTGGTTGCGTGAGGAGGCTTTGCTGTCCGGGCATACATTCTGAAAGATTTGTTGCGCCTGACATACCGCCATCGCGGGCAAGCCCGCTCCCACAGTGTTCCTGCGAACATTGATCCATTGTGGGAGCGGGCTTGCCCCGGGCAGCGTTCCGACGAAGGGCCATCAACAACCTATTACTTTGTTGGTTTGACCGTCACCGGCGCCTTCCCCGCCTTCATCTGCTCCAGCAACGGCGCACACTGATTCGGCTCACCACCACTGGGCGCTATCAGCGCCAGCAACCCCGCCGCCGGTGCCGCAATCACGCCCAACGCCACCATCCCCGCCCCGCGCAGCATCAGCGGCACGGCTTTCACACCGGCATCCGGCTTGATGAACTTGCCCCGCACGTACAGTGGCGAGCGCAGTGAAATCAAGCGCCAGCCCTTCGACTCCGGCGTGATGGTCAGGTCCAGTTGTTCGGTTGCCATATTCACGGTGCCATCGATGTAGACGATCGCATTCTCGGTATCGAAGACGAACAGGCGCGTGGTCGCCAGCCCGGTCTTGATATCGAAATCGGCCGCCGCGCAATTGATCTTCACTTCCTTGTCGCCAAAAATTTTGCCGACCACATAGTTACCGACATTGAGCCCGGCCAGTTCCATCAACTCGCGGCTGATTGCGCCGTCGTTGATGAGCATTTTCAGAGTGCCGTTGGCGCTGCCCAACAGCTTGGCCACCGAGTTGCCGCGTCCCGAAATATCGGCATCGCCATTGAGTTCGCCGAAACTGGTCTTCATGGGTTCAAAAGTCGGGAACAGTTGCTTGAGCTTGAATTTGCGCGCGGTAAGTTTGGCTTGACCCTCCAGTGGTTCGGTCCGGCCATTCAAGCGAATCTGCGCCTCCAGATTGCCGCCCGCCACACCAAAGCGCAGGGGTTCGAGGCTGAGCACGCCGTCGGTCAGTACCAAGTGCGTAAACAGGTCGTTGATCGGCAGTCTTTCGCTGTGGATGATGCGCTTACCGGTGAATTCGACATCCGCGTCCATGGCACGCCAGCGTTCAGTCTTGAACTCCTCGACCGGCAACACTTTGTCCGCCGGCTGCTTGCTGTCGCCGCCACGGGCCTGTTGCTTGGCATTGGAGTCGGCGCCGATCAGCGGCGCCAGGTCAGCGAACAACAGTTGCTCGGAAAGTAATGAACCACTGAGTTTCGGTCTTGGCTGACTGGCGACGTAAGTCAGGCTGCCGTGAATGTCACTCTCGCCGATCTTGCCGTTGAACGCTTCATAGCGGAACACCGCGCCGCTGGGCTCATGCAGCTTGGCAATCAAGTGCCCGTCGGTTGAGTACGGCGACGTATCCGGCAGTATCACACCGGTCAGCGGATAGAGATTACCCAGGCTGGTGCCGGCCAGTTTCAGCCTCAAGTCCAGCGCGCCAAGGTTCAGGGGATCGGTCAGGATGCCGGCCAGCTCGACGCTGGTATCGGCAATTTTCACCTGGGCTTGCAGCGGAAACGGCTTGGTCGCGTCCTGCAGCGCCAACAACCCGCCGATCTTGCCGGAGCCTTCAAGTTTCTGCCCGTGGTATTGGCCTTTGACCTTGAGGGCGAATGCGTAATCCTGTGGCGCACCACTCTTTTCCAGCGCGGTTTTCGCCGCTTTTTCACCGACGATGTCGCTGAACGGAATCGGTTTGCCCAGCGGGTCGATGAGTATGTCGAGTTGAGTCTTCAGGTTCTGATCGTCAAGGATGACATGGCCCTTGTCGAAGCCAATGGCTCCAATGTCGACCACCCAGTTCGACGGTTCGGCGTCGGGGTCTTTCGGATCGAATTTGAATGTCCAGTTGGCGCGGCCATCAGCCAGACGCTGAAGGTCGGCGTTCGGTTCGGTCAGGTCGATGCGCGGGATCACCACTCGCTGAGCCAGCAAGGCCAGCGGCGAAATTCGCAGCTCTACGCGTTTGAGGGTGACCATCTGCGGTTGCTTCAACCAGTCCGGGTTGCCCAGGCTCAAGTCTTCGGCCACCACATGCGGCCATGGCACCCAGGCCCGCCAGCCGCCCTCGTCAGGCTCGCGCTGCCAGATCACCGCGAGGTTGCCATTGATGGCGAACGGACGGTGCAGCTCTTCGGAGACTTTGGTGTTGATCGTGGGTTTGATCCGGTTCCAGTCGAAAAACACGATGATCAAAACGAGTACTGCCAGCAGAACAACCAGGCTGGAAAAGGCCCAGGCAAAGATTTTTGGGGTGCGCGTCATTGCACAGGACTCCTTAGTACGACTGCGCGCCCCTACTGCGACGCACGTGTGAAACGTTAGGCCAAAACCGACCTGGCATGACACCTAGGACTGGGAAAAAGCGTGCAGGTTTAACCGAAACGCCCATTAACGTTCAAATAATCGGTCGGGGGCACCTTGGTCACTTCAGGCAGCGTTACCGACCCGCACTTTTGTGCGGCGCGAGCGAGTCGAAACTACCCGTTCCAGGGCAAAAATACTCGCTGAAAACGCCCGTTTTAGAGGCTTGCAGCAGAACAATCAATTCCGTTGATTATTACCATTGCGTTTATGAACTTTGATATCGATTTTTCGAGAGTAGCATTGCCCTCGTACCCACTTTATCGCCCCCCCAAGGAGCAACCCATCATGAAACGCCAACTACTGCTTAGCCTGACCCTCTCGATGCTAGCCAGCACTGCATTCGCTCTGCCAGCCCCTGATCAGGCAACTCCGCAAATCAAAGACAGCCACTCGGTGTTCAGCCAAACCGTCGCTGCAGACGGTTCCGATCGTACTCCACAAGGCCAAACCCTGGCCGCAGACGGCTCTGACCGTACTCCACAAGGCCAGACCCTCGCTGAAGGCGGTTCCGACCGCACCCCACAAGGCCAAACCCTTGCCGAAGGCGGTGGTGACCGTGTGATCGAACGCAACAGCGCTACGAGCTAAGCCCTATGGCCGCCCTGAGAATAAGCCCAATCCCCGGATTGGGCTTTTGACTTATAGAGCGCTGCATTTCCCCGCCTGATCCCCCGATAGTCGTTCGACGCCAGCGAAGCCGATTTGCTAGAGTGCGCCGCTGTCCTGTCCAGAAAACACCCTTGCGATGCTGCCCCGCGCCGAACAGAAACAACAAACCCGCAACGCCCTGATGGACGCTGCTCGCCATCTGATGGAATGCGGCCGAGGATTCGGCAGCCTCAGCCTGCGCGAAGTTGCCAAAACCGCCGGCATCGTACCCACCGGTTTCTACCGACATTTCACCGATATGGATGAACTGGGCCTGGCGCTGGTGTGCGAAGTCGGTCAGACCTTCCGCGAAACCATTCGCCTGGTGCGCCACAACGAATTCGTCATGGGCGGCATCATTGATGCGTCGGTGCGGATCTTTCTCGACGTGGTCAGCGCCAATCGCTCGCAGTTTCTGTTTCTTGCCCGCGAGCAGTACGGCGGATCTTTGCCGGTACGGCTGGCGATTGGGCGATTGCGTGAAGACATCAGCTCCGATTTGGCGGCTGACTTGTCCTTGATGCCCAAGCTGCAACACCTCGGCATCGCTGACTTGAGTGTGATGGCTGATCTGATCGTTAAAAGTGTGTTCGCGACCCTTCCCGACATTATTGACCCGCCGGCCGAGGCGCTCCCCGAGCATTTGACGCCTCAGGCGAAGATCACTCAGCAACTGCGCTTCATCTTTATCGGCCTCAAACATTGGCAAGGTTTGGGCAGCACCGAGTAGCAAATCCCACATTGGTGCATGGAAAATCCACATGCACCAAACTGATCCAAAATCCTGCAACACACCAATTCCCCCGCTAAGCTCCGACAGGCATTTCCTACATATCGCCCGATTGGCAAGCCCCTTGCTCTAGCCTGAGCATTGTCCATTGCTGGAAGCCTTCCGATGCTGGTGATTCATCGCAGAATCGACCCTCGACCCGTCTGGGCCGCCGAATTGCTCCTGACCTTCGAGGCCCGGAGTAAAAGCCGTTTGCGCTGTTTCAGTGCCGAAGGTGAAGACGTCGGGTTGTTTTTGGAGCGCGGGCAGCCGCCTCTGTATGACGGCGAATGCCTCCAAGCCGAAGACGGACGCATCGTGCGTGTCTGCGCCCGCCCCGAACAGTTACTGCACGTCACCTGTGCCAATGCCTTCGAACTGACACGTGCCGCGTATCACTTGGGCAACCGTCATGTCGCCCTGCAGATCGGTGATGGCTGGCTACGCCTGCTCGACGACTACGTGCTCAAAGCCATGCTCGAACAGCTGGAGGCCAAGGTCGAAAACATCGAAGCCCCGTTCCAGCCGGAACACGGTGCCTACGGTGGCGGCCATCACCATTCGCGGCACGGCGACGAAGACTTCAACTACCCGCCGAAACTGCATCAGTTCGGCGTCCGTTTATGAACCCGGCCTGGGCGCTGCTGCGCCTGGCCAGCCCGCAATTGCCGATTGGCGGCTACAGCTATTCCCAAGGCCTGGAAATGGCCGTGGAAAACGGTCGAGTGTGCGATTCGGACAGCGCACGACGCTGGATCAGCGATCAATTGCTGCTGAACCTGGCAAGGTTCGAAGCGCCGCTGTTGCTCGCCCATTGCGTAGCTGCCTTTGATGAAAACTGGGCCGAGTTGCTGCAACGCTGCGAAGAACATCGCGCCAGTCGGGAAACCCGCGAGCTGCACCAGGAAAGCCGCCAGATGGGTTATTCGTTGCAGCAACTGCTCAATGGCTTACCAGAGCTGGATGCGCCCGCCCGCGCCTTCCTCGATCAACGCCCTGAACCGCACTTGGCCCTCGGCTGGGCGCTGGCCGCCCGAGCTTGGGGGATCAGTCCGCAGGATGCGTTGGCCGCGTGGCTCTGGAGCTGGCTGGAAAACCAATTGGCGGTGCTGATGAAAACCTTGCCGCTGGGCCAGCAAGCCGCGCAACGCCTGACCAGCGAACTGCTGCCGCTGCTGCAACAAGCGCAGCAAGACGCCAGCCGAATCAACCCCGAACACTATGGCAGCGCCGCGTTTGGCCTGTCCTTGGCTTGCATGGCCCATGAGCGCCAGTACAGCCGTCTGTTCCGTTCCTAGGGCCTTTTAATTTGGAGAACCACATGAACACACAACCCCTGCGCGTCGGCATCGGCGGCCCGGTCGGCTCCGGTAAAACCGCTCTGACGTTGGCCCTGTGCCTGGCCCTGCGCGAGCGCTACAACCTCGCCGTCGTCACCAACGACATCTACACCCGCGAAGACGCCGACTTTCTGGTACGCAACGAAGCCCTGGCGCCCGAGCGAATCATCGGTGTGGAAACCGGCGGCTGCCCGCACACGGCCATCCGCGAAGACGCCTCGATCAATCTCGAAGCCGTGGATCAACTGAACCGCCGTTTTCCTGGGCTGGACCTGATTCTGGTGGAGTCCGGAGGCGACAATCTGTCAGCGACGTTCAGCCCGGAATTATCCGACCTGACCATCTACGTGATCGACGTTTCCGCCGGCGACAAACTGCCGCGTAAGGGCGGTCCCGGCATCTGTAAATCCGATTTGTTGGTGATCAACAAGGTCGACCTCGCACCGCTGGTAGGGGCATCGCTGGAGATGATGGACAGCGACACCAAGCGTATGCGCAACGGCAAACCGTTTGTCTTCAGCAACCAGAAAACCGGTCTCGGACTGGAGGAAATCATCGCCTTCATCGAACGCCAGGGCCTGCTGACAGCGGCCTGATCACGACTTATCAACAAGGAAGCTTACCCATGACACTGAAACGCATACTGGGCGCCGTGGCCCTGCTACTGACTCCGGCCATCGCTTTCGCCCATCCGGGTCATGGCGACAACGGCTTGATCGCCGGCATCAGCCACCCGATTGGCGGCCTTGATCACTTGCTGGCCATGGTTGCGGTCGGCCTGTGGGCGGCACAGCAAAAAGGCACCGCGCGTTGGGCGCTGCCGTGCACGTTTGTCGGCACCATGCTGATCGGCGGGTTGCTGGGGTTTGAAGGGCTGAACCTGCCGGCGCTGGAAGGAGGGATTGCCGCGTCGGTGCTCGCGCTGGGCCTGGCGGTGGCGCTGGCGGTACGTCCGCCTTTGAGCGTGGCTATGGGGACGACGGCGCTGTTTGCACTGTTCCATGGTGTGGCGCATGGGTTGGAGTTGCCGGACATGTCGAGCCCTTGGGCGTATGCGGCCGGGTTTGTGGCGGCGACGGCGGCGTTGCATGGGTTGGGTTATGCGGTTGTTCGTGTGCTACCTCGAGCGGCGGCGCCGTTGGTTCGACTGGTGGGTGCGGCGTCGGCGGCAACTGGCGTGTGGTTGTTGGCCGGCTGATTTTGATCGTTCCCACGCTCTGCGTGGGAATGCAGCCCGGGACGCTCTGCGTCCCAAGAGCCAAACGCGGAGCGTCCGATGAGGCATTCCCACGCGGAGCGTGGGAACGATCAATCTCTCCGGCCGGCCTCTCTGCTAACATGTCGCGCAATCAACCCTGCCGTGACGACGCCAGCCAATGCCGCCTGTTTCCCGCTCCGCCTCCCTGCCTGAATTGACCGCCCTGTTCGCCTCGGTGCAACAGCACTTCCAGGACGTGATCGTGCCGCTCTGGCAAGGACCCGGCTGGAATGCCGACATGGCACTGCCCTATGAAGCACTGGACGCGGAACATCAACCGCTGGCGCCTCAACGCTACCGGGCCATGGCCTGCGCACGGCAGCTGTATCTGTTTTCCAGCCTGATCGGCCAGGTGCCGGGCGCCGAAGAACGTGCCGCCGCGTTGTTCCGTTCCCTGCAGCAGAACTTCCATGATGCCGAGCACGGCGGCTGGCACTACAGCATCGACCCGCAAGGCGCGCCACTCGATCAGCGCAAAGACCTCTACACCCACGCGTTCATCCTGTTCGCCTGCGCCCATTACTGGGACAAGGTTCGCGAGCCGCTGGTGGAATCGGTGCTCAATGCAGCGCTGGAAGTGATCGCTCAGCAATTCGCGACAGGCGACGGCCTGTACGAAGCCAGCCTGGACCGTGACTGGTCATCGCTCGACTCAGGGCCGCTGCAAAATCCCCTGATGCACTTGGCCGAAGCCTTCCTCGCCACATTGTCGGTGCGCGACGACATCGCCGTGCAGCGCGCGCTCGTTGCGTTATGCACAGCCATGCAAAAGCGCTTCATCGACCCGCAACAGAGCGTGTTGATGGAGAAACCGCTAGGAGCTGTGGATAACTGGTTTGAACCGGGGCATCAGTTCGAGTGGTATTTCCTGCTGGAGTCTTCGCCGTTGCTGCGCGACTCAACGCTGCATGTTTCGCTTGAGCGTGCGTTTGCGCTCACCGAGCAACTGGGTGTTGATCCACAAACCGGTGCGGTTGCGGCGATGCTTGATCTGGATGGTGCTGCAAAAGATGCCACCCAGCGCATATGGGCTCAGGCTGAATACCTGCGCGCCCTGACCTTGCGGCCAAACAGCGAGGCTTCTGTGCAGCGCCAGCTTCAGGCGCTACAGCAGCGCTTTCTGCATGCGGGCGGTTGGTATGAGTGTCGCGATGAACAAGGCGAGGTCAGCCGCAAGGACATGCCGTCGACGACGCCTTATCACTTGGCAACCTGCTATCGCGGGCTGGCCGATTATCTCGGCTAACTGACAAATAGCTTTCGCGAGCAGGCTCGCTTCCACAGTTCAGCGCAATCCCTGTGGGAGCGAGCCTGCTCGCGAATGGCCGTTACACTGATTTACGTTCGATAGAAAAACCAGCCCAGGTCTGACTCACCGGCATCAACTCAAGGCTGTTGATGTTGATGTGCGCCGGCGCGTTTAGCACCCAGAAAATGGTCTCGGCGATGTCTTGCGGCTGGATCGGCTCAGCCCCCGCGTACGTCGCGTTGTAACGCTCCTGGTCACCGGCGAAACGCACCAGCGAGAACTCGCTTTCACACAAGCCCGGCTCGATGTTGCTGACACGCACGCCTGTGCCTTGCAGGTCGCAACGCAGGTTCAGCGAAAACTGTTTAACGAATGCCTTGCTCGCCCCATACACGTGGCTGCCCGGGTACGGATAATTGCCGGCGATGGAGCCGAGGTTAACGATGCCGGCGCCACGGCCATGGGCAATCAGGCGCGGCAGCAGCAAACGGGTGCTGTACATCAGGCCTTTGATGTTGGTATCAACCATGGTGTCCCAATCGTCGAGATCGCACTTCGGTGCCGGGTCCACACCGAGTGCCAGGCCGGCGTTGTTGATCAGCCCGCGCAGCTTGGCGAAGGACGGTGGCAGGTTGGCAATCGCCTCCTCCATGGCTTTGCGATCACGCACGTCGAGCACCAGGCCATGCACCTCGGTCTGCTTCGACAACTCGGCGCACAGGGCATTGAGGCGCTCTTCACGACGGCCTGTCAGCACCAGTTTCCAGCCAGCCTCGGCAAAGCGACGGGCACAGGCTTCACCAAAACCGGAGGTCGCGCCGGTAATAAACAGGGTGTTGGACATCGTGTTCTCCTTGCTTCGGCTGACGGGCAGCCCTTGGAATAGAAAGTCAGCTGGCAGCATGCCCGGCCTTGCTCACAGCGGCAACCATCACAAGATGCTGTGCAAAAAACAACCAACCCTGTTAACACCATACGCCCCGTGGC
>Ga0163161_10001973_pt1 | contig 14887 bp, 14 predicted proteins | sample S45metaG_FD_129847 | JGI IMG/M metagenome (GOLD analysis project Ga0163161, IMG submission 129847) | Switchgrass rhizosphere microbial communities from Kellogg Biological Station, Michigan, USA - S4-5 metaG | ecosystem: Host-associated > Plants > Roots > Rhizosphere > Soil | place: USA... | reverse complement strand
TCCGGGAACGGTTTTTGGAAAGTGAAATTTCACATCTCCCGATTTCATTTTTGGAAATTCCATCGTTACGGCAACTTTGTCGTCTTTTACGTTTACCAAATCAATATTTGTTTTGATCGACTGTGCATTAAAGAAAGCTGCTGCAAGAATTCCTAAGCTTAGTGCTGTTTTTTTCATTAGGTTTATTTTATAGATAAGTAGTTGATGGAAAAGTGGTTTTGTTACAGATGAATTTGAATTTAAGCAAATTTAATTTTAGAAAATCATTATTTCATCTTTCTTGCAATTCTTTTTAATCTTCTTGCTTCTTTTTTTGTGTAAATAGTACAAGCTGAATATGATGTGCCATAATAATTATAGCATGGAAATTTATTTTGTGAAATAAATTCTTTAAAAAGATTACTGATATTTACAAGTTTTTCAATATTGTCTTTTAAATTCACTAATAATCTTCCTTCAGGATTATCTTGAATCTCTGGAGTCCAATAAGATTTAAATTGATATTTTTTATTTATTAATAATTCGATTTCATATAAGTTTCCATCAAAACCAGTTTTCCAGTTTTTTATATTTTCTTCAGCAGGTAGTTGATCTAATTTATAATCTGCTATGATTTTTAAAATTTCATTTATCTGATTTTCACTTAATGAAATTTCTTTTCTTAAAAACTCTAATTTATTATCAGAATTTTGAATAACAAAAATTATTTTACCACTTATGGAGTTATTTGATTTTTCGAGTTGTATGCAGTTAGATGTATTCCAAAATCGGATTATATATTCTGAATTAGAATTCTCTATATTATTTAAAGAAAAAAAATCGAGTTTATCCTGAAATAATTTATAAGTGATTTTCTTATATTGATCTTCAAAAATATTGACATTATTTAGTTCTTGACCGACTGAAATGTTAAAGGATATAACTAAGAATATTAAAATACATTTATACATCGTCTTTAGTTTAAATTATCACGATACTTTCTTATACCTCAAATAATAATTCTTGTTAAACTCCACTGGAGCCTCATTCTTCAACGTAATTTTCTGCCAGGTTTCAGTAGGAGAAATCGTCTGATCCCCAAATTTGACAGGAAGATTTAGATTTTTAACAACATTTGTAAAGCGATATTTCAGTTCTGTTCCATTTTGTGAATATTCTAAAACCGGAACTTTAGTTGTTCTTAAATATTGATTAAAAACACTTGAAAAATCAATTCCCGATTTCTCTGAAATATACTTTTCAATCTGTTCTGTCGTTACCGTTTGATTGTAAAAATCTTTATTCAAACCTCTTAAAATCTGCCTGAATTTCTCATCATTATTTAAAATCTGTCGAATCGTGTGAAGCATACTTGCACCTTTCGGGTACATATCGCCGCTTCCTTCATTTCTTACGCCATATTGTCCGATAATAGGAATGTCATTCGCAATATTGTTCTGAATTCCCTGAGCGTAAATATCTGCTGACTTTTTATCCATGTAATTTTCAGTAAAAAGCACTTCAGAATACATCGTGAAACTCTCATGAATCCACATATCGGCCTGATCTTTTGCCGTAATATTGTTGGCAAACCATTCGTGACCGCTTTCGTGCACGATGATATAATCCCAGTTTAATCCGACTCCCGTTCCGGAAAGGTCATTTCCCAAATATCCGTTTACATATTGATTTCCGTAGGCAATATTGCTTTGATGCTCCATTCCCAAATACGGAGAATCTACCAGTTTGTAAGAATCTTCGTAGAAAGGATAAGGTCCGAACCAATATTCAAATGCTTTCAACATGGGTTTTACCTGCTGAAATTGTTTTTTAGCTTTTTCTAAATTATAATCAAGCACCCAGTAATCGAGATCCAACTTTCCTTTTTCTCCGTTGTAAGAATCTTTAAAATTGACATATTTCCCGATATTCGGAATGATAGAGTAGGCATTGATGGGATTTTTAACTTCCCAGGTGAAAATATTTTTGCCGTTTTCTTTCTTTTTGTCGGTCAGTTTTCCGTTGCCGATCCCTACCAAATCTGATGGAGTCACAATTTTCATGACGATTCCGTTCTCAGGTTCATCGCTCCAAATATCTTTTACAGGAAGCCAGATTGAAGCGCCAATGCCTTCATCGGCAACACTGATCCACGGATTGCCTTTTTCATCTTTAGTGAAAACCCAGCCTCCGTCCCAAGGTGCGTTTTTTGCGATCACAGGATTTCCGGAATAGGTAACGTCAATAGTGTATTTTTCTCCTTTTTTGAAATTCTTGTTGGCTGTGATGAATATAAAATCGCCATCTCTTTTAAAATCATTTTTAGTAGGAAAACTGCATTTGATTTTATCGGCGTTCATCGGCTTTTGGAGATCAATTTGAAAGACAGGATTGGTCACATCTTTTATGATTTCAAAACTGATTGTATTGTTTCCTTTAATACTTTTTTGGTCGAAATCAGGTTCAACTGACAATTCATATTTTTTGACATCCCAAAAATTACGGAATTCGGTATTTGAGCCTTTTAAAGTATCCTGTTTGGTAAAGATTTTATTTTGCTCAAAAAACTGCCCGAAAGTCAATCCTGATGCCAATAAAACAGAGTAAGAAATCTTTTTCATAAGATGTGAAATTTGATGTTTTCAAAAGTATAAAATTTAATTTCAATAATCTGCATTAATACTAAAATAAATGATCCAAAACACAAAACTGACGTAGATCCAAAGCATAGAAAATGCAATATGTACGGTAGTTTCGAATAATTTACCTTTCCATAGTTTTGATGAATAGCCAAAAAACTGAATGACCAGTCGGAAAGTCCAGAAAATAGCCAAACCGAATATTATCTTTTTACCAAGATTGGTTTCCATCAATTCATGTGAAGATGTGAGAAGGAGTAAACCCATCAAGAAAACGGTCAGAGCAATGAAAATGGTATGAACTTTCATGATTTGACGGTTGATCAGGCTTAATGATCTGAATTCTTTTTCCCATTCAAAATACTTAGGAAAAATAATATGAATCAATGCTAAAACAATGAAGATAATTCCGATAATTATTAAATGAGTATGCATTGTCAAAAGTTTTTATGGTGTACAAATAAAAATAGACATGAACGGAGTAAACTTAACTTCTTCAAAAGTTTTGAAACCAGAACTTTTAAACGCATTTCTCCATGTTTTTTTAGAAAAGAAATGAGTAAAGCCTACCGAAAAAGCCAGAAAATTCGGAAAATCGCGTAAATGTTCAACCATTATCACTTTTCCTTTTGGTTTGCAGACACGGTGACATTCTTTTAAAAATTGGATCTTTTCTTCATCTGATCTGATCTCATGAACCGCCGAAAGAAGAAAAACAAGATCAACAGATTCATCATTCATTGCAATTGAATCTGATGTCATTTGCTGCGTATCGGGATAAGCCAAACTTACTTTTCTTGCTCTGATAATTGCAGGTTCGGTATGTTGTTCTGCATCATAAAAATCAAAAACCTTCAGATCAGCATTGGGGAAATTATTTTTAATGATAAAACTTGTCTCGTCAAAACCTGCATTGATATTGATAATCTGCTTCACTTTCGAAACGTCGATTGTGTATTTTTTCAGCCAATTAAAATTGTAATATCCTGAGAAATCATAAACATAAGCTGAGACAATCAAAGGCATGATCAATCCGTACAAAAATGAGATGATGATGATCCAAAATAAAATATCCGACCATTCAAATAATTGGTGACTGAGAATTATCAGGGCTAAAATCCCGATTCCGAAAAAATAAAAATGTCGGTTAAAGCTTAAAATATTTAAGACTCCCTGAAATTTTCTTCTATTTATTTCCATGATTCTATTTTTCCTTTTTTCCAGTAATACGGAATGTTTTTAATGATAAAAGCATTGGCTAAAATGGGATTTTTCAGTTTTAAGTGATCCAAAAAATCGAAATGATAATCCAAAACTTGTACAGGTTCTGGAGTCCAGTTTTGTCTCACACCTTCAATGATCAGAATTTCTTTTGTTTTTTCATTATAAGTAAATGTGAAAGGTAAAGGTCCTGCAAATCGTCTCGCTTCTTTCCAATCTGCAAATGGTGAATTTTCTGGTAGCGAAATATCTTTTTCAGTTTTGCTTAAAGTGACTGTAAATTTTGACTGAACTGAATGAATTTCTTTTACATTTTCACTTTCTGATTGTTGAACGTCGGTCGTTGTATAATTGTAATGGGTAAAAATATTTCCCATGAATTCCATTTTCTTTTTATCGGTTTCAGATTTGAGAATGTATAAACCACGCAGTCTTTTTCCGGCATTGTTAATATATCGTACAAAAACACGATAGCCAATCAAGAAGAAATCGTTTCCCAGAAATTTAGGAAAACCTTTTGGTCTTAAATCTTTTGTCTGAACCATTGCTACAGCCACGAAAGCCCATTTGTCCCGAAAAGTATCCAACTCCAAACATTCCGGAATGAGACGCTTTACTTCTTCTTTCGGAACTGCAAATGTGAAAACAAGAGAACTCTCAAAAAAAGCTTCTACAGCGAACGGATGATTTTTTAAAAATTTCACCATGATATTTTTGTGTTTTTAGATTTAAAATAAAATTCATTGAAATAAATCAGCAGAATAAAAAGAAATGCAAACAACGAATTGTAATGTCCCCAAAGTAATAAATCGGGAACTAAAATAAATTCCAAAATGTTCATCGATGCAATAATGGTGATTTGAGTAAGTGCATTAAGTTTTGATCTAAATCCTGATAAAATCCAAATTGTCATTATTATTTCAGACAAACCTATCAAAACCGTTAAATCTCTTGAATGATCGGAATTTAAAATTTTCGCAACGATTTCCTGATGTCTCGGAACTAAATTGAGGACTTTACAAAACAGACCGTTGATGAGCCAGACTGTTGCAATGAAATAGTTTAATATTTTGTTCATCTTGATTGATGTTTTATTCCTCATCAAATATAGATAAATATTTTTGAACTTTCAGTAATTATTGAAAGTTTAATTTTAAAAAAATAGTTTATCAGATTTTCATCCAATAAACTATTTATTTTTAATTATATTTTATGATCAATTTTATCTTACAGCAGGAAGTTTTGCTTCTCTTTTCTGCACTTTTTTATAAGTATAAGCACACATTAAAATACTGAATTCGTAGAGGAATAATAGTGGTAACGCAGCCATCATCATACTCAAAACATCGGCCGGAGTTATAATTGCAGCAACCACCATAATCAAAACAACTGCGTGTCTTCTGTATTTTTTCATGAATGCAGGATTCAGAATTCCGATGCTCGTCAGGAAATAAATAAGAACCGGAAATAGAAAAACGACACCCATTCCCATTACAACCTGCAAGAAAAGAGTGGTATAATCACTCAAATCGTAAAGCGGAATAATAATGTCTGAAATTTTAAAGATAACTCCAAAATTCACCGCAAAAGGTAAAATCAGAAAGTAACCACACAAAACTCCCATCATGAATAAAATCCACACAGAATTGATGATGAATAATGAGTTTTTTCTTTCGTTTGGATGCAAAGCCGGACTGATAAAGCGCCACAATTCCCAAACGATATAAGGAAAACCAATCACCAAACCTCCGAATATAGAAACCGCCATCATGACATTGAACTGTTGATACAATCTCTGTACACGCACCGGAAATTCTTTGGGAAGCTCAATACTGTCTTCACCCAAGATCATTCTCGAAAAATGATTAACAGCCTTAAAAGTCGGAAAGTCATTTCTGGTTGGCCCGAAAAAGACGTGATCCATAATCCAGTTGATATTGAATCCAACGACTACAGCAGCAATAATGATAACAATAATTGAACGGATAAGATGACCTCTCAGTTCACCAATATGCCCAAAAAAGGACATTTCTTTACCTTCACTCACAGAATTTTTTTTAATGTTGTCAAATTTATGAAAAAAAGCGGGGAGTTGGATGATCGAAGTTGGAAGTTATAGATTCTATGATTAAAATTAACGTTTTACAGGGTTTTATTTGACGAAAATCTGTCCTCAATATCAACCTTTTTTAATTAATTCCTTCGTCCAGAAGCTTATGAATATCAATAATCCCAAAATACTGCCCTTTTTCTGTTACGATCAGCTGTCCTATATTATTGTCTTTTAAAACTTTCATAGCTTCTTTTGCTAACGAATCTTTTTCGATGGTTTTAGGATTTCCGGACATTATGTTTTTAGCCAAAACCTTAGAAATATCATCGCCATTCAATAACATTCTTCGCAGGTCTCCGTCGGTTATGACACCAATAATTTTTTCTTCGCTGGTAACAACCGTAATTCCATGACTTGAAGCACTGATTGAGATAATCACATCTCTGATAGATGATTCTTCTGTAACCTGAGGTTTTTGAGAAGAAACAAACTGTTCAACTCTTGCCGTCAAATTTTTACCCAAACTTCCACCTGGATGAAATTTAGCAAAATCATTTTCTTTAAAATCATTTAATTCCATTAAACAAATTGCTAAAGCATCGCCCAAAGCCATTTGCAAAGTCGTTGAGCTTGTTGGAGCCAATTTATTCGGACAGGCTTCCAGATCAACATGAGTATCAAGAATAATATCAGAATATTCTGCCAGTTTACTTTTTCTGTTTCCCGTCATTCCAATCAAAGCAGAAGAATAATCTTTCAGATAAGTGACAAGATTGATGATTTCCGGGGAATTTCCGGAGTTTGAGATACATAAAACCACATCCTGCTTCTGAATCACTCCCAAATCACCGTGAATCGCTTCTGACGCGTGCAAAAACTGGGATGGAGTACCTGTGGAATTTAATGTGGCAACAATTTTATTTCCGACATGAGCAGATTTTCCGATGCCTACAACGATCAATTTTCCTTTCGCAGAATTGATGATTTTCACTGCCTGTACAAAGTCATCATCTATTCTGTTTTTCAGTTTTTCTAATTCGGCAATTTCTATAGCTAAAGTGCTCTTGGCGATTGAAATAATGTTTGATGTGTCCATTTTTCCGATATGATTTCTTTCTAAACTATTCCAAAGAAAAACTGCAAAATTTAAGAATCTTTAACGCAGGTTTTATTTTTTATAAATCCGTTTACTTTTATTTTCAGTAAAAAAGTTATAACTTTGGGTTAGATGCAAATTTAGCAATACAAATTTAGATGAGCGCAAAAAAAGCCAATTTATCAGGCGAGTTAAAGAAATACTTCGGGTTTTCTACTTTCAAAGGTCAGCAGGAACTTATAATTGAAGAACTGTTGCAGGGCAAAGATATTTTTGTCTTGATGCCTACAGGTGGTGGTAAGTCTTTGTGTTATCAACTTCCCGCCCTTATTTCAGAAGGAACTGCTATTGTAGTTTCTCCATTGATTGCTTTAATGAAAAATCAGGTGGACGCTGTCAACGGCTTGTCTTCTGAAAATGGAGTAGCCCATGTTCTTAATTCTTCTCTTAACAAAACCCAGACCAAACAGGTTTTTGATGATATAAAAAGTGGAAAAACAAAACTTCTCTATGTAGCTCCGGAATCTCTGATTAAAGAGGATTATCTGGAATTTTTCCGAGATGTGAAAATTTCATTTGTTGCCATTGATGAAGCGCATTGTATTTCAGAATGGGGACATGATTTCAGACCAGAATACAGAAATTTAAAATCTATCATCGACAAGATTGCCGATGTTCCGGTGATTGCTCTCACAGCAACGGCAACACCAAAAGTTCAGGACGATATCCAGAAAACTTTGGGAATGACGGATGCTTTGGTTTTTAAAGAAAGCTTTAACAGAGCTAATTTGTATTATGAAGTTCGTCCGAAAGTGAATGTTGATAAAGAGATTGTAAAATTCATCAATAAACATAAAGGGAAATCAGGGATTGTTTACTGTCTGAGCCGAAGAAAAGTGGAGGAATTTGCCCAGCTTTTACAGGTAAATGGTATTAATGCACTTCCTTATCACGCAGGTTTAGATCAAAAAGTCAGGGTCACGAATCAGGATAAGTTTCTGATGGAAGAAGCCGACGTGATTGTTGCTACGATCGCATTCGGGATGGGAATCGACAAGCCGGATGTACGTTTTGTCATTCACTATGATTTTCCCAAATCTTTGGAAAGTTATTATCAGGAAACCGGCCGTGCCGGTCGTGATGGAGGAGAAGGTCACTGTTTGGCATTCTACGATCCTAAAGACATTGAAAAATTAGAAAAATTCTTGGCTCAAAAGCCTGTCTCTGAAAGAGAAATCGGATTACAGCTTTTAAATGAAGTGGTGGGTTACGCCGAAACTTCTATGAGCAGAAGACAATATATATTGTATTATTTTGGCGAGACTTTCGATCCTGTAAACGGTGAAGGAGCCAGTATGTGCGACAACGCATCCAACCCCCCGAAATTAAAAGATGCTACAAAAGATTTAGAAGAAGTTCTGGACTTGATCAAAGTGACCAATGAAAAGTTCAAATCTAAAGACTTGATTTCGGTTATCGTTGGAAAGGAAAATGCGGTTACCAAGTCTTATAAATTGGAGCAGACTTCATTTTTTGGTTTTGGAAAACATGAAAAAGACAATTACTGGAAAACAATTTTGAGACAGGCAACCGTACAGAATTTTTTACAGAAAGATATTGAAACGTATGGTGTTTTAAAAATATCACCAAAAGGTCATGAAGTGATTGACGGGAAATTTAAAGAATCATTCTTAATTGCCGAAGATCGTGAATTTGATCTGTCACAAACAAAAGCTGACAGCGATCAGGTTCAAATGCAGGCAGCAGGAGGTTTAGATCAAAATTTATTTGGATTATTAAAAGAGTTAAGAAAAAAAGTTGCCAAAAAACACGGAATTCCGCCTTATACGGTTTTCATGGATCCGAGTTTGGAAGATATGACCGTTCAATATCCGATTACTCTTGAAGAAATGGCGAAAATCTACGGAGTTGGTGAAGGAAAAGCTAAAAAATACGGTAAAGAATTCGCTGATTTTATCTCTAAATATGTTGAAGACAATAATATAGAGCGTACTCAGGACATGGTTCTGAAGAATGTAGCCAATAAATCGAGTCATAAAGTTTTCATTATTCAAAGCACTGATAAAAAGATTGATCTTGAAGATATCGCAAGAGCTAAAAATCTCTCAATGAACGATTTGTTGAAAGAAATGGAACGTATTGTTTATCAGGGCACAAAACTGAACATCGATTACTATATTGAAGAAAATTTTGATGAAGATATGGTAGATGAATTCATGGAATTTATGACAGAATCTGAAAGCGACAGCATGAAAGTTTTGCTGGATGAGTTTGGAGACGAATTGTCTGATGAAGAGGTCAGAATGTTGAGAATTAAGTTTATCAGTGACGTTGCCAATTAATTTTTAGATAAATTGAAATGGAAGATCCAATATTTGAAGCTAAAAAAGAACTCATTCAATGGATAAAAAATATGAATGAATTGGAAGAGATTTCAGAATTTCTGGAAATTAAGAATAGAATATTTTCGGGGGATAAAGTTGCAGAATCTCAAGCAGAATATGCAGTAACAGATGATTTTGATGAAAGATTTGCTAAAGGATTAACTTCTGCTGAATCAAGAAAAAGAACCAAAGAATTTATTGGAAAACTGCCTTGGAAAAAGTGATTATTTATTCAGAAGAGTTTCATGATTCCATTGAAGAATTGATTAAGATTTTATTTGTTAAAGAATATTTTGGTTTTGAGATTGATTGTGAGTTTTACGCAGAAAAAATTTATGATTTTATAGATGGTAATATTTCAAAACCGATTAGTAGAAATACACCAAAACCTTTCCAAAAGTTTGGCAAAAAATTTTTAAGATATAAAGCAAACAATCATACTTTTTGGTATATTTTTTTCGATCAAAAGGACGACAAATTTTTGATTAATCATATATTAAACAATCATTCTGAGGATTTTCCTGATCTTATTTAGGTTAATTCTATTAATCGCAGTAAAGGGAAATAACTCTTATTAAAAGAATTTTCCAAACGAAATCTTTAAGATGAAAAAGAAAATTTCTGTCATATTTATTCTGCCGGATCTCGAAACCGGAGGTGCAGAAAGAATCGTTACCACCATCGCAAACCATCTTTCAAGAGATAAGTTTGAGCCTAAGATTTTGCTTTTACGAAAACAGGGTGGCTATCTTGATCTTCTCAAAAGTGACGTCGAAATTATCGATATTGAAACCGAAAGAATCAGACATTCGCTAAAACCTATTTTAAAAGAAATTTATCGCAGAAAACCGGATATTGTTTTTTCCGGTTTTGGTGAAGTCAATGCGTATTTGTCTTTATTTATCAAGCTTTTTCCAAAGGTGAAATTCATTGCCAGAGAAACGAATGTTGTCTCAGAACATGTGACCAAAAAAGAGATTAAATTTTTTTATAATTTCTACAATAATTACCAGCAGATCATTGCACAAAGTGATGATATGATGAATGATTTAGTCAGTAATTTTAAAATCAGTCGTTCAAAAATTATTAAAATTAATAATCCTGTAGATTTTGATTTTATTAATGAAAAACTCTTATTTTCACATAAACCCGAAAGTTTTAAATACAATTATAAAAACGTTGTCGCGATCGGAAATTTATCTGCCCGAAAAGGTTTTGATAATCTGCTGAAAGTCTTTTCGAGGTTAAAAAACGAAAAAATTATCCTGCATATTTTAGGTGATGGGAAAGACCGTGAAATTCTTCATCAGATGAAAGATTTTTTAGGTTTAAAAAACGTAGTTTTCCACGGAAGACAGGAAAACCCGTATGTATTTTTGAAATTTGCAGATTTATTTATCCTTTCATCAAGATATGAAGGTTTTCCCAATGTTTTATTAGAAGCGGGAGCTTGCGGAACGTACTCTCTAGCCAATAATTGTCCGGGCGGAATCAACGAAATTATTCAAAATGAAATCAATGGTGAGATTGGGAATATAGATAATCACGAAGATTTTGCCCAAAAAATAAGATTTATTTTGCAACAGAATTACGATAAAGAATGGATTATTAATTCTATTAAATCCAGATTTTCTAAGGAGATAATTTTAGATAATTATGAAAAGGTTTTGCTTAATTTATTAGAGAAATAAAGCCTAATCAGGCTCATAAATTTTTATATTTCCTTAAATTTGGCTTTCAATAATTTAAAACAAAAAATTCATGAGTAAAATCCAAAAGTTGGGATGTGTCTGCGAAAAACCTGAATTACACCACACGGACTACAGAACTTCAGAAGTAGGAACAGATGAAACCAACGGAAGATATGCGGATGTAAGTATTTTGCAATGCAAACTCTGTCAGAGAATTTGGCTGAAATATCTTGTTGAATTTGAAAGTTTTACAAAATCAGGGAGATGGTACAAAGGAATTATCGCAAAAAAGGAAGTTGCCGGAATGAAAGCTGAAAATGCTGTTGAATATTTGGAAAATCTTGACTGGTATATTTACGGCGGTTCTTATTTCGAAAGTACAGGAACTTTTGGACAAGGGAAACTGAATGTTGATTTATAATATCTTCAAATTGCTTTAAACTTGACAAATCTCACTTTGAAGCGTGGCAATTTATCATTAAATTTGTATTGATCTAAGAATAGTTAATAATAAATTATAAAAATAAAATGAGTCAATTCGATGTTACCGTAATAGGTTCTGGTCCTGGAGGTTATGTAGCTGCAATTCGCGCTGCGCAATTAGGTTTCAAAACAGCAATTATTGAAAAATATTCAACTTTAGGCGGAACTTGTCTTAACGTTGGATGTATTCCTTCAAAAGCACTTCTTGACAGTTCTGAGCATTTCGAAAACGCAAAGCATAATTTTGAAAACCACGGAATTATCATTAATGAGCCAAAAGCGGATATCGCAAGAATGATTGCGAGAAAAAACGAAGTGGTAGAGCAGACTACAAAAGGAATCAACTTCTTGATGGACAAAAACAAGATCACTGTTTTTGAAGGTCTCGGAAGCTTTGAATCTGCAACTCAGATTAAGGTTACAAAAAACGACGGTTCTACTGAAACGATCGATTCTAAATATACAATCATTGCAACAGGTTCTAAACCTTCATCTTTGCCTTTCATCACTTTAGATAAAGAAAGAGTGATAACTTCTACGGAAGCTTTAAATTTAAAAGAAATTCCAAAGCATTTGGTGGTCATCGGTGGTGGTGTAATCGGTCTTGAATTAGGTTCAGTATATTTGAGACTTGGAGCTCAGGTTACTGTGGTTGAATTTATGGATAAAATTATTCCTACAATGGATGGAGCTTTAAGTAAAGAATTGACTAAAGTTCTAAAGAAACAGGGAATGAAATTCATGCTTTCTACAGCAGTTTCTGCGGTTGAAAGAAACGGAGATACTGTAAAAATCACTGCGAAAGACAAAAAAGGTGAGGAGGTAACTGTAGAAGGAGATTATTGTTTGGTTTCTGTAGGTAGAAAACCTTACACCGATGGTCTTGGATTGGAGAAAGCAGGTGTTGAACTTGACGAAAGAGGAAGAGTGAAAACAAACGACCATTTACAAACTAATGTTGCTAATATTTATGCGATCGGTGATGTAATCAAAGGAGCAATGTTGGCTCACAAAGCTGAAGAAGAAGGAACTTTTGTTGCTGAAACTTTAGCAGGACAAAAACCTCACATTAATTATAACCTAATTCCCGGAGTAGTTTACACCTGGCCGGAAGTTGCCGGAGTTGGTAAAACTGAAGAGCAATTAAAAGAAGAAGGTGTTGCTTATAAAATCGGAACTTTCCCGATGAGAGCATTAGGAAGAAGCCGTGCAAGTGGGGATATTGACGGTTTGGTAAAAATCATCGCTGACGAAAAAACTGATGAAGTTCTTGGTTTCCACATGATCGGGGCAAGAGCAGCAGATTTGGTTGCAGAAGGTGTAATCGCAATGGAATTCCGTGCAAGTGCAGAAGACATCGCAAGAAGTTCTCATGCTCACCCAACGTATGCTGAAGCTGTGAAAGAAGCTGCTTTGGATGCTACAGGCAAGAGAGCAATACATATGTAAAAAAAAAATTTCGGGGAGATCAAGTATCCCTTACTTACAACATTTCACAATAATGCAGAAATTCTTTTGAGTTTCTGCATTATTTTTATGAAATAAGTGGTATTTTTGATTAAATCAAATCGATATGTTATGAAAATTACACGTTTACTCTACTTAGTGGTGTTTATTCTCAGCATTTCCCTTGTGAAATCACAGGATTTTTTCACTCCAATCAATGAAAGAAGTATAAATGCTGAAACAAAAAACAGAACCGTACAACCCGAAAAATTTCTTACTTATCAGTTGAATGTAGGGAATATCAAAAATTATTTTAACTCTGTTCCGGAATTAAAAGACAATGATCCTAAAAATAATGCGAGCATTATTATTCTACCTATGCCAGATGGAACCAAGGCCAGGTTTAAAATCTGGAAATCTTCTGTAATGGAGCAGGAATTAGCCACAAAATTCCCAAATATTGTAACTTTTACAGGACAAGGTATTGACGATATTTACGCTACTGTAAAATTAGATTTTACAGAATTAGGATTTCACGCTCAGATAAAATCTGTAGTGACCGGTGATCTGTATATTGATCCTTATTCTAAAAATGATATCAATAATTACATCGTATACAAAAAATTTGATTTAATAGATACTCATCAAAGAAGTTGCGGACTTAAAGATGATGTAGAATCAATAAAAAAAAACGAGCAAAAAACGGTAACTCCGAGCGTAGGTAATCAGATCAGGATTTTCAGACTAGCAGTTGCTTGTACAGGAGAATATGCTATTGCAGCAACTGGCTTATCTTCTCCTACCGTTGCTCAAACTTTATCTGCTATCGTAACCAGTGTTAATCGAGTGAATGGTGTTTATGAACAAGAAGTAGCTGTAAGACTTGTACTTGTGGCAAATGAAGCAAGTATTGTTTTCACAAATCCTATTACTGATCCCTTTACCGGAAATGATGATGCGAATACATTGATTAATGAAAGTCAAACCAATATAAATTCATTAATTGGTTCAGCAAATTATGATATTGGACACACATTCAGTACCGGTGGTGGAGGTTTAGCAGGATTGGGAGTAATATGCACCAATACTCAAAAAGCTGCAGGAATTACAGGTTCTCCAAATCCTGTAGGAGATCCTTACGATATTGATTATGTAGCACATGAAGTTGGACATCAATTTGGAGGGCCACACACTTTTAATGCAATTACAGGCAGTTGTAATGGTAATCGTTCAGCAGCAAATGCTGTAGAACCGGGAAGCGGCGTTACAATCATGGCCTATGCGGGAATTTGTGGAAGTTTAAATGATCTTGCGCCTAATAGTATTGCTACTTTTCATACAAAATCTTTTCAGTCAATAACTTCTACAGTCGTAGGAAAAACATGTCAGGTTACAACTCCTGTTGCTAATACAGCTCCTGTCGTAAATGCAGGAGGTGACTACATTATCCCGGTAAACACACCCTTTAAATTGACAGGATCTGCGACAGATGCACAAAATACAGGACTTACTTATTCTTGGGAACAAAATGATGTGGGACCATCCGGAAACTGGAACGTACCTACAGGAAATGCACCTTTATTCAGATCTTATCTTCCGACAACTGTTCCTTTTAGATATTTTCCAAAAATTGCAGATGTATTGAGTAATACTGTTACAAAAGGTGAGTTTTGGCCAAATTATGCAAGATCATTAGAATTTAGATTAACGGTTAGAGATAATAATCCAGGTTGTGGAGGGGTTGCAAATGATGATGTGGCGATTACCGTTGATGGCAATTCAGGGCCTTTCAGAGTAACTGCGCCGGCTACAGCTGTATCATGGAATGGAAACAGTAATCAAACTGTCACTTGGAATGTTGCCAATACAACAGC
>Ga0163161_10001970_pt1 | contig 14895 bp, 14 predicted proteins | sample S45metaG_FD_129847 | JGI IMG/M metagenome (GOLD analysis project Ga0163161, IMG submission 129847) | Switchgrass rhizosphere microbial communities from Kellogg Biological Station, Michigan, USA - S4-5 metaG | ecosystem: Host-associated > Plants > Roots > Rhizosphere > Soil | place: USA... | reverse complement strand
GTTTGGAAGCTAAGGACAATAAAGCCCGTTGGCAGCCTATGCATAAAATGCCGGCTGGCGATTTCACCTTGGAATGGTTAAAGTCTGGTGACATTCTTGTTTCATACAATAGAAATGAGGCTTCAACCAAGTACTTAAAGGAAACCAATTTTAGCTCCAAAGATCTACAAAAACTTGATAAAAAAATTTCGGGTTTTAGCTTAAAGGGAATTTATCTGGATCCTGAACAGCCACCGGAATTTTATTATGTAATCTATTTTAATCCGGAAATGAAAAACTCTATTTTACTTGAATTACATGCCTTACTTGGGCATGTTGTCTCTGCCACTTATTATTCAGATAAAAAGATAAATCCATTTCAGAACAGGATTTATAGCACTCTTAAATAAATCAACACTCTGGCGGAGAATAATTATTGGGAATGCCACTAAAAATGTTTGTTTCCTGCTTTTGGTGATTTATTATGTATTTCAGTGAAAGTGGCTGTTCCTTAATTTGATAGTAGGCCCAGCGTCTACCAATAGGCTTATCGTTAAAACCGAAGCAGGATCCCCGATTAACAGGTTGAGAATTATGGAAAGCAGTGAGGATAAACTTATACTCATAAGCGGTTCCCGAACAGGTACTCTTGATGATCCACAATCCATTAAATATACCCTTTTTAATGAGACGTTTATCTAAAACAAGATGCCTTTAACCTCACCACATTTACAAGTTTTAACAAACCGACAAAACAATTTGCAATATCTTTATGCCATGAAAATCCACATCCTTGGTGCATCCTCTGCAAGTTCTACCACTTTGGGCGAAACTTTATCTGCACGGTTTAGTCCGGCCACAACGAGGTTCATTTTACACTCGGTAAAATATTTACTAACCTCTTGCTCAAACTCTCCACGAACAGATTTCCCAAACACTTCTGCTTTAAAACCAAACTCATGATGCACCTTTTTATCTTTTTCTTCAACTTTTTCAACCAGCTTGCCTAAGGCTTTTTTAGCATCATCTTCTATCAGCTTATATTCTTCAAGCGGCCATACCAGAGATGCCGCAGCAGGAGAAAATTCAGGAACCTGAAAAACATTTAAAGGTTCTACGCTGGCACCAATACCATGGGCAAGATCAGTTGCATAATCGGCTGCGTTCTCTGCAGTAGCAGAGAAATCAACAGGTATCAGGATTTTTTTCATAATGGGTCTTCTTTGATAGGTATAAAGTTTGTAAAAACCTCATGTTAAAAATATGAGCCGCATCAGTTATTAAAATATGCTAAAGAAATATTTAGACTAATTATCATTACCACAAAAAATGATTAAATCAGCATCCTTTCCGTAATTTCAATGTTTTAAAATTATCCATTATACAAGATGAGTGTCCATATAGGCTTAATGATCTGGAAGGAAATGAAGCAGAAAGATATCTCTGTTTCAGACATTGCCGCCGCCCTTGAGATCAGCAAAACAAAAACGCAGGAGATGCTGAATACCGCAACGATCGATATTCTTACTTTGGTCCGTGTAAGTGAAATCCTGAACTACAATTTTTTCAGCTACTACGAAAATGGGAAGGTTTTCTCTAAGATAGAGTTACAGGAAAAAAACCGGCTAACAGCAGAAGTTGACCGGTTGAAGGCTTTGCTCAATGAAAAGAACAAAGCCCTCGAACTTCAGGAAAGGTTAAATAAGATTCAGCTCAGCACGATTTCACTGTTGGAAAAAGGGCAGTTTAGATAAACTGGCTTACTTAAACTTTAGATTTAACGATACGATATTGGAAACCAGACTTGTTGACCGGGAATAGTGACCATATCTCAATTCAAGCATATTCAATCTCTGCCAACCGAAAACGCTTTTAGGTGGAGCAAACCTGATACCTGCACCATAAAAATCACTGGTCAGCGTGGATAGGTCATAATCACTGGTAAAGTACTGGTCCGATGGCGAATGCTCGCCATAAGGTGCAAAGTATTTGGTCCCTACCTGGTTGTTATAACGATAGAAAGGACTTATAGAAAAGAACGAATTGATCTTAACAGGAATTTCAAGTTCTGCCGTGTGTGCCCTTATGCCCCAGTTATCCATATAATATCGGTAAAATGTGCGGATCACAAAACGGTCATCCAAAAAGTAGTTCATCCGTAATCCTATTGGTAATTTATAGCGCTTATCGGGTAGCGTTTCAGCACGCATTGAACCATCTGTAAAATAATCACGTTGATACTTGGTAGCCAGCAATCCTTTTTGATAAGATGGCTCTAAAATCAGGGAAGCCTGAAATTTCTTGTTGATGACCTGCGAGAGGGAAAAGGATGCACTGAAGGAATTCCTCGGCGCAGTATCATATTGCTCACCACCTCTTCCGGTATTTCCCGTTCGCAGCTCTATTGGTAGAATGACCGTCCATTGATCCAGAAAGGCCTGAAGTTTAAAATCAAACTGTGTGTTTTTGTCTTTTGATAATCGGGTTAAATTAAAGGCAGCTCCCATCGACTGGTAATCGAACTCTGTTGAATATGACCCTGTAAAACCAAAGGAATTTCCGGTCTCTTCATTCGAATGTGTCCAGTTGAGTGAGGGATAAATACGGGTATCGGCCGAAGAAGCTGAAGAAATGGTGCTTGGATCGATCTTATCAGAAGAAGCCGAAGTATAATGATCTACACCAAGCTCAAAAAGAAAGGTATTTTTTTTACCTCTTTTATTAAACTTGGACATCTGAAGATCTATGGTATTGGCAAAATCGCTCAGTTTCTCAGTTCCAATACCGCCTGTAACGGCAGAATTATTACCATTCTGGTGGTAGTAGGCCGAAACCAGATTGATCTCATCGACTTTTAACTTCCGCGACTGATATTTACTGCTATCTGTTTTTGCAGGCTCGGGCCTGGTTTGTGCATAAGTGCTTAATATACCGAAGTACATAAAAAGCACATGAAGATATATTTTTCTCATTATCTAATCCTGTTGTTAGTTACAACCACAACCACCGCCACTTTTGCCTCCGTTGGCACCTGAGGCACCCTCGCGATAAAGCTGAAAACTTTGTTCAAATTTTTGGGCTTTGCGGGCCGAAAGAATCATGTCGGCATCGTTGAGCTTACTTTTTTGATAGGGTTTTACACTACTGCAGGCGCTAAGCATACCGATCGTCGAAAATGCCATGATTGCCAGGAGGAAAAATGTTCTGGAACTTTTCATATTTATATCACATTAATATTATTTGAGGTATATATCCGATCATGATCATCAATTATAATACAGGCTACTTGTTTAATCTGGTTGATTAGTTCGAGCCCTACTTTTACGCCCATTACCACAACTGGTGTGGCAAGGGCATCTGCCAGTTCGGCTCTGGGACAAATAATACTTACGCTTTTCACACCGCTTACCGGGAGCCCAGTCTTGGGGTCGATCGTATGCGAGTAGCGCTTCCCGCCTATAGTAACATATTTTTCATAACTGCCAGAAGTGGCAATCGCCATGTTACTGATCTTAAGCGAAGAAAATGGCCTATCGGTCTGGTCCGGATCGGCGATACCTACTGTCCACGAATGGCCACTAAGCTGTGTACCCCAGGTAACCAGATCTCCTGCAGCATTTACAATTCCACTGTTTATCCCCATTTGCTGTAAGATGAGTTTAGCTTTATCGGCTGCATAGCCTTTGCCAATTCCGCCGAAACCGATACGCATACCCTTATTTTTCAGAAACACCGTCGATTTTTCCTTATTCAGGATCACATTTCTGTAATCGATGAGCCCAACAGATGCCAACGCGATTGCTTCATCAGGCAAGCTGGTCATGTTTTGATCGAAATTCCAAAGCCGCTTATCTATCGATCCATAGGTGATATCAAAAGCACCATCGGTAATTTCTGATATCCTGATCGACCGCTCAATAAGCCCGATAACTTCGTCATCCACATTTACAGGCTTTAACCCGGCGTTTTCATTGATCAGACTGGTCTGACTGAGATCGCTGAAAGTGGTTAGCAAATGTTCTATTCGCCTCACCTCTGCTATTGCAGCATCTATCGCCTCATTACCTGCCTGCCCGTTTTCAGCGATGACAGTAAACTCAAAGCGGTTTCCCATGAGCTTGAGTATCCGGTTTACAGAAACTGGTTTAGCCATCCTGAAGTTATTTTTTAAGTTTATCGATTTCAGAAACGAAAGCCTGTGCACTCTCGTTAGGAAATCCTTCCCAGCTTTTGAGTACTTTTCCATTTTCATCTACCAGAACCGTGTATGGAAACTTGCCATCCTTGTTATATACTTCTGCTAATGATTCGTTGAGTTTGATCTGTTCTTTTGAAAGCTGATTTTTCTTCTGCCTTGGAAAATCGGCCCTGACCAATAAAAGATTGGTAGCGGCATATTGTTCAAAACTTTCGGATTCTAAAATCTCTTTACGTAGGCGGATACATGGACCGCACCAATCAGAGCCAGAAAAATTGATCAGGATCTGTTTATGCATAGCTTTAGCCTGTTTCTGTGCTTCTGAAAAATTCCCCATCCACAATGTTGGAACGGCAAACAGCCCAAAAAGGGCAACAAAAAGTAATTTCATAAAAAGAATAAATTTTTAAAGTTGTACCTGTTAGCTGGGTAGCACAAAGGTCTAATGAGCGGAAAGCTGGTTTATCCAATAATCTTATGTTTTTAGATAAAGGTATTCCATGCTTAAGGCAGTTAATCAGTGCAAATAGAGTAGCAGTAATCCCAAAGCTTTTCAATTTCTTTTTGCTATCCATGGTCTTTTTATAGTGAATATGAGCAATACGTTAAAATACTTAACCAATGTCTCGACAGATAACCGTTAGGTATCGACGAGCAACGGCAGAAAAATATTTGTAAAATTCTATTCTATAAAAAGTTCTTAGCTTTCCTAATCCTTATAAATCTTATACTCCAATAGAGCATCTGCGTGAAGACCTGAATCTTTTGTAACAAAACTATGGACGAAATCTGAAGACATTCTGAAGTTTAACCGAAGATTATGTTAATTTTTGTTAATAAAAACAACTCGTTAGAATCACATTAAGATAGTAGGATTTAAGCAAACTGAATTACCCTGCGCGTTCCATTTTTAAAAAGAAAGCCACAACCAGTTGATCTTTAGCCTGGATGAGCCTGCCAATTTTTTTTGGGGGGATCAGATGAAAATCAGAAAAATTAATGGCTTGTTGCCCTATCAGTTCAATAGTGCCTCGTTTAACATTTATCTGATAACAGATTTCGAATCTTTTTAATACCCCTGATAGTGTGATCTCCACATCACCCTTAACAAAACTATTCTGACCTTCGGAAGGGATTTCTTTTAACGACAGGAATTTGATCCTTAGCACCGGAAACCTGTTCTCCTGCAGTGTATTTAGTAGTTGTTTAGTCATCATCGCACTGCTACAGTCAAAATTTTTCACTTCCAGATTTAAGGTTCCTGAAAGCGCAATATGGTCTGTTTTATCTTTCGAAACCAGAACGGTATCGGTTTTGGGATACCGCAGGATTATACAGGAAAAGCGGTTTATATTGGTGGATCCATTAACCGTGAGCATACTGTTTTCGCTCACTACCCATCTTGAGGTACTTTTGGTTTTCCCTGCAGGCCTCAAGCCGGCCAACAGCAAAAAAAGGATGATTAAAAGTGCCTTCATCATGATTTTTAAAGGCCGGAACAAAATCACTCCAGCCAAATGGTTTATTAGCTAAAATCCTACAACAGCCTGGATTACATAACCTTTGAATTTTCCCCCGCTCCGGAAATCCGCAGTCGGGAAATCTTTATATTTCTGGCTCACATACTCACCTTTTAACAATATGTTTCTGGTCATAAACCATCCTGCAGCAATAGCAATGCGGTCTATTTTTACATCATTATTATAAGTTATTGCAGGTGTTGTTCCGGCAGCTGGCACATTAGCCATTGCGGCGGTAACCACGTTATATTTTGCTCCGATAAAGAAATTTTCTGTCTTGCCGAACCTGTAAACACCATCTATTGCCATTTGCTCAGCTCCGCGGCTGCTTGTCTCTGTTTTTGATCTTCCCTTTGCGTTTTCATAAGTCGCAAACAGTTCTAACCCCTGAAATTTTATAAATGCGTTTAGCTGAAGGGCATTAACTTTTTTGGTAAAACCGGGGTTAAACCGTCCGGAGAAAGCATTGGTCGTATTCACCGCGCCGACTTTTTCCAGCACCATAAAATAGTTCGAGCCGGTACGGTCGCCGCCATATAAGGTCTGTCCGCCAGAACTGTTATTGCTATAATAAGAAGCTGCAAAACGCACCCTCAAATCGCTGTTCAATTGTTTATCAAAGCCGCCTTTTATATAAACGGCTGGTGATTTGTGCACATTTGCATCCTGGGGAGTCGCGATCAGGCTATCAATATTACCTTTGATCATCCCATTGGAAACACCGATTAAACCAAACAGTGCATTTTTTCTCACTAAAACTTCGCCGCCGATTTCGGTTGTAAAGCCATCCATGATGTAATTCTCGATAAACGGGTTATAAATCGTTTGCCCGCCATCCGACCTGCGGAAATGCTGATCGCCATAGTTGATTTCCATGTGTCCGATTTTGATGGTTGTTACCGCCATAATATCTTCCCACAGTTTGCCCTTAAACGGCAGCTTATCAAACTGGATATATCCACCCTTTACCCAGGTTTCGTTGTGGTGGCGGGAAGAAAGATAGCTCGTGAGGTTCAGCCTGATCCCATCTGAGAGTTGTACATCCATGAACAGATTGGCATTGGCAGTATTAAAACCCGGGGTTATTTTATATAGTCCGCCCGATGTATTTTCATGTTTCAGCCCTTGAAAAGACTGGGTAAATCCCGCACCAAAACGGACTTTTATTTTATCAAACACGGCATTGCTATCTTTGGGTGCTTCAAAAACATTAATACCGGATTTATCATAAGGCCTTAGATTGGAAACCTGTGCCTGTACGCCAAAACTATACGAACTTATAATTGCTATAAGGACAGCAGCTAATGTAAATTTATTTTTCATGATTTTATCTTAGTGATGAACTGTTATTTTGCTACTGATGCCTTAACATAGTCGAACTCGAAGTGGACAACCAAGTTATTACCCACTTTCATTGCGCCAAGCATAAAACTTGGTGGTTCAATACCATAGTCGGTGAGCATTAATTTTTCGCTGCCATGGCAACTGATGGAACCATCTGCATTTACCAAAGCCATTACCTTCATTGAAAGGCTCTGTGTTTTCCCGGCAATGGTCAGGATTCCGGTGGTCTGAATCGAATACCTTTTTGCCTGTACCATGGTAACTGTTGCAAAAGTGAGCTGATAGCTTATCTTAGGAAACTCAGTTGCGTTAAGTGTTTTATAGGTTCGGCCATCCATAGCAGATTTACCGCTTTTGAGGCTCTTTGCCGCCAGGGTAAATTTTAGGGCTGTTACATCTGTCATTTCACCACGGGCATTGAAGTTAAATGTACCTGTACTTTCGAACTGTTTGGATGTCATCGACCAATCGTGAACATTGGATGTGCCCGATACCTTAACTGAATTGCCGGCTGTTTGCGAAAGCTGATATGTTGTTTGCGCCAATGTTACCAGCGGTGAGAGCATAAACAATAGGATGATAGGGCTGATTTTTTTCTGGAATATGTTAAATGTTTTCATAGCAGGGTGATTGGATTAAACTGTTGGTCAAACCTACCCTGTTCTGCGTCAAATTTTGTGAGGCACACCAGATTGAAAACTGATAGTCATCACTTTTCAATTACATCAACATTCTGAAAATCAATAATATAATTTTTAAAAATGGCTTTTCGGCTAAATTTCAGCTGATTTCACTCCAAACTGTAGCCTCACTATTTGCCATGCAGTATTCAAGGCATCTTAAAGATTGACCAAAATATATCCAATGAGGCCGCGAGGAACCCAATGTCATTAAGTTTAGCACCGCTGTTGTCAGTCTGTCCGAAGGACTCCTGTGGAGAGCGTAGTCGAAGACTTCTTGAGATAATAAATCGCAAATAAATGCCCTTCGACTACGCTCAGGGCGACATCTCTTTGAGATTTATCCTTTAACTTGATCACATTGGGGAGGGACCTTTTCATTTTTACGTCCGATCAGGTCTTAATTGTATTATAATTTACCTGAGCCGCCAATCATAAATTTTAATGCAATTTTAATCATGCAACTAAACCAGGGGCCATGCTATAAAAAAACTGATAACTTTAATATATTAGTGTTCAATCAAATTACTGTAATGAAAAGAATAACTCTCTTCCTTATTGCCGCTATTTTTCCCCTTTTACTAATAGCACAACAGCTACCCTGTAACTGCCTGCAGAATTTAAATGAAGCAATTGTTAAAACTGAGCTCAACTATGCCGGATTTCCGCAAAAAGTATATGCTAAAACAAAACCTGCCTATGAAAACCTGGTAACCACCCTCCGCAAAAAGGCAGAAAATGAAAACAATCCTAAAAACTGCTACTATCTTATTAAAGATTATGTTAGATTTTTTGCAGACAAACATTTTTCATTGACATACCTTAACAAGGATGATTACGAAAAAGAAACCATAGCTGTAAACGAATCTTATTTTAAAACACTGAAACCGGGCATTGGCGCTGAAGGTATTTGGATAAACGCGGACAGTTCAATTACCCTGGGGATAAAAAAATTTCCGAGCAATGAATACAAGGCCATTGTACTTAGTGCAAAGGATAGTATGCTCCACAGGGGACTTGTTTATTTTACGCTAAAACCGCACCAAAAAGGCTATCTACTCAATCAATACAATGTATTTAACAGCATAGATTTTTATGCCCAGCAAAGGGGCGGCCTGTTGCAGCTGTGGAATTTTTCGCTTTTTGGCAGGGTTTTCCCAAATGAAATGACTGCAAAAGAAAAAAAGGAGTTAGGTACATGGAAAAACAGCAATAATGGCCTCGATTATTCTCGGTTGGACGAGGAAACCAGTTATATCAAAATCCCGACCTTTTTTAATAACGACAGTAAGATCGAGAAATTAGTTGCTGCCCATGATAAAGCCATCAGGAATAGCAAGTACCTGATCATAGATCTGCGTGGGAACGGAGGGGGCAATTCCGGCTGGAGCTTTCTTTTACCTTACGTGATGACCAGTCCTATCAAACAGGACAGCCCCCTGCTTCGTATTTCCCAGGACAATGTCCGCCTCAAAAGATCAGAACTTGAGTATTTCGTCAAAAATCCAGTACCTATAGATCTAAAAAAATACTATACTGATCAATATGTAGCTAATCTCAAAAAAATCTACGAAGAACTCACATCTGCCAAGGACACCTTTTATCAGATCCCTGGATTAACGATCCCCCTTGATTCTGTTCTTGGCAGTCCTACTAAAGTTGCACTAATTACCGACGAACTTTGCGGTAGCTCTACAGAATACTTTTTCCATTTAATGAAACAAAGTAAAAAAATAACACGGTACGGCAGGAATAGTGTAGGCATGATGGATTACGAAGGGCCAACATCACCAACACCGCTTCCGTGCAAAACGCTGATACTCATGATGCCGGTTTCAAAATCGAGCTGGACTGATAAGAAGCCTATTGATGCAACCGGGTTCAGTCCTGATGTTAAGCTTAACATACCAGGCGATCAATGGGTTGAATACATTATCAAAGACCTCAAAAGGAAAAACTGAATTAAGATGAAAAACCCTTTTTCACAATTTTCTTTAGGGAGGTTTTAAGCTTATGCGAATTCCCCACAAGTAACCCGCCTTTCCTGAAGTCTTTTTTTGGGAGACATGGTAAAGCATAACTACCGCTCCATAAATTGGATTAACCCCAAACCAATAAATGGCATAAAATTGGCTCCAGGATTTGCAGCTCCTTAATAAACTTGAATGTCACACCGTACCTATTTATACAATATCGATACCCCGTCAGTAGCAGAAGATTCAGATAAGTTGATGATGGAATGGGGTTACGAAATGCCACTTATACTTCAGCCATTATTAGTAGAAGGAGGCTTCGTTTCAGGCAACAATTACAACAATCATGTTGAATTTAATAATTCCGGATTGTTCTATTATGCCAAACCGGGAATTGAAAACCTGAAACGGTTTTATAAATTTCTTGAAGACCAGCCCGGTCTGATCACAGATATAGAAAAGTTTAAAGATGCCCGCGACAAGCTTTTCAATTATCTGGATAAGCTTACAGGCAGTTACTTTCATCTGGACATGTGGGACGTTTTAAATATGGAGGATTCGCCTCACGCCGAACAGGCAAAGCTTTGGTTCGCGAACATTACCCATAACAATCAGATCATAACCAAAGCGATGGACGCGGGAGACATCAGCCTGCTGAATTATAAAGACCTTAATGATGTCAATCCTGGTTTTACCTCTTTCCCCGACCTATTGAATTACCAAGGCTACAACTATGGCTGGTCTTATATCTGGACAGCTGTTGAAGAAGACCTTACTTATGAAATATTTGAAGAAAATAAACTTTGGGGACTAAAGGATAAGGATAGCCGTATCTTACTAGCCCCCCAGTTTGATGAATTTTACAGCTTTGGGCCGCAGGACCTGGCGGTAGTATCAAAAAACGGCAAATACGGATATGTGGATACTACTGGAAAAATAGCAATTCCATTGATTTGGGAGGATGCTTTCGATTTCGAGTATTCGGGTGTTGCCGTAGTTACAGTGCAACAAAAATCAGGATTGATCAATTCAAAAGGCGAGCAGATCACCCAGCTTGTTTATGACGAACTAGAGACTATTGGGGATGGAAATAGCTTCAATGCAAAAAAAGAATCTCTTTGGGGTGTCATCGATGCCTCAGGCAAGGTGGTTATTGGTTTTGAGCATCAGGATATAATTAATGCCGGATACGGTTTTTATTACACCAAGGTCAGTGGACAGAAAAATCAAAAGATTTACAATGAGTTTTTTAAGTACTTGGGCGAATTCCCAATTGATTCTATAGAAAACCTTGATAATGGAGTGTTAATGATTAAGCCCCGTAAGGGTCTTAGTTCGGGGCTATTATATAAAAAAGATGGAACCATGCTGGATAGCGGATTTGAAAAAATAAACAGGCAAACAAATTTTAACGACCTGCTGATCATTCGAAAAAACAAGAAACATGGTGCCATCAGCAGAAAAAATGAACGTTATGTGCTGCCCTGCGAGTATGATGCAATTTTAGATATCCGTGCCAGAATTAAAGATGAGATAAGCGATATCGCATTAGTCCATCAAGGGGATAAAAAGGGCATTTATGACGGTAATCCGAAAAACCCATCATGGTTAATCCCCCTTGATGACTACCAGCAGATCCTGTGGCTTCATGAAACTGTTTTTACACTGCAAAAAAACCAGTTGTGGTGCATTTCCAATGTTGCAAACAATAATATTAGCAGTTACGAATTTGACCTGGTTGTACAGAAACCTAATGAAGATGGGTTTGCTTACGCATTTAAAGACGATAACGTTTATTCCGTTAGCGATACCGCAATCACTGCTACTCCTAAATCTGTTGCGCAGGAGCATGCCAGCGAGGATTACGCTTATTATTTTGAATACGAAGGCAGGAAGAGACTTTTAGCCTATGGAAAAGGGCTAAACAGAAATGATGAACAGATAACTGACGAGATGGACTCTGCTTACAATCTATATATCAAGGCTATAGAAGCTTATAACGTTAAGGATTATGCAAAATCAATATATTATGATACCATTGCATCCGAAAAAGGTTATGCCCTCTCCATGAATAACCTTGCACATATTTACTATAACATTGAAGGGTTTATTGATGATGATAAAGCCTTTTATTGGTTCCATAAAAGTGCAATTGCCAATGAAGAGAATGCCATGAACGGACTGGGCATGTGCTATAAGTATGGAGTTGGTACACCAGTGGATATAGAAAAGGCATTATTCTGGCTAAACAAAGCAGCTGATGCTCAACTGGTAACAGCCAATAACAACCTTGGCGACATCTATTCCGAAGGTTTATTACTTCCCTTCAATCCGGATAAAGCGCTTCAATATTATCAAACTGCTGCCGAACTGGGTGAACCTAAAAACAACTGGCTGGGCTACCTTTATGATTTAAAAGGTGACCATGAAAAGGCACTGAAGTATTATCAGCTGGGTGCTGAGGAAGGCATTGATATTTCTGCCTACAATCTTGGCATTTTTCATTTAAATGGACTGGGAACCAGCAAAAATGTGAGCAAGGCAATAGAGAACTTTAAGCTTTCATTAGATCGCGGATATCATCAGGCAAATATAGATCTTGCCTTAATTTACAGGAATGAAACAGGCTTTAAGGATAAGCAAAAGGTACAACAGCATCTCGATGCGGCCAAAACTGCAGGTTTGGAAATACCCGAAGACTTACTAATCAAAAAGAAAGGTTGGTTTAATTTTTAAGTTGTGAGAGATGCATTGGCCATGTATTTCAACCCTGGTTATCAATTTCGGGATTTTCGATTCTAAGTTAACTAACACATCATCAACAAATGAGTTTATATCCTACTCCACGCAAACTGATGATCTGTATTTCAGGTTCGCTTTTTAAGAGCTTTCGCAGATGTGCCATAAACACATCCATACTGCGGCCATTATAAAAACTGTCTTCTCCCCATATCCTGATCAGCGCATCCTCACGTTCCAAAATGTTATTTCGGTTTTTCAGTAATAATTCTAGCAGGATAGCTTCTTTATAAGAAAGTGAATATTCACCTACAGAAGTTTTTAGTTTTTGGGCAACAGGATCGAGTTCACAGTTTCTGAACCAGTATTTTCTATCGGTATCGTTTTCCCCGTTGTTCGCAGGGCCAAACCGCTTTAAAAGTGATTCCATCCGCACCAGCAGCTCATCAATACTAAAAGGTTTTTTAAGATAGTCGTTCCCACCGCTTTTAAATCCCATCACCACATCTTCGGTAAGGGCTTTAGCGCTCAAAAAGATGATCGGAATATTGGGATCTGATTTTCTGATTTCGGCCGCCAGGGTATAACCATCCTTTTGAGGCATCATGATGTCGAGTACACAGATATCAGGCTTTTCTGCTACAAATTGCGTCCAGGCAAGCGCTCCATCTAAAGCCAGCTTTACCTCGTAACCACTGCTGGTTAAGCCATCGAGCACAATGCGCGCCAAAAAAGGCTCATCTTCTGCATATAAAACCTTAGTTTTCTTCATATAAGGGCAAAATGATCATAAAATTACTTCCTTTCCCTATTTTGCTCTGCAGCGCAACACGCCCGCCGTGGAGTTCTACCACCTGTTTTACATAATGAAGCCCCAGGCCAGATCCCTTCACATTGTGGATATTATCCTGACTAAAAATCCTGAAAAAGCGTTCGAAAACCTGTTGCTGATAAATTTCTTTAATCCCCGGACCATTATCCTTAAAGCTGATGGTTAACTCACCATCGGCAATGCTGCAGGAGACCTCGATTTTGGATTGGGCCGGCGAATATTTCAATGCATTATCAATCAGGTTATAACATACGTTAGCAATATGCATGGCATCACCTTTGATAAAATAGGGCTCATCAGAAGGCACAAGTGTAAGTTGCGAATTCTTCTCGCGTACCTGAATATCCATCGAAAAAATCACCTGTTTAAGTACGGATTGTATTTCGAAGAGGGTAAATTGCAATTTTGTTTTCCCAAGGTCCATTTGTTCCTGCTTAAGCACCTTTTCGATCATCGCTTGTAACCGCTGCAATTCGTGACGGCTTATATTGATGTAATTCTGCAACTTTTCTGGCTCATCAATCAAATGATATTTACTGATCGATTCAAGGGCCACAGCAATCGTCGAGATCGGTGTTTGGAGTTCATGCGTCATGTTACTGGTAAAGCTCATTCTCGCCTGGGCATAAAGCTGTTGATTTTTCATCAGCCTGATGAGCAGGTAGAACGCGGCTGCTGTAAGTGCCAGCATCAGGAACGACGAAATGAGGTAATACCTCATCTGATAAATGATCAGCCAGGTAATACTGCGCACCACCAGCTGATACTGGTTCTGAAACTTAAGGTTGTAGGTATATTTCCCACTGGCGAAAACAGACGCATCTTTAGCAAATGCTTTCCCTTTCACCAACTTCCCACTGGAATAGTTGTAAAGGACATAGCGCCTATCGATAGCTACACCCAGGCCATTGAGCCGATGGTTCACTAAACTATCCATCACCTTCAGGTCCTGCTGATCTTCCAGCGAAACTTCCCGTTGCGATTTGCCATCGATAGCGGAAGTTGATTTATGATCGGTTTGCTTTTTGGGATTGTTCGGGAACGACATTTTCATTTCTACCACCGAACTGTCATTGGTAATGCCATAATGGAACCGGCTGCGCAGGTTATCCACTTTTAAATCATCAAAAGCATGCCTGAGCACCAGCCATTCCGGTGAGAGGAAAAACTGCTGAAAACGGGTGCTTTTTTCGTGCCCCTTCACGATGCTCTGATAGCTTATCTGCCTCGAAGCATCGCTAACAATAGATTCGAGTACTGTAGCAACCGATTTCTTTTGCGCCAGATACAACTGCCGTATCCATGCGCATTGCAGGCACAGGCTAATGATCAGTGTAATAACCGCCAGCGGAAGAACATATCTGGAGCGAAGCCATTTCATTCCCCTAAATTGAACAAATCATTTTATCAATGGAAGTCTGGGCCGAAGATTTAACCATATTTAACCGAGATTAACTTTGCTTAACATGCAAAGCATTTAGTTTTGAAACATGAAAAAGTTAACCCTACTCCTTATTTTCTGCTTCCCTTTTATCACTTTAGCGCAATTACGTAAAGGTTTGGTAACCGATAAAACCGGTGAACCAATTGATGGGGCAACCATTGGCTTGCAGCATGGAGACTCGACCCT
>Ga0163161_10001968_pt1 | contig 14915 bp, 10 predicted proteins | sample S45metaG_FD_129847 | JGI IMG/M metagenome (GOLD analysis project Ga0163161, IMG submission 129847) | Switchgrass rhizosphere microbial communities from Kellogg Biological Station, Michigan, USA - S4-5 metaG | ecosystem: Host-associated > Plants > Roots > Rhizosphere > Soil | place: USA... | reverse complement strand
GATTTACCAAACTTACCCGTAGCACGGGTATTGTGGAAACCACTTCCTGATATGAAAACGGGCTGTGCAGCATGGATTTATGCTGGTGGTGCACACCATACGGCATATAGTCAGAATTTAACTACAGAACACTTATTGGATTTTGCCAATATCGCGGGATTAGAATATGTAAATATTGGTGCAGATACCAAAATCAATCAATTCAGAAATGAATTACACTGGAATGAAGTTTTTTATAAATAGCTTTTGATAAATTAATGCTCAAAGCCGGTAATCTGATGATTATCGGCTTTTTTATGTAGTGGTTATCCTTTGATCGACCTCCTGAACTTGTTTCAGGATCTTTCAGTGGGAATACTTATCCCTTAACAATAGCGGTGAAATCAGAAAAATCTTCGACTTTAAATGCCCTAATATCTCTGACTGACTTCTTGAACCAATCAATATTAGCTAGAATATGAATAGCTTTATAAACCGCGGTCAAATTTTCTTCAGTGACATAGGTGCTTCCCTGAATCCAATAGAAGCCACTATTATTCAAATGATTTTTTATTTCAGCATAAGCACTGTGATATTTTTCGCCATATTCTTTTTTTAAATCAGATATGGTCATATCAAAACTTAGTGCGTACATGCTTCTTCTCCCGAAAATCTAAAAAGATCTACTTTTTCAAAAAAGACTTCGCCATCATCTGATTTTGCCGTGATTACAATACCAGCAAATGGGTTTTTTTCTATCTCTATAATAACCCCATCAATCCAATCAGTTCTATCGGTTACTTGTGGAGAAATGGAAACTTTATCGCCTATTTTCATAACGGGTTCTTATTAAATAACTTAATGTTATTACAAATATAAGTATTTTCGGCAAAGCAATATAAATGGTAATATGTCTTTTAGATTGCATCCCACTGCCAATTGATTTTTAAGATTTGCGTCCAGTAATCATACATGTTGAGCTGGAAGCTTCGGGACAGCATGACATGGTGGTTAGCCTGATGGCTAAGATTTAATCGTCCAACCCCACCATGGCTTTAATCACCCCATTCTTTGGATCCAACCATTTTTCAAATTCATCTTTTACTTCTTCAAATTTAACCTGGTGGGTGATATAATTGGTAGGATTAACCAAGCCAGCTTTCATTGATTTGATTACATGTTCAAAATCTTCAATTGTAGCATTTCGACTGCTCATTAAGGTAGACTCCCGTTTATGAAACTCCGGATGGTTAAAAATCAGATCACCTTTTTGAAGCCCGATTAAAACAAACCTGGCTCCATGTGCCATATAGTTGATGGCATTATTAATCGCTTTCTGGTTGCCTGTGGCATCGATTACAACTGTCGGCATATCGCCATTGGTTATATTGCTCAGTTGTAGTAGCACATCAGAAGCCATTGCGTTTACTACGTGTGCCACTTTCAGTTTATCCTTACAAAAAGCCAATCTGTCTTCGTTAATATCCAAGGCGATTACATTTGCTCCAGCTATCCTTGCAAATTCCATGGTGCCTAAGCCAATTGGTCCGGCGCCAATAACCAATACAAATTCTCCAGGCTGAACAGCTGCCCTGCGCACACCATGTGCACCAATGGCCAAAGGCTCAACCAGGGCGAGTTCATCATAACTCAACCCTTCACCATGTAAAAGCGTTCTGGACGGGACCTGTAAATATTCACGCATACCCCCATCCACATGAACTCCACAAACCTGCATATTGACACAGCAGTTGGGCTTATTCATCCTACAGGCAATACATTCGCCACAATTAAAATATGGAATAAAAGTTACAGCCTCTCCTATTTTAAAACCTTCGGCACCATCGGCCTCAATCAGTTCGCCAGAAAGTTCATGACCTAAAACTCTGGGATAGTTAAAGAAGGGTTGTGTACCCTCAAAGGCGTGTAAATCGGTTCCGCAAATGCCGATCCGTTTAATTTTTATAATGGCATGGTCTTTTTTCAGCTCAGGTTTTTCTGTTTCTGAATATTCGAAAGTTCCAGGGGTGGTACAGGTAAGGGTTTTCATTTATGGGTGGTTAATCGGTTAACGGTGAATTGCAAATAGTAAACTGACAACTGGCTAAGCGTTCGCCAAAGCTCTGTCTAAATGTACATAGCCCCCATCAACATGGATAATCTGTCCGGTGGTGTGGCTTGATTTGTTCGACATTAAAAAGGCGGTTATATTTGCGATTTCTTCGGCGGTGGTCATTCTGTTTTCCAATGGAATTTTTGACGTAATTTCCTTTAGCTTTTCTTCGGCATTATCCAGGGTTTCGATCCAGGTTTCGTAGGCTGGTGTCCAACATTCGGCCACTACAACTGCATTTACGCGGATTCCATATTTTAAGAGTTCAACCGCCCATTCGCGGGTTAAGGCATTTCGCCCTCCATTTGCGGCGGCATAGGCCGAAGTATTTCCTTGTCCGGTTTCAGCTGTTTTAGAGGTAATATTTACTATTGCGCCTTTGCTTTTGATCAGTTCTGGCAAGGCATGATGGGCCATTAAATAATAATGCACCACGTTTTTATGTAAGGAAGCCATAAAATCTTTATAATTTCCACTTTCCAAACCTACTCCATCGTTCACACCCGCGTTATTCACCAAACCATCAATTCTGCCTAACTGATCAACAATATTTTTGACTACTGTTTCACAATCTTCAGGGTTTGACAATTCAGCTACAAACTGTGCTGCCTTTCCTCCTTCTGCTACAATAGCATCAACTACTTTTTGGTTATCTTCTGCTTTTCTGCCTACGATTATGGCGATTGCATTTTCTTTAGCAAACACTTCTGCAATACTACGGCCAATCCCTTTAGCGGCACCTGTGATGATAATTACTTTTTCTTTTAACTGTAAATCCATATCCTTTTTTAAATTATTTAAGCATTCGCCATGCAGAATTTATTGCAGCATCTTTATTGTTATTAAGATGCTGAAACAAGTTCAGGAGGACGATATGCTAGTTAATCATATTCATTATATCCACTTTTCTAGATTCTGGTACAACCTTTAAATCTATTAATTTTCCATCTTTCAACCTTCCTTCAACTGTAGTTTGGTAAGGTGCGTGAAGTTTAAAATGCACATCCCATTCTTTTGGCCAGGCTGGAAAGAGGTAGATTTTTTTTCCATTTACCTGCATCAGCATTTCCTGTAAACCGATCATACCAGATCCGCCCCAATTGTGATCTGGTGTCCAATCAAAACCAGGTCCCCAGAAGGCAGGAAACCTTCTTCCTGAATCCTTTAATTTAGCGGTAGTTAGTTTCGCCGCATCTTCAGTTAAACCGAGCCTTGCTGCAAAAATATTGTCCTGTTTCCATCCCAGGTGACTACGGAATTTTAAGGCATCACTATCGTATTTAAAGGTGTTGATTGCGGTATCTAATCCAGGTTTGCCTATACCGTAAATCCCCCAGGGATAAACCGGATACAATTGCGGACTTTCTGTATTGTTGATGCGTTCCCAAAGTTTTGCAGGAGAGATGGTGGTATGCCCATCAAATTCCCTGAAACTGATTGGTGGAATGCTTTTTAGCATGGCGACCCATTCGGCTTTTTTGGTTTCGCTTAACGAAGGCTGATCGATCAGTCTTTCCAAAACTGTTTTTAAGGCAGCTACCGTTGAAGTGGAATTATAAGCCATCTTATAGGTTTCGGCTCCCGAACCTGGATATAAAACCAGATGGCCATTTGCATCTAAAGCTTTTGCCCCTCTCTGTTTGGCTAGATAGGTATAATGTTCTTTAAAAAAAGTCAATGAGCTTTCGATTAAAGGAAGATACTTATCGATGTTTTTACCACCGTATCTTTCGGTTTCTAAAATCATCATACAAAATTCCAGAACGGTATCCCATTCGTACTCTAGCCAGGCATTGTATTCCATGCCTTTGTTAAAACCGGCAGGACGTTTCCAGCCATATTCTGCTGGATTTGGCAATCCGAAATTCTCCAGTTGTTCAGTAAAACTTGCGCCTTTATGTCCCCAGGCAGCTTCCGTTCTGACTTCCGCGTTCTTTAACAGATTAAGATAGAAATCAAACTGTGGTTTCATCATGTCGAAATCTCCGCTTTTCAGCATGGGCCAATACACCAGGCGCTGATTTTGGGCGGTATGGGTTCCACCGCCCCAGTTTCTAAAATCCGGCGTATATTTTAACGTGCTATCCGTTAATTGGGGATCAAAGGTGAATAAACCGCCATTAAACTTCGTGGGGTATCTGCCAAAGGCATTACAGCCCAGCATATAACGGAACAACTGATAATTTTTAGCCGATTGATTGGCCGTTAAATCTTTTGCATCGATATAAATGAAACTCTTTTTCCAGTAGTCATTCCACCATTTTATACTGGCTTGCTGGTTGGTTTTTGCTTTATCTTTGACAACTCCGAGCGATTTTTCCCAATCTGAAACAGTTGCAGTTTTACTGGTGTTTAAAGTAATGGTGATTTGGTTCGATTTTGATGGCGTCTTAGTTTTTAACTTCCAGCCCCGAAATGGTGTATTTAGATATATTCCTGTATAATTTCCTGCAGGAACCATATGGTAGCCTTGCATGGATCCACCAAAAACCAGGTTCTTCAAGGGATTAAATAATTCAACTTTCCTATCTTCCAGGCCTTGCTGTTTTACCGCGACATCGAATACGGTTTCGGGTTTGTTCTGATGATAAAACTGAATACTGTTGTTTTTGAAGTTGATTTCGTCTTTGACTGTTTTTACAATCCCTTGCGGTGCCCATTTATAGGAGTTCTGGTTATTCTCCTTGCCCTTGGTGATCCGATCTTCAAAACGCCAGCTTTCGTAACCCGCTTCGGTAATTACTTTCTGATTGGATTTGACCTCAATATGAATGATGGGATTAAAAACATCCACCCAAACTTTAATTTGGGTATTGAGTTTACCATTTGATCCTGAAATTTGTGCGTAACCATCTTTTAGAATCAGCTCCTGTTTAAATGTTTCTCCTGCAAATGGATTCGGACTTAATTTTAGTTTTACGCGGCCAAGTTTAAGCAAGGTATTGTTTTCATCGAAAGTTCCACTGCGGGAGAGGTAAAGATAAACATCCCCTTTTTCTACCCAAAGGTTTAGACCGATATCGCCCCCGCCAACAGGCATTGATTCTGATGAATTGTTACTTTGGGAAGCCCACACCACATTGTCTTTTTCCTGTGAAAAAGCTTTTGGAATGATTAACCACAAGGGCACCAAGAACACAAAGGAAAGCTTAGTCTTTTTTAGTCGTCTGTTTTTTGACCACCTCAGGCACCTGAGCACACCTGATACTGGATGCAGAACAAATTCCAACCATATCAAACAGCTGAGAACATTTAAGTTCCTAGCTAAAATAGCTGGTGTGCTCCGTGTCTTGGTGGTTAAAATCATTATTCGGTTATTAATTATCCCAGTTATCCGTACGGAAGGAGGAAACCGGTAAACCGTCGTTTCCAAATAAATCGCCAGCTACAAAATCCTTAAATGCATAACGAACCGCAACAGGTACTTTAACTTCAGTGGCCGAAATACTTACACTACTTCCTTTTATGACTGCACTTGCCGGGTAGAATTTATGATCCGCACCCGCAATTTCGAATAAAGATAATGCTTTGCCAAAAGAAGTTAGTCCGTTTGGAACATTTTGAAACTTAATTACAGCAGCATTTTTTTCTATACTTACCGATTCGTATGCTGGACTTGCGGAACCAAAACCTTTAATGCCATAAGTTTGTGCCAGGGCAAGATAAGCAAGTCTTTGTCCTCCCTGTTTCTTGTTTGCTGGATGGATGGATTTTTCTTCTCCAATATCCATTAAAACAGCCATTCCTGAATTTGGGATTTTAGCCAAAGATTTCCGCTGTGCATCTCTTAAAAATGCAGAATTATATTTTCCCCCAATATGATTAGGTGGCAACTGCGCATAATTATAGGGTGCAATCTGGGCATAGTAAAAAGGAAACTCACCATTATCCCAGTTTTTGCGCCATGAAGCAACCATTGCCGGAAATAAATCTTCGTAACGGTCTGGGCGCTCATAATTAGATTCCCCCTGATACCAGATTGCGCCTTTTATCCCATAACCAATTACCGGATAAAGCATGCCGTTATACAAAGTGGTTGGTGTGCGGCTCACTTCCCTGATGCTATCTCCTTTTGATGGGATCTTGATTTCAGTAAAAGGTTTCAGCTCTTTCGGCGACATCCAGGCCTCAATGGTCGAGCCTCCATAACTATCGTTAATAATACCAACGGGAACATTTAACATTTCGCTTAACAATGAACCAAAATAATAAGCCGTTGCACTAAAATTGGAAACGGTTTCAGGTGCAGCCAACTTCCATGGTGAGGATTTACTGTTGTCTTGTCTTTCGGTTATGGAGGAGCGCGGAACGGTATATAACCTGATATTTTTATTAGCTGATTTTAATATTGCCTCATTTGAACCGATGATGGGTTGACTTTTAAAACCTTTCATGGGCATTTCCATGTTGGATTGACCACCGCAAAACCAGACTTCACCAATCAGGATGTCTGTTAAAACAAGTTTTTCGCCATCGTTTAATTCAATATCGTATGGCCCACCTGCTATTGGCGTTACAACTTTAACTTTCCATTTGCCAGTTTGGTCAGCGGTAACAGTATAGTTTTGTTTATTCCAGGAGGTATTGATTTTTACTTTGGCCAATGGCTTTGCCCATCCCCAAATGGCGACATTGCTTTGTTGCTGCAATACCATGTGATCGGTAAAAATAGATGCAGGTTTAACGTTGGCATATGCGATACTGCACCAGGCCAGGTTTAGAAATATGATCAGTTTTAGTTTCATTACGATGTTAATAATTTTAGTCATACCGGGTCTTATTAATAAGTCTATCTACTCACAGGCAGCCAGACTGACATTTCTGAATGCCCTCTGTTTCCCCATGCAAAATATGGAATCAGTTTGATCTCTGTTTGTAAATTCCTATTATCAATTGGCCTGTACAATACATTCTTCCAGTTATTCGGCTCCACAATTTTAGCGTTTCCAACCAGGCTCATCATTTCAGCGCCATCGATAGTGATGGATTTGGCTTCAAATTTTGTTGATGTGGGTATAAAAGCATTAAAGATGCTTTTCCCGGGCAAATCTTTAGATTCCAAACAGTACACAATCGGCCCCCGCTTTACGGCAACCTGATTCCTGTTTTCTTCTACCAACGGATTTGCCTCGATCAAAGTAGTCTCCATTGGCAGGTTTAATTCGATTACATCGCCCTTTTTCCAAAGGCGGCTAACCTCAGCATAAGTACCCGAAGTGGTTGTAATGTTTTCGGCCTTCCCATTGATGTTGATTTTAGCATCATGTGTCCAGGAAGGAATTCTCATAAAGATGGCATAGGGCTTATTTCCCGTTTCATTAATGGTGATTTTTATCTTTCCATCCCAGGGATAATTGGTTTCTTCGGATAATGAAATTTTTGTTCCATCAGTTAATTTTGTACTTAAGTTATTTCCACCATACAAATTAAACCACAGGCCTTTATCCGAAATACTGTACGCATAATCGCTTACTTCGGCAATGGTGCGTACCACGTTTGGCGGACAGCAATTTGATAATGCAATATAAGGCACACGATCTTTAGACCAGCGTTGTTTAAAGGGTAAATCATCCGATTGCGCCAAGGGATTCGTATACAAAAAATTCTTTCCATCCAGGCTGATGCCCGACAAAACGCTGTTGTGTAAAGCCAGTTCCATTACATCGGCATATTTGGCATCGCCTGTAATTTGCAACATCCGCCAGTTCCAGAGGACATTGCCAATATTGGCACAGGTTTCGTTATGTGCAGTAAAATTTGGTAGCTGGTAATCGCGGCCAAATGCCTGGTGGATTTTCTGCACATCCGCGGGGTTATAAGAGGTTCCATCAGGCGAAGTACCATCATACAATGAACCACAACCACCCGTAATATACATTTTATGTTGGTTTACGTCATTCCACATTAAACTCAAGGTGTTTAAAAGTGAATCCTTGCCGGTTTCAGCATAAAGATCAGCTACGCCTGCATAGAGGTAATTTGCCCTTACGGCATGCCCCATTGCCTTGGTTTGCTGTAAAAACGGAATCCGATCCTGATTATCGTCCGTGCCATCATCAATTTTGCCCTTTATAGCGATTAAATGTTGGGCCAGTTCTAAATATCTGGGATCTTTTGTGGTACGGTACATTTCTACAACACCCATATAGTGCGATGGACAAATGGCATTTCGGGCTAAAGTTGGTGATGCTGATTTATAAAAATTATACAGGTAATCGGTTGCTTTTTTAGCGATGTTAAGCAAAGTTGTTTTGCCCGTTGCACGATAATGAATGCATCCTGCCGTCATAAGATGACCAATGTTGTAGGATTCGAAGCTTAAGCGATCCTGAAACTGGTTTTTAGATCCTGTTTTTCGCTGCTCGATCATCGCTTTTGTATAAATATAACCATCTTCACGCTGCGATTTACCGATTACCACAATGGCTTTATCCATCATTTCATTCAATTTTGGATTTTTGGTAGCAGCATAAAGTACGGCAACAGCTTCTAAGGTTTTGTAATAATCGCCATCGTGGAAAGATGGCCCGGAATGTGAGCCTGTATCTAATCCGGCGGCGATTTTAAAATTTTCAAAAGCATGACTAATCTTTGGATCGTTATAAATCGCCCACATATTCGGCACCATGGTTTCGGTAGCCACTTTGAAGCGATTGGCCCAGAAACCTTTCGTCCAGCTTACATCGGTCATATTAATGCTATGCAATTTGGCATAAGGCGAATTTGAAGTATTAACCAAAGCTTTATCCTGCGCTTTTGAGTTTAAGCTTATAAAAAGTATAACGCCAATAATCGTCCGGAGTCTTAAACTCTGAAACGCAAAAAAATCGGTTATATGAGGTAGCTTTATCATTATTTGTTCGTTTTACCTGAAATGTTACCAATATAATTTATCACCAAAAGTGCTTAAATTCTGAAGCGTGGGTAAAGGTCTTATCATCATTTTCTTTGTTTTTTTTCTGGCAGCTTTTCCAGGACCCAGTGATTCTAATGTTTCGGTTCTCGTGCCTGCCACAAGATCGAATACGGTTTCGGTTGTTGCGTTTTGCCCATCATACACTACGCTGGAGATTTTAATCAATTGGAAAATTCCGTTTTTATAAATGAATTTGTGTTCGTACCGAATGTCATTTTTTTCAGAGCTCATTAATAAAAATCCTTTCTCAATAAAAAAATAAGGAATGCTGTTTTTAGTATGTACACCGTTTACATATTGCGGTTCAATCACATCCGTTGAAGAGAAAACCAGTTTGTATTTCTTATTGGGCTGTAAAAAGAATATTTGCAGCCTTAAGGGGACGGATGCAGAAATCGTATCCATCGTAATTACCGTTTTATCAATTAAACCATCTTTATTCAAATCGCCCTTTTCTAAACGGATCTGGACATTAAAATTATCCTTTACTTTCTTTTGTTGAGCATAAACAACAGTTTGAACCAAAACCAGAAATAGTACAATTATTTTTTTCATCTAGTAAATATTAAATGCTCAATATTCTTCGGTTTGTATTACCACAGGACCTAATAATCCAGCTGGATTTAATGGTTTACCTTCCAAACGGAAAGGCGCAGTTGTTTTTGTAATTCTTTTATCTTCAGGCAATTTGCTATCTCCGATTAAACGGTTGGCCCAGGTATTGCTTACCTCAATGGTAATTTGATTTTCACCTTTTTTGACAGCTTTACTGATTTCTAAACGGTGCGGCGCTGTCCATAAGGTGCCACAATTTATGCCGTTGATTTTAACCACGGCGATACTGTTGAAATCACCCAGATCGATCCAAAGTTTTTTCTTAAGATCACCATCAAAAGTGAAGGTTTTCGTGTAAAGAGCTGTTCCGGAATAGTATTTAACCAAGCTATCCATATTGTTTGTCCAATCGGCTAAATCGTTAAAAATAACTGGTTGCGATGGCCCGCCGTAAGTAGTATCGAATTTCGCTTGCCAGGTTTTGGAAATATCTAAATCAGCTTTTTTAATTTTTTCCCCTTTGCTCTTCTTCGATTGTTCTTCTGAGATTTCCGAATAGAAAGAATATACACCAGGCGTATCCAAAACGACAAAAATTGATTGATTGGGATATAGCGTTAAATTTAAGTCAGTGCCAGCTATGGCGTTATTGACTTTATACGGCTTAAACCAGGTATCACTTACCGCATCGTAAGTTTGTACTGATTTTTTACCATTTCTTAGGCTTATATACAATGCTCTTTTTTTATTTTGCTGATTGGTAATAAAATAAATTTCCTTTGTACCATCCATTCTATGTGTATAACCGATCCCCTTCGCGTAAGCATGACTTAACTTATCTTCTATTTCTTCGCGTACATTTAAATCTCTTTGCAAACCTATTGCATCAAAAGTTTCCCCATAAAACGGTGCTTTAAAAACTTGCCCTAAACCCAGTTTCTTTTTATAAACCGGATGCCCATTGTTTTTATAAGATTCAAAATTTCCACCCCAGATATCTTCAACTGTTTTATTGAATCCAGCATCATTAACCTGTTTAATTCCAGATTGATACAATGGCTTATCTCCTACAATCACTTTAGCTCCGGCTTTGATTAATGCAAAGAGTGTTTTAACTGTAGCATCACTCATATATTCATAGTTGGGGTTCATTTTCATATTGCCCGGTACGACCAGAATTTTATAAGCCGCGCCACTTTCGAAAACTACATTTCCGTTTTTGACCGTTGCTGTTTTTAATACATCAGGATTGAAACTATCATAGGCATAACCCCGCAAAGGATTTACCCAGTTTTCGGGATCAGCCATATTTGCCGAGTGGGTTACACCGGCTGGAATTTGTCTTAATGGCTCACCAACATTGGCCAAACGTTTCTGTTCTGCCTCCACTACATCTGCGCCAAAAATACCGGGCAGGGTTTCTATCAGGCGATCTGGCAATACAGATCGACGTGGCAGTTCTTCACCAGTGAAAACAGCGATATCAACAACGGGTTTACCCTGCTGCAATAGTTTTTGGGCTCGTTCTGCATACTCAATCCATGCTTTTCCTGCCTTCCACCAGGTTTGGTCGCTTTGAAAATATAAACCTACACCATCTAAAGTCATTCCTGGTTTTCGATCGGTCCAGGGGTTATGTGTAAAAACATGGTACACCAGTTTATTGATCCCAAGCGCATAATTCCGGTCCTGTAAGGTTTTCATATTTGCCGGACTTTCGTTCCAGTCCATCCGCACTGTGGTAAATGCCTCGGCCTGGATAATGTTTTTACCATAAATATGCGCTCCAGAAACCGCATCCAGCATATCGTTTGGTTTGTCGTGCGTAGGACTGTTTAGCCAGAATTCGCCCATTGGTATGTCAACAGTTTTATAATGCATCAATCCATCGCTCATCATTGTGGGGGCAATACTTTCAGCCGTAAAAGTTACACCTTGCTCCTTTGCCAGTTTGGCCAAAGTTTTATAAAATTGGTCGACAACCAATTCTGATATCGTTTTTCTGATGTCGTATAGAAAGTTTTCGGATACAGCGGCGCTTTCTATCGGCAATCCGGTCATTATGGGTAAATATGGCGTTAAATCATAGCCTCTGCGTTTTAAAAACTCGGCTTTAAATACCGGCGACCAGTTCTGACTGCCACACTCCCAACTGTCTACATGGAAAACGCTTAAAACTTTTCTGGCGATTTCTGGTCCGCCGTGTTTTAAAGCTTCGCCATACCACTTATTGAATTGTAGCTTTACGGCTTCAGGATTAAACTTGTCGCACTCCAAGCCTTTTCCACCGCCGCCAGTGGCATTGGTATGGCCGGTTGAGGTATGTCCAATCCTTAAAACCGTCCAGTTTCCCTTTGGTGCTTTCCAGTTTAGCGTTCCATCAGGATTTAGTTTACCGGTTAAGTTTATGATCTTGTTTAGTGGAATACATATATTTTTAGCAAGCTGTGCTTCGGTAGATCTTTTACTGATGCGCCAAACGGAACCATTTTTACCTTCGAATTGATTAATTGTTGCTTCAGAGGACAATTCAAGATTAAGGAGTTTTAAAGAGGGTTTCCATTTCGCTGCATCTAAATCTTCAGAACCCGGTTCAGACCCTTTTTTATCATAAATAAACCTAAAAAACTTAGCTGTTACAGGTACAATCGAGTGTGTAACATCTTCGTCGGTATCCTGCCAGCCATGGCGTGGTGCTTCTAACCTGCCGATAGAACGGAATACTTTTCCGTCATTACTCACTTCGATGGCCAAACGCTGTGCCTGATAATTATTCCCGCTTACCTTAACGGTTATTGTTCTGCAGGTGAAAGGTTTTGCAAATTCGTATTCTATATAACAGGGTTCGTTTGAACCAAAGTTTTTCTTATTCCTGGGTTGAACCAGGCCTGTGGCATCGGCTCCATTGCTTGCCGTAATTTTGGGGGCAATGGTTCTGGTCGAAATGCCTTCACCAACGGGCGATGGATAGGCGTAAACGGCAACATCTTTATAATAGTTTTCTTTTGTTACTGGCCGAGGTAAAGTAATTTTAGCACCTGAATTACTGATATTTATCTTCGACCAAACGACCTTTTGCATGGAAAGTTCCGGCGTAATCCATGGACCACCGGCTAAGGCAAAACCATCGCTCACGTGCATGCCTAATTTCAGATTTAACCGTTTTGCTTCCTCCATGGCGAACTCCACCATGTTCCACCATTCGGGTGTAAGCTGAGCGACAGGCGGCGAATAGATTGGAGCTTTATCCGGTCCCTGGATGCTCATGAGATACGCTCCGGCAATGCCGTTCGATTTCATGGCTTCCAAATCGGCTGTTATACCAGCTTTCGAAACCCCTCCTTTTACCCAATACCAAAATACCCAGGGTTTTGCATTTTCGTTTTGCTGTGCAAAAACGCTTACTGAAAAGTGAATACTGATCAGTACAAAGCATAAAACCCTGATGTATTTAAAATTCTTCATTATATATGCGTGATTTTATAACCTCTTAAACCGAAATAAAGAATCACCAGAAAACATACCAGAGGGATGCTGTAACCGATTTGAATATTATCTCCATACATATCAATTAAGCTGCCCATTCCAAATGGCAAAATCGCTCCACCCACAATCGACATAATTAACCATGAAGAGCCTGGTTTAGTATCATCACCTATGCCATCAATACCTAAAGCAAAAATGGTTGGAAACATAATAGACATAAAAAAGCCTATGGCACCAAGCGCATAAACCACATAAGATCCTTTTCCTAAAATGGCAACAAGACACAGCAGAACGGAGATTATAGCATAAATAGCCAACAATTTATGTGATGATACAAACTGCAAAATTGCTGTTCCCGCGAAACGTCCGGCAGTAAATAAAAAGCCATAAATAATTAAATATGAGGCGGCTGTTTTCTCATCAAAGCCCCCGCCTTGTTGCGCCATTCTAATGAAAAAGCTGGTTACACAAACTTGCGCACCAACATAAAAAAACTGGGCGACCACTGCCCATCGTAGATGTTTATGGCGTAAGGCACCAAAGAAACTTCCTTTTGCTTCGCCATCAATGCTTATGGTTTTGATTTCCGGGAGATGGATAAAATAGAATATGGCAGCAATTACCAATAAAACAACCCCTAAAGTGATGTAGGGCGTTTTAACCGATGCCGCCTCTTGAAGAAAGTAACTGTTCCGATTAATTTCGGTCATTGCTGCTAATTCCGCTTTAGTGTGCGATTTCCCTGAAAGAATAAATAAACCACCGATTAACGGTGCTACCATTGCGGCCAAGCCATTGAAAGACGCAGCAAGGTTAAGTCTATTTGTGGCTTTTGCAGGATCGCCCAATACAGCGGCATAAGGATTAGCCGAGGTTTCTAGCATGGTTAAACCACAGCCAATGATAAAAAGCGCGATAAGAAACGTGATGTATGAAAGATTATTTGCAGCGGGAACAAATAGAAAGGCTCCAAAAGCAAAGGCCAGCAGGCCTGATATCATAGTAGCTTTATAACCCCATTTTTTTAAAATCATTCCAGCGGGAATGGCCATTAAAAAGTAGGCAAAGAAAACAGAGGTATCAATTAAAGTAGATTGTCTGTTATTTAAATTACAGGCTTTTTTTAAATGTGGAATCAGGATCGAATCCAGATTATGGGCCATTCCCCAAAGAAAGAATAAGCTTACTACGAGAATAAATGGTAATAAATACTTCTTTCCGGATGAGGGATCGCTCACGGTTACAATTTCTGGTTGTTGGTTCATTAGCTCATTTGTAATTAGTGTGGTTCATTAGTTCATTTTTTTTGGTTCATTTGTTCATTAGTGTGGTTCAGTAGTTCATTAGTTATTAGTACTTTTAATCATCTCTACTCAAACGCTAGCTGTAAGCTCCCAAACCAATGAACTATTGACCATTGAACTAATGAACTTTCTTCACCACCAAAAGATGGTCGCAGACCAATACGACTTCTCCATGTTGGTTGATGATTTCTACATGTTCAGTTACGGTTCCATATTCTGGTCTTTTGCTATCTCCTTTTTCGGAAATCGTGACCTCCGAATGGATGGTATCGCCAATAAAAACAGGTTTTACAAAACGTAATTTATCATAACCTTTGCTCATGGCTTCAGGATTGATTTCCGAGGCTGTTAAACCAATGCCAATGCTGAAAATCATTGTTCCATGCGCAATGCGTTGCTTAAAGGGTTGTGTTGAACACCATTCGGCATCCATATGGTGTGGAAAGAAATCGCCGGTATGGCCTGCATGAACAACAAAATCTGTTTCTGTTATCGTGCGGCCTAGGGTTATACGTTTCTCCTGTAATTGATAATCTTCAAAAAATGTTGATTTGAAATACAT
>Ga0163161_10001967_pt1 | contig 14916 bp, 8 predicted proteins | sample S45metaG_FD_129847 | JGI IMG/M metagenome (GOLD analysis project Ga0163161, IMG submission 129847) | Switchgrass rhizosphere microbial communities from Kellogg Biological Station, Michigan, USA - S4-5 metaG | ecosystem: Host-associated > Plants > Roots > Rhizosphere > Soil | place: USA: Michigan... | reverse complement strand
CGCGTAACGAAGGTGGACGTGTCCGCCTGGCTGGGCAGCACATCGGATTCGCCGGGCTGCAACAGCACGTCGTCAAAGGTGAGGCCGAGACGGATTTCCATGGAAAATGCCACTTTCTGCTGCGGGATCGGCGCTGGATAGGCAGCGTATCCCGGGGGATTTGTGGCGGCCCATGTAACCACTATGGGCGCGGACGGCCAGACCCTTTGGGGGATTTTATTCCGGACCGAAACACCATCCCCGACGCCCCTTCCTCTCAAGTGTATCGGGTAGGGGTGGGCGCAAGCGAAGCGAGCCGATCCATTGCCTTCCCGTCATGCCAAGCCTGACCGACATCGGGTTCGCCAGGACGATCGTCGACAGGAAGCGCCCCCTACCGCCGACGCCAAGTTCCAAAAATCGCCGGGTCGACTTCCAGGATCGGTACGTCATCGTCCTTCGTCGGCAACGGCGGGGCAATACGATCATTCCGGTCCGGCCCGAACGTCACCACCATGCTACCCGGATCGCCCACCACCAGCGGATCATATTGCAACGCCGCGCTCAGCCGCGCCTGGGTAACTTCCACCATGGTCCCCCTCTTCGTCAGCGCGAACAACGGCCTGGCGAAGGCATAGGGCAGGCGGATGCACCCATGGCTGGCGGGATATCCCGGATTATGCCCGGCATGGAGGGCGATCCCGTCCCAGGTCAGGCGCTGCATATAGGGCATGGGCGCATTGCTGTAGAGGTTGGACCGATGCCATTGCCGCTTCTGCAGGATCGGATAGTCGCCGGTCGGAGTGCGATGCCCCTTCATGCCCGTCGACACGCTGGCCAGCCCGATCAGCTGGTCGCCGCTATAGACGTGGATCATCTGCCGCTCGATGCTGATGATCATATAGATCGGCCCACCCCACGGCCCTTCCCCCAGCCACCGATAGCCGCCCGGCGCCAGTTGCTGCCCGCCGCTCTGCGACAAGGCGGGCGCGGCGGCGGGCATCGCCAGCGCCACAGAGCCGGCTAGGGCAAACTGGCGCAGCATGGATAGGCGGAGACGAATGGCGGGCATAAGCATTTCTTAACCATGATATCCGTCAGCGCCAGTGGGCTGTTGCACGGGCGATCACGGCGATCCCATCATGGGACATGGGCGACCGCCCGCAACGCCGCTGTCCTACTGTCCGGGGGAATAATAGAACGAAGAAAGCAAGCCATTCAAAAGCATGACCTTTATGAAAAAATGCCCTTACGCGACGCACATTATCTTTATGAGTTCCGACGGGGCCGCTCTCCCCCTCCGTTCGCAACAAAATGACGCCGCTGCGCCCATCCGCATCCGCAAAGCCTGATATGAGCGCTCGAAGGGAATAATATGTTTCACAGCCCGCCCCCAGCCTGTAAGGGGGCCGCTCTATTGCCGAAGGACCATCAAAATGCCTGCCTATCGTTCCCGCACCACCACCCATGGCCGCAACATGGCGGGCGCGCGCGGGCTTTGGCGCGCGACGGGCATGAAGGACGAGGATTTCGGCAAGCCGATCATCGCCATCGCCAACAGTTTCACCCAGTTCGTACCGGGCCATGTCCATTTAAAGGATCTGGGCCAGCTGGTCGCGCGGGAGATTGAGGCGGCGGGCGGCGTTGCCAAGGAATTCAACACCATAGCGGTCGATGACGGCATTGCGATGGGCCATGGCGGGATGCTCTATTCGCTGCCGAGCCGCGATCTGATCGCCGACAGCGTCGAATATATGGTCAACGCCCATTGCGCAGATGCGATCGTGTGCATCTCCAATTGCGACAAGATCACGCCGGGCATGTTGATGGCTGCGATGCGCCTTAACATCCCCGTCGTGTTCGTGTCGGGCGGGCCGATGGAAGCGGGCAAGACGACCCTACGCGGCAAGAAAGTCGCGCTCGACCTGGTCGACGCGATGGTCGTCGCCGCCGACGAAAGCTATACCGACGAGGAAGTGAAGACGATCGAACGGTCCGCCTGCCCCACCTGCGGCAGTTGTTCGGGCATGTTCACCGCCAATTCGATGAACTGCCTGACCGAGGCTTTGGGCCTGTCGCTGCCGGGCAATGGTTCGACTCTGGCGACCCATGCCGATCGCGAACGCCTTTTCCGCGAAGCGGGCCATGTCATCGTCGATATCACGAAGCGCTATTATGAGCAGGATGACGCCAGCGTCCTGCCGCGCAACATCGCCAATTTCGCCGCATTCGAGAATGCGATGAGCGTGGACATCGCCATGGGCGGATCGTCCAACACAGTGCTACACCTGCTGGCCGCCGCCTATGAAGGCGGCGTCGATTTTACCATGGCCGACATCGACCGCCTGTCGCGCCGCGTGCCGTGCCTGTGCAAGGTCGCGCCCGCCAAGAGCGACGTCCATATGGAAGATGTGCATCGCGCCGGTGGCATCATGGCGATCCTGGGCGAGCTGGAGCGGGGCGGCCTGATCGACGCCAGCCTGCCGACGGTTCATGCGCCGACGATGGCGGCCGCGCTCGCCCGCTGGGACATCGGCCGGACGAATAGCGAGGAAGTGCGCAACTTCTACCGCGCGGCCCCTGGCGGCATCCCGACCCAGACCGCGTTCAGCCAGTCGGAGCGCTGGGAGGAACTGGACACCGACCGGGAGCAAGGCGTCATTCGATCGACCGAGCACGCCTTTTCCAAGGATGGTGGCTTGGCGGTGTTGTTCGGCAATCTGGCGCCCGAAGGCTGCATCGTGAAGACAGCGGGCGTGGACGAGAGCATCCTGGTTTTCCACGGCACGGCGCGCGTCTATGAGAGCCAGGACGCTGCGGTCGCGGGCATATTGGGCAACGAGGTCAAGGAAAAGGACGTCGTCGTCATCCGCTATGAAGGGCCAAAGGGTGGTCCGGGTATGCAGGAAATGCTTTATCCCACCAGCTATCTGAAGTCGAAGGGGCTAGGCAAGGCCTGCGCGCTGATCACCGACGGGCGCTTTTCGGGCGGCACGTCGGGCCTGTCGATCGGCCATGTCTCCCCCGAAGCGGCGGAAGGCGGCCTGATCGCTCTGGTGCAGACCGGCGATCCGATCGTGATCGACATCCCTGCCCGAGTCATCAAGGTCGATCTGGACGACGCGCTGCTGGCCGAACGCCGCGCCGAAATGGAGGCGCGCGGGGCCAAGGCGTGGAAGCCCTTCGGCCGCAAGCGTGAAGTGACGCCAGCGCTCCGCGCCTATGCCGCGATGACCACCAATGCCGCCAAGGGCGCGGTGCGGGATGTCAGCCAGATCGAGCGCTGAGCCGGTTCAATCCCGCATCCCTCGATTGGGGGGCTCAAGAGATGCTTGTCACCAAGTCTCGGCGGTGACGCTGTCTTATACTAACGCGCGATGACAATTCATCGGAACGGTCATGGCGTTCCCCGGCGAAGGCCGGGGTCCAGTCCTGAGCGTGGAACTGGACCCCGGCGTTCGCCGGGGAACAGAAGGATAAAAACCGCTCGATGTTGCCTGCTGTTACCCCAGCGCGCGGGTCATCAGGCGTTCCAGCCGTTCGGCGAACCCGCGGGGATCGTTGGGCTGCTCGCCCTCCGCAATGCGGGCTTCGTCCAGCAACAAGAAGGCGACGTCGCGGCGATCATCACCGTCGGCCGCCTCCGCCAGTTTCGCGATCAGCGCGTGGCCCGGATTGACTTCCAGTACCGGCTTGGCGCGTTCAGGCGCGCGCCCCGCCGCCGCCAGCATCTTTTCCAACTGGATGTCCATGGCATTGTCAGGGGCGACCACGCAGACCGCACTGGTGGTCAGGCGATCCGACGCGCGGACATCCGATATCTCGTCGGCCAGCACTTCTTTGGCATAAGCGATGAAGGCATTGAACGCCTCGTCGCTGACCGCCCTGGAAGCCGCTTCGCCTTCGGCCAGCGGGATCAGGCTGAGGTCCGCCGCGCCCTGGGTCACCGACTTGAACGGCTTGCCTTCATAATCGACGCCGATCGTCGTCCAGAAACTATCGACCTGATCAGGCAGCAGCAGCACCTCTATCCCGCGCGCGCGGAAGCCTTCCAGCTGGGGCGATTGCCCCAGCCGATCGAGATCGGACCCGGTGGCGTAATAGATGGCGGTCTGATTGTCCTTCAGGCCAGCCACATAGTCCTTGAGCGATCGCCAGCCTTCGCCCGCCGTCGTGCTCTTGAACCGGGCAAGGCCTAATAGCTGCTCGCGACGCTCGAAATCCTCGTACAGCCCTTCCTTCAGGACCGGGCCGAAATTGTCCCATATGGCGGCGTACTTATCGGGATCGTTGCTGGAGAGCTTGTCGAGTTCGGACAGGATGCGGTTGGTTACGCCCTTCTGGATCGCGGCCAGTACGGGGCTATCCTGGATCATTTCGCGCGACATGTTGAGTGGCAGGTCGGCAGAGTCGACCAAGCCGCGCACGAACCGCAGATAGCGCGGCAGAACCTCCGCCTCGTCAGTGATGAACACGCGGCGGACGTAGAGTTTGATCCGACCCTTGCGGTCGGGATCGAACAAGTCGAACGGTTTGGTTTCCGGGAGAAAGGCCAGCACGGAATATTCGTGCCGCCCCTCGGCGCGATAGTGGAGCGTCAGCGCGGGCGTGTCGAACTGACCGGCGACGCTGCGATAGAAATCGGCATATTCTTCTTCGCTGATCTGCGATTTTGGCTTGGTCCACAGGGCGGCGCCGTCGGCGACCTGTTGCGCTTCCTCTTCGCTGCCTGCGTCCTTGATGAAGATCGGCACGGGCACATGGCCCGATTGCGCCTTGACGATACGTTCCACGCCATAGCGATCGGCATAGCTTTTCGCGTCGTCGAGCAAGCGCAGAACGACCCGCGTGCCGCGCGTCGGCGCTTCGGTCAGATCGACCGGAGTGATGCTGTAGGTGCCAAGGCCGTCGGACGACCAGCGCGCCGCCTCCTCCGTCCCGGCGCGGCGGGACAGCACATCGACATGGCCCGCGACCATGAAGGCGGAGTAGAAACCGACGCCGAACTGTCCGATCAGCTGCTGTCCCTCGCCTCCCTGGTCGGCCGCAACTTTGTCCATGAACGCCCTGGTGCCGGACCGCGCGATCGTGCCCAGCGTTTCGGCCATGTCGGCGGCGGTCATGCCGATGCCATTATCCTCCACGATCAGCTGACCGGCGTCCTTGTCCAGGGTCAGCGTGATGCGCGCCTGCGGATCGTCGCCCAGCAGGCCCGGCTGCGCCAGCGCTTCATAGCGCAGCTTCTCACAAGCGTCGGCCGCGTTGGAGATAAGTTCGCGCAGGAATACATCTTTATCGGAATAGACCGAATGCACCATCAGATGCAGCAGGCGCGAAACATCCGCTTCAAAAGCGTGCGTCTGTGGCTCAGGCATGGCGTCGATAGTCATGATCTCTCGTCTTCTGGTTTAGTGATGAGGCGGCGTTCACATGGATCGATTATGCCGCGCTTTCAAGATACCGAAGATGATTGCTCGCGTGCGCAGATCGCCCGAAACGGGAACGGGATGCAGCGCCCAGACAGGTTTTGAAACGCAACGGTCATTGACGCTGCGAAATTCCCTCCTATATAGGGTGCGTCGCCTTGATCCCCCCTCTGGGCGACACCTCCCTGAACTACAGCCCCGCCGTGATTGACTCCGGCGGGGTTCTTTTTTGCTCTCGACGGCGGGGGAATCAGGCGCCGATCAATCCGCCTTCTTCCACGCCATCGCGTTCATCATAACATCGAACAGGCGGGTATTCGGGAAAAAGCCTTGAACCTGCTTCGCGCCGGGACCGCTGGCGGCGGCAATCACTTCCTCGCCGGTGTGGCCATCCTCGACGCTGATGATCGGATTGTTGGCGATCGTCGTGCCGGGCTTGGCGGCTTCGGCTGCATATTGCTGCGCCAGCGGCGCGTTGCGCTTGCCTCCCCCCATGCGCAGGCCGAAACTATGGTCCGCCGTGAACAGGATCAGCGTATCCTTGCCCACGATGGCGCTGATGCGGCGGATCATGTCATCCATTTCGATGACATGCTTCATCCCCTTCTCCGGGTTGTCGGTATGCATGTCCCATTCGACCATCAGGAAATAGCCCTTGGGATTGCGGGCGAGTTGGGCGATCGTGGCTTCAACCGCCGGGGTGGGCGCGAAATCCTCGTCGCGCAGCACCGCTACGCGGGCGACGTCGCGTATCATGGCCGGATCGGCGCCGAACCGGTATCCCGCCTTGGCGAAGGCCTTTTCCGGCGTTGTGCCGGCCTTGGCGAAAGAGGCTACCGCGTCCGCCTGCCCCTTGCCGATCACTATGTCGACGCCATCGCCGAAGCGGGGGCTGAGCAACTGGCGGAAAATCTGGTCCTTGTCCTTGCGCGAGGCGACATGGGCGTAACACGCCGCCGGGGTCGCGTCCCAGATGGGCATGTTGGTCACGACCCCGGTGGAAAGGCCGCGCTGTTCCGCATATTCCAGAAAGCTCTTGACCGGCGTGACCGCGCCGACGTTGGCGGAGGGGAGCGCCGACACCATGCCGCTGTCGGTCTTGCGCCCGGTCATGATGGCGGTCATGCCAGCAGCTGAATCCGTGACCCAGTTGTTGAGCGCCGATGTGTCCGACAGGCCGACATGGGGCATAGACTGGATGAACAGCGACTGCGGCCGGTCATGCGCCATGATCCCCGCCGCATTGAGCGTCGGCACGCCGCCCGCATCGCCCAGGAACAGGATGATGTTCCGCGCCTCCTGCGCCCCGGCGGGGGCGCAGGACAGGGATGCCGCGGCCAGCGCCACTGCGGCGCGTGCTGCCTTGCGGGTCAGGATCGTCATCGTCATTCCTTCCGTCAGAAGCGCGCGCGCACGCCGGCCATCAATGTGGTGCCATAGTCGGTGTAGCCGGCGAACCGGTTGTCGCGGACATATTGCCACTGCACCCCGCCGGCGACATTGATTCCCTGGGCGACGAATGTGACGTTGGGCGTCACTTTGTAGGAAATATCGAAGTCCAAGCTGCCGAAGGCGGAGTCGTTGTTGGCGGCGAGGCCAGCGCCGCCGACGTCACGCAGCACCTTGCCCCGCCAGCTATAGCTGGCGCGCGCGCCGATCGGCCCTTTTTCGTAGAAGGCGGTGAGGTTGAAACTGTCCGACGCCACATCGGTCAGCGCATCGCGGAAGGTCGTGCCGTCCGAAAGCGCGTAGGTGCCCTTGCTGGCGGTGTGGGTGTAGTTGGCCTGGAAACCAAGGCCATCGAACGGCGCGGGTAGCATCTTGAACAATTGCTGATAGGCGATTTCGATGCCCGCGACATGGGCGGCGCCGCCATTTTGTGGCGCGGTCAGACGATAGACCTGGCCGTCCAGATTGAAATTGCGCGTCTGTTGGAAGACGAAGGTGGTGATGTCCTTGTAGAAAGCGCCACCGATTAAGGCGCTGCCCGGCGCGAAATACCATTCGATCGTGCCGTCATATTGCCAGGCCTCAAACGGGCGCAGTTCCGGGTTGCCACCGACCGCCGTCAATACCGTGGGGTTAGAATTGATCGTCAGCCGGGGCGCCAGGTCGGCGAGCGAAGGACGCGTGATCACCTTCGACGCGGCCAGATGCATTTGCAGGTTGGAGGTGAATTCCGCGACCAGGTTCAGCGACGGCAGGATATTGTCATAGTTGCGCTCATAGCGCACTGGCAGCGCGGCGGTGCCATTGTCCGCATAGCCGGATGATGTCTGCCGGGTATGGGCGTAGCGCGCGCCGGCATCGCCGCGGATCGTCACGCCACCCAAGGGGAAGCTGAACGCGGCCATGCCATAGCCCGCCATGATCCGTTCATCGATGGCATAGCTGTTGCGGCGATCGCTGCGGGTCAGGTCGGCATTGAGCAAGGCTTCCTTGCCGGTCGCGGCCGCCAGGAAGCGATCGGGATCGGGCATGGCCCAGCTTGTCGGCAGGGTGCCGCCGACGCCTTTGAGAAAGTCATCGACCGGGAAGGCTTCGAAATAGCTGTCGTCGAAGCGCTGGCCGGATATGCCGCTGGTGAAATTGATGTCGCGGCGATTGTAGGTCCGGTCGCGCTTTTCATATTTCGCGCCCAACCGCAGGTTGCTCACCACGCCATCGAGTTCGCGCGCCACATCGAAGGTCGCCGCGCGCTGGCGATCGAGTGAATCGTTGACGCGATATTCGATCCGCCGGCCCGGCAGGGTGGTGGACTGGTTCAGGTCCGCCGACTGGAAACTAAGGTTGGGCAGGCGATCGCCCACCTTGCCATAATCGAAGGATACGTTCCCGACCGTGCCGAGCAGACGCGTGCGATAGATGGGCGTGGGCGTATTGGAATAGGCGCGGCCCAGGCTCGCGTCCGCGGCCAGCGTCCAGCCATCGGAGGTCCATTTGGCGTTCGCGCCGACCAGCCAGTTGTCATATTTGAGGCGCGACGTTTCGCGGCCGATCTGCGTCGATGTCGTGACGGTCGCGGCGGTCAGCACGCCATTTTCGATGACAGCGGTCCCCGGCACGATCGCGCGCGGCGTGGTTGCGGAAAAGTCGGTCGAGTAGGTCAGTTCGTCATAGTCGATGTTGAGGCGGCTCCACAGGCCGTCGACATTGAGTTCGAACCGGTCGTCCGGCCGCCACTGAATCGCGCCGTTGATGCCGATGCGGTTGCGATTTTCCCGCTCCAGCGTCGGGCGGGTGCTGGTCGGCACCAGGATCGTTTCGCTGTCCAGCGTGCCATCGCCATTGCTGTCGATCCGCCCGTCGGCCCAGCCGACGCTGGTCACGCGATCCTGCCGGGTCGTGCGTTCATCATAAACGGCCGCGATCAGCGCGCCGAATGTGCCGGCATCGTTCACCCAGCTGGCCATGCCGGAGATACGCGGATCGACCGTGTCGGCCAGACGCGGCGAACTGGCGGTGGCGGACAGGGCCAGCACTGGCTTCTTAAGGTCGATCGGGCGAAAGGTCTGGAGATTGACGATGCCGCCGATGCCGCCTTCGGCCAGGTCGGCGCGCGGGCTTTTGGTCACCTCCACCGCCGACATGAGTTCGGACGGCAGCGTGTCGAAACGAAACTGGCGGCCGCTCTGGCCGCTGTCGCGCACATTCTCATTCACCGCAGCGGCGCGGCCGTTCAGGGTCACCACCTGGAAATTGGCGCCCAGGCCCCGGATGCGGACGAACACGCCCTCGCCGCGATCGCGCACGATCGATACGCCGGGCACGCGCTGCAGCGCTTCGGCGATATTCTGGGCGGGGAATTTCCCGATATCCTCCGCCTTGACGACGTCCACGACATTGGTCGCCTTGCGCTTTTCGGCGAGCGCGCTGGACAGGCTGGCGGCATAGCCGGTGACGATGATTTCCGGCGCTGCTTCCGCTGCGCCATCGGCCGCCATGTCCTGCGGCGAAACCGCTGCCGCGACGATCAACAGCGCGCCGTTCGCCTGCGCGCGCACCGCCAGCGGCTTGCCCCGGATCAAGCGCTCGACCGCCATCCTGGCGTCCATACGCCCGTTGATCGCTGGACCGCTCATGCCCGCGACCGCCTGCGGCGCGAACAATATGTCGGTGCGGGTCTGCCTGGCGATCGCCTCGAACGCCTGGCTCAGCGGCTGCGCTGCGATCTGAACGGATGTGGCGCGCTGTTGTGCCTGCGCCGGAACGACAAAGGCAGCCAGCGCAGCGCCCAGCACCAGCGAACGGCGCACGTGGCGCGAGAAAGAAACGGTCACGGAAATCCCCCATGGATTGCGGCAGAGGCGCCGCGCTTCCCCGACGCGCCAAACGCCTTCTACCCCACCCCCACGGACGATATTTTTTTCAGCCGCCCAGCAATACGCGGCCTTCGATCGTTCGAACCGGGATCGACAGCAATTGCGCCAGCGCCTGGCCCAGCGCGACATTGTCGCCCATGCGATACATGCCGCTGACGCGCAGACCTGACGTGCGGGCGTCGGCGATCACTAGCCGGGTCAGGCTGTAGCGGTTGGCTTCCGCCGCGACGGCGTCCAGCCGATCGTCGTGAAAGACGGCGCGGCCGCTTTCCCATGCCTGCGTGCTATCCGCGTCCGGGCGATCTATCTGCACGCCGCGCGCATCGGATCGCAATCGCTCCCCGGCGGCGATGATACGCCGCGTGCCCGCAATCGCCGCGTCCGCCCGTCCGGCGAGCGCCGTCACCGCCAGCCGATCGTCCCGATCGCGGCGGACATCGAAACGCCCCCGCCCTGCCACGAAGCCGCCATTGCCCGCGTCGATGGCAAAGGGAACCGCCGTGGGCGCGATGGACAGCGCGATCCGACCCTGTTTCAGCCACAAGGTGCGACGCTTGGCGGTAGCGACCGCGCGTACCCGCGTGTCGGTGTCGAGCAGCAGAGATGAACCGTCGGTCAGGACGACTCGGCGCTGCTCTCCAATCCCGGTTGCATAGCCCGTACCGGCATAGGCGGTTTGCACCGCCACCATGCCGCCGCCCGCTACGATTGTCCCGGCACAGGCGGCCAGCATGTTACGGCGGGACAGGATGGGCTGCGCGGCGCGCGCTGGGACCACATCGGCGCCGGGTACGAGGGACCAGATGTCGCTCGCCCGCTCGAACGCCGTCGCGTGGGCAACATCGGCCGCGATCCAGGCGCGAAAGTCCCGATCGTCGTCAGCCGTCCGGCCGTCCGCATGGAGCCTGGCGATCCACTCCGCGGCGGTCCGGGGTACAGGGCGCTCGCCGGACATGTCGGGGTTCACCAATCCTTCGTCCAATCGCCAAGGAAGGTCATCGCCTTGGCCATATGCTTCTCGACCGCGCTCTGGCTTATTTCCAGCCGTTCGGCAATCTCGCGATATTTCAGATTGTCGATGCGCTGAAGCAGAAAGACTTCGCGCGTGCGCGGCGACAGCCTGTCTATCCCCTCTCGCACCCGCTCCAGCCTGGCCCGCGCCATCATCGCTTCATCCTGCATCGGCGCGCCGTCGCGCAACATGGCGAGCGCATCGTCCCCGTTATCAACCCCGCGAATCTTGTCCCGGCGATAGGCGTCGCGCGCGCGGTTGATCGCGGCCCGGACCAGAAACGCCTCTTCATTGTCCGGTTGTTCCGGGCGCGCGGCCATGCGGACATAGGCGTCATGCAGCAGGTCTTCGCTGTCGGCCCGGCGCGTCAGGCGTTCGACCTGCGCCAGCAGGCTGGCCCAGCCAGTCCACAACCGTCCCGACGATGGATGACGCGCCTGTTCGAGATGATGATCGCCCATGGGCGATGCGCCCTAGTCACGCGTGCAGACAGTTTGATGACCGGGTGGTTGCAATTGGATGACGAACGCCCCGTCATGCGTCGGGGTTGGGTATATTGCATGACATGATGCTCAGAGCAGGCGGCCAGCAGAGGAAGGCCGATTCGGCTTGTTATGGAGCGGACGAGTCCAAGCTCCTATGGCGAGCGCCAGCTTTGTCGGAACGATCGTGCGTAGCGACGATTTGCGGTTCGAGGATTGAACAGGTAGATATGCCGCTTGGATAAGGACGCGAATGTGCCGACCGAAATCGAACTGAAGCTGCAACTGACGCCCGACGCAGTCACCTTCCTGGAAGCATCGCCCCTGCTCGAAGGGCCCGCAGCCAAAGCCGATCAACGCGCTATCTATTTCGACACGGCCGACCATGCGCTGCGGCGGGATGGCATTTCGCTTCGGATACGGCGCGTTGGGCGAAAGCGTGTCCAAACGGTCAAAGCCAGTAATGCTGCGGGCGCCGGCCTTTTCGACCGTGACGAATGGGAGTTTCCCGTCAAGAACGACACGCCTATTCTGGATGACGCTACGCCGGTGGCGGCGTTGCTGGGTGACAAGATCAGCGCCATCGCGCCTGCGTTCGACGTGCGCATCCAGCGGCAGACCTGGATGATCGCGCAAGGCAATGCCCGCATCGAACTGGTCATCGATCGGGGAGTTGCGAAGATCGGCGAGCGCGAGACGGCGATTTGCGAGGCCGAACTTGAACTGAAATCCGGCGAGCCGCAGGCCTTGTTCGACCTGGCGCATCGTATCGATGCCATCGTGCCCGTCCGCCTGGGGCTTCTCAGCAAATCGGAGCGGGGATACCGGCTGCTTGAGCCTGCATCGCGATCCTATAAGGCCGAGCCGGTGGCGATTTCCCCCGGCATGACAGCCCAACAGGCTTTTCAAAGCATCGCCCATAATTGCCTGCGACACTACCGGCTGAACGAGGGGCTGTTACTGGCGTCAAGAGAAGCCGAAGCCCTGCACCAGGCGCGCGTGGCGATACGGCGGCTGAGATCGGCCTTTACCCTTTTCAAAGAGATTCATTCAGCTTCGCAGGCCACTCATTTCCGGACCGAATTGAAATGGCTGGCCTCAACCCTGGGAGAAGCCCGGGACCTGGATGTTCTGGCCAAGTCGGATTTTGCAGATTCCCTGCGCAAGAGGATCGAAGCGGCGCGAAGCCGCGCTTATGAAGAGGTCGAGGCGGTGCTGGCGGGGGAACGCGTTCGCACGCTGTTTCTCGACCTTGCCGAATGGCTGGCGCTCGGCGATTGGCTGACGCATTCGGCGAATGGTGCGATGGGTGTCGAGGATTTCGCTACCCGCGCGCTTTCCCGTTTGCGCAGGCGGGTCGCTAAGCGTGGACGACATATCGACCGATTGGAGGACAAACCCCGTCACGAGGTGCGCAAGGACGCCAAGAAGTTGCGCTACACGGCGGAATTCATGGCCGCGCTTTTCACGCACGACAAACAGCGCCGCCGCCAGCACAAATTTCTGTCGGCGCTGGAGACCCTTCAGGATCGGCTAGGGGCGCTTAATGATCTGGCCACCATGCCAGATCTTCTCGATACCCTTGGCGTTTCGCAACGGGCCGATGCGCCAGCGCTTCCTAGACAGGACAAGAAGCCCAAGCTGCTCGTAAAAGCGGCGCGCGCGCATGACGATTTCATAACGGCCAAAAAATTCTGGACCTGAGCCGCACACCGCGCAGCATCGCGATGGCGGATCGGCGCAACAGCAAGAGAGAAATGCTAGCCGCTTCATAGTAGCATGTGGCTGCAATGCCACAGCCCGCACGCTTTGCGATGCGCCATCGCGCTGTTGCAACAATATGTCACGGAATAGACATGAATCAACCCTAGCCGCCTCGTCATCAGGCGCGGCGATCAGAGGCGCGCGTCGGCCCAATGCATGATCCAAGGGAATTTATCGTGGCACATAAGATGGTCGGTCGGTCCATGCTCCTGCTGGCAACAGCCCTGGGGGCGCTTTCATCGGCACATGCCGTCCATGCGCAGGAAGCGGCGGACGGACAGCTGAACGAAATCGTCGTCACAGCCGAGCGCCGTTCGGAAAATCTGCAGAAGGTTCCCGTGTCCGTCGGCGTCGTGCAGGGTGACCAGCTGCGCGCCTTCCAAGGCGGCGGCGGCGACATATTGGAACTCGCCGCGCGCGTTCCGGGCTTGTACGCTGAAACCACCACGGGTCGCATCTTCCCGCGTTTCTACATCCGCGGCCTGGGCAATATCGATTTCTACCTTGGCGCGTCGCAGCCGGTGTCGATCATCCAGGACGATGTCGTGCTGGAGCATGTCGTGCTCAAGTCCAACCCCGTCTTCGACGTGAACCAGGTCGAAGTGCTGCGCGGCCCGCAGGGTTCGCTGTTCGGCCGCAATACCACGGCTGGCATCATCAAGTTCGACACCAACCGTCCGACCATGGACTGGCAGGCGCGCGCATCGGCCAGCTATGGCAGCTATAATACCGTGACCTTCGACGGCGGCATCGGCGGCCCGATCGTCGCGGACAAACTGGCCTTCCGCGTTTCGGCCCTTTACCAGCATCGCGACGACTGGGTCGACAACAGCTATCGCGGCGCCAGCGCCGATGGCACCGTCGGCAAGGATGACGCCATGGGCGGCTTCAACGAGAAGGACGTTCGTCTCCAGCTGCTGATGGCGCCGAACGAGACGCTTTCGATGCTGACCAGCGTCCATGCGCGCGATTATGACGGCACCTCGACCATCTTCCACCGTGCAGGCCTGATCAAGGGATCGAACAGCGTCGCCGATACGCCGCGCAGCTCGGTCGCGCTCGATGAAGCGATGAACAACCCGCAAGCCTACAAGACCTACGGCGCGTCCGAACATATCGCGCTCGATTTCGGCCCGGTCACGCTGACATCCATCACCGCCTATGAGACGACCAAGGGCTATAGCCGGGGCGATACCGATGGCGGCGCGGGCGCGAACTTCCCGGTCGGCGGCGTCGCCAACGGCTTTGGCCAGAGCCAGGGCAATATCCGCGATCTGGACCAGTTGAGCCAGGAAATCCGCCTCGCCAGCAATGGCGAAGACGCCTTCAAATGGCAGGTCGGCGGCATGTATTTCGACAGCCGCGACACGACCGACTTCTACCAGCGCGCCTATTTCCTGACCCCACCCGCCAACAATCCCAACAACTGGGTGCGCCTGCGCAACAAGAATGAAAGCTGGGCCTTCTTCGGCCAGGCCAGCTATGAACTCACCCCCGGCTTCACCATCACGGCGGGCGGCCGCTACACCCGCGACGCCAAGGAAACCCGTCTGGTGAGGGCTACCGCCAATGCGGCGGGCGTCTCCACCTATGCCGGGCGTCGCTATGTCAAGCTGGTGGGCAAGGAACCTAGCTGGGACGTCAGCGCCCTCTATGAAGTCAGCCCCGAAGTCAGCGTCTATGCCCGCGTCGCGCGCGGCTTCCGCGGTCCCACGATCCAGGGTCGCTCGGCCGTGTTCAACAGCGACTTCACGACGGCGGATTCGGAAACGATCATGTCCTATGAAGCTGGCATCAAGACGCAGCTGCTCGACAACCGCGTGCGCTTCAACCTCTCGGGCTTCGCCTACCGCGTGAAGGACATTCAGTTGAACGGCAATGACGTCAACGGCAACGGCGTCCTGTTCAACGCGGACAAGGCCGACGCCTAT
>Ga0163161_10001965_pt1 | contig 14936 bp, 7 predicted proteins | sample S45metaG_FD_129847 | JGI IMG/M metagenome (GOLD analysis project Ga0163161, IMG submission 129847) | Switchgrass rhizosphere microbial communities from Kellogg Biological Station, Michigan, USA - S4-5 metaG | ecosystem: Host-associated > Plants > Roots > Rhizosphere > Soil | place: USA: Michigan... | reverse complement strand
GCGTTCGAGCGACGGCGGCGTGACATCGGTGCCGTTCGGTATCAGCTCGGACGTGCCTGAACCGGCCGACTATGACGGCGATGGAAGGGCCGATATCGCGATCTGGCGTTCCGGTCCGGGCGAGTGGTGGGTCTATCGCAGCAGCAATCAGACGGTATTCGCCACCCAATTTGGCAACTCAGCCGATCAACCCGTTCCTGGCGATTATACGGGCGACGGCAAGGCCGACGTGGCATTCTATCGCCCGTCCGAACGTAGTTGGTACGTGATCAGAAGCGAGGACTCGAGTTACTATGCCTTCCCGTTCGGCAACTCGACGGACAAGCCTGTCCCGGCCGACTACGACGGAGACGGCTTATTCGACGCGGCGGTGTTCCGGCCCTCGGATACTAACTGGTACATCCTAAAATCAACCGGCGGCGTCCAGATCCAGCCGTTCGGCCTGGCGAGCGACATCCCGCTGCCGGGCGCTTTCGTGCCATAGCATTTCGCGCACTTTTGGCATATCAACAAGGAAAAACGGCATTTACAGCCGCCTTTCGTTGTCGCGTAACCTCTAGTAAAATCAGAACTTTGCGGACAGTTTCCGCCTAGCCAAGCGTTCTGACCTTTCGATTGCGGATCTTAAGCCGGCCCCTATGACAGATTGCGGATCATTTTCAGTTTCGCATGAGATCTACCGGCGGGTATCCGTGACTTGCCGCAGAAACTTTTTTGCGAGATTGGAACCTGGATTGTTCTTTACAATCGTTTTCAGCTCGGCCGTGGCTTCATCGATCAGCCCGGCATCGGCATACGCAACACCCAAGAGAAAGTGAGAGTTAGGATGATGTCGCTTCAGGCTCGCGATATGAGCCCGACGCGTAGCGTCGAGGATCCTAAAACGGGCCTCAGGCGCAGGACGCACCGGTGATTTGACCTCACGGCCGTTCTTAAAGGCCGTCACTTGCCAGATGTACGTCGTTCCAGGCGAAAGGTTTGGGGACCAGGTCGTGGATGAGAGCTCATTGCTGGAAGTGACCTTATTGAAACCGGTGTCGAACACGTCCACTCGATAACCGGTGCTACCCACGAGAGGTTTCCACCTGAGTAGCGGACGGGGCGTGATAACAACTTTGCCGACAGGTCCAACTATGTCGAACCGCTCATCCTGTGTTTCGTCAGGATCTCCCATAGTCGCCGAGTTTGCAGACCGCAACTCGCTCAGTTCACGTGCGATCGGCAGGTTGCCGGATTTCAATACGGTTTCGATCGTCTTGCGCTCGGCGGCTGAAAGGCTGTCATAACCGACGAGCGTACCTGTGGGGTCAAGGCCAACAGTCTCGGGTCCGTCGATAAGTTTCACCGCCAGCTCCGGCGTCGCATTAAGGCTGTTGGTTTCCGTCCCTGTCGGATTCAGGGGTGTTCCGATCTGGGCGGGTGCCGCGTCAGGTGACGCCGGAACCGCCGACTGCATATCGGCGGCTAGTCGGTCGCCTTGGCGATCCCAATACCAAAAGCTGCCGACGACGATGATGAAGAGCATTGCTGACGCCGCAGTCAGTGGCAGCCAAGCCATGCCAATGAATCGCCGTAGGCTGCCGAAGGCCGCAGTGGCGGGCCCCGCCATCACGGCCTGCTCCTCATTTGCGGCGAATGCTGTCAACGCAGCAAGTTCGCGGTGACACTCGCGGCAATCGGCCAGATGCTGTTCCGCAACGCTCCGTTCACCATAGGCAAGTGTGTCATCGATGAGCCCGGCAAACTGGTGATGGTCCAGATGATCACCGATCACCGGCGCAAATGCGTGGGCGAGCCGTTCAAGATCTCGTTGTTTTATTTGGTCAGTCATCGATCCCATTAGCTAATGATAAAAACCCTGCACACATATTTGTTTATCCAGCCTCCTGACGAACTAGTTTTGCACGTGCCGATTGCCGCAGGTTGATGACCTGCTGACGCTGCAAACCGAGATGCTCCGCAATTCTCAGATCGTCCCATGGCAGCGTCGGCCATATCTCTGCGAGTTCGTCGGGCCGCATTCCGAGGGCCGCAGCGATATCGGCGAGTTTTGCAACACCACTTATGGGCAGCGCCCATATCAAACCGCCATCACGATCTCGCAGGTTCAAAAGGAGAGCCTTGCGGTGCTTTAGAGGAAGCTCAAGGACACCCGACCAAAGCCGTTTTAGCCTGTCGCGGAGCTCGAGGTCACGATCGGCAGGTGTCTCATTGCCGGCAACATGATCGAACGGATCGTCGACATCAAGCGGCTTATGTTCAGACACACCCAAGGCGGTCATCAACTCGCTCACAAGGTCGTCGAGCGGGAGCGGGTCGCGTTCGCGAAGTAGCGAGACGACGGCCTGGGCGTATTTTTCTCTTTCGTGGTTTCCGGATCCACGGGTGTGAGCGCTTTCACCGGCAAGTTTGCAATACCAAACCTCATCGGACTTGAACATCGCAAACCGCGGATCGTGCGTTAGCAGATAGCGAAGCTTATTCATCTGCTGGGCGCGGACCGGAAACTTGGCGCGAAGGTACTGATAGCATGCGTTCGACGCGATCGTCGCCGCATAGGCATCGATATTCTCGATCCCGCGGCCATTGCCACGGCTGCTCTCGAGTGCAGACAGCAGGGCGACCTGTATGTCGCCAACCAGCTCCAGCGCGTCCTGGTTCTCGGCGGATGTGTCGGTGTCTCTTAGCGAGACATGCAGCGTGCGGCGCACGACCGGCTTTATCACCGTGGCGGTGACAGGCTCGAGAGCCTCAGCGGAAAGCCGTTCCTCAGGCGATGAAGTCAATGTTTGGATGGCGGTCAAATTTGCAGCCTCATCCGCGTGAAAGTCTACGAGCCGTCGCCGACGATCACAAACCCAGCCCAATATGACGGGTGCTTGTATTTCGGCATTCGCATCACCTTCAGCTCCGCTCGCCGCAACGCTTCCGCTTTTGAAATGCCTTTTCCTGACAATAGCTGCCGGTGAAACTCGAGCATCAGCTCGGTCGTGCTCGACGATTCGACCTTCCATTGGCTGGCGACGGTGGTCGGCGTACCTGCTATAAAGAGCGCCCACGACATTCCTATCACACCTTCACCGTTGCTTATCTTTCCGCGGGCGGTATCACATGCCGAGAGAATGACCATGTCAGCTTTGAGGTCGAGGTCCTTCATCTCCCAGGCCTCAAGCAATCCGTCCTCGTTGGGATCTCTCTCGTTCTGTGCAAGCACCAGGTGCGAATACATCGGTGAAGCATTATTCAAAATACCGTGCGTCGCGAACTGGACGATGCGGAATTTCGGCGACTCGGTTTTGGCGGTCTGCTCGCATGCTTCCGCTCCCGTGTAGACCTTGCTGCGGTTCGGGCCGTACATTTTGCCCAGAGTGGTCACCAGCCGCCCGGCCTCGGGAATTGGATCGAGCTTTTCGCTCATAAAAACTCGCTGAACTCGCTCGGTTGTTTCTTTTGCCACGATCGGATTACCGAATGCGAGCAACTCCGCATCTGGAGAAGCCTTTCGCTGTCTCGCCTTCTTTTGCATCTCCCGCAATGCCGTCAAACTCGGCGCATACGAGATCGCCATCCTTTCCGCAAAAAACTTTCCCTTCTCATCCATCAACGCCTGGAACGGGAGATCCCACAGCGGCCCATCGGGGACTACTATCAGATTTGTCCTACCCACGAGTTGAGCTTCTGCAGGTTTGAGCAGCAGGTCGTACAATTCCCGTGAGTGCTTCTGAAAATCCAGGTCGCCGGCCGCGATCTTGGAACGACAGGCCTCGACCATCTTCCCGAGATCCTTATCCTTGACGTCAGCCTCAAACGCCCTCAGCGTGGGCTTTTTCGACGCATCCCTGTTTATCACAAAAAGAAACGTCTTGTCCTTGGCAACCACGAATTCCACGACCGCCGTCTTCTTGTCCGGCAGTATCGATGCCACCTCCTCAAGAGCAATCGGCTTCATCTCGCCACGCGAAACCCTCAATTCCGGGTGTGAGGCGTAGAGTCGAGCGTGAAAACCTTCAAGCTCAAGGCGTTTTACCCGGAGTTGATCTCGTAGGTCGGCGAGTCTGTTTTTATCAGATTGCTTCCGTTCATCTTCCTTGGAGATCTGAGCATTCACAGAAACCAGTTCATTCCGAAACTGTTTTTCCTGCTCCCGTTCCTCAACACTGAGCGCTTTGGCTAAATCAATTTTGCCGCTTTGCAAAACGTCCAGAAGTGTTCGCGACTTCATCCGCTCGGAAACAAAAAAAGCTTCCGTATATTTTCGTTCGGCAATTGATAAGCCTACTAATGCTTTATACGGTAGTGCCTGAGTTTCAAAAAATCGCTGCTGTTCTTCTTCGCCCCCGGCAATCCGGTTCCGCTGGATTTCAGATTGTGCGACCACAAGTTCCAACGCCGCCCTGGCTTCCTTCATCTGTCCCAATCCCAGGCTAGCCTCCGCCACCCGTATCAAACCCTGTCGATACCCGTCAAAATACTTTAAATCATTAGCAATTGTGGCGGCTTGCTGCCCAATTTCGAGGGCTTTCGGATAGTCATGTTTGGCAAGATCAACGTCTGATATACCATTCAGAATATCAACCATAGAAGTTTTATCAGCAAGCGGCATCGCCTTTTCAAAATAATCAAGTGCTTCGGCATATTTCCCTTGTTCTTTATAGATCAATCCGATCTTCAGAATGCTTGCTGGTTCTTTGAGGAGATCTTCGCGTCCGCTTCTTGCCTCTTGTGCTTTTTGGAACGAGGCCAGTGCCTCTGGATACTGTCCTCGATCGAGATACACACTGCCGATGTTGTCCAGTGCAGCTACAGACCCGCCTCTGCGGCGCTTTGCCTCAAAAGCTGTAAGAGCCTTCTGGAAATACTCGAGGGCCAGGTCGTAATTGCCCTGATATAGATGTATGTTGCCTATATTAAGGAGACTTTCTGGAACTTCGTCTTCATAAAATTCGCGCCGAATCAAAAGTCCTTTTTCAAGATATTCGAGTGACTTAGCATAATTGCCCTGAAACTGGTAAACCAAGCCAATATTATTAGCTGCCGATCCAATGTTACTTTTTGAATCAATTTCCTCACTCCGGCTTAGAGCTTCCTTATAATGCTGCAATGCCTGCGAATAATCTGCCATTACAAAGAAAAAGGCGTTCCCCATTTGGATGAGTATGGCTGCTTGAAGGTTTTTATCCCCGGAACCCTTGGCAACCGCCAAAGCCCGCTTGTAAGTCCCGGTGGCGATGCCATTGCCTTGGATGTCGCCTAGATTCAAAAGCATACCGGCGGTAGCGCTTTTTTTCCCCACTTCCTCGAGAAGCGAAATTGCTTCAAGCAAAAGAGCAATTCGCTTTTCAGAATCGCTGATAGTTCCTGCAGTCTTAGCTAGGGCCATAGCTCTTCTTTCCTTATTCTCGATCCGGCGAATAAGGTCCACTGCGTTATCAAACTTTTGCTTTGCTGTCGCCCCGGACTCAACTGTTTGTCCGCTGCGAGGGACCCTTACGGCCTCGTTTATTTCCATCTGAGCAGCAATAAAGTATTTGTCATCAGGCACGCCCGGCCGCAGTTCGTCGATGCTCACTTTGTAGCGACCTGTCTTGGCCTTATTGTCGGACGAACGAACATCAAGACTGTAATCTCCCGCAATCTCCGTTATGGCCCACACGGGTTCAGAACCTCTCAAGCCATTCGAACTGTTAATCTCGACCAGTTTTTTGCCGTCCGGCGAATAAAGGGTAACGACGACATCGATTCCGCGTTGGTCAGTGACCGCGTACAGATACTGTCCAGTGGTCATCGGCAGACGATAGGTATGGGTCTCGCCGCCTTTCAGCTCTCGTTCAACTGGTTTCCCGGCTTCGAGGGTAGTAACCGCGTCGGACTGTGCAAAAACTGGAGACTCTCCGACTATCAGAAGGAGAAGCAAGGGTAGCGATAATCGGACGAATACAAACATACGTTCTCCTTTACCAGCGAATGTTGGCACGTACTCGACCCGGACATGATCGCCAAGGGTGAATAAGAACAAAACGGGTGGTTTTCAAGCGAATTATATTCCTTTTGGCAGCTATGTAAAGTAAATCTTTTGTAATAAACCATATGGCCACTGAATTCTCATCTTCCAATTAATAGAAGCAACAGCTAGACCAAACGCCGGCGGACCGAGTAAGTTCGCGCAGCAAACTCCATCCTTCAAATTTCGTTTTGGTCGTTTCTCTCAAAATAGCTGTCAAGGTTGCCAAAATTATCATGGAGTAAGACTTTTTCTGTCCAAGATTTGGACGTGTGAGGAATTATGAAAAACACAAGTAGATTGTTTAGGGGTTATTTTGGGTGGGGCACAGTTGTCTTTGGGGCGTTCCTGACATCACTTCTGTTTGGCACCGTCGGTTTCTCTCAAGCGGTGTCATTTGCCGCAGCGTCCAATTTTGCGTTAGGGGCTGGGGCGAGTCCGCGATCAGTTGCCTTAGGGGATCTCAATGGCGACGGAGAACTTGACTTGGCCGTTTCCGGTAATAGTGGGAACGTCTCGATATTACTCGGCACGGGTAGCGGTTCCTTTGGACCGGCAACGAATTTCGGCGTGGGAATTGACCCGAATACGGTTGCGATCGCGGATATGAATGGTGATGGGAATCTAGACATTGCCACATCGAACTACAGCAGCAACAACGTCTCAATCCTTTTGGGCGACGGCACTGGCTATTTCGGGTCGGCAACGAACTTCGGCACAGGGTCGAATCCATACTCTGTGGCGATTGGGGATCTAAACGGCGACGGGAATCGCGACCTCGCCGTAGCGAACCACTTTGGCAATAGCGTTTCGATCCTTCTCGGCAGCGGTAGCGGCTCATTTGGACCAGCAACGAACTTTAGCGTGGCCGCCGGCCCGGACTCTGTTGCTCTTGGGGATCTCAACGGCGATGGGAACCTGGACATTACAACATCGAATTATTATAGCAATAGTGTTTCGATCATCTTCGGAAATGGTACCGGTTCGTTTAGCGCCGCTATTAATTTAAGCGCGGGGACAAATCCGTACTTTGTGGCTGTGGGAGATCTTAGTAGCGACGGCAATCTGGATATTGTTGTTGCGAATACTAACAGCAATAACCTTTCAGTCTTCCTTGGCACCGGAAGCGGCTCATTTGCGGCCCCCATGACCTTTGGAGTTGGAGCGAGTCCTTATTCGGTCGCTATTGGAGATTTAGATGGTGACGGGGAACTGGATTTGGCCGTTGCGAATCTAACAAGCAACACTGTTTCGATCCTAATCGGAGATGGTACCGGCTCCTTCGGATCGGCCTCCAGCATTGGCGCAGGAAGTGGACCAAGCTCCATTGCGAGCGGGGATATCGATGGTGATGGCCAGATGGATCTTGCGGTTTCTAATTACTTCAGCAACAACGTCTCGATCTTTCTTAACACCACCCTCCCACCGACGCCGACGCCAACGCCGATTCCGACATCGACACCTACGCCAACTCCGACACCGACGCCCCCACCGACACCTTCACCTTCACCGACACCGTACAATTTCACTGGCTTTTTTCAACCGGTGGATAACGTTCCAGCTTTGAACATTGCCACCGCCGGAAGCGCGATTCCCGCGAAGTTTAGCCTCGCGGGGTATCAAGGCTTGGCTATCTTTGCAAATGGTTATCCGGCCTCGGGACAGGTTACCTGCAATGCAAACGAACCCGGATCTGTGATCGAGGAAACCGTAAACGCCGGGGGCAGCACTCTATCGTACGACACATCGACCGACAGCTATAACTACGTCTGGAGGACGGATAGGGCTTGGAGAGGTACCTGCCGGATATTCGTAGTCCGATTTATCGATGGCACCGATCATTTTGCCAAATTCAGGTTCAGGTAATGAAAATCAGAGGTTCCAAAAACGGGATAACTCCTGACAGTCATCATCAAGGTTGCCGGCGGCGTTCCGCCGGCACGCCGGAACTTCCGTAGTCAGCCGTCATTCAGATGGATTCGCGGTCATCCATCTCGAACGGTTCTGCCGATGTTTCATCTGTTTTTATTGCTAAACTTCGCATTCGATGATACGGTCAGCATAATCTACGTTCCGGACCAATCTTCTTTGCGCTCGACCACGACCCATCCAAGATTCTTCTGTTGAGCGCGAATCAGCTTTTAAGTCCACTACTGGTCGTGACCGGCGATCAGACCTTCAAAAGGAGGTTCGTCTGTATGGTACATGTCACGTATCCGCGTTTCAGATACCCCTCAACGTCCATTCACATTCGCGCGCTCTTTGCCGCGTTCGCTTTTTTTGTTTGGTTTTCCGGTACCGCCAAGGCTCAATCTGCCCTTGACGGTTTCGACCCGAACGCCAACGGCGGGATTTACGCCGTCGTCGTCCAACCGGACGGCAAGATCCTTATCGGTGGCACTTTTACAACGCTCTCGCCCAATGGCGGACCGCCGGTAACGCGCAATCGTATTGCCCGGCTGAACCCGGACGGCGCGCTCGACACTGCTTTCGACCCGAGCGCGAGCAATACTGTCACTTCAATCGCCGTGCAGGCAGACGGCAAGATTTTAGTGGGCGGTATATTCATGAGTATCGGCGGACAGCCGCGCAGCAAAATCGCCCGGCTCGATGCCGTCACCGGATTGGCTGATTCCTTCGACGCGAACGCGAACAGTGAAGTCGATTCAATCGTGGTGCAGATGGACGGCAGGATTTTAGCTGGCGGCGGTTTCGGAGCCATCGGCGGTCAGACCCGCCATAACATCGCCCGGCTTGACCCCATCACGGGCTTGGCTGACTCATTTGACCCAAACGCGAGCGGTCTTGTTTCTTCAATGGTGGTGCAGACGGACGGCAAGATCTTAGCGGGCGGCTATTTCACGAGCATCGGCGGACAGCCGCGTAATTACATCGCCCGGCTCGATCCCATCACCGGCCTGGCAGATTCGTTCAACCCGAACGCGAACGATGATCTCAATGTAGTCACGGTGCAACCAGACGGCAAGGTTTTAGCTGGCGGCTTTTTCAGCAGCATTGGTGGACAGCCACGCAACCGCATCGCTCGGCTCGATCCCATCACTGGGCTGGCTGATTCGTTCGATCCAAACGCGAGCGGGGGTAATGTAATTTCAGTGGCGGTGCAGGCGGACGGCAAGATCTTAGCGGGCGGCGATTTCACCACGCTCTCTCCGAACGGCGGGGCGCCGGTGACTCGCAACCGCATCGCCCGTTTCTTGGCGTACGTTTCACCTTTTGATTTTGACGGCGATCACAAGGCCGATATTTCGGTCTTTCGGCTAAACGTGGCCGAGTGGTATTACTATCGAAGTTCTAACGGCACGGTGTTTGGAGCTCAATTCGGCGCTTCGACGGATAAGCCGGTGCCCGGTGATCTCACGGGTGACGGAAAGGCCGATATTGCATTTTGGCGGCCGTCGACGGGTGAGTGGTTTGTGCTGCGGAGCGAGGATTCGACTTATTACGCGTTCCCGTTCGGCTCGACGAACGACATTCCGAGACCGGCCGATTATGACGGTGACGGCATTGCTGACGCAGCGGTTTATAGGCCTTCGATCTCGACGTGGTTCATCCTGCGTTCGAGCGATGGTGGTGTGACATCGGTGCCGTTCGGTATCAGCTCGGACGTGCCTGAACCGGCCGACTATGACGGCGATGGCAAGGCCGACGTTGCCATTTGGCGTTCGGGACCGGGCGAGTGGTGGGTCTATCGCAGCAGCAACCAGACGGTATTTGCGACCCAATTTGGCAACTCGGCGGACAAACCTGTCCCCGGCGACTATACCGGCGACGGCAGGGCGGACGTGGCGTTCTATCGTCCGTCGGAAGGCAGTTGGTACGTGATCAGAAGCGAGGATTCCAGCTACTATGCGTTCCCGTTCGGCAACTCGACGGACAAGCCTGTCCCGGCCGACTACGACGGCGACGGCTTATTCGACGCGGCGGTCTTCCGGCCATCGGACACGAATTGGTACATCCTCAAGTCGACCGGCGGGGTGCAGATCCAACCGTTCGGTCTTGCCAACGACATCCCGCTGCCGGGTGCCAATGTGCCGTGATCTGAAGCCGATTGGTCGAAAGTCCGTGCGGTAGAAAATACTCTACCAATCTAAGGAATATTTGTGACCAGTCAGCCGATCTGTTGCGACCAGTAGGGCAAAAACCAACGACAAAGGGCCCATAAATCAACGATCTTGGCTGTTTCAGGCGTTCCAAATGTGGCACGTACCACACTTTATGAAACAGATTTGCGGGGGAAGATCGGAACTGCAATTTACAAAGGCTTGCCGCCTCGGAGCGCGAGGTAGGCAACGACGCCGCTGATCGCAAGGCCGATGAGGGTCGCGATGAGAAATTGGGTCCGTGAAACGCGCGGATACATGATGAAAAAGGTCGATATGCCGAGCGGTATCCAGATGAATGCCGACACGATCAGGCCCGGGCCATAGCCGCCGTCCCAGATCGCCGTGATGGTGTGCGACAGGCCATTTGAGAATACGGCACCGGCCAGTATCAGCGCGCAGAATTCACCCCAACGCTGATACCGGGAAAGGACGCACCCCGTCACAAGCAGCACAAAACCTATCGCCTGCAGCGTGACGAACCGCGTCATCGACAGCTCGACGCCCCGCAGGCGCATCAAATACGCCGGATAGCCCTCGCCGCAAAAGTATTCCTCGGCAAAATGCATCAGATAAGTTATCGGAAAGAGCGCCAGCCAGAGGGCTGTCGGTATGAGGGGTTGGGTACCGTTCATAGACGTTGCGGGAACGCCTTATAGTGTAGCAGATAAAGGGTTAATCGCGTCGCGGCGGCAGCCGCTTGCGATCAAGGTCTTCAGGCGAAAGATCGCGATAAGCGGCAACGCGGTTACGGCCCTCGCGCTTTGCGCGGTATAGGGCTGAATCGGCCATTTCGACAAGCTCGATCGGATCAGACGAGTCTGTCGGAAATGACGCGACGCCCACACTGACAGTAATATGATGTGTCTCCCTCGCGGCGCTCTGCCGGACGACACTAAAATCATAACCTTCGATACTTTCGCGAATGCGTTCAGCCGCCACGATACCCTGCGCCAGGTCGGCATCGAGCAGGAATGCGGCAAATTCGTCACCGCCAAACCGCGCGGCCGCGTCGCCGCTGCGAAGGCTGGTCGTGATCGAAAACCCTATCTCCTCGAGCGTCTTGCTGCCCGTCAGGTGGCCAAACCTATCGTTCACACCCTTAAAATTATCGCCGTCCATCATCAGCACGCAGAACGGCCTGTTCTCGGCGCTGGCACGTCCGGCCTCACGCCGAAGCTCCGAGAAAAAAGAGCGGCTCGATAACAGGCCCGTCAGGTCGTCGTGCGAGATCAGCCGGTGGATCTGTCGCTGGTATTCGCGGTCGATCTCATCGAGCAGATCGAACCGCAGTATCGTCTCGCCGACCGTGATCTTATCGCCATTTTCGAGCTTCTCACGCTTGATCCGGCGGCCGTTGATGAACGTGCCGTTTCGCGAGTCGAGATCGTTGAGCACATATTCCATGGCGACTTTGGATTCGCTCGGTGCCGCGGTGATGCGGGCGTGCTGACGCGAGACCTGCGTGTCGTTGATACGCACATCGGCCTCGAGGGCGCGACCTAGGATCACCTCTTCTCGTTCAAGCGGGATCGGGACGGCGATAAGCTCACCGCTCAAAAATACGAGCGCTGGTTTGAGGTCGCGGCGAATTAGCGCGGCGTCATTCATAGCCATGATAGGCAGGTCGGAGGAGGGAGTTGCCTATTAAAGGATAACGCATTTTGGTGGCGCATCGCCACAAAAAAAGGAATTGCACGGCGGTAGTCGCTGTGCAATTCCCTATTGAGAATGCCCGTCGTTAACGGGGCGATGCTGGCCGGCTACGGATTCGGCTCGGCTGTGAAATCAACATCCGTCAAGTTATCGACGAGCGTTATCACCCGGCTCGGGACCTGGAAGGTGTAGCGTTGCGAATTTACGGTGACGATGTATGTTTCGCCGGCCGTCAGACCGTCGAATGAGAAGTAGCCAAAGCTGCCGGTCGTCGTTATCATCGGCTCGGGCAGCGAGTTGCCGCTTACCGTGACCCTCGCATTGCGGATGCCGGCGCCGGAGGCTGTCGTCACCCGACCTGACATGGAAACGCCCGAGGCCGTCGTCTGCAGAAACTCGAGTCCCCAGCCGCCGGCCACTATCCCCGAGATGACCTCCGGATCTAACATTCCGTTGTCGTCGCGGGCATACAAGCCCCACACTCCGTTCGGGTTGCTGAAGCCAAAGCTGCCGACCAGGGTCTGCGTGCCCGTACCGCCGACCGTGTTGCCCGGCTCGTTATACGGTGCCGGAGGTGCAGGCGGCGGGAAGCTTGTGACCGGTGTCTCCCAGTTCGTAGGCTCGAACGTGCCCGTTACAAGCGGGCCGTTGTTCGGCAATACAGCCATCGCGAAATCGCTCAACGTCAGCGTCACCGGTGTCGTCAGTTGCGTCACGCCGCCCGCGTCAGCCATCAGCACGAACTTGATACCGGTCGGACTAACAAGAAGGAGGTCCATGTTGTCCGGCAATTGGTGAGTGACATCGTAGAGCGTCACACGCATCGAGCCGAACTGCACCGGAGCACCCGCCACCGAGATAGTCGACGGATAAGGGGCCGCGGGGCCGCCGAGATTGAAGTCGATCTCACCCTGGTTGCGGAACTGGTTAGCCGTGTCGTTCTCGCTGAGGACCGCCATCGATGGCGTACCCACATTCGGCCCCGTCAGCGTCAGGTTTATTGTCTCGAGCGGCTCGGTCAGCACGTCGGGACACATCGGAACGCCGACCACCTTTGCGTTCTCGCCCGGATTGAAGACCACCGGCTGCGAGGTCGTCACATAGTCGACGCCCGAAGTGCACGCCACCCCGCCCGTCGCCGTGCCGTTCGATGTCGCGAAATTGACCGTCGTCGTCCCACCCGTGCTGCCCGTGCGCGTTATCAGGATCCCCGCCGTCTGCGACTCGTCCTCAATATACGTCGCCGAACTGAACTGCACCGATGCCGGCGTCGGGGTTACTCCCGGTGTCGGCGTAGCCGGCGGTGTCGGAGTCGGCGTGGCGGTCGGCGTCGGCGTCGGCGTTCTGGTCGGCGTCGGCGTCGGTGTTGCTGTTACAGGCGTCGGTGTTGGGGTTCCGCAGTTGCCACCCAGCCATCTGCCGGCGTTGACGATCACGTGGCCATAATTGCCGGTGAAGTTCTCAGGATTGGCGCCGAGGTAGGCATTTATCCCTACGCCCGTATGCCCGTTGTTTGTCTTATACGCAACCTCCTGCTCATTGTCCTGATACGAGGCGACCGAAACTGCTCCAGCGCTCAAGGTGAGAGTATGGCGGAAGAAGGAACACAGCGACCCGGCGGGTACGCCCTGCATCAGCGGGTGGCCTGCATTGAAGGTGCCCAAGCAACTGGTGGTAAAGTTGGTCGGGCCATTGTTGAACGGCGTGTACCCACCAGTCATCCAGCGTCCGTCCAAGCCGAACGGCGGACCAAACCAGTTGAAGTTGAGGCCCACGACAGTGCCGCCCGTATCGGCGTAGTCGGCCAGCACGTTACCCATCCCCACCGCATCGAAATACGCGTTGTTTGAGAAGGCAACTACGATGTTGTACTGCTGCAATTGCGCCAGCGTGGGCGTACCGGCATTGGCGTCGAACAGATCCACCGCAGTCACACCCGATTCGGCCAGTACCTGGTTCCGTAGCGTGGTCGGTGGTCCCCCTATATCGGAAGCCGCGATCAGCACCCGGAAATTGCAACCCGGCGTTGGTGTTACCGAGGGCGCAACCGTCGGCGTCGGCGTCGGCGTTCTCGTCGGCGTCGGCGTCGGCGAAACGCTTGGCGTGGGTGTCGGCGTCCGCGTCGGCGAAACGCTTGGCGACGGCGACGGGCAGCCCGCCGCAGGTATGTAGTTAACACGCAGGCCCGATGTCAGCGTTGCTGTGTGGCAAGAGAACGACGTGAACACATTCAGATCGCGCTGCAGGCCGCTGGTGCCCACCACACCGTTGTCGCTGCTCGGCCCGTAGATCACCGACAACGTACCCGAGCCTTCGGTCAGCAGGAGCTGGAACTCGGCCGTCCCTGCGTGATTGAAGTAAGTTGTCTTGTACCTGATGACGAACTGCCGGTTAGGTGCAGTGCCCAGCGTCTGGGTGAAGATGCCGCAGTCCGCGCAGGCCTGCAGCGGATTCACATCGGTACGAAGATCGTCATAGTACGGGAACAACGTATTCAGGAACGGACCCTGGGAAACCGGATCTGGGTTTACTGGGACGCACTGGTCCCACCAGAACGCTTTGGTGCTGGGCGTGGTCGTGAGCTGTATGTCGCCGTTCGACCCGGCGGTCACCACCGAGGTCGCCGTGCCGTATACGGTCACCGGAAAAGGTAGATTCACGACCGTAGCACAGTCGTCGCAGTGGTTGCCGATATCCGTGCCGCCGGCCGTTATCGTACCCGTGCCGGTCGTCGTCGAATATCCGGGCGCGCAGGTTGGCGATGGCGATGCCGTCGGTGTGGGCGTTGGCGTCCTTGTCGGCGTCACAGCCGGCGTGGGCGTTGGCGAAGGCTGACAGCCCGCTCCCTGCAGGATGTAGCTCTGGCCACCAGTCGCGGCACCACCAACGCCATTGCAGAAGTACTGCGTAAAGGTGGTGTCGTTCTTCTGCACTCCGGCTGTGGCCGATGTGTTGCCATTCGTCACTGTGCCGTAGAGCACGTCAAAGCGAGTCTGTCCCTCGTACAACCTTAACTCGAAGTTGGCACCGGTGGTTCCCGGGAAGTACTGTGCCCGCCACTCGATGTTGAAGATCCGGTTAGGAGCAGTACCACTTACCGATGTGAAGATGCCGAACCCGGCGTTGACCAGATACAGATCATCCCAATATGGGAAGAT
>Ga0163161_10001964_pt1 | contig 14938 bp, 22 predicted proteins | sample S45metaG_FD_129847 | JGI IMG/M metagenome (GOLD analysis project Ga0163161, IMG submission 129847) | Switchgrass rhizosphere microbial communities from Kellogg Biological Station, Michigan, USA - S4-5 metaG | ecosystem: Host-associated > Plants > Roots > Rhizosphere > Soil | place: USA... | reverse complement strand
CCTAAATGGTGGAATAATGTACTGAAAACTTCCTCAAAATTACTCCCTTTAGGGTCGGGGAAATAATTTTGAGGAAATTTAACAAACACTGAGATTTTTTTACTACTAAATGCTTTAAGTTTCACGAAGGCGTTTCACTTATAAAAGCACACAGAGGTTTTTATTAGCTGATAAATTATTTTCAATACACTTTTTCCATCAACCCTAAATGGTGGAATAATGTACTGAAAACTTCCTCAAAATTACTCTCTTTAGGGTTGGGGAAATAATTTTGAGGAAATTTAACAAACACTAAGTTTTTTTTACTACTAAATCTTTTCAGTTTCACGAAGGCGTTTCACTTATAAAAGCACACGAAGTTTTTTAGTTATGAAAAGATATGAATACAGGCTAAATTAAAGCTAAAATATTACCTCAAACCATCTGCAAATCAACATTTAAAGAAAATTCAAATTTTATTAATTATATTTATTCTAAATTAATATATTTGCAATATGAATATCATCACTCCATTTAAAGTTCCGCCATTAACTCCGGCATTTTCTTTTAATAATGAAGAAATGTTCTGTGGCGACAAAAAATCTTGCTGTAAAAAATTCAAGAAAGGGAAACGTTGCAAAAAATGTCCTGGAAATAAGAAATTAGCTTAGTTGGTTAAATTGCTGATTAAAAAATAAATTGCTAAAGCTAAAATCAATAATCCAAAAATTAATCTGAAAATTTTTGGCTGACCTTTAGGATTTGCGACAGTTCGTGGCTGTGATTTAAAGAGTTCTTCTGCCCGATCTCTGAATTTTTCACCATCGCTCTCAAAAACTTCCGTTATCGTTATTCCCTGAACCACAGTTTTGTGTAAAAGTGAATTGGTTGCATGCAGCAACAGCTGAAATTTTCCGTTTTTAAATTCTGTGATCTTAAAAATTCTTTCTCCATAAGCTTTCTCCAATCCAAAAGGTAAAACTTTGACTACATCGGCATTCTGAGTTTGCCATGTTATGATAATCTCTTCACCTTTTTTCGCATGAATTTTATTCGCCGAAAAAGTTTTTATAGAAGGTGGAACGGTATATCTGAAACTTTTCTGCAGACTTTCTAAATTCTGATCATAAGTAATTCTTCTTCCTTTATCACTTAAAGTTTCGTACGCCTCCTGAATTTCCTTGAAACGTTCAGCAAAAAAAACGTCGTTCTGGTTTTTATCGGGATGGTATTTTAATGAAAGTTTCCGGTAGGATTTTTTGATGTCTTCATCTGAAGCATCACGAGAAATCCCGAGAAAATAGTAGTAGTCTTTCATGTAAGTGATTACAAAAATAAGGAATTTGTCATTACGAGAGAAATGAAGTAATCTCTTTTTAACGCAAGAGTCGCTAAGATTTTTTTAAATGATTGAAAATATTTTTCGTTCGCAAGGGCGTTTCACTTAGCAAAGGTGAAGATCTTAGTAGTCTTTATCAGTTCAGAATATTTTTTAAGTTTGTCATTCCGTAGGAATCTAAGCTATTATTAGTTGCGTTGTCGAGATTCCTACGGAATGACAAACTTTATTTTAAATCTTAATTTAAAATAAAGATTAGTTGATGTTTTCAAAAACCTCAGCCATCATTGAAACGAAAAAATTCCGTTGCGGGAAGCAAGCTTCCCGTACCGGAATTAAACAATTTCAATTTAGTTACTTTCTGTTTATGCCTCAGTTAAGTCGGTCTTTTTAGCATCTTTTCTGCAGCATCTTGAAGCAAATTCCTTCTTGAATTTTCCTTTCAGTTCCTGATATTGTTCTTCATCAATTTCTCTGATTTTGTCTGCCAATCCGAAAGGAGATTTTTCTTTGATTCCGTATTCATTCAAAATACCTCTTACAAATCTTTTCCTTTCAATTACTTTTTTGGCAACCATTGCAACTCCGGCAACGGCAAGTGCTCCTAAAACACCTTTTAATACTGAATTTTTCATTTTCTTAAATTTTAAATTTTACTACTTCTTGTTTTTAAATATGTCTTACTTAAATCAAATTTTTAACGCAAAGTCCACAAAGTTTTTTTTTACCAGCTAACTGTTTTTAAGTTTCGCAAAACAAAGTTTCGCCGATTCAACTAAAAATAATTTTCAAATTGAGGCAAAGGCGTTTCACTCAGCTAAGAACACAAGGTTTTTATTATTGATAAGACAACTACTTCTTGTTTTTTATAGAGACGAATTCGTTTTAGTTTTTACTTTACTACTTCTTTAAAATTCATCAAAATTAATTTCCCCAAACCCTAAAAGGTGTAATTTTGATGAAGAAATTTTCCTCCCTTTAAGGTCGGGGAAAGAAAATTTCTAAAACTATTCGTTATTTCTGTTGAAGAATCCGGTTGAGCATTTCTGTCTCCAAACTTCTTTGAATTTTTCTTTTTCTTCCTCAGACATTCCTTCCATTTTATGTTTCAGATGTTTCTCTTTCATATCTCTCATTTCTCTTCCAAATTTCCCGTGAAAACCTCCGAAAAGAATTTTACTCAAGACCAAAATCCCCATCGCCTGCCAGTAATTAATCGTTTTCACACCAATAACTTCAGGCAAAATGCAGTTCCAAAGCCACATGACAATCAGCGCAACGGCTAGAAAAATCAATGGCGGACATAAAATTAAAAGTGCCCAGCTTTTTTTATATTTATTGTTCATTTTATTTATTTCTAATTATTTAAATCTTCGTACAACTGTCTCAATCTGTTTCTCAAATGCTTCACTGCATAATTTTTTCTACTGATGATAGTTTTGATGTTTTCCCCCTGTTCATCAGCGATTTCCTGTAAAGTTTTATCATTGAGCTCATTTTCCATGTAAACCAGTTTCTGTTTTTCGGGAAGTTCTTCTAAAGCTTCAAACAGTTTTTTCCAAATCTCATCCTGAAACATTTTTACATCGGGTCCTGCGCTGTCGTCCAGCAACAGAATATCTTTTATTGAAAACGATCCGTCTTCATCTTCATAGACAAAATCTTCAAGATTTTCGGTTTTCTTTTTTCGATATTTATCGATGATTTTGTTTGACGTAACACGGTACAACCATCCGCCGACATTTACAATTTCCGAAAGATTGGTCAAACTGCTGAACTGGTACCATACTTCCTGCAGAATATCTTCCGCATCTTCGGTATTTTTCACTTTCGGGAGAATAAAAGACATCAGTTTTCCGCCGTAGTTTGATACGGTCTGCGAAATAATGTTCTCCTTGTCCTTCTGTGGCATTGTTATTTTCTCGGCAATCTCCATATTGCTATGACGATTGTACTTTTTGTTTTACTTTAATGAATGTAAAGATTTTTTTTGACATTTCAGTTTTTCGTTTGCTAATCGTGTTTTTTTGCAAGATTTTTTTTCAGGAGCTTATCCGGCTATCCACTATATCTTTTTTGCAGTGGTCTCCATTTCGCTGCGTCCACCGCAAAAAAGGATGCCGTTTTTATCCGGGCTAAAGAACCACCCCGTCTCAATTTTCTTTGAAAATTGATCCACCCCTCCAGAGGAGGGGAATTCTGTGCACTTAAATTTTGGAGAAATCTTTAGAAGTACCACCCTTTTAAATATAAAAAAACGGAAAGCAAAATGCCGTCCGTTTAATATGTTTTTAAAATCTGTCTGATTTAATTTAAATAAATTCCAAAATACCATGTCCAGGCAATTAAGATCATCTGCATCGGAATTCTTTCTTTGTACAGATAAGCCATTCCGGGACCCGAATAATCTCCTTTGAAAATGTTTACGTTCTTTTTGGATGAATTGACATTGGCTACAAAAACTAGAATATAAAAAGCAATAAGTAAAATTGCGGTAATCTCACGAATTGAAGGAATCATCAATCCAATTCCTGCCGCAATTTCAAGTATTCCGGTAAAATAAACCCAGAATAATTTAGCGGGAATAAAATCAGGGATCATTAAAGCCATTCCTTTTTGGAATTTAAAATGCGACAAACCTGTAAAAATAATGAAAGCTGCCATTCCCAGATTTCCGGCAAACAAAAAATTCCAGTTTCCCTGAATGAATTTACTTCCAATTAAAGCTAAAATAAATGTGACAAAAAGGATGCTTAATAATTTCATTTTTTGAACAGATTATAGATTTGTAACTGTAAATCTAATCTAAAAGTCGTAATCAAAACTAAATCGAAGAATGAAAAGCTATTCAGTTCCTGTTAATTTGCTTCGGAAAGATTTTTTACCACTTCCAAACCTTTTATAAAACCATTATTCATGTGCTCTTCCCAATCCTTCTCAGTCTGTACTTCCACATGAAGTTTAGTCTTACCATCGTAGTCAATCAAAATATATTTCTCAAAACAACCGCTCCATTGTTTGATTTCCATACTTTCGGTGTCTTCCACACCATTTTCGTCAACCATTCCGAGGTGTTTGAAAATCATCTGATCAGGTTCTTCAATACTGTCAATAGTAGAGACCATTCCCGCTCCTTCAGGATTTACAAAATAAGTTTTGCCTCCGACTTTCCAGTCTGTTTTCATCTGTGAACCCGGAGCAAAAAACTGTGTCCATTCGCTATACGTTTCTTTTCCCCAAAGAACGTCCCAAACTTTCTGTTTTGGTGCATTAATAATCTTTTCGTAAGATAAAGTTTCCATAATTTTTTGTTTTTTAAATTTATTTAAACACAAATGATGTTAATATTTCAGTGAAAATTTGTGAAAATCATTTGTGAGATTAGTGTTGAAAGTTACAATTGATTTTCAGATAAATTTTTAACGTTCTGGAGCGCTGTCGGAAATTTATCTTCAAAGAATACTTTAAACTCTTGTGAAGCTTTGATTTTTGCAATCAGTTTAGTTCCTTCTTCCGTTTCTTCCAAAATATAAGTTTCAGTGGCATCACCCCAATCCTGCGGAACTTCTACACCGTCATAGATTTCTCCCAAATGAAGAAACACCATTTCTTTATTCGGATCATTTTTCAGAACGCGGCTGTACATTCCGTTGTTTTTGGGATCAAAAAACTTAATAATGCTGTTTTCATCCCAAGTTCCTACATAAAATGAGCCTTCGGTAAACGCTGAAGTCCATTGTGTGTAGCTTGTTTCGCTCCAAAGGACAGTCCAGACTTTTTCAGGAGTCGCATTAATTTGAATGGTGAATTCTAAAGTTTCCATATAATTTTTAGGTTTAGGTTTAGGTTTAGGTTTAGGTTTAGTTAAAATTATTTATCCTCCGACAAAATCTCCTCCATTTATGTGAATGATTTCGCCGGTTATAAAACTTGAATCTTCTGAGGCTAGAAATACATAAGCCGGTGCAACTTCCGAAGGTTGACCTGCTCTTTTCAAAGGAGTGTCTTTTCCGAAAGATGCAATATCCTCAAAAGTCTCTTTCACTAAAGGAGTCCAAATTGGACCAGGAGCGACTCCGTTTACCAAAATTTTCTTTTCGGCAAGATTTACGGATAATGATCTTATAAATGTGGCAATTGCACCTTTCGTAGCTGAGTAGTCGATCAAATGTTCACTTCCACGATATGCTGTGACAGAAGTGGTGCAAATTATTCTTCCGCCTTTTTTCATCAATTTTAAAAGATCTCTGGTAAAAGAAATCATGGAGATAATATTGACATTAAAAGTCTTTGAAATCTGATCGTCTGAAATCTTTTCAACATCGTTTTTCGGGAACTGAATTCCGGCATTATTGACAAGAATATCAATCTCTTTCCAATCTTTTTTTATTCTGTCAAAACACTTATTCCTAAATGTTTTTTTAGAAATATCTCCTTTCATCAAAATACATTTCTGACCTTCTTTTTCTACAAGTTTCAGGGTTTCTTTTGCATCTTTATCATTTTCTTTATAAATAATGATAATATCTGCACCTTCCCTTGCATAATGAACAGCAACTGCCTGTCCGATTCCGCTGTCTCCACCGGAAATGACGGCTTTTTTATTGAGAAGTTTTTTACTTCCCAAATAATTCTTTCTTATAATTTCAGGATATAATCCGTCTTGAGGTACTTTTGACAGAGATCTTGACTTGTTCTGTGTTTTCATAGGCAAATCTTTAGCTAAACTACATCAAACAGCAAGCCGAAGAATAGAAATTTGGGTGTTGGAAGCTTTATATTGGAAGTAGTTCAGACTTCGTATCACTTTCAGCTTTCATCATCAGGTTTTTAACCAAACATCTATGAATTGTAAGCTTCTTCCAAATCTTTAATAATGATTTTCTGCATTTTCATCATTGCCTGAACGACTTTCTGTGCCCTTTCCTGATCCTGATCACTCATCAACTGAATCAGTTTTTTCGGAACGATCTGCCAGCTGAATCCGAATTTATCTTTCAGCCAACCGCACATACTTTCTCTTCCTCCATCAGCGGTTAATGAGTTCCAAAGATGATCTGTCTGTTCCTGATCGTCGGTCATTACAACCATAGAAATTCCTTCGTTGAAATCAAATTTGTGATCGTAAGAATTATCCATACAAAAAAGAGAATAACCTTCAATTTCAAAATGTGCGTGCTGCACATTTTCCGGAACTTCATGACTTTCATCTCCTACTCCGTCGCCATATTTTAAAACTCCGCCAATCTTGGAATTTGGAAAAATATGAGTGTACAATTCCATCGCTTCCATCGCTTTTCCATTGTTTTGATGGATAAACATCAGTGTTGGAACAATTTTCTGGTCGCCCTGTTTTTCACCCAAATACAATTGCCAGGTAACCCCGAATTTATCGCGAACCCAACCATATTTTTTACTCCACGGATAAGAATCGAGAGGCATCAAAGCAATTCCGCCATCCTCCAACTGATCCCAATATTTCTGAACTTCATCTTCAGTTTCACATATCACCATAAATGAAACGGAAGCATTTTTTTCAAATTGCGGACCGCCGTTTAAAAGCATCAATTTCTGACCAAAAAGATCAATATTCAATACAACAGAAGTATCTGCGGTGATCGTTCCACCGAAAACTTTGCAGTAAAATTCGGCTGACTCTTTGCCGTCTCCGTCGTACCAGAGACATGGAAATATATCGTTGTTCATCATTATAAAATTTAATTTAAGTTTTGAAAGAAACGTCATGTTCCTTCATATAATTTTTTAGTTTTTCAATTGCATTTTTTCCGAAGCCATGAAGCTGTAAAATTTCCTTTTCAGAATAATCTGCTAGTTTTTCTAAAGAATCTATCTTTTCTTTTTCCAAGGCTCTTCTTGCGGGCATTGCAATGATTCCCTTCAAAAAATTGTCAGACACTTCATGACAATCAGTAGAAATGGGTTTTAAAAACTTTGCCATTATTACTAAATTAATCATGAGTTGAAAAAGAGTTTTAATTATTTTCCACGTACTTGTGGAAGTTGTTCAGAATTGCATACCAACCGTCACGCTGCATTTCTACAGAATTTTGTTTTTCAGGCTCGAAAATCTGAGTAACTTTTGTGGTATTATTGTCAATCTTTTCAAATACCACTTCAACATTTCGTCCGTCTACAATGTGATATTTTATTCTTTCATTCGGAATAATTTGATCATAAATTCCTTCAAAATCAAAACCGAAACTTCCGTCTTTGGCTTCCATTCTGTTGTTGAATTTTCCACCGACTTTCAAATCATTTTCAGAACTCGGACATTGCCAGCTTTCATGGGCGAAATTCCATTTTACAATATGTTTAGGACTGTTGAAATAATCCCAAACTTTTTCTACTGGTGCTAAAATCGTAATATCTATTTTTACAGGTTGCATCGTTTATTTGCTTTAAAAGTAAGGGTAACCAATTCAGCTACCCTTTATTATTTAAATATAAGATTATTTTGTGTACTGTTCATTATAATTAATCATCCAGTACACACCGAATTTATCCTGAAAGCTACCAAAGTAGTCGCCCCAGAACTGATCTTCCAGGGGCATTTCAATATTTCCGCCATCTGAAAGCAATTTGAAAATTCTGTCTGCATCTTCTCTCGAATCCGGGAAAATAGAAACATAATTGTTATTTCCAACTGTTAATTTCTGTCCGAAAGACGGAACAATGTCTGAAGCCATCAGAAGATCGCCTCCAACAGGCAAAGCAATATGCATGATCCGATTTTTTTCTTCATCAGATAAATTTTCTGTTCCGGGAGCATTTCCCATTTTGTGGATTTCTCCAACGAATTCTCCACCGAAAACTGATTTGTAAAAAGTAAAAGCTTCTTCTGCTTTACCATCAAAATTGAGGTATGGATTTAATTTTGCCATGATTTTGGTTAGTTAGTTAGTTAGTTAGTTAGTTAGTTAGTTAGTTAGTTAGTTGTATTCTTTAATCTTTAATCATCAATACTTCATATTCTCATCAAAGTCATATTTCATTCCTTCATACCCGAGAATTCTTCGCATTAGTCCGAGTTGTCCGGAAAGATAATCTTCACGACCGATGCACATTCCGACAAAATTGAGCACATTTTCAGGGAAAAATTCGATGTTCATTCCCATCGGGAAAGCTTTATCCAAATCTTCGTCAGAAACTTCAAGTAATTTTTGATAAACTAAAGGTGAAATTTTATGGAAACTATCTTTCAGCTGTTGTAAAGACGGATATTTAAAACTTTCATCTAAAGCTTTTCCCTGAGAGAAATATTCTTTGAATTCAAACTCTTCTTCAAGACCGAGTACGTTTCCCATCGCATACCGCATATCGAGAAAATTCCCTATCATCCAGATAATGTGATTGGTTCTGCCTTCAATTCTTTTCACAGCATCTTCTTCTGAAATTCCGTTAAGAACCATTATAAAGTTCTGACTGTGACCTCGAAAAGCCGGAATAATGATGTCTAATTTTTTTGATTTTGGTGTATCCATATTTGTTTTATTTTTTGATTTTTATCTAAATAATTCACAACTCACACGGCGTGACTGCATTTGGTAGTAAAGACAGCGTGGTTTTACTTTCGCAGATTATTTTATAGCTCCCTGTTTTCCAAGCATTCTCCGTAGATATCCAAATTGACCACTGTGATAAATCTCGTGAAGACATAATCCCGAAATATCATTAACGATTTCGAAATCAATACTTTCAAGAGAATTCAATTTTGTTTCAAATTTACTCTGAGATTTTTTCAGATAAGATTTCAATTCTTCAAAACTTACCAATTCATATTTTTTGTCTAAAGGATTTTCACCCCTATTGTAGCATGAAAACTTATCATCGTCCCAAACCGAATCTTCTCCCAAAATATTAAGAAAAGTATTTCTTATATAAATTAAATGTCCTAAAATCCAATTCATACAGTTAGCCTCTCCTTCGGGAAAAGTAAGTGATTCTTCTTCTGAAATATCAATAATATTTTTTAAAATCACTTTGTAATTATTAAATATTAGATATTTTATAATTTTAATATCAGTGTTTGATTTAGCTTCCATCATTATTCTTACGGCATCTTAGAAATATCTGTAAACATCACATTCCAACCGTGACCATCAATATCCCAGAACGAATTTTGGTACATCCAGCCGTGATCCTGCGCTTCCTCATGTTGAGTAGCACCATTCGCAACGGCTGCATTTACAATCTGATCAACTTCCGCACGACTTTGCATACCGACGGCAACTAAAACCTGAGTTGTATCTCCTTTTGGAACAGGTCTTTCAGAAAATGTCTGGAAATATTCTTCGGTTAAAAACATAACGAAAGTGTTATCATTTAGAACCACACAAACTGCTTTTTCATCTGAGAATTGTTCGTTAATCGTAAATCCGAGCTTTGTCCAGAAGTCTTTTGTTTTCTGAACATCTTTTACAGGAAGATTGACATAAATTTGATTGATTTTCATCTATGTAATTTTTAAGGTTAAACTTTTAACCAAAATTACCAAGTCGACACGAAAATCAACTTGTCATAAGACAAGATTTAAATCTTCTTTGGATGAGAAACCAATTCTTTGCGGATTCTGCTTAATGATGTATCTGTAATACCCAGATATGAAGCAACTTGCTTAAGAGGGGCAAACTGTATTACCTGATGTTTTTGTTCTATAAGATTTAGATAACGCTTCGTTGCAGACAATGTAAACATTTCTACAGAGCGCTGTTTGTATATGAAAAGCTGTTGAGACATCCAAGCTCTTCCCCATTCTCTGAGGTTCGGGATTTTATGAAATAACTCCTGAAAAGTATCAAAACTGAACTTCCAGCATTCACAATCTGTGATACAGACAATATTTTCCTGAGTTGGTATTCTTTGGAAAAGTGAAGAAACCTCAATAATGATTTCGTTTTCAGCAAAAAAGTGTGTCGTCACTTCATTTCCACTAAAATCATTAACGAATGAGCGAGCCAAACCTTTTTCTAAAATATAATATTCGTTGGCCGTTTTTCCTTCCTCGAGAATGCAGTCTCCTTTTTGGAAATATACTTTTTCATGAGCCTGAAAAATTTCAACCAACTCTTCATCCATAAAAAACGGAAAATCATAACAGATTTCTAAGGCTTTGCTAGTCATTCAATCTATGTTTTTAAGTTTTTAAAATTAAAATTTTTATTGGAATAATTAAACATATTTTTTTTCCTTAACGGAAAAAGTATTTTAACCATAAAATTTTCTTGAAAATGATCTTTATCCTATAAATAAAAAACGTGATTTTTTGAAAACCTTTTATTTTTAATATAATTTAAGATCCGCTTTGTCATTCCGTAGGAATCTTGGCGAAGAGTTTGGTTTAAACCGTTGAGATTCCTACGGAATGACAAAGTGGATAATCAACTATAATTTAAAATTTAATTTTAAAATAAAGAAAGCTGAATCGGTTTGGGTTTTGAAGGTTTTTCAGCATCTCCGAAAACTGTTTTCCCACCGAAACGCCACGAGTTTTGGCGTTCTTCTTCAATTACATCGTTAATATCAAAATCCGGAGTGAAATTTTTCTCAGCTTCTGAAATAATCGTGTGAAGTTTATTGATCGATTGTAATTTATCTGAATTTCCCAACTTTGATTTTTCGATTCCTTTTTGCAGAATGGTAATCGTTTCATCATAGACATTGATGGGAACGGGAAACGGATGACCGTCTTTTCCGCCGTGAGCAAACGAAAATCTCGCAGGATCACGAAATCTTGATGGAGCACCGTGAATAACTTCGCTGACCAAGGCAAGACTTTGTAAAGTTCTAGGTCCGACTCCTTTCAGTAAAAGTAATTCTTCAAAATTTTCAGGCTGATTTTCTCTGGTCATATACAAAAGTGTTCCGAGTTTTTTTAAATCAACATCGGAAGCACGAACGTCGTGATGCGTAGGTAAAATCAAATTGGCAAAATCCTGCATGATTTTTTCTGAATTGGTATGGGAAATTTCAAGAATTCCTTTTCTGCTTTCCCGGGCTTCGTGAGCTGTTAAATTTAGAATCTGACCTTGATTTATTCCCTGAATTCCTTTGTGGGGCTCATCAACGAAAGATTTCAGATTTTCAGAATGCCAATGATAACGCCTTGCGGTTCCGTCTGAATCGTTCATTCCCTGTTGTACAACTGCCCAATTTCCTTCGTCTGAAACGATAAAATTGTGCAGATACAATTGATAACCATCCTGAATTGCTGTGTTATCAACTTTTGCAGATAATTTGCTTGCACGAACCAATTCGGTTCCATTCAAACCTGTTTTATCAGCAATGATAAGAAGTTCATTCGGAGTTTCCTTTGAAAACCTGCCTTTGCCACCACAGATATAAATTCCGAGTTCCTTAGATCTTGGATTGATGCTTCGTTTTAATGCTCCCATAACAGAAGTTGTGATTCCTGAAGAATGCCAATCCATTCCCATCACGGCACCAAAACTCTGAAACCAGAATGGATCTGCCAATCTTTTCAAAACCTCATCTTTTCCGTAATCTGCTAACATGACTTCTACAATTGAAAGTCCGAGTAAAGACATTCTTTCGTAAAGCCATGGCGGAACTTTTCCGTAGTGAAGTGGTAAAGTTGCAGTTCCGGAACGTTTCATTTTGTTGGGTTTAATCTGTAAATTTAGTTTAAATATGATAAAATTGATGATGATTTGAATCAATTTTTAGACATAAACATCACAAATTTCACAAAGTGAATAAGGTAATTTTTGGCAAAAGCCATTATGATAATTCCACAAAAAAACGGGCTAAAGCCCGTTCCTATTGATAAAATCATTTTCTAAAATTGTCATTATTAGAATTAATGTTTTATGATTTCTTTTACAATTCCGCCTTGAGGTTCTCTGACGGTTTGGGTAAAAATGAATGCTTTCGGATCGATTGCACGAACGATATTCTGTAATTTTCTGACTTCCAAACGAGTGACAATCGTGAAAATAATATCTGCATCAGAACTGTGCTCAAAAGATTCTTTCATAAAACCTCTTTCGCCTTTATAAACGGTAATTCCTCTGTTCATGGTTAAAACCAAAGCTTTTTTGATCTCTTCACTGTTTCCTGAAACGATGGTAACTCCGGTGTAAGCTTCGATTCCTTCAATTACATATTTAGTAATCTGACTTGCAACGAGATACGTCATAATTGCATACAAAGCGGTTTCAAATTTCAGAAAAACGGTTGCGATGATAAAAATAATCACATTCATTCCTAAAATAATTTCGGTAATGCTAAAACTGCTTTTTTTGAATGTTAATAAGGCTAAAACTTCCATTCCGTCGAAAGTTCCACCACCTCGCATAGATAAACCGATCCCAATTCCCATGAAAAATCCGCCAAATACAGCGACCAATAATTTGTCGTGGGTCACTTCCGGAAAAGGGACGAAAAAAATGGTGATGATGATTAGTAAAATCGTTAAAAAACTTCTGATCGCAAAGTGTTTTCCAATTTGGAAGTAGGCAAGAATGAGAAATGGTAAGTTTAAAACCAATAGTACGACTCCGAGATTCCAATGGTAAACTTCGTGAAGTAAAAGTGAAACACCGGTAACGCCACCATCTAAAAAGTGATTGGGAACCAGAAAAGATTTTAAAGCAAAACTCGCAGAAATTACACCTAAAACCAGATAAATAATATCGGAAATGGTAAATAGCGGGCCATGTTTGGTTGCTGAGCTCATAAAATGATCAGTAGTTTTTTAGTTTTGTTTTGATGATGTCAAGATTTTCCTGCTTTTTCTGCTTTCGGTTATCAATTGCCGTTTGAGTAAAATAATGGTGACTTTCCAGAAATTTCTCCTGCAGAAGATTCCAGTCCTGTTCTGAATTGACGATTCCGAACATGGATAGTTCTTCAAATAATTTATCCCCGATCACGAAGAAATCGTCTCTCCCCAAATAATCCAAATCTGCATCTGCTAAAATCTGTTCCAGATGATTATGTGGTGTTTGGGGAATTTTTGTCGCCATGATCATCCCTTTGATTTTATCTGCCTGCTGTTGAGAATATCCGTGATCTAACAGATATTCTTCAGCGATTTCACAAGACTTTGCCTCATGATCTTTTGAACCATATAAAAATCCGGTGTCGTGAAATAAAGCTGCTGTTTTCAGCAAAAGTAAATCTTCATCACTTACTTTTTCTGACTTTGCAATTTTTTCTACCGACTCAATGACGTCTTTCACATGCATAACACTGTGATAAGACAAATGCTCAGGAAGATTTTCTTTGAGTCTTTTTAATATTATTTTATTTAATTTTTCGTATTCCATATTTAAGATAGAAAATTTTATTCCTTTAGAATGAAGCCAAAATTTTGAATTATTTAAATTTTAGAAATTTCATTATTTTCTTTAATTTCTGATGCAAAATACATATCCATTTCGCCTTTTCCTTTGGTATGAATTTTACCTCTGTATTCACAAACTATTTTGTCTTTTACCAACTGATATGTAGATTCAGAAATATTTATTTTTCCTTTTTCGCTGTTCTGTTCCATTCTGGCCGCGGTATTTACGGTATCTCCCCAAATATCGTAAGCAAATTTTTTCACCCCAACAATTCCGGCGATCAAAGACCCCGAATTGATCCCGATTCTTATATCTAAAGCATTTGGGTTTATTTTCTTCCGTTCTTCAATAAATTCAATAATATCTAACGCCACTAAAGTAGTTTGGTAGGCATGACATTCATTTTTAATAGGTAAACCACAAACTGCTAAATAGGCATCTCCGATGGTCTTTATCTTTTCTAACCCATGCTTTTCCATCATCATATCGAAAGCCGTAAAACATTCGTTGAGTTCAACCAGCATTTTTTCGGCACCCATTTTCTCTGAATTCTGGGTAAAATTAACAAAATCAGTAAATAAAACAGTCACCTCATCATAATATTTGGCTTCAGAACTTCCGTTTTCCTTGAGTTCTTCTGCAACTTCCTGCGGAAGAATATTGAGAAGTAAGTTTTCTGTTTTTTGCTTTTCTTTCTGTAGTTCCTGTGTTCTTTCATTCACCTGTTCTTCGAGCATATCGTTTTGATCCTGAAGAATCTGTTGTTTTTCCTGTTCCTGTTTCAAATTAATATCAGAAAGCCGGTTCACCTCATCGAGTTGTTTTACCAGACTTAAGTTAGTTGAAGCAAATTGCCATCCCAAATAAGCAGAGATTGAGATAGGAAAACTTATGAAAATAAAAATCAAGACATATCCCATGAAATCATCTCCTATTATTTCACCCAGATCAATAGTATTCAATTGATTGACAAACATGAAAATAATGACCACTACGATAAAAAGAAAGAATACCAAAACTCCGCCTCCAACAATGAAGGCAGATTTTTCTTTTCTGATCATTGCTCTTATTATGAGATAAAAAGATTCAAAAGCAACAAAAGAAAGGAAAATAAACGCTAAACTAGCTGCAGTAGCAGCACTGAAATAATAAAGAATAAAAAGCGAAGCAGAAATGATCAACATTACCTTCAGTCTTTTTTTGGTTCTTCCAAATAACGTATTGACAAAACCTGTGAGCGAAGTAGCAAATACCATCACCGCAAGAAATGAAAGAAAAGTATATGAATCGAGCT
>Ga0163161_10001960_pt1 | contig 14971 bp, 6 predicted proteins | sample S45metaG_FD_129847 | JGI IMG/M metagenome (GOLD analysis project Ga0163161, IMG submission 129847) | Switchgrass rhizosphere microbial communities from Kellogg Biological Station, Michigan, USA - S4-5 metaG | ecosystem: Host-associated > Plants > Roots > Rhizosphere > Soil | place: USA: Michigan... | reverse complement strand
AGCGCAAGTTAACCTTTCTTTAGATTTATTCCAAATAAGATAGTCGTGTGTGGGATATAAATTACACAGCTTTACCCTAAAATGATCTAGTTTCGTTGTCTGCCACCGCCAAAGCCACCACCGCCGTTTCCACCACGGCTCCTGCCGCCTTCTTCACCGCCCCTAATGCGGTTTTTACCACCCATGCGGTTTAAGGAATAGGTAAACGAAAACATAAAATAACGCTGCAAGACATTATAACTTACATCCTGAATGGTGTTATTATTGGCCGTACGGCTTATGCCTTGATTTTCATTCAGCATATCGTTTACCGCCGCTTTAAAGGTCCCTCTGTTTTTAAAAAACTGTTTGCTGATGTAAGAATTTACGAGTGTAAAATGTGTATCAAAACCCTCTCCTCTTCCTGTATTCTGGTTATAATCGGCATCTATTGCCCAGCGGATATTTCCCGGGAACAAATAGCTTACACTTATATTCGGGCTGAAAGTATAATAGCGTGTATTAGAATTAGGCTGAACCGAGTAAGTTGCGCGGTTAATCGAGCCATTTAAACCAGCTGTTAAATCGAGCTTATCTAAATTGGAAACCAAGCGGTAACCATTGGTAATAGACCAGCTATTGGTAATATTTTTTAAAGCGTTGGTAAAGTTTACATCCCTATCATAACTACCACTAACATTGATATGGAAATTCAGCTTATTCTCTGCCATAATCGGCAAACTTAATGAAGAGGAAATAGACCCCGAGTAAACGCCACTTACGTTAACCGGGGTAATGGCCAGTTTTCCCTGGTCTTCGCCACTTTGAATTAAGCTACTGCTATTTGCAATCCGGTTTGAAGTTTGGGTTAGGTTTAAATTCACGAACAAGGATCTGTTTTTCCCAACGGTAAATGTATTATAGGCTACGCGAAGGGTGTTGTTAAATTCGGGTTTCAGATCGGGGTTACCAACGGGGATACTTTGCGTGTTGGTATTGTTCCGGATGGGCTGCAACTGCTGAATGGTTGGCTGGTTGGTGCTGCCCCTATAGTTAAATACCAGGCGTTTGCTGTTGCTAAAATTATACCTGAACATGGCCGAGGGCGTATAGTTGAAAACGTTCTGCTTGAGTACAAAGCCCTTGCTGATATTGTTATTTGCGCGATCGGTGTTCTGAACCGCCATACCCACATTCCAGTTGTATTTTTTCGCCATTTTATTAAAACTAAAACCCGCCGAGTTGGTTAAAATGGTATTTTCGTAGGCATTGCTAAAGGTTTCATCCAACAGATCGTACTGTAAGGTAGCTGGATTGAAATTATAGGTAAAACGATCGGATGTATTGTGGTTATAACCGTTCTGATAATTAAACTCCAGGCTCAAAGTTTTATCCAGGGGCTCGGTATATACCAATCTTGTATTCTGACTGATGGACTCGCTCTCCTGATCGTTAAACTGGTCGGTTGTCTTTTGAGTAGTGGTCCCGTTTTCTTTTCTGGTTTCAGGATTGGTATTGTAATTATCAGCATCATTATTGTTGATGTTGGTACTGAAGTTTAATGAAAGCGTTCTTCCCCTGCGCATAAATTTTTTACGCAATAAAATATTGTTGCTAATAGATGGTGCAGTATTATGATTTCTTAACGATTGTGACCCGGTAATCATATACTTATTAAAATCGCGGGTATAGGTGCTATTGTTTAAGCTCTCGTTATCGGTATAACTTAAATTTGGCTGTATCCGAAGTGAGGTCAATGAATCAATCTTGGTATCGACCATAAAATTTAAGCGGTGATTTAACCGGTCGGAATTATTGGTCTGATTGTTCCTAAAAACCGTAGTTTCATCACCCAGTAAATTTTGCCTTACACTGTTCGACAAAATAAGGTTATCAGATTTATTTACGAAATAACTCAGGCTTATTTCGGTTTGATCGGCATATTCATCCGAAAAATTAAACCCACCAGCCTTGGTATCGGTAATTCCGCCCCGGCCACCATTACTGCCACCATTCCCTCCACCTAAACCGCCGCCAAAGTTTTGTTTGTTTACATTGTTGAACTGTGCAATTACGCTTAAGCGTTTATCCTGATTAAAATGATTAATGTTCGCATTTACATCATAGCGATCATTAGATCCATAGCCTCCAGAACTGTTTCCGAAATAACCGTTTTTCTTATCCTTTCTGGTGGTGATATTAATGATCTTGGTTCTCGAACCATCATCAATTCCTGTAAACTGTGCCTGATCGGAAAGTTCATCAATAATCTGAATTTTATCGATCATATCAGCTGGAAGATTTTTGGTGGCCAATAAAGGATCATTCCCAAAAAACTCTTTACCATCTACCTTAACTTTTGTAATGGTTTCGCCCTGGGCTTTTACTGTTCCGGCCTTATCTACCTCTACTCCTGGCAATTTCTTTAACAGATCCTCAACTACAGCATTCTCTACCACTTTAAACGAGCTTGCATTAAACTCGAGGGTATCTTTTTTTACCACGATTGGTGGAACTTCTGCTTTAATATCAACCGTTTGAAGTTCTATTGCGCCGCCTTCTAAAATAATATCGCCTAAGGCTACATCTGTTTTGTCTGCCGCGATTGTAAAATCCTTTGTAACATTCTTTAAGCCTAAAAATGCTGCATAAAGCCTGTAAGTACCTGGATTTAAATTTTTGAAAACAAATTTTCCATCCTCAGTAGTACTTACTGCACCCACCATACTCGAATCTGTTAGGTTTCGAACAGCCAATGAAGCGTAATCGATTGGTTTTTTATCTTTTGATTGAATAACCCTTCCGCTAACTGAACCCGTTTTCTGAGCGTAAACATAAAAAGATGATAAAAGTAGCAGGAGCGTAAAAATTTGTTTCATTCGGTTAGTTTGGTTTATAGCATAGAGACTATCGACTTTTATAAAGGTTTATTTTTACTTAGGTAACATTTGAAATACATAAATGTCAACAATACATTTAATCATAAAACCTCTTGGCTATAAAACAGAAAAGTCCCGGCTAAAACCGAGACTTCCTTAATTTAATAGATATTTTACATTCTTATACGACGGCCACCATCACCTCCCTGTGCAGGCATCTGCATATCTCCGCTCATATTTCTTCCTCCAATGCGGGTTAAAGAATAAGTGAAGGAGAACATGTAATAACGTTTTAATACATTATAGTTTAAATCTGTAATGGTGTTATTGGTTGCGGTTCTGCTAATGCCCTGGTTTTGGTTAAAAGCATCATTAACTGCAACTTTAAATGTGCCTCTGTTTTTAAAGAACTGACGGCTGATATAAGAATTTACCAAAGTATATTCGGTATTATATCCTTCACCCCTACCTGTATTTTTGATATAATCTAAATCTACTGCTAAACGGATATTTCCCGGAAATAAGTAACTGATATCAAAGCTGGGATTTAAGGTATAATAGTTTGTGGTGGAGTTTGGCTGAGCAGAGTAAGTTGCCCTATTGTATGTTCCAGAAATACCACCAGTAAGATCAAACTTATCAAAGTTGGTTACAAAATTATATCTGTTGGTAACCGACCAGGAATTCGTGATATTTTTTACCAGATCAGTAGTGTTATTATCACCCGAGGTAAAATTCACATTCCTGTTGTAGTTTCCATTTAGCGATGCATTCAGTGTCAACTTACGTTCAGGTAAAATTGGAACCCCCATATTGATACTTGCATTACCGGAATAAACTCCATCAACATTAACGTAGGTCGTTCTGATTTTACCGAAATCCTTATCATTTTGGTCAGTCACCAATTGACTACTGTTACCAATTGCATTAAAAGTTTGACTAAGACTTAAAAAAGCGAAGAACATTCTGCTTTTCGCAAAATCGAAATTGTTATAGTTAATGCTTAAATTGTTGTTAAACTGTGGCTTTAATTCAGGATTACCAACAAAAACACTTTGCGTGTTGGTATTATCGAGTATTGGCTGTATCTGATTAATAGTAGGCTGTTGGGTTGTTCCTCTATAACGGATATTCAATCTTCTGGAGTTGCTAAAATTATACCTAAAATTTGCTGAAGGCGTTAAGTTGATAAAATTTTGTGTTCTCACTAAACCAGTTGTAAGGTTGGTATTTTCGCGATTGGTTTGTTGTGCGGCTAAACCAATATTCCAGTTATATTTCTTTTCGTTGGTGGTAAAACTTACGCCCGCAGCATTTGTTAACGTTTGATTCTCATAAATATTGGTAAAATCCAGATTAACCAGGTCATATTGCCCACTTGCTGAGTTGAAATCCAATACCTGGCGGCCTTGGTTATCATGGCTATATCCGTTTTGATAGTTAAACTCTAAACTCGTTGTTTTAGATAAGGGCTCTGTATATACCAATCTAGAGGTATTGTTAATGGAGTTCGTGTTTACCTTGTTCAACTGATCGATCAAACTAGCAGTCGGCGTACTGTTAATGGTATTCGTTTCAGATATATAATTATAGTTATCGGCGTCATTATTATTGATACTCGTGTTGACATTAAGTGATAATGTTCTACCGCGTCTTTTAAACTTTTTACGGACCAAAAGGTTGTTACTGATGTTTGGGGTAGTACTGTTACTGATATAACGCTGATTTCCGACAGTTGTAGACTGGATCAGATTTCGGGTATAACCGCTCAGGTTTGTAGCATCACTTTCGGTATAGGATACGTTTGGCTGGATCTTAATTGTTGTAGAAGAATCCAGCTTGGTATCGATCATAAAATTAAACCTATGATTGATCCTGTCCGTATTATTATCCGCATTGTTCGAAACGGTGGTAATCCTATCGCCCAATAAATTTTGAGTGAAACTTGTCTGCTGGTTTGAAACAGCCGATTTGTTAAAAAAGTAACTTCCCTGAATTTGGGTGCCATCTTTATAGGTATCGGCAAAGTTTAAACCAGCTGCATTTGTGGTTGTAATGCCACCACTACCAGCGCCACTCCCGCCACCGCCAAAATTACCCCGGCCACCGCCACCAAAACCATTTCCAGCACCATTACCCTGCCCGAAGTTCTGTTTATTTACATTGTTAAACTGACCAATAAAACTGAACTGCTGTTCATTATCGAATTTGTTCACATTTAAACTTGCATCATAACGATCTTCTGTACCGTATCCAACCGTACTATTTCCAAAATAACCCTTTTTCATTCCGGCTTTAGTTGTGATATTTAAGATTTTATTTCTCGTACCATCATCAACACCAGAAAATTGAGATTGCTCAGACATCTCATCAATTACCTGAATTTTATCTACCATATCGGCAGGTAAGTTTTTGGTAGCCAGTAAAGGATCTGTTCCGAAAAACTCTTTACCATCTACTTTAACCTTTGTAACGGTTTCGCCCTGCGCTTTAATACTTCCATCTTTTGCCACTTCAACTCCAGGAAGTTTTTTCAACATATCTTCTACAACCGCGTTCTCTCTAACCTTGATCGATTTTCCGTCAAATTCAATGGTATCTGTTTTTACAACTACCGGAATGCTTGCAGTAACGTTAACATCTTTTAAATCAAGGCCGTCATCAACCATGGCAATTTCACCTGCATTTACTGCTACTTTGGCCACTTCTATATCTTTAGTAGCTGTTTTTAAGCCTAAAAAGGCAGAATAGATTCTATATTTACCTGGGGCAATGCTCTTAAAACTAAAAGATCCATCTGGATTGGTTTGGCCGGATGCCACGGTGCTCGAATCTTTTAAGCTCTTAACTGCTACTGTAGCAAAGTCAACCGGCTTTTTATCTTTCGCATTAATTACTTTACCGCTTATTGAGCCAGTATTTTGAGCCTGGGCAATATATCCACAAAATAGGAGCACAATGAATATTGCCCGCTGAACGTTTTTTTTCATCAAAAAATTAGATATTATAATACAAAACTAAGCTATCAGACTAGGGAAAGGCGCAAAGGTTTGTTAAGGTGTGTTAAAAGCTTGGTAACATTTTAAATACAGCTTTTTAGCAAGGCTATCAGATCTAAAAGGAAGGTCGATCCAAGAGGGATTATTTTTGTGGTGAAGGATAGCTTTTGTAATATACTTTAGGGCAGTTACAGTTCTTTTTAAAGATACTGCATCCACTTAAACATATGGCCACAATTACACAGATGATGCTAACTTTCGTTTTCATTGAAATTTAATTTATGAAGCAATACATAACTAAAAACTGCCATAGATGCACCTAACATGTCGCAGCCAAAATCCCACCATTCTGCAGATCGGTAGGTAAAAACTTTCCATTGTAACAGTTCAATTCCGCCTCCAAGTACCGCATTGATGAGTAAAATCTTAAAAATGGTTAATGTTCTGAAAGCAAAGGTATGCTGATATCTTATTTTCCCGTAGAAGAGTAATACCGACAAGACAAAGAAAAAACCCATGTGGGTCATTTTATCAAAGCCTTTAAAGAAAAAGCCGCTTCCACCTACAGAATCGGAAATTTCCATATTACAAAGCACTAAAACTACGATGGTCCATAGAACGGCCCATTTTTGTTGTTTCAGTGCTTTGTACAAAATATAATAATTAAGCGCCTACCAATTCCTGGTATGCTTCTGCAGTTAATAAATCTTCAACCTCAGCTAAATCAGCCAAAGATACTTTTACCATCCAACCTTTTCCATAAGGATCAGAGTTTACCAATTCCGGATTGTCATTTAGTTCAGCATTAACTTCTAATACCGTACCCGTAACCGGCATATATAAGTCAGACACCGTTTTAACAGCTTCTACAGTACCAAAAACTTCTTCTTTTGCTACTTCGCTGCCTACCGTATTGATATCAACATAAACAATATCACCTAATTCGCGCTGAGCGAAGTCAGTAACACCGATAATAGCTTGATCACCTTCAACTTTAACCCACTCGTGGTCTTTAGTGTATTTTAATTCTGATGGAAAATTCATGGTTTGTAAGTTATGAATATAAGTTATATTAATTTTCTTGTTTTATTAAGCTTGTATGGATTAAACGTTTCTCAGCGTTTACCCGCCAAAAATACAATTTAGTTTAACATATCGCAATGCCTGGTGAATTAACTTATGGTAAAAAGGTTTGATTGCTTCTCGCGAAGAGCTTCACGAATTGGCAATTACAGATAAACAGATTCAGTAAAAATCTTTATATTCATCTAACAAACTAACCCTCAGCATGAAACCTGCGCAAATTCACACCTTGAAAGTATGCATTGCAACATTGATTGTTTCTGTTCCGGTAACTATGGCGATTGGATTCGGCTATATTGGACTAATCATGCTCATTAACCCACCGAACTGGATGTTTAATTTTAGCCTTCCTTTCAACCACGTATTTATCTTTGTAGTCATCCTTGCCACAATGATCATGTTTGAAAGCTACCTGATCAAAAAAGTGGGTTATAAGAGATTGATCAATGATAGGCCGGTAGTCCACGCTATTGTGATCTTCCTCTTTTATCTGATTGCCAGCGGAAACATTTACCCGATAACTTTTGATCATTTATTATTTAGCTATGTCCCTATGTTCTTAACAGCATACGTATTTAGCAGAATATTTCAGCACAAAAGCACAAGCCTTTACCTGTCTAAGCAACTCTTTTATTAATTCAACGTAAACCTTAAACTGAACCCGAAATTACTGAATGAAGTATTAAAGGTTTGTGAAGTATATGGCTTAGTAATATTCGAATCGTAAAACAATTTGATGTTAAATTTCTGATTCAACACATAATCTACACTTGGCCTTAATGTAATGTTCTTCGCGCCCGAAGAAACTTCGGCTTCTGTAACATCAGCCCGGTAAATAACGGTTTTATTATCGCGGATAGCTACATCCAATTTGAAATCCATGTTGTTATCCATTTTCAGGCTTTTAAACCATCCGAATGGGAAACGGAATTTATTGGTACGGTAGCCCAATCCTAAAACCATATTATTTTCTGATAGCTGCGCCAATTGACTGTTTGATAAACTTAATCCCAATAAACGTGAACGGTTTAATTCGAAAGAGGCAGTCAGGTTATTTTTAAATCTCGTATCAACACCAACCAATGGAGAAAAATATTCAGAAATGGTTACCTGGGCAAACTGGTATTCCGGTAAAAAGTTATTATTTACATCTCTGCTGCTAACCGCACCATTGGTTTCCTGGTAGCGCAATAAGGAGTTAAAGCCATTAATATTGTAGGCAGAGCGATAGCCGTGTCTGATATCGACAGACGAAAACTTATCAGCTATAAAAGGAATACGTGTTAATCCGCTATAGGTTAAACTCCAGTTTGGAAGTGGAATTTTAGGGAAGGCATTCATTTTCGTTTTTCCGGCATCTTTCCCCGAATAGGCAGCCATAAAAGCAGAAATAATTACATCCTGACTTTCTTTACCGTAACCATCGGCATAACTGCCGTTTACGCCCCCTGAATTCGGATTCTGAGCACCCAATCTTCGAGAGATAATAATTCTATTGGCCATAAACTGGTTAAAAAGACCCGAAATTACCGTTGAGTTATTTTCTTTGAAAGCCGTACCCAGAGCAATATACGATACGCTATAATCGCCCGTGGTAATAGCACTTAAGTTCTCGAATGATGATACACTGGCTACATACCTGAAATTGGTAGAAAAGTTTCTTGTTTGCGCCTTATTGGCCTTTAGCGTAATCCGTAAATCTTTAAATGGCTCTACCTGCCCGGTAAGCTGAAAATCTTCTCTGAGTGTGTTTACATATAACTGGTTCTGTAGGGTATCGGTGGTTAGCCATCCATTGTTTAGTGCCATATCGCGGATATCGCGCTGACTTCCGAAAGCAAAGCCCAAACCGGGTGCCCCCGTTGCATTATCGATACCAAAATACTTGGTGGTTGGCAGATAGCCCGGCAAGAAAATACCTTTTGTTTGTACAAAGCTGGCATTAACGTTTTTTACACTCGTTAATAGATTAATAAAAAATGTCTTAGCACCACTTCCTTCCTGATCGTTGCCCGCCTTTCTGATAAAACCAAATTTATTGTATAAGGTCGTTAGGTTTAAGGTTGGATTTACCTGTACCGTTCTGCTGTTCTGTACCGTATTACCCAAATTAATATTCGGATCGCGTAAAGTAGAAAGCGGCTCTGTTTGCCAGTTAAAGTTGGTGCCATAACGGGTTTTTACGGTAATCCAGTTTAATCCTGGTATTTTATCAATTGGCAGGTTATAGGTAACGTTTAAATTATGGTTATAATCGGTTGTACGCCCTAAACGTTTTAAGTTTTGCCAAACGGTATCACGTTTTAAACCGTCAAGTCTTCCATCCGGTTCATCAATGATCGAATAATTTGTGGCATTAAAATCTAACTGTAACGAACGGGTAAGGTTCCAGGCGATACCATAAATCCTGCTCATGGTAAAGTTTTTGTTAAAGGTAGTACCATAACCACTCTGGTAAATCCCAATAGTATTATTTGGATCGTTATTCCGTAAGGTATTTTCTGAATACAAACGGTCTACATCGATCCTGAAATTAATGGCACTTGGAAAAATACTGAAATTAAAATCCTTCAATAAAGCCAACATATTCGATTTAATAATCTTTTCGAACGGCGCTATTGTTTTGGCTTCTTTGGAATAACTGTACTGTAATGATGCCCTATAGGTATTCTGAATACTGCTTTGGTTAATAAAATCGCGATGATTATATTGAGTATAAGCATAACTTGCCGCAAAATTTTCAATATCCCAAAGGCGAACAGGTTTACTGTTATTGGTCCGTTCTTTTCTAACGTTGGTAAAGTTGATGCCTCTTCTAACGGTATAATCCTGTGCAAAGTTTAAAATCGAATCTTTTTGTTCCTTTGTCGACTGCTCTAGCGCATTTTTGAGCTCGATATCTGGCGTTCTAGGATTATACTGTGGTGTAGAAACCTGTTTAGAGTAACTCACAAACATCGGGATTTTCACACCCGATTTTTGCGGGAGGAACTTACCTAATTCCATGGCAGAAGAAACATCCAGCAATACATTATCCGCACGGTTCCGCTCGCTCACTTTCGAATCGATAGATCCGAAACCGATGGTAGATTTACTTCCTGAAATATTTACATCTGCAAAATCAGCCAATTTTAAGTTCAATCTTCCCGTAGCTGCCCAACCGCCTTTTTCGTCAAATTCAGTTAACCTCAATTCGTTAAACCAAACCAGTGCATTTTTATCAAGGCCATCATCGTTCCGTTCATCACTGGCGGCACGGAGCGGATTTTTAATCCCCACCATATATACCCTAACTTTGCTCATATCAGGTTGCCCTTTAACTATAATGGTTCTCGTTCCGTCGGTATAGGTAAATGGAACATTTGTAGGCCATGGTTGTCCGTTGGCTTGTTTAGCTACGTTACGGGCGAGCTTGGCATTTTGGAAAAGTGTTAAATCAATATCCATTCTATTGGCTTCCGGCCAAATGGCATCAGGATCGCTTGTACCTGGATTGGTTACCTTTAACGGGATTACATATTCATAATAGTTATCCTGGTTATCGGTTCCGATCCTTAAGAATGCGGCAACATCATTATCATTTAATATTTGGTTATTAACAGCCTCGGCATGAATAAACATTTCCAAATGTTTGTAAGATCTGAAATCGCTGTAGGCTGTTTTAAATGCTGCTCTACCATATCCATCTCTTAACGATTTTACAATAACCGATAGCGATTGCTCATTTAAACGGGTATCGCCACGATAGTTGCTATAGTCGCGCTCGCGAAGAATGCCCGGAGGGGTAACATATGGAATAGGTGAACGTTTTCCATTTTCTTCAATGTTTACAGTCGAAACTTCAATAGTTGAATTATCAGGGGTAAGTGCAGGCAACGATGGGTCTACAATTACCTGTGCAGCTTGATTGGAAGCATTATACTCTCTCCACTCCCCACGGATTAACTGCAACTTGGCAAAACGCATCACAGCAGTATCAGCGAAATTGGTCATAAACATCCTGAAGAAACGGATCGATTTAAAATCCTGGATTCCGCCTACTTTCTCCTGGTACTGACCGATCGGAATTCTGAATTGATACCATGAAACAGACTGGGTATTTCCATTAGCCAATTTTACCTGCGAGGTAACCTTATCGGTAATAAAGTTCTGACCAACATTTAAATCTCCCGGGCGGATCGAAACTTTATACTGAAAATACTCATCACTTTGCGTCATGTTATTATCGCGGTTGATGTCTTCCCCATCGGGTAAAGAAGTAGATGCAGAGTTTTCAAGTCCTAATTCTTCTTGCGACTGTTGCGAAGTTTTAGAGTTTCCTTCCGTTCCGTTATATTTTTCGTAGCGTTTAAGAATACCCGCATTGATCTGATCTAGTGCCGGACCTCTGAAGTAAGTATAATTATCTGATGATGGATCGGCATCAAGCGCAGCAGAAGCAGTGGCATTTAACTGGGATTTAATCTGCGTAATTGCCGCTGCAAATTTTATTTTTTCATCAGCATCTGATAATCCATCCAAACCTACATCCTGCGCTCTACGCGAACTGGCATTGTTATCAAAAGCCTGTACAACGGGTTGCAGTTTGGGTACACGGCCCCAAGCGGTTTCTTCGTATTTGCTTGGGTCGTTTGTTGCTGGCAGACCATTTTCTAACGATTTCCGGCCATCCTTAAGGATATCTTCTGAGATATTACCCAGATTAAAATACATGTCGCCACCGGCAGAATTTGGCTTATAGATGAATGGGTCCATTACCCAAAACTCAATAAAGCCCACATTTAGGGCTTCAAAATCGTTGGTTTCAATTTTTCGTTGGAAACCTCCCCAATTATTTTTAGGCTGCAATAATGTTCCATTGGGACTAAAGCCGGTTGTACGGAAATTATAAGGCCCTCTAACGGTTGGGTAATATGCCACATCGAAAGTGGTAATGTTTAAGGCCTGCCCTGTTGCTGTTTCTTTAAACGGAAAAACCTCCTGCTCAATTACCTCTCTCACATAGTGATTGGAAAGTTCTCCCCGGTTGCCTCTGATATTGGCCGGAGTGGTAGATGCCGCCGAATTATAAAAAGTTGGGTCGATGTTATAAAATGCAATCCTTGCCCGATTGTAACCATAAGATAGATCGTTGGATTTATCAAACTCTGAGAAAAGCTGAGGCGTACCCGACAGCTGCCAGGCAATGGCACTCTTTAAATCGATTACCGATCTGGATGCTTCGAAATCATCCAGGTAACTTACTCCGTTTTTACTGCCAGCAAAATTCAACGCCCTTGGGTGACCAGGGATCAATTGCGCAAACTCACCATAAAACGTTACACTCGAAGGTGCTTTGGTTGAAATGAACGGAAGTTTATCAACCAGTTTTGTTAAAAATCTTGACGGTGAGCTGTAATTAATATCAGCTCCCCAAATGGTATTTGAAATAGGCTCCTCGCCGATGTTTACCTTTTGGGTTAAAGGTTTCTCGGTCAGGTTCATGATGGTACCCCCAAGGTTTAGCTTATTGTTTACACGGTAATCTAAACGGGTTCCAAAAAGTGATCGTTGCTGCAAGCCAAAGGTTTCACTGTTTTCAGTAGTGATCCTAATCGGCTGACCAGATACTAAAAGTGCCTGATTGATGATGCTCACCCGGCCACCCTGATAATCAACAGTAAAATCTATCCCTTCAGTTAATGGCATCGTTCCTGCAAAAACCTTTACCGATCCTTCCGGAACGTTAATGGCATTTAAACTAAATTCAGAAGAAATATCAGATTGGTAATTTACCTTAATGGTGTACCTGTTCTGGTTTTGAAACAACTGCTTAGCAATAGTTTGTGTTGAATCGTAAAGCGCGGTAAATGTGTATTTATTGATCAAAGCCTGCTCGCTCGGTAAAAACTTTGCAGCTAAATCCTTACCAAATGGCTCAATCACAGGAAAAATAATCCTTCCATTTGCCGGATCTATGGTGATATAACCCGAATTGGTATTGGTAACCAGCGAAGTTTGCCCATTGCTGCCTACACCGAACATACTGGCTTGATTGGCATTGCTTGCAGTAGAATAAGAACCAAAAGCATTATTTGCGGCCACAAAATCGAAAACTCCATCGGGCCTGCGTTCATTTTGCTGGTTCAAACGATCAAATTCGGTTAAGGCAATCCACTGCTTATTTGCAGTATTTTGTCCTTCAGTCATTACCGGGTTATCCACACCGGTTTCGTTATCGATACGGTAAATATCAAGTTTAAAATTCTGGCTGCTGATCTGGTATCCTCCGATAGAGTAAATGTTTTTCATCATCAGATCCCATGTTGGCAGTTGGATCTTGGTGGTTTCGTTCTTTAACAATTTGGCATAAAGCACTTTTGGATTTGCCGCATCAAAAGAAACATCGGTAGAAAACTCACCAACCTGATACTCTACACCATTATAGGTATAGCGGTAGGCAACAGCTAAAACCTCATCGGCATTTAGCGGGTTGTTCAGCGATAAATAACCGAGTTGCGGCTGAAAGGTAAACTCACGCTCGGTTAACTTTCTGGCATAAACCAATTTGGCAAAGTTATCTGTATTGCTACTGTTAGCTGGCGTTGTCTGGAAGAAAGAAAGGATAGCATTGGAATTTGTCTGCCTTATAGCACCGCCCTGATAAGCATTTAACTGCGAGATCAGGTTGTTTGACTGTTGCGGGAAACCCGTAGCAGTAGTTCCTGCCGGCAAACCGGAAGTTCCTCCGGTAATTAAATTATTGTTAAAAGGAACATTTTCGCCCAAGTCCATCAAGCCCAATACATCTCTGGAATCAGTGGTATTACCTGCCTTATTGGTAATCCATACCTCAATTTTGGTAATCTGGATCGGAGAGGTAATAATAGGTGCGTTTGCGAGGTTTTTATTGTAGTTATTCCTAAAATATTGTGATAAAAAATAGTGTTTATTGGCCTCATAGCTATCAATATTTACCGTGGTGGTATTTTGTTGCGCTCCATTGGTAATTTTAATTTCCCGTGATTGAGATTTTTGCTGAGTATAAACACTTGTTACATTTAAACGCCCGAATTTTAATTGTGTTTTAATACCGAAGAGTGCCTGGGTTCCGGTAATTAAAGAGGTATTTAAAGGCAAGCTTACATTGCCCGCCTCAATTTTTTGGATAATATCATCAGGCCCGCCAGTATAATCGAGTTTAATCTGATTTTCGAAATCAAATTGGGCCTCAGTATTGTAATTGCTTTTGATTTTTAGTTTGGTTCCGATATTACCAACCAGATCCATCTGGATTCTTTGGTTAAAATCGAAATTGGTCTGTACCCTTTGTCTCTCATTAAAAAGCGGGTTTTCATTCTTATTTACCCGGCCTAAAAAGGTGAGTTCTGCCTCTCCACGGGGTTGAATATCAATGGTTGTTCCACCGAATAATTTTTCGAAAGCTTTGCTGTTTACCTGAATCTGCGGAATAATACCAGTGCTTCTGTAATCACTTACCTCCGCATTTGAAATGCTGCGCCAGTTACCTCGTTTTATCTCACTGTTAACCAATCGCTGGTATTCATCAATGGTTAAGTATTGTGTGTTTAAAACAAATTTTTCGCCAATTAACTCCTTTACCACATAACGTTTATTCTTGGCATCGTATTCTACAACACGTTTTAAATTGCTAGGTGCCGGATAAAACGGATTAACGGCCGGACTAAGTCCTAAATGCTCTTTCTCGCGTAAACTAAAATTATTCTTTGGGGTAATAGTATCCGCTTTGCTTGGAACAACTTGAGAGAAAGCGTTTTGAGAAGCAATTAAGAAAAGAGGGATGAGAAACAGAAATGTAGATATTCTCTTCAAAGGCAGTAGATCTATAAAGTTTTTAAAGCTTGTTTAATTAGTTGCTCTACCGAAAGTGTTCCCTCTGTCACTTTTAAAATCTGGTCAATAGTTTTTTCGGCGGTTTGTTTGGCGAATCCGAGCATTACTAATGCTGATAACGCTTCATCTTTAACAGTATTGTGTTGAGGCATAGAAATTAATGAATCTGCCCCTTCT
>Ga0163161_10001959_pt1 | contig 14977 bp, 18 predicted proteins | sample S45metaG_FD_129847 | JGI IMG/M metagenome (GOLD analysis project Ga0163161, IMG submission 129847) | Switchgrass rhizosphere microbial communities from Kellogg Biological Station, Michigan, USA - S4-5 metaG | ecosystem: Host-associated > Plants > Roots > Rhizosphere > Soil | place: USA... | reverse complement strand
TTTGCGCGGAGGCGGAAACGCACCATGGAACTTGTGAAGGAAATTCCTGGCATAAAATGTTTTGAACCACAGGGGGCTTTCTACATCTTTCCTGACATCTCTTCATATTTTGGCAAGAGTGATGGAGCCACGACGATCCAGAATTCTGCCGACTTCTCTATGTACCTGTTGAATGTGGCGAACGTTTCATCCGTGATGGGTGAGGCATTCGGAGATCCGAATTGTGTGAGATTCTCTTTCGCCAACAGCATGGGAAATATTGAGAAGGCCTGGAAGCGGATCAGGGAAGCACTCGCCAAGCTGAAATAAATCAGGCCTCCTGTTCATTGGTAGCGTTTTTTTCCTGGGGTTTTATCTTGAAGTGAAAAATAAATGTGATAAGGAGTCCAAGCACGCATCCTGTCAATACGGCTATGATCCGCTCAATAGCAGTATCCCAAAAATGTTTACCGGTTTCGTGCATCATGATGATGATGGTGGCTGCAAGTGCTGACCTGATGCCGGCATCGAGCTTCAACAGATAGCATATCGCCAGTGTTACCACCAGGGCCAAGGCGATCATCCACATGTTTGGTACCCCCAGGAGGAGAAATGCCACACCCACTGTGGCGCCCACCAGGTTGGCCTTGATTCGGGTAACCGCAAGCGTTAGTGAATCCCTGCCATCGGGCGAAAGCACCAGCATAACGGAAATGAGGCACCAGCCCACATCGGCATACTGAAACAAGGAAGAGAGTGTGAATACTGAAATGGTGCCGGTGGCAACTTTGCTGGCATAAATGAGCAGACTTTTTATTCTGTCGGTCATGCTCGCAAAGGTAGTTGATCAGTTAACCCGTCAACCCGTTGATTAGTTGCTTGATTCACTAATTCACTGATTAACGGGTTAACGGGTTAACGGGTTGGTACGTCTTCAAGTTTGTAATAAACGGGAATCCCTTTTTTCAATGCAATCCTCACATCCGCGTCGGCTCCCTTCGATTCTCCGGGCATGCGTAACACAGCGTCACATTTTTCCAGGAGGCGGTGGGCTACCGGGTAAAGAATCTCTTCATATGGCTCGTCGCCGGGGCGGGTTGAACCTGCAAGTTTGAGCAGGGGCAGGGCAAGCCATTCTCCAATCATGGGAATATGACCCTTTCGAAAAAGTGGAAGCGCCATGGATTCAAGGCGATCCAGGTTTTCCCGCATTTTTGCAGGATCGTCATGGGTGCCGCTGCGATAGGGGCCTGCAATTAAAATCATCATGTGAATTCTTTTCAGCAAAGTAACTCATCTCACACCGGAAGAAAATTAAGGTAGATTAAGAAATTCGGCCCTGAGTGAATTGCTTTCTGATGGTGCTCAGAAACTCAGGTGTGATACCGAGATAAGAGGCTAGCTGCTTTTGCGTAATCTGGCTTGCAATCTGGGGATATTTTTTTAGAAAATTTTGATAGCGTTCGGATGCGGGTAATGAAAGGTTTTCCAGGACCCGAATCTGCTCACGCGTATAGGCGTTCTGCATCAGGATGCGAATATATTTTTCGAATACCGGTTGCATCTCGAGCAACCGGTCCAAATTTGTTTTGGAAATCTGAAGCACAATGCTATGGTCGAGCGCCTGGATATTTACCTTCGCGGGCTTGTTGTGAAGGAAGCTTGGCATGTCGGTAATCCACCAATCTGAAATTGCAAACATGATCGTGGTTTCCTTTCCTTCCTTATTGAGATGATAGGCTCGAAAGGTGCCATCGACGACAAATGAGAAATATCTGCAAGCCTGGTCTTCGCGTAGCAGGTATTCCTTCCTGGCAAATTCCTTTTGCTCAAGCAAGGACAAAAAATAATTCTGTGCTTCCTGCGAGGGTGTGATGTGTTTGGAGAGATTTGCAATTATGGCCTGCATCTGGTCCATCTACCCAAAATACAACTTTCAAAGCTTCCAAGTTTCAACTGCTATTCGTCTCTCAGGTTCTTCACAGGGTTGGTCATTGCAGCCTTGATGGTTTGAAAGCTTGTCGTAAGCAATGAAATGGCAATGACCGCCATTCCGGTGAGCGCAATAACCAGCCAACTGATGTGAATCCTGTATGCAAAGGTTTCCAGCCACCGCCCCATGAAAAACCAGGCAATGGGCGAGGCGATTAGCAAAGCTAAAACCACGAGCTTCAGGAAATCTTTCGACAACAGGGCAGTGATATCTGCCACTGAGGCGCCTAAAACCTTTCTTACACCAATTTCCTTCACACGATTCACCGCGGCTAAGGCGGTAAGTCCGAACAGACCAAGGCAAGCCAACAAAATGGAAATGCCGCCTGCCCAGCCTATAATCCGGCTCCATCTTCTTTCGGACCTATAAAAACTGTCCAGTTTTTCATCAAGAAAATTATAGGTGAAGGGTGAACCTGGTACCAGTTGCGACCAGACCCTGCCAATTTCTGCAATGGCTGCGGAAGGATTGCCAGGAACCAATCGCACAAATATGGCCTTGGTACCTCTTTGAGGGAATTGGTGAAACAATTGCGGTTCAATTTCGCGCGACAACGACTTGAAATTGAAATTCTTTACGACGCCAATCACCACGGGGGAGAAATCATTGGTGTACCCTTCCACTTTCTGACCAATGACATTCTGAGTTGTCCATCCAAAATCATTCATCATGGCCTCATTAATAATCACAGCCTCTGTACTGTCCGTACCAATTGTGGGATCAAAATTTCTACCTGCTACCAATTGCATTCCGAGCACCTTCATGTAGTCAGGATCTACTGCGTATTCGTTAATTTTCTTGTGAACATTTCTGTACATGAATCCATGATTGTCGATATCGGAGCCTTCACCCAGGCTGGCTCCGGAAGCACTAATACCGAGGATGTCCCGATTCCCTGCCAGTCGTTGTTTGAAGAGTGAGATGAACCTGGTTCTTCCTGCGTCCGATGCATCAACCACCACAACATTTTGTTTGTTGAAGCCTGGGTAGGTGTCTGACAAATGTTTGGTTTGTTGAAGAATAATAATTGTAGAAATGATCAATCCAATTGAAAGCGCAAACTGCAGTGTAACCAGTGACCTTGTGAAAAAATTTGAACCTCCCATCCTGATCTTGTTTTTCAATACCTCGTTCAGTTTGAAATTGGATAGTAACAGTGCGGGATAGCCGCCACTGAGCAGGGTCACCAGGAATATCAACGCAATCAGCAGCCAGATCAGCTCGGGGTATTGAATGGTCGAAAACTCCAGGCTGCGTCCTGCCAGTTGATTGAATTGCGGCAGCAGGATTTTCGCAAGGAAGAAACCGATTGTCATCGACAACAAACTCAGTAGAAAGGATTCGGCAAGAAACTGAAAAATCAGTTGAGATTTGCCAGCACCCGCCACTTTCCTGACCCCGACTTCCTTTCCTCTTCGGGCAGAGCGACCAATGGCCAGGGTTGTAAAATTGATGCAGGCAATCAGGAGCACTGCTGTTGCAATGGCGAGAATAATCCAGATTGTCGTTGGATTAATGGAGCTGACTTCGGCCATTCCGTCCAGCCTGGTGTCCGTATGAATCGAACGAAGCGGGGCCATTCCATACGTAATCAGCTTCTTTGTTTTTTTATTGATGGTGGATCCGTCATCGTTGTACCGGTGATGAAAATCTTCCAGCTTCGCAAGTTGGTGAGGTAGCTGACTTCCGGGCCTCAGTTGAATATAAGTTCTAAATGCTGAAACATACCAATGATTCATCATTTCGCCCATTGGTGTGGTTTGTAGAAAATCGAGGTTGGCAAGGGCCTCAAATTGAATAGAGGAATTCGAAGGCTGATCATTGGCGATTGCCGAAATAACAAAGGGCCTGAATGACGGTCCAACCTGGACTTCAATCGTTTTGCCAATGGGGTTGGAGTTACCGAAGAACTCCCTTGCTGTGGTGCTGCTGAGCACCATGCTATTGACATCTTTCAAAGCGTTTTCAGGACTTCCGCTTTCCAAGGGGAAATTAAAGAATTTAAAAAAGCCGGGATCGGCAAGCGCGATCTTCAGGTGTCTGGAATCATTTCCGAAATGAACCAGCATGCCTTCATCCGATTTCTTGACCCTCACAAAATCGACAACATCGGGAAAATCTTTTTTGAATGTCGGGGCCATGGGTAGCGCCATGGCTACGTCATATTGATCGTTGCCATCGGTGCCGCTTCGCAATTCGTACATCGCAAAAATGTTTCGTTCGTTGCTGTGAAACCTGTCGAAACTCAATTCATTCAAGGAATAGAGCAGCAACAAAATGAAGCAGGCGATGCCAAGCGAAAGGCCAAAAATGTTGATGAATGCAAGCGACTTTTGGCGCGTGAGATTTCTCACGGCGATTTTGAGAAAATTCAGGAGCATAGCAGATAATGTTGATTTGCGGCTTCGGTTGAATGAAGAGCAGCCGGGATTGCCGCTCAAAAGGGATGCCGGATCTGTATTGCTTTAAAAATGAACGGGAAACAAGGAAAAAAGAAAAATAAAATGTCCGCAGTAGGACGATTATTGTTCGGAATTGGGCGCAAACTTAGTCACCGGGTGGAAGGATTGTCCGACGCCGGTCTTCGGGTTTTTTGATCGGCGAGTCAATGGTATCACGCCTGTTGGATTCGCCGGGCTTGGGTTCCTCCTCAGACCTGTTTGAAATCGGGCCAAAGATCATTAGAATAATAATGATGATCAGCAGTACAAAAAAGCCAATCTTATAGAATTTGTAATTCATCTCTGGTATTTCAGAGCCAGTTTTGTAATTTCTTCAATTTGGATGAAGAAAGTAGTTTAAGCCACTTGACGATGCCGGTCAATATTTTCCTGCTGCCATTCGCAGGGCCCGCAGCCTGCGAAAAAATTCGAGGTGCAAAATTATTTGTTCATACGTATACAATTGGGAGAGTTGAATTAGTGGTAATTATCTTTTCTAGTGAAGTAGATAAGTTGGAATTGCAAAGGCAATCCTGTCCCTGTTTTGCGCAAATTGAAAAGAATGAAAATGTCGAGTGAGCATTGTACGAACGGCATTAGTGCCTGTGCTGTTCAATACCTCAATTCAATTATGAATTCCGCGTACTCACCCTCGATAGATTTAACTGCAATATTACCCTGGTGAGCCTTGATAATATCATAACAAAGCGAAAGGCCGAGTCCGGTTCCCTCGCCTGTTGGTTTGGTTGTAAAAAAAGGTTGAAAAATTTTGTCCTGGTACTTTGGGGCGATACCCAAACCATTATCGGTAATGATCAATACGATCTTGTCGGCTTTTAGTTTGGTGGCCAGGGTAACTGAAGGTTCATAATCGGATTGTTTTAATCTCTTTTTTTCCCAAACGGAGTAAAATGCATTGTTGAATAGATTGATCAGGATGCTTCCAATGTCTTGTGGAATGACATTTATTTTCTCGATCCTTTGATCCAGGGATGATTCAAGTTTACACTCAAAAAGTTTATGTTTCGACTTGAAGCTGCGATAGCTTAAGTCCAGGTATTCTTTGGCCAAGGCGTTCAGGTCGGTTAGTTCCATTTCGCCACTTTGCTTGCGTGAATGTTGCAACATACTTTTCACGATACCATCGGCCCTTCTTCCATGTTGTAAGATTTTTTTTACATTTTCCGTGAGGTCCATAATTACAGGAGAAACTTCGCTCTGCAAAGATTCAGGAAGATTTTTGTCTGAAAGCTTTTCCTTCATTTCGCCCAGCAGCAGGTCATTTATTTCTGCGAAATTGATAACAAAATTCAGCGGATTTTGAATTTCGTGGGCAACGCCCGCAGTTAGCTCACCCAGGGAGGCCATTTTTTCTTTTTGAATCAATTGCAGTTGATTCAACTTGATTTCATTGAGGGCGCTTTGCAGATTTTCTTTTTGCTGCTGGAGTTCTGCAGTTCGCTCATTGACACGCTCTTCAAGAATCGTGTTCTGTTGCAACAAGGATCGCTTTTGTTCTTCGTGTATAGCCTGCAAGTCTCTGTGATATTTAAGTTTCTTTCGCTGGTTGGAGATGAAAGCAACCAGGAAGCTGGCAAAAAGTAAAACCATGGCAGAAATGCCAATGGCCACCCTAAATTGTATGCTGAGGTCTAAGAGGACCATAGAAGGCTTTGGCTAAAAAGGTGCAAAAAATGATATAAGCAAGGTTATGAATATTCCAAATGTTCTCGGCCAGTTTTAAATCTACTCTGATCATCGGTACATAAAAGAGGAACACAAAAAAATTTACTACCAGGTACACACAAAGTCCGGTTACAACCCAAAAATTAGGGTCACCCGGTAATTCTACACTATCCTCGCGCAACGCTGACAAATAGTATTGCATGCAGTAGATCAGTAAAAGATACGCTTCTGCGGCCAATAAATTTCCGCTGAGGTGCTGGGGTTCCAGGAAATTCTCAATAAAGCCGAAGTTGACGACAAAGAAAATCAGCGAAACGATGGGTAACAATTTTCGGAGACTGTGAAATGACGCTTGTGGAAGTTTGATAAAGTATATGCTAAAGCAAATGAATCGGACGACAGATTGAAGATTATAATAGGGGTTATTGCTTTGGGGCCAGGAGGGGAAATCGTTTTTGAATGCTGCGATCAGGTCGATCACCAGGTTGAGGATGAATGCCAGCAAGACATAGATTCTGATGGGATTTAACGTTGTTGGTTGTTTTGGTCGAAGGCACAAAACGAGTAGTGGGATCAATGTTGCCCATACTTCGGACCAGTCAAGCGCTATGAGCAGTGATTTAAGCATTTGCTTGTTGGACTTACGGAGCCGGTCGGCTTCCGGAGGTCAAAATAAACTATGTTTTGAGATTACAAAATATTAAATTAGATACATCTTTTCTTTCGTCGATCCAGCCCGGTTAGTTATTTACCCACTTCAAAAAATTAGGCCATGAACAAATTAAATTGCTTCATAGGATCGTATTATGTTGGTTTTGTTGCCATCGTCTTTTTAATTTCTTGTGGAGGAGGTAAAACCGACAAGAAAGTTGCGAAAACTGAATCGGATACTACTGTAGAAGTCGAGCCGGCTCAGGCAGCGGGTCAACCAGTTGGAAGCCAATCCACTCGTTACTTAGATATATTGTGGCAGACGAGCAATGAGTTTATGAAATTGAAAACAAACAAACGTTTGGTGCTCAAGTTTGCTGTTGATACGGGTAACCATCTTGTTCTACATGGATGGACAAAATTGAAGGATGGAGAGCATGGCCAATACAATCCAAAGAGCAATTTTTGGCTGGTTGCAGGCCCGGCAACAACAACAGATTACGGACCGGGAACATTTTTGGGAAATCAGATCCTTGACGATTCTGCAGTAGATAGTATTCAGCAAGTATTATCAGGTGATTCCAATTTAAGCTATGTCATATTCGAACCTGAAAAGAAAAATGGAGAAGTGTATTACACGATTTCCTGTGATCACAATTTGCCCACCTCCACGTTTAAAAAGGGATTGACTGTACCCACCAATACTCAAACCAATCCATCCCCTCCCAAAGGAAACTAGCTCTACTTAAGATCCAGTCTGTTGTTTATCCACTTCAAAAAAATAGACCATGAACAAACTATTTCGCCTTGCCTGGAAGTGTTTTTTTTGTTTCATTTCAATCATCTTTTTGAGTTCTTGTGGGGGAGGAGGCGCTGACAAAGAAGTTGCTAAATCAGACGCAGATAGCAGTGCCAAAGCTGCGCCAGCTCAGGTGGTGTCAGTAAAAGCAGCTGGGGGTGGTGGCGGCTTTTTGCATTATTTATGGACTGATAGAGTCGCTTTTGATGCGTTAGAGAGCAAGAAATTGGTATTTAGATTCGTATTTGGCCAAAGTGATTCGCTTACCATGCATGGATGGACATCCAAGGGATCCAGCGGCAAAGAGTTTGACTCAATTCCTAACTATCAGTTGTTGGTTGGTATTCCTACTTTAGAGAGATACGGCGATGGAGTCTATCTTGGGAATGAGATCCTTCCAAAGGATAGTATAGTTAACATTAAGAACAAGCTAACTTCAACTGGCGCACATTATGTTATATTCGAACCATACGTGATCGGAAAGAATTTGGCATATCATGTGTTGGTCAGCGATATCAAACCCGTAGAAGAATTTGACAAAAATCGGATGACTACTACCACGGGCAGTGGCACCAACCCCTCACCTCCAAAAAACTATTAGGCTCACTTCAACTTCTCATAGCTCACAAATGCAATTTGCTTACTGTCGGGACTCCAGGATGGAACATTGATGGTGCCTTGACCGCCAAAGAAAACATTGGTTAGGTCACGTATCGTGCGGTCCTGCAGGTTCATCAATCTTAACTTTACATCTTTGCCAAAGGGATGGGCAGAACCCTGATCCTGCAAGTAAGTAATGAACACAATCCACTTGCCATCAGGACTCGGATGCGCAAACCAGTTGGCGAATGCATCATTGGTGAGTTGTTCCGGATTTGAACCGTCTGGTTTCATTCGCCAAATCTGCATCCGTCCGCTACGCATGGAATTGAAATAGATCCACTGCCCATCGTAACTGTATTCAGGACCGTCATCGAGACCTTCAGTGGTCGTTAATCGTTTCTCCTCGCCGCCGCTAAAGGGTATCGTGTATACGTCGTAGTTATTATTGCGCGAGGCGCAGTAAGCCAGCGTCTGGCCATCGGGACTCCAGCCATGCCAATAGGAGGGCATGATTTGGGTAACCTGCCGCGGTTCGCCGCCGGTCATGGGAAGTACATATACCGTAGATCTGCCATTGGGAGCCTTGGCCGTATCTTTTTCATTGTTGCTGCTGATGGCCAGCCATTTTCCGTCGAAAGAAATGCCGTGGTCATTATTACAGGTTTTAGCACTCCCTGTGTTGAGAATTGTTTTTGATTTGCCTTCGCGCGTAATCGTATACAACTTGCCCAAACTATTCACGACAAAATATTTACCGTCACGACTCCAGTTAGGGGCTTCGAAATGGATGTCTTCCTGGTATACGATTTTGCGGTCACCGGTGGTGACATTTACTGTTTCCAGTTTGCTGCGCACGTCGGTTTGGTTTTGAGCAGATAGCAGAACCGGAGTAAGTAACAGAAAAAGAGTCAGTGAGCGCATATGTTTATTTTTTTATTCCCATTTAAATGCCTTGATGGTAAGCACACCAATGATAACCGTCCATATGCCAAGCCCAAGCAGCTCGCGGGGTAATTCCCAGATATGTGTACCCTCAAAGGCGATCTTTCTCAGCCCATCCACAAAAAAGGTGAGGGGCAGCAGTTTACAGAAAAATTGAAGCGCGTGGGGATAGTTTTCGATGGGAAAGAAAAGTCCGCATAATAAAATTTGGGGCAAAGTTATGGTATTGGCCACGGGTGCAATGCTGCTTTCATTTTCCAGGAGGCCACTAATGATGAAACCAATTCCTGTAAATATGACGAGTCCAAAAATACTAAGCAAAATCATTTCCAGAAATGTCAGAACTCCATTTACGAGGGTGAATTTGAAAGCAAAGTAACCCAGCGCCACCATCACCATGAAACTGATGATCTGGAAAAATAACCTGCTGAGGGCTTCGCCAAATATTAAAGCCGGTCGACTGATGGGAGTTGCGAAGAATCTTTTCAATACCAGGCTTTGACGCAAATTAAAAAGCAAAAATGCGGACCCAAAGACGCCCGCCATCAACAGCGAGAACCCTAGCTGGCCGGGGAGAATGAAATCGATTTGCCGGTATTGTCGTCCTGAAATGCGTTGTATGTTTAGTTCTGCTACCGAGCCTGCCTGCGTATATACAACACTGTTAAGTTGGTAGATGATATCACCCAACACAGATTGAAGGAGCGGAAGTTTTTCGACCGCTGAATTTGAGCTGAGCAGATTGACGCGATAGCCCGGAACACCGAACGGCATAGGGCGCCTTCGAATATCGAGGATAGCTGTAATCCTGCCCTTTCTAAGTTCTTCGTCCAGTCCTGCCGTATCCGTAACGAGATCAATGATCTTCAGCTTCGATACGTTTTTATAGATCACATTCGAAGTATCACAGGTTCCGGCAATTCCAAGTTTGATATGGATGTCGGTATTGTTGACAATGGATCCGAAAACCACAATAAATATGATCGGAAAAAGTAGCGAAAACACTACTGAGGTCGGACTTCGTAACATGGCCAGCAGGCTGGCTTTGGCAATTGCAAATGACGCGCGAAGCTGGCTATATCTTTTAGTCATGTAATGGCGGGAAAAATTTGCTTTTAGCTAAGTACGAATCTATTGAATTGAAGTGAATCTTTTCTTTTTTTCAGGGATTAGCAACTGTGCAGTTTCAAATCCTTTTTGTAAGGCTAAATGGCAAAGCCCGTGACAAGGCGGCGTGGGTGCCTTTATATTTTTTCCAGTTTATCCCGGGTGAGTTCATTAACCGTATTGCCGGTATTCAGGGTGCTGTCCGGTTCAAACAATAACATTTCTGTTTCTTCGTCTGCCCTGGGCCGGTGTTCTACGCCGCGGGGAACGATGATGAATTCGCCAGGATGGATGTCAACGGTCTTGTCCCGGAAATCCATCGTTAGTTTTCCTTTGACAACAAGGAAAAGCTCATCTTCATTTTCATGGTGGTGCCAGATGAAATCACCCTTGACCTTGGCTGCCTTTATTTGTTGACCGTTCAGTTCCCCGATGATACGTGGGTTATAATAATCTGAAAATTGGGCAAATTTTTCAGCTAGATTGACGACTTGCATGGCCCTAAGTTACCAAATTTTAGCGGGCGTCGAATCAGAGGTTAAACAACTTCACAAACTCTCCAAAATTAGGGAGCAGGTCAACAAGCGCGTGAATAAACATGATCAGCCATAAATTCCTTGTGTAATGCCAAATGATGCCCATGAAAATTCCGGCGATCGATAAGTTCACAATGGCAACCGCCAGGATCGCGTCGATTCCCGCATCCGGACTCAGTCCTTCCAAAGATGATGCACCGCGAAGCCAGAGGCCCGGAACATGCGCGAGTCCGAATATCAAACCACTGACCAGGATTCCAGCCCTGGGTGATCTCAGCCAAACCGTAAGTCTCGACTGCAGGAGGGCCCTGAAAAAAAATTCCTCCACCAAACCAACCTCAATAACCAGGCTGATGAACAACAGCGGAAATCCGATCAGCATTTGCGATGCAGAAAATTTACCCTCTCGAATGGGTGCTGCTCCTCCACCGAGATAGTACTGAAACAATAGCAACGGAATGCCGGCTCCCGCTAAGATGATAAGGGATTTCTTTGACGCCATCTCCCGGATCGAAAACCCGGCACCGAAATCTTTTAAATTGAAACCATATTTCAAATGATAGATCCAGCAGGGAATGATCACGAATACAATCAGCTTTTTAATGATATCAAAAATATACTTAGCCTGTGCATTGTCCCTGATCACGGCCGGAGTATTTCGGCTAACCCAGCCCGTACCCCATGTAAGCCAGATGGTGATATAAACAATAACGAAGAGGAGGACAACGGGTTCACGCCATTGAAGCGGTTTATCCCGATAGAGTGGCTTGGCATTTCGTGAAAGGAGCCAGGACAGCATGGGAAAAAGAATGCCTAAAATAACGGAGCCGGTGAACAAATCCTCCATCGGATATTGGTTGCGCAGAACCCAGGCGCTGAGGCCAAATAAAATAATATAGAGCAGGAAAATCCTGTCTTTAAACAGTGCTAACATTTTTTTGAATTCATGGTAAAAGGCTGCGGACTAAGTTTCGGTTAGCCTCTTATTGGATGGAATGGGTAAGATAAATATTTTTTAAGCTCATATGCAAAACAAAAAAGCCCCCCTGGAAAGGGAGGCCGGTTTTTGATCCTGGTCCACTTATAACTAAGTTCAAATCTCTTATTGTGTGTATTTCGGTTGCTTATTTGCTGCCCTACTTAATTGTCGAAATCCGGTTTGTAAATGGAAACAGGAAATGACTAATTCTTCCTAAAAGAGAAGTTTAAGGATTTGACAAGCGGCTACGCCTGTCAGTTGAAGAGTTAAATCGGAAGGGATTTTAATTGCGGAAGGCCAGGTTGGCTTCCATTGTTTCGTTCAGAGCCCTTTCAAATGACTTTGTCGACCTGGTGATATCGTCGGGTGTCGTAGCCCAGGAACATACACTGATGCGAATGGCTCGTTTTCCTTCCCAGGCAGATCCGCCCACCCAGCACTCCCTGAGATCCTGTATCTTTTTCAGCGTATCTTGGGTGATCTCGTCGTCGTCGCAACCCACCAAAACCTGGTTGAATACCACTTCATTGAGTATTCTAAATCCACGGATGGCGCCCAGTTCTCTTTCAAATTGAAGTGCCCGCTCGTGCATCCCATCAATCATTTGTGATAGACCCTGTTTTCCGAGGAACTTTAAAGTTGCCCAAAGTTCAATGATCCTGGATCTCCTGGAAGCCTCGGGTGTGAAGAGCATTCCGTCCCTGGCTTCATCGCTGGCATTCAGATAACTTCCAGCAATCTGGAGCGCGCCAAGATAGGCTTCGCGGTCCTTACACAAAGCGATACCGCAGTCGTACGGCGTATTTAACGTCTTGTGACCATCGACCGCCCATGAGTCGGCCAATTCAATTCCCATTGTAAGGTGTTTCAAAGTTTCAGAAGCAGCTGCCCACAAGCCAAAAGCACCGTCGATATGTACCCATGCATTCGCCTTTTTCGCCTTTTCGCAGAGTTCCCGGAAAGGATCAAAGGCTCCTGTATTCACATCCCCGGCCTGGAGAATCAAAATGGTTCTTTCGTCCAACTGTGGTAATGCTTCCGGTAAAATTCTTCCCTGGCTGTCTGTTGCCACCCATTCAATGGATTCCTTTCCAAACCCTAGCAAACTCACGGCTTTTACAACAGCAGAATGAGCATGCCTTCCGGCCACGATCCTGATGAGGGGAGCATTTCTCACTCCTTTTTGATTCACGTCCCATTTCAACCTGTTCAAAATTCTCCATCGTGCTGCCGCCAAGCCGCAAAAATTTGCAGGAGAGGTTCCGCTCACAAAGCCAGCCACCGTGCTTTGCGGAAGGTTGAATAATTCCTTCATCCAATGTTCAACAATGCATTCCAGTTTAGAGGAGATGGGAGACATCACATGCATGGCTGTATTCTGATCCCAAAATGTGGCCAGTAATTTAGCTGCCATTCCCGCGGGAACTGCGCTTCCATCTACGAATCCAAAATATCTGCCACCTATTTGGGAAACGGTTGCAGGGGACCCATAAACGTGTAAAAGTCGAATGACTTCCTTCGCCGGGGTTGACCATTCAGGCATTTTTTCCTCAAACTTTGCCAGGTCTTGCATGGCTTTTTCTGTTGGAAAAACATTTCTTTCCAATGCATGATCAAGGTAATGGAACCCGCAGGTTTTCGCCAGTTCATAGGCTGACTTTGACTCAAGGTCCCGAAACATGGTGGCCTGGATAGAATTGTTTTTGTTCATGATCAATGTTGAGAATGGAGGCTAAGGATTCTAAAATTTTTGCAAAGAAAAACAGCTCATGAAAATTAACGAACGCCAATGATTAAGTGGCAAAAGTTATCAGGTTCGATTTCTTTGTCGCCCGCAACTGATTCCCTTTCTAAAGAATTGAAAATCCGTGTAGCGCGTAATTTCAGATAGCTGCAATGCCAATCGAAAGTCACCATTGCCGCGAATGAAATTGCATAAGGAAACGATGAACGGTAAAAAACTGCTTTTGCGGGTAGTTCGGAAATAAGAGGAAAGCTTATCCAGATCTGAGAAGGATCAGGACGCAACGATTCTAATGTTTACAGACATATTAGGCGGCGTTTTTGAAAAGGATTGATACCTGATGTAGACGTCTGTTTCATGTAGTTCGGCAGTCAAAATGCCGTTGTTGAATGTAATTGGCCTGTTAAGCAAAACAGGGTATCCACTCGCCAAAAGATACACTTTGATGGAAGTGCTGTGCGATGTATTGATCCGTGATACAACGTCGTAGAGTGTACTTGAGTAATATCCATTGCCCAAATCGTTCCAGGAATAAACAGAGACGTCAATCTGTGTGGGTTGAGCTTGATGTCGCGTTGAATCTGGTGGTGGAGGGGGTAGGGGTGTAGTCTCTAAAGTATCTTTCTTGCACGACATCATTGCTGAAGCCAAAAGAATTGAAATGATCAGGGCTGAAAGCGTATTGCGTTTCATAAAATGATTTTTTGTCGTCGTTCATTTCAATGAACAAATCTTAATAAAAGGGCCCCCCAGGACAGGGGGGCCGTGTTTTGATCCTGGTCCACTTATAACAAAGTTGAATGGGTCTATTGCGAAACGATTTTGATACTCAGGCCGGTAAAAGGCAGATTTTCAGTTCGGTCATCTGATTGATAGAAGACGGTTACATCGTTCTTATTGATCTCTGACCAAACCACACCAAGCCTGTATTTAAACCCAGTGGTGATCGGGAGATCGCGACCCTGTTCCATCAGGTAAATTCTAATCTCGTTTAAACCGGATTGTGGAATGTTGATTTGGTTTAATATACCATCCAGTTTGTCTGAGAATTTACCATTGCCATCATAGCTCCAATTTGAACAATTCGCGGTCACAGTGTTGGATTTAACAGTGTTGCCTGTTGAGCCTCCAGGGTTGGAGCTATTGTTATTCATATCGAAATTTTCCTTCTTGCAGGAAACCATCGAAATCAAAATCATTGCTGATGCAATTAGCACGAAGAAGTAGTTGCGTTTCATAAAATAAATTTTTAAGCTTCTTTCAGTGCCAGGATCAAAATACCCGCGGATCTATAATAGGCCGCCGGGTTCGCTACGGGCGAAACCACGACGGCCAAAGGGCTTTTAGGGTGAGAAAATTTATAAGAACATGAGTTAAATCTGCTTCGAAAATATCCCGTTAATGTGTCCTCGTCAATGAGCGTTGAGTAACCAGCAGATTGCTCAGGTAATTGGTCGAAATCGGTAGTTGCGTTGGAAACAATCTTTAGAAAATCTAGCTTGAAGTGCTGCCGGATG
>Ga0163161_10001957_pt1 | contig 14984 bp, 11 predicted proteins | sample S45metaG_FD_129847 | JGI IMG/M metagenome (GOLD analysis project Ga0163161, IMG submission 129847) | Switchgrass rhizosphere microbial communities from Kellogg Biological Station, Michigan, USA - S4-5 metaG | ecosystem: Host-associated > Plants > Roots > Rhizosphere > Soil | place: USA... | reverse complement strand
AATTCTTTTTCTGTTCCTTTGTACCGAATGAACGTTCAATTAGAAGATACCTGCGGAAAAAGAGAGGCTGTTTTAAACAGTACATTGGCACTGATCAAAGAGCATGGCTTTCATGGTACGCCCATGAGCATGATCGCCAAACATGCCGGTGTTGCCGCAGGCACCATCTACCATTATTTCGATTCCAAGGAAACGCTCATTGTCCAACTATATATCCATGTTAAAGAAAGACTGGCCATAGCTTTATCCGCAAATGACGATGTGCATTTGCCCTATAAAGAACGCTTTTTTAATCTCATGATCAATCAGTATAACTTTTATGTGGAAAACCCGGATGCACTGTTGTTCCTCGAGCAATATGTGAATTCTCCCTTTGCCAAAAATTACCCCGATCAGGACAGCCAGTTATTTAAAGATAAGGTCCATACGTTTTTTAATTATGGCATAGAAAATGCTTACTTCCGAAATATTGATCCCCGTTTATTAGCGCCCACAGTTAAGGGTACTTTAGTTGCCGCTGCCAATTTTCAGCTATCACAGCACAGTGCCTTTTCCAGTGAAGACCTGATCGAAATTGTAAACATTGTATGGGACGGCATAAAACGACAATAAGAAACACAATCCGAATACACTCAATACCCTTTAACAAATATATGAAACACTACAATTTACTAACGATGCTCTTCTGCATAACGCTTCTTCTGCCAGGGACGTTATATGCACAGACAACCGTCAAAGAGCAGCCAACACTCGAGAATGCTACCCTGCAGCAATGTATCGACTATGCCCTGGGCAACCGTCCTGGCGTAAAACAGGCGTTGCTGGATCAGGAAATAGGTGAAACCGATATCAAATCGGCACTCTCTGGATGGCTCCCCCAAATCAATGGTACGGGTACGGCTAACCATAACCTAAAACAGCAAACTCAGGTTCTGACTACAAATGGTGTCACCTCACTGCTCACCTTTGGTGCTAAAAATAACTCCCAGTTATTGCTGCAGGCGGATCAGAAGATTCTGGATGCAGGTTTGATCCAGGCTTCCAAAACTGCTAAATATTACAGGGAACAATACAAACAAAGCACCGAGAATACCAAAATTAATACAGTTGTTGAAGTAAGTAAAGCGTTTTATGATGTCCTCACAAGCAAAGAACAACTGAATATTATTGCAGAAAACATTTCCAGAATTGAGAAACAATTAAAAGATGCCGGTGCCCAGTATGAAGCAGGTCTGGTAGATAAAACAGACTATCAGCGGGCTCAAATCAGCCTTGGTAATTCCAAAGCAGACAAAAAGCGTACTGAAGAACTGCTGAAATATAAATATGCTTACCTCCGTGAACTGATGGGGTACAATGCGAACAAAAACTTTAGCCTGTCGTATGAAACCAATGCCATGGAGCGGGAAATAGATGTGGACAGTACGCAGGGAATGACCTATCAAAACCGGGTGGAGTATAGATTATTGCAAACCCAAAGAGAACTGCAGCGGATTAATACCAGCTATAACAAATTAGCTTACCTGCCAACATTATCTGCATTTTACAATTATGGTTTCAATTACCTGAATTCAACAGTAAAGAATTTGTATGATAACAACTATCCCTCATCGGTAGTAGGACTCACCCTGAATATTCCGATTTTCCAGGGAGGAAGAAGGACACAGGAGATACGCAAGGCGAAATTGCAGGAACGAAGGGTTGATTACGATCTTGAAAACAGCAGAAATCAGATCAATAGCCAGTACGAGGCAGCAATGGCGACGTATAAGGCAGGCAGAAATGATCTGAACACAAATAAGTCGAATGTAGACTTATCCAAACAAGTGTATAATACAATCAAGCTGCAGTATGATGAAGGCATCAAAACTTACCTTGATCTGATGACAGCAGAAACTGACCTCAGAACTGCGCAGATTAATTATCTGAACTCATTATACAACCTGCTATCTGCCAAACTAGACGTACAACAAGCATTAGGAACCATAACAGTTAACCCATAACAGACATGAACACACATTACATAAAATTAAGCATTGCAATTCTTGGTTCCATTACGCTGGCATCATGCGGTGGAGGAGATAAAGCTGCCCAGCAGCAGGGGCCACCTCCGGCTACTCCTGTAAGTACCTACACTGTTGCAGAACAGGAAGTAACTACCACGGACACTTATCCGGGGATTGTGGTTGCGCTCAATGAAGTTGAACTGCGCCCGCAGGTTGGTGGTTATATTACTGCTATTTATATCAAAGACGGTCAGAAGGTGACCAAAGGCCAGAAACTGTACGAAATCGACCGCACCAAATATCTGGCTGCCTATAACGCTGCAAAAGCGGATGTTGCAGTAGCAAAAGCAAACCGCGATAAAGCTAAAAAAGATGCCGACCGTTATACTAAACTTGCACAGCAGGAAGCAGTAGCTAAACAGCGTGTGGATTATGCCTTGACCGACCTGGCAAATGCAGAATCTCAGGTGGCCGCAGCTCAGGCTGCACTGGCATCGTCGGCCAACGATTACCAGCGCTCTGTCATCGTTTCTCCCTTAACAGGAACCATCGGTATTTCACAGGTTAAACTGGGTGCCCTTGCGACAGCAGGAACGACACTCCTGAATACCGTATCTACCAACAACCCGATTGCCGTTGATATCGCGGTTACTCAGGCGGAGATCCCACGTTTTGTAGAATTACAAAAAAGTACTTCGGCAGTGAAAGATTCATTGTTCAGCATTGAGATGCCTGATAAGAGTGTGTACAAACGCCGTGGAAAAATTGTAGCCATCGACCGCGCTGTTGATCCTGCCACAGGAACAATCAAAGTGAGGATCAGCTATCCCAATGAAGGCGGTACACTGGTTTCTGGAATGAACGTGAACCTGCTGGCTTTAAATAAAGAATCAGGAAAGCAGGTGGTTATTCCTTACAGGGCCGTAACAGAGCAGCTGGGCGAATTTAACGTGATCACTGTTGGTGACAGCAGTAAAGCTGTGCCTAAAGTAATTAAAGTTGGTAAACAGGTTGACCAGAATATCGTAGTAAAAAGCGGCCTTAAACCAGGAGAAGTTATTGTGGTTGAGGGCGTACAGAATGTTAGGCCCGGAGCAGTGGTTAAAGCTGTATCTCCTGAAGAAGCAAACCAGCCAGCCGGAGCAGCTGCACCAACAAAAAAATAGTGATTAAAAGATTTTTAAGCATATGATATCAGAAGTATTTATAAGGCGGCCGGTCACGGCAATCGTCATCTCCATATTAATTGTACTGATCGGGGCTATTGTGATCACCACATTACCTATCAGTCAGTACCCAAGTATTGCACCGCCAACCGTTACCGTAACAGGAACCTATACAGGGGCTGATGCACAGACTGTAGAGCAAACGGTAACTACACAGGTGGAAAGCCAGATCAACGGTACGCCGGGAATGAAGTACCTGCAATCCAACAGTACATCCGACGGACGTTCTGCGATTACGGTTACATTTGACGTAGGTACAAATATCGATATTGCGGCCCTTGACGTGCAGAACAGGGTAGGTATTGCTGAACCGGGTTTACCTGAGGCAGTAAGGCGTCTGGGTATTACCACAAAAAAGGCGAATAACGATATCCTGATGGTTATCGGTTTGTACTCGCCAAATGGTACGTACGACCAGAAATTTATCTCCAACTATATCAACTTATACATTAAGGATGCCTTATTGCGTATCAAAGGTGTGGGTGATGTACAGGCATTTGGTCAGCCATTCAGTATGAGGGTATGGCTTGATGCCAACAAAATGACCAGGCTTGGCCTTACCCCAGCGGATGTTTCTGCAGCGATCAGCGAACAGAATACACGTATTCCGGGTGGTAGCATTGGTGGCAGGCCACAGAGCAGTAAGCAAACATTTGAGTTCTCTGTGGTGATGGACGGTGACCTGAATACTGAAGAGCAGTTCAGAAATATCGTGATCAAAACCGGTGAAGATGGTTCTCCTGTGTATCTGAAAGATGTGGCAAGAGTGGAACTGGGCGAGTTTGCCTATCCGACAACTTCTAAAGTGAATGGTAAGGTGGCCTCACTGATGGCAATCAACCAGACTCCTGGCGGTAATGCGGTGGAAACTGCTGCAGGTATCGATAAGGCAATGGCCGATCTGAAAAAGAATTTCCCTAAGGACCTGGACTTTAAAGTAGGCTATGAAACTGTATCTATTGTGAAGGTATCCATCAGCGAGGTGGTGCATACACTGGTAGAGGCACTGATCCTGGTAACCATCGTGGTATTCTTCTTCCTGCAAAGCTGGAGGGCTACCCTGATTCCTGTACTGGCAATCCCGGTTTCGATCATTGGTACATTTATCCTCTTTACCTTACTTGGCTTCTCGATCAACGTATTAACCATGTTTGGTTTTGTACTCGCTATTGGTATTGTGGTGGATGATGCGATCGTTGTGGTAGAGGCTGTCCAGCATTATATGGACCATGAAGGCCTTTCTGCTCCTGATGCAACACGCAAAGCGATGAAAGATATTACGGCCCCGGTTATTGCAATTGCTTTGATCCTGGCGGCGGTATTTATCCCGGTAGGATTTATCCCGGGTATGGTTGGATTGCTGTATCAGCAGTTTGCGATCACAATTGCGGTGTCGGTATTGTTATCGGCATTTATCGCCCTTTCCCTGACGCCGGCACTGTGTTCATTGCTGTTAACGCCAATGAACCTGTCTGAAGACAGCAGGGGACTGAACAAATTCTTCTTTAAATTTAATACCTGGTTCGCTAAAGTAACCAATAAGTATTCCAACGGGGTAAAATGGGCACTGAAGAAAGCCCCGCTGGTCATGATCATCCTGGCCTGTATCTATGTAGGTACTGTTGGGCTGTTTATTAAGAAACCATCTGGATTTATTCCTACTGAAGATGCCGGTATCTTTATTATGGGGGTTACACTTCCGGAAGGTTCTTCATCTGCCAGAACTGACCATTTCATGGATAGGATCACTGACAGTATCCAGAAGAAACATCCTGAAGTACAGAATATCTCTGCGATCAATGGGATCAACATCCTGAACAGGTCATTTAAATCCAATGCAGGTACTTTCTTCGTTCAGCTGAAAAACTGGGACGAACGCGACAACGATATCCAGAGTGTACTGACAGATGTGTCTACCATGTTTGCGGGCGATAAGGAAGGAAGTTTACTGGCTGTTACGCCTCCTCCAATTCCAGGTTTGGGTATCAGTGGTGGTTTCACCCTGCAGATCCAGGAACAGCAGACGGGCGACATCAAAAAGTTCGAAGCTGTGGTCGGTAAGTTCCTTGCCGCTGCCAATCAGCGTCCGGAAATTGGTATGGCCTACACGCTGTTCAATGCGAGAACGCCGAATTACCAGTTTCATGTAGACCGCGACAAGGCCAAGAAAATGGGCGTTTCAGTGGGTGATGTGTACAGTACGATTTCTGCTTATCTGGGTAGTAGTTATGTGAACGACTTTACCAAGTACGGACGTAGTTTCAGGGTGGTAACACAAGCTGATACAAGTTTCAGGAGCAGTATCCAGGACATGAGCAAATTGTATGTGAAAAACAACAAGGGCACTCCGGTTCCGATCAATACCATTGTATCATCAGAAATTGCAGAAAATGCCGCGATTATCAATCACTATAACTTATTCAGGTCAATTGAGATCGGTGGTTCTGCCAAACCAGGAAAGAGTTCCGGTGAAGCGCTTCAGGCATTGCGTGAGGTAGCCGCACAAACACTTCCGCCGGGATACAGCTATAATTTCTCAGGATTGAGTTTAGAGGAAACAGAGGCTGGTAACAGTACTACCCTGATCTTCGGGCTGATCATTGTCTTTGTATTCCTGCTGCTCGCAGCGTTGTATGAAAGCTGGTCTGTACCATTCTCCATTCTGCTGGCCGTGCCACTTGGTTTGTTCGGGGCGATCCTTGCACTGATCTTCCTGCCTAAGCTGGACAACAATATCTATGCGCAGGTTGGTCTGATCACGCTGATCGGTTTATCTGCCAAGAATGCGATTCTGATTGTGGAGTTCGCCAAAGAACGGGTAGACTGGGGCATGGAACTGATTGCTGCAACTATTGAGGCTGTAAAGCTGAGGCTGAGGCCAATCATCATGACTTCCCTGGCATTTATCCTGGGAGTTATACCACTGATCATTTCTTCTGGTGCAGGTGCTGTATCCCGTCAGACGATCGGATGGACGGTTGCTGCGGGTATGCTCTCGGCAACAATCCTGGCGCTCTTTATTGTACCGGTACTGTTTGTACTGATCACTAAAATTGCGTATGGTAAGAAAAAACTTGCTGAGCTTGAGGCGAATTATAAACCTGAAGATCACGAGGACACGATACACGCAGATTAATACATTGAGCTAATGCTATCACAACCGAAAGAGCCGCATCCTGATCAACAGGCTGCGGCTCTTTCGGTATATGATGAACATTAATGAATGGTTTGGATATTGATTTGTTCGTGTATTGTTTGTATGTCGTTCGTATATGCTTCGGCAGTTCATTATTATTCGGCTATAGTTGGGATATAGTTGATATATCAAACGGATATACCAACTATATCCCAACTATAAAGAAACTATACACCAAGATTACAGCAATACAAACCAATACACGAACGACATACGAAGAATAATCGAACGGAGGTACTATTTATAATTGTAGGTTCCCTTGTCGCTGTTGATCGTTACCTGCTTTTGATCAGATGACTCCACACGACCGATCACCTGCGCATCGATGTTGAAAGATTGAGAGATAGCAATGATATCATCAGCAATTTCCTGAGGTACATATAACTCCATTCTGTGGCCCATATTGAAGACCTTATACATTTCTTCCCAAGCGGTTCCTGATTGCTCTTGTATGAGCTCAAACAGGGGCGGAACAGGGAACAGGTTATCTTTGATCACATGGATATCATCATTGATAAAGTGAAGCACTTTTGTTTGTGCCCCGCCGCTGCAATGAACAAGTCCATGGATCTGGTTTCTATGTTTTTCCAGTACCTGCTTAATTACTGGAGCATAAGTACGGGTAGGAGACAATACCAGTTTACCGATAGTGATTTCTGTGTTGTCATCGATCCTGATTTTATCGGTCAGCTTTTTACCGCCTGAAAAAACAAGGTCATAAGGAACTGCAGGATCAAAACTCTCAGGGTAAGTATCTGCTACAGATTTATCAAATACATCATGACGCGCAGAAGTTAGTCCGTTGGAACCCATTCCTCCGTTATATTCCGTTTCATAGGTAGCCTGTCCTGACGAAGATAAACCAACGATCACATCTCCGGGCTGGATATGGTGGTTGCTGATAATGTCTTCGCGTTTGATACGGCAGGTCACTGTAGAATCTACAATGATGGTACGTACCAGGTCACCAACATCTGCAGTCTCGCCACCTGTAGAATAAATAGAGATGCCCATTTCACGCAGTTCTGCAAGAATTTCTTCCGTTCCGTTGATTACGGCCGCAATGACTTCTCCGGTAATCAGGTTCTTGTTCCGTCCGATGGTAGATGATAGGAGAATATGGTCTGTTGCACCTACACAGATGAGGTCGTCCAGGTTCATAATGATCGCATCCTGGGCAATACCTTTCCATACGGAGATATCACCGGTTTCTTTCCAGTACACGTATGCAAGAGAGGATTTTGTCCCTGCACCATCAGCATGCATAATATTACAAAAGGCTTCGTCATTGCCCAGGATATCCGGGATGATTTTACAAAAAGCTTGTGGAAAAATACCTTTATCTATGTTTTTGATGGCTTGGTGCACATCTTCTTTCGAGGCAGAAACGCCACGCTGGTTGTACCGGTTATCACTCATATTGCTGCAAAGATAGGGAAACGCGCGAATGTAGACGATATAGGCAGAAAAAAAATAACCTCTGCTTTTTAAGGGCAGAGGTTATATTCATCTGATGATGATATTTTATTTTAAAAATAATAATTCTCTGAATTTAGGCAATGGCCAAACGCTGTCGTCAACCAGCTGCTCCAGTTTGTCAGCATGGTAACGGATCGTGTCAAAGTGTGATTTCACATGCAGGTCATAAGCAATAGCTTTCTCTCTGTGATCTTCAATACCGTTGGCAGTTTTACGTTCTTCCAGCATTGCATCAATACTTGTTTTTACCACAGCTAAGTGCTCAGATAATTTATTGATGATAGATACTGGAGTTTCCAGTGCTTCTTTACCTAAACCAATTTCTTTCAGGCTTTTTGCATTTTCAAGCAATGCATTCTGATAAGAGATGGCTGCAGGAATGATCATGGTATTTGCTACCTCGCCCATTACCCTTGCTTCGATCTGAAGTTTTTTGTAATAGCTTTCTAAAAGAATTTCATGACGGGCATGTAATTCACGTTTAGTAAATACATTGTTTTTTTCAAACAGGTCTGTTGATTTGTCAGAGATGTAAGCATCTAAAGCTACCGGAGTAGTTTTGATGTTGGCCAAGCCACGTTTAGCAGCTTCATCTTCCCAGTCCTGGCTGTAACCATTTCCTTCGAAACGGATATCTTTAGATTCTTTGATGTATTTTTTGATGACAGTTAAAAGCGCGATATCTTTTTTCTCTCCTTTTTTGATCAGTTTATCTACGTCAACTTTGAATTTGATCAGTTGATCTGCCATGATCGTATTCAATACAGTCATTGGTGCAGAAGAATTTGCAGAAGAACCTACTGCACGTAATTCAAATTTATTACCAGTGAAGGCAAATGGTGAAGTACGGTTACGGTCTGTGTTATCTAAAAGGATTTGCGGGATCTTAGGAATACCTAACCACAATGCATTGTCTTCTTTGATTTTTTTGCTGATACGTGAGTGTTCGATCTCGTCTAACACTTCGTTCAATTGCTGGCCTAAGAAGATGGAGATAATTGCCGGCGGAGCTTCGTTGGCACCTAAACGGTGATCATTGCTTACCGAAGCAATACTTGCCCTTAGCAAATCTGCGTGCTCATGAACAGCTTTGATCGTGTTCACAAAGAAAGCAAGGAACATCAGGTTGTTTTTTGGAGTTTTTCCAGGTGCAAGCAAGTTTTTACCAGTATCTGTGATCAGCGACCAGTTATTGTGTTTACCTGAACCGTTGATGCCTGCATATGGTTTCTCGTGTAATAACACTTTGAAGTTATGTCTGCGGGCAACTTTTTCCATCACATCCATTAACAATTGATTGTGGTCAATTGCAAGGTTGATTTCTTCATATATCGGAGCGCACTCAAATTGTAATGGCGCAACTTCGTTGTGACGTGTTTTAAGAGGGATACCTAATTTCAGTGATTCGTTTTCGAAATCAACCATGAAAGTAAATACACGCTCAGGGATAGATCCGAAATAATGATCATCCAGTTGTTGTCCTTTTGCAGACATATGACCGAACAAAGCACGGCCGGTTAAAGCCAGGTCAGGACGGGCATTGAACAAGGCAAGGTCAACCAGGAAGTATTCCTGCTCGATACCTAAAGAAGCAGTTACTTTATTGATTCCTTTATCAAAATACTGACAAACATCAACTGCTGCTCTGTCAAGCGCATTTAATGCTTTCAGCAAAGGTGCTTTATAATCCAGGGCTTCGCCTGTATAAGCTACAAATACTGTTGGGATACATAATGTTTTTCCAGCTTTGCTTTCCATAATAAATGCGGGTGAAGAAGGGTCCCATGCAGTATATCCTCTGGCTTCGAAAGTATTTCTGATACCTCCGTTAGGGAAACTTGACGCATCTGGTTCTTGTTGTACTAATGCGCTACCAGCAAATTTTTCAATTGCACCTTCACTGCTTGGTTCAAAGAATGAATCATGTTTCTCTGCTGTTGAACCTGTCAACGGCTGAAACCAGTGAGTATAATGTGTAGCACCTTTAGACATAGCCCAGTGTTTCATTGCTGTAGCGATCTGGTTAGCGTCATCAGAGTTGATTAACTCACCTTGCTCGATTGCTGACATCAATTTCTCATAAACGTCTTTCGATAAGAAATCTTTCATTTTCTTTCTATCGAATACACTAGAGCCGAAAAACTCGGAAATTTTAACCGATGGGGCTATAACTTCCGGTGAAACTCTATTTTGTGCTTCTTTTAATGCATTTGTTCTTAAGCTTTTCATTAGTTTCTTTAAAATTTGACCAAAAATATGATATTTATTATGAAATGATCAACAATTTCATGTAAAAAATTCAAAAATCTGCAACTTTGTTAGCGCATCTTTTTTTCATTGCTTGCCCCTCTTTCATATTTCCGGATTCCGATTATTTCCCAGCTATCCCAAATTCATCATTAAGGCCGAATATCTCCTTTAATTTAATCTTTTTTCGTTATGGAATTGGAGCCTGCATGGCATCATGTTATTGAACCTAATCCTTCATATCATGTTACATATCGCATCCAATCTCTACACATCAAGCTGGACCGAACTTGTTTTTAAAAACCGGAATAAAGCTTACGGCGCCTATCAGCTTCGCGCAGAGTCGTCATCCATCACTTCCCGTTCTCTTCTGATCGTGGCGCCCTTATTTATTCTGATTTTTGCCGGGCCACTAGTGTACAGGAAGTTTTTCGCCCATCAAATTGAGCCGCCATTGATGAGTACGCCAGTGGAACTGCTCACGATACCACCGGCAGTAAGCAAAGCACCTGTACAGAAAGAGGAATTGCCCAAAGCTGAACCGCCGGAAGCAAAACTGAAAACGGTAAAACTGCCCTCGAGGATCACTGTGGTAGAACAGCCTCTCGTGGATGAAACTCCGCCCACCCTCAAAGAAATGGAGAACGCGCTGGTTGGGCAGGTTACTCAGGCGGGAGAAGCTACACATGAAACTGCTACACCGGTTGCTGGTAGCGGAAGTGGCAATGGCACGGTGCCTGCAGAGGATAACACCGTTTATGATACAGGAGGCGTAGAAATATATCCTGAGTTTCAGGGCGGAATGGCAGCCTGGGCCAAATTTATACAACGCAACCTCCGCTATCCTGAGATGGCCGTGGAGCAGGGAACGCAGGGCAAGGTATTTGTCAGTTTTGTGGTAGAAAAGGATGGGTCAATTTCTGATGTGTCTGTAGTTAAAGGCATTGGCAGTGGCTGTGATGAGGAGGCGATGCGTGTGATCCGGAAATCACCGAGGTGGAGGCCCGGCATGCAGCATAACATCCCTGTAAGGGTGCGCTACAACATGCCCTTATCATTTATGCTCAGTCAGTAAGAAACTTGGGCCGGCTTCATTTGCCGGCTCTTTTTTTATATTTGCTGCATGTTAAAAAGAATTCATCATGTTGCCATTATATGCGCTGACTATGCAAGCAGCAAAAATTTCTATGTGAATATATTGGGGCTTACGGTAGTACAGGAAGTATACAGGGTTGAAAGGAAATCATACAAGCTGGACCTTTCAGTTGGAGGGGCGTATCAGATAGAGCTTTTCTCCTTTATGAATCCTCCGGAAAGGCCGTCAAGACCGGAATCACGCGGATTGAGGCACCTGGCTTTTGAAGTAGACGATGTGGCTGCAGCAGCAGCAGCGCTGAATGCCAAAGGTGTGGTGACAGAAGAAATCAGGGTCGATGAACATACCGGTAAGCTCTTTACTTTTTTTACCGATCCTGACGGTCTGCCGCTGGAATTATATCAATCCTGATGGGCAGCATATTTACATTCAAACAATTTGAAGTCAACCAGAACGGTTGCGCAATGAAAATCAATACTGATGGCGTCCTTTTGGGCGCCATTGCTGTTCAGCAGCATGCCGGGCATATCCTGGATATCGGCACAGGAACAGGAGTGATCGCTATGATGATGGCCCAGAGGTATGCAGATGCAGAAGTGGATGCTGTTGAAATAGATCCCGCTGCAGCAGCAGCAGCAGACCACAACTTTGCCGCCTCTCCATTTGCTGACAGGATGAAGGCTTATTCCGTATCTTTTGAAAAATTTACAGCAGCGGTAAAGTATGACCTCATTATCTCTAATCCTCCCTACTTTGTGAATGACCTTAAAAACCCCGAAAAAAGAAAGGAAATTGCAAGGCACACACATGAGGATTTTTTTGATATGCTGATACGAAGGGCTGCATCCATGCTCAGTAAAGACGGGTCTTTATGGATGATCCTGCCTGTTAAGCAGGCAGAGGATGCAGCGGTCAATGCTATTTTATACAAGCTGTATCCGGCCCGGATTATTCATATTTATTCGGATCAGTTTAAGCCTGAATTCAGACAGATTTTATGCCTTGATTTTAAGGGAAGTAAACCTTTGGCGGAAGACCATGTTTATATCTATGCATCCCAGGGGCAGTATACAGATCAGTATAAAAAACTGCTGAAGGATTTTTTCCTGGCATTTTAAGCTGTCCGTACAACTTTTTAGAGATTTCAAAAAAAAATAATATGAAGAAAATAGGACTCATATCAGATACCCACGGATATTTAGATGATGCCGTATTTAAGCATTTTGAGGCTTGTGATGAAATCTGGCATGCCGGAGATTTCGGGCCGGATGTGGCAGATCGGCTGGCGGCATTTAAACCACTGAGGGGAGTGTACGGAAATATTGATGATCAGGCCATTCGTGCAGCGTTTTCTGAGAAAATTCGATTTAGCTGTGAAGATGTGGATGTTTATATGGTACATATCGGTGGTTATCCTGGTAAATATGTGCCGGAAATCAGAACAGAATTATACAATAAGCCCCCAAAACTGTTTATCACAGGGCACTCACATATCTTAAAAGTTATGTTCGATCCAAAGATTGAATGTCTGCACATAAATCCCGGTGCAGCAGGAAGATCCGGATGGCATAAAGTCAAAACATTAATTCGCTTTTGTATTTCAGATGAAAAAATACATACCTTAGAGGCAATAGAATTAGGTAATAGATAACGTATTAAATACACTAAGTAAATTATGTCGGGGATAAAAACACTAGGACAATTCATCATCGAGAAACAAGCTGATTTCTCTTACGCCAAAGGCGAACTTTCCAGGTTATTAAGAGATATTGGCATTGCGGCCAAGATCGTCAACCGGGAAGTAAACAAGGCGGGCCTGGTTAATATTCTTGGCGATGCAGGTACGGTCAATATTCAGGGCGAGGGACAGAAAAAGCTGGATATATTTGCAAACACGCAATTTATTTCTGCCTTAACGAGTGGGGGAGAGTGTTGCATTGTAGCTACAGAAGAGGAAGATGAATTTGTGCCTATTGATTCTCCGGTATCAAAAAATGCTAAATATATAGTTTGTATTGATCCTCTTGACGGATCTTCCAATACAGATGTAAACGTTGCTGTAGGTACTATCTTCTCCATCTACCGCAGACAATCTACAGAAGGAATGGCCACCATTACAGATGTCCTGCAAAAGGGAACAGAGCAGGTGGCCGCAGGATATGTGATCTATGGTTCATCAACCATGATGGTATATACCACAGGAAAAGGGGTGAACGGTTTTACGCTTGATCCTTCTATCGGCGAATTCTGTTTGTCACATCCCGACTTGAAAATTCCCGAAGACGGTCACATTTATTCTATTAATGAAGGTAATTATGTACATTTCCCTAAGGGCGTTAAAAAATATATCAAGTATGCACAGGTACATGATGCAGCTACGAACAGGCCTTATACCTCGAGGTATATCGGATCAATGGTGGCAGATATACACCGTAACCTGATCATGGGGGGGATTTATATTTATCCTACCACTGCCAGTTCGCCAAACGGAAAGCTTAGGTTATTATATGAATGTAACCCGATGGCTTTCATTGTAGAGCAGGCTGGTGGTTTTGCGTCAGATGGTTTTAAAAGAATCCTGGAAATAGAGCCTGTAGAACTTCATCAGCGCTCATCCATCTTTATCGGTTCCAGGAAAATGGTACGGATGGCAGAGCAGATGATGACGGAGTTTGCCCTCGAAGCGGGCCAGGTCAATCAATAAGCGGACCTGAGGGTTAAACCTATTTTTATAACAAGGTACTTCTATTTCTTTCAGCCTCGAATTCTACGTCGATTTCGAGGCTTTCTCTTTTCTTGCCTGCTGCAACTGCCAGTTCATCACAGCGTTCGTTTTCAGGATGGTCGTTATGGCCTTTGATCCAGACAAACTTTACTTCGTGCAATTTATATACCGCGAGGAAACGCATCCACAAATCTTTGTTCTTTTTACCGGCAAAGCCTTTTTTAACCCAGCCAAAAACCCATTTTTTCTCTACAGAATCCACCACATATTTGGAATCTGAAAAAATAGTAACCTGTTCTCCGGGTTTTTTGATTGCATTAAGCCCCACAATAACCGCGAGCAGTTCCATCCTGTTATTGGTTGTCATGCGGAAGCCGCCGCTCAATTCCTTATAATGACTGCCGGAACGAAGGATGACCCCGTAACCACCAGGACCTGGATTGCCGCTTGCTGCGCCGTCGGTATAAATCTCAATCATGTTTTTGTTGCTGAGGGATTTCTGTTTTTAAAATTGTCTTTAAACAAAAAAAGCAGCCGTTTCAGGCTGCTTTCAAAACTTGGGTGGAATATGGGGCTCGAACCCACGACCCTCGGTACCACAAACCGATGCTCTAACCAACTGAGCTAAAACCACCATGTTTTTCAGTTTGACAAAAGTACACTTTTAATATGTCTCTGCAAATCTTTTTGAAGAAGAATTTGAAATAATTTTTAAACAATTCATAAACAGCTTATTGCAATCAAAAAAAAATAAAAAAATTTCATTCCGGGAATTGCTCAGAGAAAAATGCAGGCTAAATCGCTAATGCATGCGTTAAATGCAATTTTATGAGGAAGTACCTGTGTGCCTGAATTAACATTCAAATGTTAAATATTTAATATTCTGCCAAAAAAGAATGTTCAAACTTTCGTTTTATTCGAAAAGAATATTACATTTGGGCTTACCCTTTCAAGGGTATGTTTTTCATAGGTAGATGTAGGGCCGAAAATTTATTTTCGGCCCTTTTTT
>Ga0163161_10001955_pt1 | contig 14998 bp, 7 predicted proteins | sample S45metaG_FD_129847 | JGI IMG/M metagenome (GOLD analysis project Ga0163161, IMG submission 129847) | Switchgrass rhizosphere microbial communities from Kellogg Biological Station, Michigan, USA - S4-5 metaG | ecosystem: Host-associated > Plants > Roots > Rhizosphere > Soil | place: USA: Michigan... | reverse complement strand
TTCGTCAATGTCACGGTTTTTGGGTCGACGGTGATCTCGCCAAGACGCTTTGTTACCTCAGGTGTCATAGATTCCTGGTAACGACCGCCAAGATACTTCGCAACAAACTTCTCCGCCGCGGCGAAAAGCGCCATATTGTTGACGGGCCGGGCAAAGCCGTGACCCTCGTCGTCAGCCAACAAATACTGGACCGGATAATTTCGGTCGCGAAGCGCGATCACGATCTGGTCAGCTTCGGCTTTGTTGACACGCGGGTCGTTCGCACCCTGCACGACCATTAGCGGCGTCTTTATCTTGCCCGCGCTGGTGAGCGGCGACTGTCGATCGAGCTGGGCCTTACCCTCGGGTGTGTTCGGGTCACCCATACGCTTATAGAAAAGTTGCCGGCCAGCCTCCCAATAAGGCGGAATCGATTTGAGCAAGGTGCTCAGGTTCGAGGGCGCCACAATAGCGACAGCGGCCGCGTAAAGGTCAGGCGTGAACGTCACGCCCGCGAGCGTCGCATAGCCGCCGTAACTGCCGCCCATGATGCCGACACGTTTCGGATCGGCGATACCCTGCTCGACAAGGTACTTGACGCCCCATGTGATGTCGTCCTGCATCTTGTCGCCCCACTGCAGGTTGCCGGCGTCGAGAAACTTCTTGCCGTAACCCGTCGAGGCCCTGAAATTTGGCTGCAGAACCGCATAACCGCGGTTGGCCAGGAATTGAGCAATACTGTTGTAGCCCCAAACGTCGCGTCCCCACGGCCCGCCGTGCGGCACGACGATCAGCGGGAGGTTCTTTTCCGCCAGGCCCTTTGGCAAAGTTAGATAGCCCGGGATCTCTAAGCCGTCGGATGATTTATATCGAACGGGCTTCATTTGCGAAAGGGATGCACGAGGCAATTTTTCACGCACTTGGTAGAGGGTCTTTAGGTCTTTTGTTTTACGGTCAAAAAGCCAAACGGTCCCGGGATCGACGTCGCTGAATGTGGAGATAATGTACTTTGTTTCGTCCGCCGTACTCGATCCAAATGCGATCTCGCGGTCGCCGAGTTTCTTCTTTATAAGGTTGTAGTCTTTCTCGTAACTCTTGTCTTTCCAATAGATACGATTTTTGTCGTCGGTATAGGCTGTCGCGATCAGCTGTTTGGTCACATTCGAGAACGATGCGTTACCAAAATCGACGCGGCCCAACGGGTCCTGTTCCACCAACTGTTCTTTACCAGTTTCGGGATCGAGCAGTACAAGCTGGACAAGATCGCGGTTGCCCTTATTAGTCTGAAAATAGACAAGCTTGTCATCCTTGGCGAATTGGTCGGGCCCGCACGTCTCAAATACGCCGCAGGTGTAAATGGTCGTGAATTTATCGCCATCCACACGGAGTATCTCGGTGCTTCCATCGGCCGGCGAACGCGTCGCCAAACGTGCCTTGCCGGCATTGTCAAAGACCCATCCAGTTATGCGGTCCTTATTCTCGCGCAACAGCGTTTTTGTCCCGGTCGAGATCTGTACCTTGTAGAGATCATGCCATGCCTTATCGCGGTCATTGATGCCGATGTAAATGAAGTCGGGCTCTGTCTCAGGCAAGTTGTAAATGAATGTTCGCGAGCCTTTGGCATTGCTGATATTCGTGGGTGCCGGAACCTGAGAGCCCGCGGCCGGCGAGGCCGACGGATCGACGGCGAAAACATTGAAATTCTCGTCACCGTCGTTATCTTTTGTAAACAGGACATACTTACTGTCCCAACTCCAAAAGTAGCCCGATACGGGCCGCTTCTTCTCTGCCGTGAGGGGCCGGGCCTTTTCAAAGGGCTCATCAACGCCCTTAACCCAGACATTTCGAACGTCATTGAGCGGCTTGATGAAAGAGATGTACTTGCCGTCGGGCGATATCTGTGCACCGGCGTACTCTGGATTGCCAAAAAATACCTCGCGATCTATCAACGCCGGCTGCTGTGCAGTGACAAAGCCGGAAAAGAGGACGATCGAGAGAAGGATAGTTGTCAGGGTCAGCGTTATTTTCATAGTTTGTTTTCTTGATCTCGTACTAATACGCACCCACGTACCCATGGGTTCAATAAAATTCTTTCCAGGCTCCGCGTTCCCACCTGCTCTTTTGAAACTTACTTTCGTTAAAGAATCCCTTGGCAAGTTCGACCGTCGCTTCCGCATGTTTTGGCATCAGGACCGTCACAACATCGTACCGATGAGCCATATCGTATATGTTAAAGATGCGCCGATAGACCTTTGCCGTGCGGATGATCTGCCGCTGTTTTCGAAGGTCGACATTCGTTATCACGGGCGTGAATTCATCCGACCGGCGCGTCTTTACCTCGACGAAGCATAAAGTCTCGCGGTCAAGCGCGATCAGATCGATCTCGCCTGTCACCTGAACGCCCTTCCTGTTACGGCCGACCGGAACTTTGAAGTTGGAACAAACGAGGCGATATCCATGTCCGACAAGGAAATCGGCCGCTAGCCGCTCACCTTGCTCGCCTAGACTTGGAAAGAGGCGAACGGGTAGTTTATTGATCGACAGGATCTCGTCCATCCGTTGTCGTTAGAACGCAGGTTCTTGGTAAATGCCGTAAACGTCGCGCAGCGCAACGCAAATTTCCTCGACCGTTGCGTAGGCAGCAACTGACTCGATGATGGCCGGCATTGTGTTCTCGTTCCCTGTCGCTGCCTTTTTCAATTTCTCGAGCGCGTTACTGACCGCTCCGGCATCGCGGGTCGATCTCACGTGTTCGAGTCGAAGGAGCTGATGCGCGCGGACCTTCTCGTCGATCTGCAAGATGTCGATTCGGGATGGCTCCTCTTCCATCGCGTACTTATTGACGCCAACGATCGTCTGCTCGCCGCGTTCGACAGCTTTTTGATATTGATAAGCGGATTCCTGTATCTCACGCTGCGGGAAGCCAGCCTCAACAGCCTCGACCATGCCGCCAAACCCATCGATCTTGTCGAAATAATCAAAACACCCGTCGATCATCTTTTGCGTCAGTGCCTCGACGTAATAGCTACCGCCAAGCGGATCGACCGTGTTTGCAACTCCCGTCTCTTCGGCAATGATCTGTTGCGTGCGAAGCGAAATGAGAGCTGCCTCATCAGTCGGGAGAGCCAGCGCCTCGTCATACGAATCCGTGTGCAAGCTCTGAGTGCCGCCCAAAACACCGGCGAGCGCCTGTATCGCGACGCGGGCAATATTATTGAGCGGCTGCTGCACCGTCAATGAAACACCTGCGGTCTGGGTGTGAAAACGCATTTGCATAGTGCGCGGGTTCTCCGCGCCGAAGCGCTCTTTCATGGTTCGGGCCCAAACCACGCGAGCGGCCCGATATTTTGCGATCTCCTCAAAAAAGTCGTTGTGGGCATTAAAGAAGAATGACAATCGCGGCACAAAATCGTCGACATCCATCCCGCGGTCGACGCCGTACTGCACGTACTCGACACCATCGCGAAGAGTGAACGCGAGTTCCTGCAACGCCGTCGCACCCGCCTCGCGAATGTGGTAACCCGACACCGAGATCGGATTATATTTCGGCACGTGTTTTGCGCAATACTCGAACGTATCAATAACCAGCTTCATCGCCGGTTTGATCGGGTATATCCATTCCTTCTGGGCGATATATTCCTTAAGAATGTCGTTCTGCAGCGTGCCCGAGATCTTTGTAAAATCCGCCTTCTGCTTTTCCGCGACGACGAGGTACATCGCCAGAAAAATGGGCGCCGGGGCGTTTATCGTCTGCGATACGGTAACATGATCGAGTGGAATTCCGTCGAACAAGGCTTCAAAATCCGCCAATGATGAGACGGCCACGCCGCACTTCCCGACCTCGCCCTCGCTCAGCGGCGAATCTGCGTCAAGGCCCATCAGAGCAGGAAGATCATATGCGACCGAAAGGCCCGTCTGGCCGTGTTCCAGGAGGTACTTGAACCGGCGATTCGTGTTCTCGGGCGACGAGAATCCAGCAAACTGGCGCATCGTCCACAGTTTGCCGCGGTAGCCGGTCGGATGAATGCCGCGCTTATAAGGAAACTCGCCCGGAAAGCCCGGTGCTCCAACATGCTCGGCATCAGCTTCGGTATAAAGCCGCTCGACCGGTTCGAGACTTACACCCTCGAAATGACTCTTTCGCTCGGGTGTCCTCTCGAGCACTTTCGCAAGGGTTTCCTGTTCCCAACGCTCGACCTCGGCCTCGGCCGCCGTGCCCGCCTTTTTTGCTTCAACTGTGTCCATTTGATCCTTTCTCGTCCAGTCCAAGATAGTTTATGCCCGATATCCACGGCACGCAAGGCAGTGAAATTGCAAATCCTGGCAGCAGACGCATACAATCTTTTCTAATGAGAGGATTCGGTGACGCACTGGTACTAACCATCTTGATCGTATGCCTTTGGTCATGCGGCGGCGGCCACAAAAACACCAATGGCCCTGCTGCGGTGAATTCGGCGAATGTGCCCGGCGAGACCGCGAACACTGTCAAGACAAACATCGAAGAGCTGCAGCTGCTCATTAATGTTCCTTACGAGGTAGACGATGTGGTTTGGAAGGAGGATCCAGCACGCAAAAAGGTCGTCGCGGTGCTTCATTTCTCAAAAGCGGACGCAGACAAGCTCGTTGCCGAGAGCTCAGGCCGCCAACCACCGCAAAACGTTGCGATACCGTCAGAATCCTGGTACCCGGCCGAGCTTATCGCCCAAAGTGAAATGAGCGGTGAGGACAGCCTTAAAGGCACCTCGCTGACTGCGGATAGGTTTTTCATGGAGCCGTACACTTCCGGCCGCGTCATCCGCATAGCGGGCACCGATTACTTTGTCCTCCAACTTACTGCGAAATAAGCACATCACGCCGATTTCGTGTTAGCATCAAGTAATATCTTATTGATCTGATGCGCTTTAACGGATTTGCCACCCCTCTATTGATCACTGTTGCGCTCACTGGCCTTATCACCGCGCAACAGACGAACCCCGTCGATCGTCAAGTTTCGAACCCGATCACGGACACGCCCAATATCAATCCGGTATCCGCCGAGCAGATCATCGCCGCCCCAAAGCCGAAGAAAACGGGCGTCGAGCCCGAAGGCGGCGACGGCGAGGTCGTCGTCTATTCGAACTCACAAACGGTCGAGGGCGAAAAGGGTAGCCACATCGTCCATCACATCGGCAATGTCGATGTTCATTACGGTATCTATCGTTTGCAGGCAAACGACGTCACGATCTATGAGGCCGAGAACAAGATCGTCGCCCGTGGCAGCGTCATCTTTGATCAGGGAAACGACCAGCGGATTACCGGTGCCAGCGCCGTATGGAACTATAAAACGAAGCTTGGTGTTTTCGAGGACTCGACCGGATTCACCAACCAGACGAACGACGGCACGGTCATCTATTTCACCGCCGATCGCGTCGAACGTGTTGCGTTGAATGAGATAGTCGTGACCAACGGCATCTTCACCGCATGCGAGGAAGCCGTGCCGAAATGGAGTTTTACGGCGGCGAAAGCCAGGATCCGCACGAACGACAAACTACGGCTGAATAGTGCCAAGTTCCGCGTCAAGAATGTTCCGTTGTTGATCGTACCTTTCGCCTCCATACCGATAAAGCAAAAGGACCGCAGCTCGGGCTTTCTGACGCCTACGATCGGTTATTCCGGCAGCAAAGGCGCGCGACTGTCGACGGCATACTACAAAATTCTCGGTGATTCCGCCGACGTCACCTTCCGCGGCGACATCTACACGGCGCGCGGCTTTGGCTACGGCGCGGATGTGCGGACACGTGCGAATTCACGGTCGTTCCTAAACTTCGGCTTCTTTGCAGTAAAGGACCGCGTCCTTGGCCACGGCGTGGATGCAGAGCATCCTGACCAGGGCGGCTCGACGGTATACGTCGATGGCATTCATTACTTTCCGAACGGCTTTACGGCAGCGGTTGACGTACGGCTAACGTCAAGCCTTGACTTCAGGCAGGAGTTCTCGGACACGATACAGCAGGTGATCTCGCCGATCGAGGTCTCGCAGCTTTTTATCAACAAGAGTTGGAATAGCTATACGCTCAACTTTCTGGCCCGCAAGCAGGAGATCTCGATACCAAACATCCTCGAGCGAACGCGGAACCTGCCCGGGATCGACCTTGAAAAGCGCCCATCTGAATTATCGTTTTTGAGAAATGTGTACGTTTCATTTCGTGCGGGACTCGAGGGAGTTTCACGGAACGAGGTCGTGATGGACAGGACACTCTACAGTCAGATGACCGACAGTGTGCCGGTGAATACGCCGTCGGTGGTCCAGCGTTTTGACGCCTATCCCGAGGTTACGATCCCGTTCCATACAAAGTATTTCAATTTCACTGCCAGCGGCGCCGCCCGCTTCACCTACTACTCAAATTCATTCGACAACCGCAGGCGCGTTGTAAGCACCGACCTGATCCGCAAATACGGCGAATTCGTATTCGATGTACGACCGGTGGCGCTGGCGAAGAACTACTACGGCAAAGCCGACAAATTCAAATTCCGTCATGTCATAGAACCGTACGTTACGTATCGGCTGGTGAAAGGCGTGGATAATTTTGACCGGATCATCAGGTTCGACTATATCGACACCGCGACCGATACGAATGAGATCGAATTCGGTGTGATAAACCGCATATATACAAGGAGATACGGCCAGGCGGTCACGAAGGATGCAGAAAAGAAACTGCAGGCCGATCGGGATGATAAGAATTCCCTGTCCGTTCAACCGTACGAGATATTCAGCCTGACCGTGCGTGGAAAATATTTTTTTGACGAGAGTTTCGGCGGGGCGTTGGTGCCGGGCCGGCGAAATCAGATCGAACCGATCACGGCGCTTAGCTTCTATACATTCGGCGGCGTTCCGCGTCGATGGTCGCCGCTGAATATCGACGCCACATACCGCCCGCAGAAGACGGTTTTCGCCAACGCCCGGCTCGATTACGGTATGCAGGGTGACGGCTTGCGGTCGGTGTCATCCAGCGTTGGCTTTAACACACCGATGGTTAAGATCTTTCAGACGTTCTATTACACGCGGGCGGTCACGCTGATGCCTTCGCTGGCCGTTCCGCCGAACCTGGCGAGGAAGGAAGCGGGTACATTACGAGGCTCGCAATGGAGCCCGTCGGTTTTCCTGGGTAACCGCAACCGCGGCCTTTTCGGCGGCACATCATTCTTCTTCGACTTCGAGAACCGTCGCGCGACCGAACAATCACCGATGATCAGCTCGCTCGTTACGCTCGGCTACGCTTATGACTGCTGCTCGGTATCTTTGCAGTATTTCACCTTTAACGTCGGCGTCCGCAAGGAGAATAAGTTCGTTTTTGCCTTCCGCCTTAACAGCATCGGCAGCTTCGGCACGGAACAGATCGGCGCCGGATATCGATAGCTCATTTCACCTATACATCATTTGCCCGGACTTCACATAATTGGCAAGTGTGATCTTCTTTTCGTCATCACTTGTCGCGTTATCCTGAAGCACCTCTAGCAGCCATTTCTGGCGTGACGCCCTTTGCTCCGCGTCGATGAGCATGTCGACCGCGATCGTAAATCTTGCCTCGCTCGCTAATTCCTTTAGCGTCATGCTATTTGCCAGTTCGTTCGTTTCGTCGCGTCGAGCCTGAACAGCGATCGTGTTGATACGACGGAAGACGAAGGTCTTAGCGGCATCGTAGAACGCCTCTAGTCCGAACGGGACCTGACTTCCCTGATAACTAAAGGTCGCAAATTTGAGGCGCACCAGTGCCAGATATCCGATGCCAACGATGACTGCCTTCAAATAGCCGTTGATCCCATCGAGTGCTTCGATCGCCCCGCACATCTGGTAGAACAAAACAGCCAAAAGGGCATTAATAAGAATAAAACCGCACCACCAGCAGTGCAGCGCGATCTTTTGCCGAACGCGCGAGGGAACGTAGAACGTGCGGTCGAGGTCGAATAAAGTCAGCAAGGCAGCGGTCGCACCAGTCACTAATTGCTCCATTTCTTTCTGCGGCTCCTACTTGAATTTCTCGAGTTCCGCGTCGATCGCCTTAGAAACATCGCTATACGACACCTTTGCAAATGACGATTTCGCGGCTGCGTCGACTCCGATCACATAAGCGCCTCTAACACTCAGGGCCGGATCGCCGAACCAGGAGGCCGAGATATCTTCGCTGATGGCCATCCCCTTGCCTGTGATCGTTACAAAGCGCCTGTCGGGTTCCAGAGCCAGATAGCCGCGGCTCTCGAGGCTTTCCGCCGCGGTGAACGCGTCGGTCGGCGTCAGCCGGACCGCAGATGCGAGCTCGTACAGAAATGAACCGTGATGGCGATCCACTGCCTGAAGAAGCCTTGCTTCATTCTTGGTCAAGAGATGTTCCATACAATTCCTAAATGGCGAGTTACCATTCTTTCAAGATACAAAGTGTCAGAGCCGGATATCCTTTTGATCTCATATAAAGGAGAAACGCCTGAAACTTCGACAAGTTTGCAGTTACGAGGCAGCCGGCCGACCAATTCTTGATCACGGTCGTGTTCAGACCGGCATGGTGAATATTTGCACCGATCACATCGTGATATTCAGGCGGCATCTCTTCAGCACGGTGATTCCGATTGCCATCGCGAAAGTACGGGAATGGTCTGGTCTGGACGTAGGCGGGATTATTCTGTTTCTGATGGTGATAACCGAACTGATGCGAGTCGTAAACGATCGTGTCAGACTTCAGCACGGCACAGCCACGCGGATCTGCGAAATGGTCCACAAGGTAATAAGAGCCCGCATTTGTCGTTCCCTCGCGGGCCATAACGAACTTTGGAGACTTGTCCGGGCCGTGACATTCATATGTGAACGCCTTGTCGTCAAAAACATCGAACTTGTCGGCCTTCGACCGTATCCAAACATCCATCGGCCCACTGGGGAAGCCGACAAAGGTCGGGAGACTCGATATTCTGTCGAGGACCTGTTTGTCTGTAAATGTGAGCATACCAAAAACATCTTCCGAAACCGATCACGAAAAGGTCGACCGGCCTCTCACCCTGAGTAAATTGCTGCTTGAATGAGGGCAGTATACACTGGCTTCGCGCAATTTCAAGCGCGCTTTGCGGAAAATGCCGATTTTTCTGAAAAAAGCTGCCCGGCGCTCGTAGGCAAAAAAACACCGCGCCTTTTCTTGCGCGGTGTTCCTCAATTGAGAACGATGTCGAGCCCGCCCATGATCAAGCGGGCTCGAGTGAATTGCGGCTACGGGTTGGGCTCGGCGACGAAGTCGGCGTCAAATACATTGTCAACGAGTGATATCACGCGGTTCGGCACCTGGAAGGTGTAGCGTTGTGAATTCACGGTGACAACATAAGTCTCACCAACCGTTAGGCCGTCGAATGAGAAGTAGCCGAAGCTGCCCGTCGTAAAGACACGCGGCTCAGGCAGCGACTGGCCGGCGATGGTGACGCGTGCATTGCGGATCGGCAGGCCTTCTGCCGTCGTAACACGGCCCGAGATCGACGCCTGTGCAGCCGTCGGGGCAAAGAACTCGAGGCCCCATCCATTCGCAAACTGGCCGATCACGGTTTCTGGCGAGCCTGGCGTGCCGTTGTCGCGGACATAGAGGCTCCAGATGCCGTTAGAGTTCGTCCCGCCGTAGTTACCGAACAGCGTCTGCGTACCCGTTCCGCCGACACTGCTGCCCGGCTCGCGGTATGGCGCCGGCGGAGCAGGTGGCGGGAAGCTCGGGACACCCGGCACCCAGTTCGTCGGCTCGTAATCAGCTGTCGCCAGCGGACCGTTATCAGGCATCACCTGCCCGGCCGTGTCGACGATATTGAGTGTCACGCCTTGGCCTGTGATCGGCGTGAATCCGCCCGCGTCAGCCATCAGGATGAACTTCTGACCCAGTGGGCCGACAAGCAGCACGCCAAGGTTGTCGGGCCTGGTCGTCGTCAGGTCATATAGCGTGATACGCATCGAGCCGATGACCGTCGGACCGTTCTGGACGAGTATCGTTGACGGATACGGGTTGCCAGCGGCGCCGGAGTTGATCACGATAGGCGTCTGGTTCTCGAACTGCGTTGCCGTGTCGTTGACCGTTAGAACGGCCGTGTTAGGCGTTCCGAGAACAGCTCCGGTCGGGTTCATCAAAGCGAGATTCACCGTCTGATCCGGGAACTCTGTTATGTTGTCCGCACAGAGCACGACACCGAACGTCTGAGACGCCACCGTCGGGGCAAACGTCAGGGTACCGGCGGCCGTTATGTAGTCAACGTTCGCCGTGCAGGCCGTACCGCCCGTTGCCGTGCCGTTCGACGTCGCATACTGGACCGTCGATGTACCTCCCAGCGGGCCTGTCCTCGTCACCGTGATCGTCGCTGTGTTCGATTCGTCATCAATATAGGTCGACGAGCTGAACTGAACGCTTGTCACGGGCGTCGGCGTTACCGTCGGCGTCGGAGTCACCACCGGTGTCGGCGTCGGCGTCGGCGTCGGTGTCCTCGTCGGCGTTGGCGTTGGCGTTGGCGTCCTTGTCGGCGTCGGCGTCGGTGTTACAACTGGCGTCGGCGTCGGCGTTCCGCAGCTGGTAACGGTGAGGCTGCCCTCGACCGAATCAATCGAGCTTGCGACCGTCGAGTTATACCCAGCAACGACCAGGGCCATTTGTCCACCGGTCACATTAAGCGTTACCGCATCGGCAAACGACCGGGCCTGAATCAGGTTCGGGCCGGCAGACCAGCTATTTGCGACCGGGTCGTATATCTGAGTATTGTTGAAGGACTCAGGCTGTTCCGGCGACTCTGGACCGGCGAACGGATTACCACCGCCGATCACCCAGAGTTTTCCATTCACAACCGTGCCGGCCGGGAAGTTCGCCGCCGTTGTCATGGGCGGTCCCGCCGACCAGGTGTTCGCCGCAATATCATAGACATCAAGGTCGGTGATCTGATTCGATCCGGTGCTTCCGCCGGCGCAGTAGATCTTGCCGCTTATCACGCCGCACGCCATATTGAACTTGGCCACCGGGAGATTCGCCCGTGCCGTCCAGGTATTGGTCGCGACATTGTAAGCATTGACCGCATTGTTCGCGACGCCGCCAACGATACCACCGATGACATAGATCTGGCCGGCGTTGTAAGCATGGCCATGGTCATAAACGGCAACCGGAACGGGCGCACCCGCGGTCCATGCATTCGTGGCGATATCGTAGATCCGGTTAAGGGTCCCACCGGTGAGGCCGCCCATAACATAGATCTTGCCGTTAGCGCCGTACTCGGCGTGGAAGAGATAATCCGGCCCGGCCGTCATCGGTGCGAGGGCATTCCACGCGTTTGTCGTCGCATTATAGCGGTTCGACTCGGCATGTTGTGAGCCTCCGATCGTATTGCCGCCGAAAGCGTAGGCAAACGTTCCTTCAGTTGCGACAGCAGTACCATAGGTAGTGAACGGATAGACCGCCTTGTTTGTCCATGCGCCGGGCAGACCCGGGCTGCATGCCGGCGTCGGCGTCACTACGGGCGTCACTGTCGGCGTCGGGGTCGGAGTCCTCGTCGGCGAGACGCTCGGCGACGGAGACGCGCATCCCGCCCCTAACAACCAGCGTCCTGCGTTCACGATCACCCTGCCCCAATGTCCGGTCTGAGTTGCGTCAGATCCGACATAGGCCGTTACTCCCACCGTTGTATGCCCGCCCGAGACCGGACGATATGCGACGAGGGAGTTGCCGTTGTTGGCGGCCGCCACCTGCGTTGCGCCGGCGGCCGGTGTCACAATGTTTTGGAAGTCGCTGTTGAGCGTCGTCACGCCGGCCATCAGCGGATGTCCAGCGTTGAATGTTCCCAGCGTAAAGGCCGCGAAATTTAAATTCGCCGAGTAGGCATATGGGTTGTAGTTGCCCGTGAGCCATCGGCCGTTGACCCCGTAAGGCTGGGCCGGTCCGTAGTGGCTGAAGCCATACTGGACCACCACTCCGCCTCCATCAACATAATCCGCAAGGTTGTTGCCAAGCGTGTCGGCATCCAGGAATGGGAAATTGCTGAAGGGTACGACGATGTTGTAGGCCTGGAGCTGTGCAAGCGTAGGTGTACCCGCCTGGGCATCGAAGAAGTCGGCAGCCGTCACTCCCGGTTCTGCCAATACCTCGCTCTGCAGTTGAGTGGGCGCCGTTGTATCGGCGTGCACGATCAACACACGGAACGTCGGATTGCAAGTAGGCGACGGTGAAGATACCGGCGTCGGCGTCGGCGTTCTCGTCGGCGTCGGAGTCGGAGTCACAACCGGCGTCGGCGTCGGCTGACAGCCCGCTCCCTGCAGGATGTAGCTCTGGCCACCAGTCGCGGCACCACCAACCCCATTGCAGAAGTACTGCGTAAAGGTGGTGTCGTTCTTCTGCACTCCCGCCGTGGCGCTGGTATTACCATTGGTCGTTGCTCCATAGATCACATCGAAGCGCGTCTGTCCTTCATACAATCTCAGCTCGAAGGGAGCACTGCCACTTCCCGGGAAGTACTGTGCCCGCCACTCGATATTGAAGATGCGGTTAGGAGCAGTACCACTTACCGATGTGAAGATGCCGAACCCGGCGTTGACCAGATACAGATCATCCCAATATGGGAAGATCGTGTAGTTGTGGGTCAGCCATGGCAGGCAGACGTTGCTGAACGTGGTATCGGTCGTCACAAACTGCGCATTGCCGTTGGACGATAGATTGATACTCGTGAACGCCTGATCATACAACGCGTACGAGAACGGGAGCGCAATGGTCGTGACCGTGTCATCCCCGTGATTGCCGATATCCGTAGTGCCCGGCACGATAGCGCCGCCGATCTGACTTACCGCGTATTGCGTACACGGCGATGGCGATGCCGATGGTGACGGAGTCGCCGTCGGCGTCGGTGTCGGCGTTCTCGTCGGCGTCGGTGTTGGCACGGGCGGTGTCGGCGTCGGGCTGGCTGCCGGCGTCGGTGTTGGAGTTCCGCAGTTGCCGCCCAGCCATCTGCCGGCGTTGACGATCACGTGGCCATAATTGCCGGTGAAGTTCTCCGGATTGGCGCCGAGGTAGGCATTTATCCCTACGCCCGTGTGCCCGTTGTTCGTCTTATACGCAACCTCCTGCTGATTGTCCGCATACGACGCGACTGAGACCGCCCCAGCGCTCAAGGTCATAGTATGGCGGAAGAAGGCGCATAGCGATCCAGCGGGAACGCCCTGCATCAGCGGGTGGCCTGCGTTGAAGGTGCCCAGGCAACTGCTGTTGAAGTTGGTCGGGGCCGCGTCGTTGAACGGTGTATATCCACCCGTCATCCAACGCCCGGCCAAGCCGAACGGCGGGCCAAACCAGTCGAAGTTGAGCGCCACGACAGTGCCGCCCGTATCGGCGTAGTCAGCCAGCACGTTACCCATCGCCGTGGCATCAGAATAAGAGTTGTTTGAGAAGGCAACTACGATGTTGTACTGCTGGAGTTGCGCCAGCGTGGGCGTGCCGGTGAAGGCATCGAATATATCCACCGCCGTCACACCCGGTTCGGCCAGTATCTGGTTTCGCAGTGTAGTGGGCGGTGACGCCGTATCGGAATGCGCGAGCAGCACCCGGAAAGTGCAGCCGGGCGTTGGTGTCGGTGACACAACAGGCGACGCGGTCGGCGTCGGTGTCGGCGTTGCAGTCGGCGTCGCAGTCGGCGACGGTGTCGGTGATGCACACGTTCCACCCGTTGCCGTGAAGGCCAACTGTTGTCCCGATGTCAAGCTTCCCGCAGTGTTGCACGCGTACTGCGTGAATTGCGTGCCCGTCGAGCGCTGGACGCCTTCGGTCGAGCTCGAGCCGCCTTGGGCCATCTCGCCATAGACAAAGTCCACTCTCCTCTGGCCCTCATAGATACGGGCCTCGAAGTTCGCACGCGTCGTATTCGCACCAAAGTACACCGTTCTCCACTCAATGTTGAAAATCCGGTTGGGCGCCGTGCCTGTTGTCGAGGTGAACACGCCGCAGCCCACACCGCCATACGCGGTGCAGCCTGTCCCCACCTGGTCCGTCCTCAGATCATCCCAGTGTGGCATGATCGCGTAGTTGAATGCGACGTCAGGCATCGGACATGCATTGGCTAGCGAATTGCTATTGCTGACGAACTGGAGGTTGCCGTTCGACGAGATGTTCACCCCCGTATACAGCTGATCATAGAACTGGTACTGGAACGGCAGCGGGATATTCGTTGTCCCGTCATCAACGTGATTGCCGGTGTCCGTCGTGCCCGGAACTATCGCCACACCATTTGAAGAGGTGAACGTATAGTTTGGCGGACACGTCGGTGACGGCGACGGCGTCGGACTTACCGTCGGCGTCGGTGTTGGCACCGGCGGTGTCGGCGTCGGCGTTCTCGTCGGTGTCGGCGTAGGCGACGGACCCGCACAACCGCCGTTCGAGCGACGCTGTACCTCAGAAAGGAACGTGAAGGTCTGCCCTGTTATGCCTGCTACGCTCCAGATCTGGCCTGCTCCATAGAAGCCCGCCTGATTGGCCTGACGGTTCGGCAGGAGAAGGTTCGGCGGTGAGGCCGTCCAGGTTCCGGCCGGCCATGCCGCAACAGATAGCTCGTCCACTAGATTGGTAGAGTCAAAGAAACCTCCGCCCGTTGCATCTCCAGCCAGCGCATACAGTTTGTTCGCTGCCGGGTCGTAGGCAAGGCCGAAGTCCGCCCTACCTTGTGTAAAGGCCGGACCTGCGGTCCACACGCCAGGCGCCGAGGTCATGTCCAAACGCGACGTGGTTGCGTTGTTCGCGTCCGGGGCGTCAGGTTGATCCTGCCGGCCATCGGAGAGCATTGAGCCCAGCGCACTCGGCCCGCCGGGGCTGAAGCCGCCTACCACATACAGGAACTGGCCCACCTGCTGATATCCGGCAAAAAGGAAAGCACCTGGTGCAGCGGTTCCAGCCGACCACATGTTGGTGGCCACGTCGTATACCTGTACCGTGGCCACCTGTGCGGTGGTGCCGCCCGCAACGAATACCTTGCCATTGAAGGCACCAGACGCAGAACCGTAGTGATCGCC